>Ga0308171_1004020_pt1 | contig 12621 bp, 13 predicted proteins | sample PhyGR1_FD_202135 | JGI IMG/M metagenome (GOLD analysis project Ga0308171, IMG submission 202135) | Phyllosphere microbial communities from UC Gill Tract Community Farm, Albany, California, United States - DLSLSG.R1 | ecosystem: Host-associated > Plants > Phyllosphere > Unclassified | place: USA... | reverse complement strand
CGCTTCATTAAACGCACTGACCACCGCCGGAGAAATGGCATTCACCTTGCCGTTGCTCAAGGTCAGGGTCGCGATACCGTCTTCGAGGTGGTAGGCAATCAACTCACTCATGACGCGGTTCCTTGTAGGATTTTTTATAGAAGGCTAGTTAATAGACGTGCATGCGCAGACGTTACCCACCACGCCCGCCCCGGTAAAGCGCTGTGACTGACTGCCCAGTCAGACTTTTCCCGCATATAGGCGTTTGGAAAGCCGGGGGCAGGGCGCAATCGCCGCCCCAGACCCATCCTGCCGATGCCTGAGAATGGCACAATCACCGCCCCTTGCCGGGCGTGGATCGGCATAACCGGCTAACCGCATGAAAATTCTGAAAAAAACCTTTGCCATCAGAAAGGCTTTCGACTACATTAGCGCGCCTCGACAGACTGAACTGGTTTGCCGAGATACGGTGAAGTGTCCGAGTGGCTTAAGGAGCACGCCTGGAAAGTGTGTATACAAGAAATTGTATCGAGAGTTCGAATCTCTCCTTCACCGCCACATTAAGTAAACACAAACCCCTGATTTTCCTAGAGAAAGTCGGGGGTTTGTGGTTTTTTGCGTCGAAAAAATAGCCCCATGGGACCGCCATGGGACTGGTGCTCTATTTTGGTGCGAAAATTGAAGGCTTTGTTATTCGGCATTAGGGGCTTGGCAATCAACCCCTTTGGGCAGTGTCGCCCTAGCCATTTCTGGAGTCCTGACAGTTTCGCGAGTGTCAGGCCGCCCCTGCTCGGTACGCCGCCGCATATGGCTAGTCCCGGGGGGAGAGGAATGCGTCCGACACGCGGGAAGGCTCAAGAGAAACTAACGCACTCGCTTAGTCCATCAAGCTTTTTATCTTTGTATGTCATGCCAAACGAGGCGAGAAAAGTATCCGCGAAAATGTCTTTTGGGTGATCGCTCGGTTTTTCCCTATTTAGCACTCTAGAAATCGAGCTTACAAATAAGTCAGATATTTGCATGAGTGGCGATATAGCTGAGTCTTCTGCCTCTACCACGTCGACATAGACATTTCCGTTGAATATAGCGGTAGATGCATTCTGCAGTTGTAGCTTAATCTCCATTATGGATAATTTATCTTTGGATTCTTCTTCACTATCTTTCCTGAACTGAAGGTTTCTTGGGAGAATAGCTCGTCCGGATACGTTCTCCTCTTTAATTCCATTTATTACCATGTGGTAGAACAGTTTGTTTAATGTGTCGTCTACGCTATAAAGACCGGATCTCAAAACCCCTAGTCCTTTAAATGAAATAGAAGTTGAGTTCTCTATGATTGCACCAAGCAATGCAAGGTACTGATTTATATTGTTTTTATCTATCTCCTTGAAGTGCATTTCGCCTTTGAAATTTATATCGCTTTTCTTCTGGTTTATTGCTCTGGTTATTTTCATTGTTTCGTAGCTTCGCAGAACCCATAGGCTGCCAACCATTAGATATTTTCCAGTCTTACCGCTTTCATCTGCGTAGATGCAGTACACCGGGTGAGAAGGGCGAACCTCCAGTGCCTTTTGTTTTTCCTCCTCCTCTAATGTTCCGCGATATTTCCTTACTTCTGGTGAAGCTTTAAATAAACCAAGGGTGTTTTGGACGGTGGCCCGGGCTCTTGAAATGGAATTAAGCTTTTCCAGTTCAGGATACTTATCCTCTGGAATCGCTCCCCCCGAATAAAGGTCAGACTGAAATGTTTTCCAATATAGGAATTGGCACTTTATGTCAGAGTCGCGTGCGGATGGATAGTGATTCAATATCCAGCCAACCCGATCAGTAAGACGAGCGGGGCTATTACTTGCGATTGCAGAGAGTACACGAATTTTCTCAGCTTCAGTTCTCTCGTTTGTTTTAGTCTCGGTTACTAACTCTTCAGGTTGGTCTTCTATCAGGTCGTCCATGATTCTCTCCTTTTGGCAATGGGCCATCATCATGCGACTGCAGAGAACCGTCAAAGTGTATTCGTGCACAAATCTAAAAGTTTTGTAACAGTGTTCTGTCCGACTTGCCCTTGATAACTGCAGGATGAGGGTCAGTATGTATATTTCGAATAACGCCACTTATGTTCAAAAGGCCCCCACACTTAAGCCAGGTGCGGGGGCCTTTTGTGTGCCCTCGTAAACCAGAACCCCCTGGATTGCTATTCCGAAGCCAGGGGAATTGGTCGCTAAAGCTCTAAAGCGACCTGCAGTATTTTCTAGGGTAGCGGAACATCCATTCGCCGGCCTATGACATCCAGCAAGTCACACCCGTCGCGCATTGGAATTGAGCACAGCAAGGCAAAGTCGCTGAGTACCACCGCATCGCTGCCTATCTCACTACGTAGCGCAAGATTCTCAAGCACCTGCGTCACCGAGCGGATTCGATAGTTCGCGGCATCAAGAAGGATTTCCAACGGGACGGTTGTGTCGACGAAAAGGGCGGGTGTGGCGCTGTCGTTGCTGGTGAGTGCTATGTATTGGTTCATGCCTTAAGTCCGTTCACTTAGAGGATGTGAGCCACGCATTTGTCGCCAAACAAAAGGTGGCAGCTGTACGCAGGTTGGCGAACCGGGACAAGAACGGACAAAGACCGGCAGACCCGAAGGTCTCCCACGCACAGCTACCATGAAGCAGCTTATTGCGTGCAGGGGCATCCCGCAAATCTGCCGGGAAGCTTTTGCCATCTTGTAGTCGAGTCGCCAAACCCGGTCGCCCTGTGAGCGACCGTTGGACTATAGGCGGGGTGAATTTGAAGTGGGAGAGTGGCGCTTCTGAATAGGCCGTAGGAAATTGCCCAAATCAATTATCAGGGCCAGTACAGCCGATTCAGTGGATATACACCCGGCCTATTTTCTTCACGCTCAACCGTCGCAGGTTAAGGTGTCTCTTCCGTATTCAATAACGGCCCAACCGACCCAAATGGATAGCTGCCCATTCCGATGCGCAACGGCGCTATCGGGTTCGCTGCGGCGCCTATCAGCAGTACATTGTCGATGACAATGGTTTCCCCTGGCGCACGGTTATCCGCTGCGACGATAAGGTAGTAGGTTCCGCTGTTTTTCACCGTGCCTTTCAAGACCTGGCTGATGACCCCCACGATGCCAGTCGCCTTGCCAAAGCCTTCAGCCTGCACATTGCCTTGGGCGTCCATCAGGATCAAATAAGGGTTCAGGGCGTATTTGCTGAATCCCAGGCACGCGTTGACGCACCAAGAGTTAACGTCGATATGGAAGGGTTTATCTTTTATTAAGGCTACGCTGAATAATCGGTAGTTCGACGGGATCCCGTTGATCAGGATGCGCGGTTCTTCGGCCGTGATCTTCCACTGGGGCGGCCGCCACCCTGGGTCGATCGGCATGGGCACCGCTTGAGTGTTACGCATGGCCTCAGAGGGGGTTCGCGCTAACGGCGTGCTGCTGTTTTTGACTTGTTCTTCAAACAGTGTTGTCGGATTGCTTGAACAGGCGGTGATTAACAAACAGCACAGCAATAGAAACAGACTCCGCATTCGTACTTCCCTGTCATCGTCGTTTTCGAGAGGGCAAGACTACCACCCCGCGCGTCAGGCTTGTACGTACACCCAAGCCCTCAACCCCACAGCCACCGCCACCTTTTGACTGCACCGCGTCAGATATGCAGCCACGCCAGGCTGCCCAATACCACTGCCACACCCGCTGCCGCATACGACAGGCGCTTCAACCATTCCCGCCTCGTCAACAACGTAATCGCCGCCAACGAGATCGCGATCTGAATCGCGGTCATTGCCTGGGCCCAGCGGTGATGCTGGTGCAGCGCCTGTTCCGATTTTTCATCCCATTCCTTTGAGGTGGCTTCAAGCGTTTCGGCTTGTTTGCGCACGTCTTCCTTCTGGCGCTTGTAGCGTTCGAGCTCGTCCTTGTAATGCGCTGCATCCACGCCGGGAATGTGAGTGGCCAGTTCCGCAAGGTTCTGCCGGCTGGATTTGGCCTGGTAATAGTTCCACTGGTTCGCGGCTTCGGTCTTGATGATGGCGGCGTTGTTTTTGTCCATGGCCGCTTCACTTTCGGTGGAGCCGGCCTGGTAGCTGAGCATGGCGCCGAGAGTCGCCATGAGGGCGGTCATCACGGCGATGCGGCTGGCGAAATTGTCACCTCGCCCGTGGGCATGTTCGGTGGTGTGCTCGAGGTGTTTTTCGTGGGGGCTGGGGACTTCGAAGGCTTCGGACATGGTGGCGTCTGTGAAGGGACTGAGGGAGTCTGATTCTTCACCAGTGAAGCTGTCTCAATCCTGTACGTAACGCTGCAAACCTTCCACCAGGGCGTCGAACATTACGCGGCAGCGCGGGCTGTTGCGCAGGTCTTCGTGCATCGTCACCCAGGTGTCCAGCCTGAGTGCAACGCCTTCCGGCAGGACTCGGCGCAGGCGTGGGTCGCGCTTGGCCAGTTGGACCTGGCAGCCGCCGATGCCGGCGCCGGCGCGGATCAGGGCCAGTTGCGCCAGGTCGCTGTCGCTGCTGCAGGCGAAGGTGTTGCGTTCGAAGCCCTTGATGGCCAGGCTGCGGATAAACGCATTTTCCTGATCGAAGCCGATCACTGAGTGGCTGGCCAGGTCTTGCATGTGCAGGGGCGTGCCGTGTTTTAGCAGGTAATCATCGCGGGCATGCAGGCCGATTTCGATCAGGCCAATGCGTCGCGCCAGCAGTTGTTCCTGGCTGGGACGGACCATGCGCACGGCGATATCGGCTTCCAGTTGCAGCAGGTCGCTCAGGCGGTTGGTCAGGACCAGTTCGACCCTGAGGTGCGGGTGAGTCTGGCGCAATTGCGTGAGGATCGGCGGCAGCACTTCTACGCCGACCACTTCACTGGCGGACACGCGCACCACGCCGCGCACGTCGTCGCCTTGAGAAGAGGCCGCACGTTCAAGCGCCGCTGCCGTGCGCTCCATGGTTTCGGCGTGGGCGCGCAGGGTGCGGGCCAGTGCTGTGGGCAACAAACCGTTCGGTGAACGGGTAAACAGCACCACGCCCAGCGCCGTTTCCAGCGCGGCAATGTGCCGTCCAACCGTGGGCTGTGTAATGCCGAGCTGCCGTGCGGCCCCCGACAGCGATCCCTCCCTGAACACGCCGAGGAACGATCGGTAAAGCTCCCAACCAATAGTCGATGCCATGCATAAATGTATAGCGACTGCATTGTGTTCGGCAATTTATCTATAGCGAGACTGCACACAAAATGGCCACATCAACCACTGTGGGAGAAGGCCATGAAAAAGGTTCTGGTACTGGGTGCAACCGGCGGGATAGGCGGTGAAGTGGCGCGACAGCTGAGTGCTGCAGGCTGGGAAGTGTGTGCGTTGACCCGTGATGTCGACAGAGCCCGCAGCCAGAACGCAGCGTTTACCTGGGTTGAAGGCGATGCGCTCAATCGTGATGCGGTACTGGCGGCTGCCCGTGGCTGCGCGGTCATCGTGCACGGGGTCAACCCACCCGGTTATCGCAATTGGGCGGAGCAGGTGCTGCCGATGATCGACAACACCATCGCAGCAGCCCTCGTCGAAGGCGCCACTATCGTATTGCCCGGTACGGTCTATAACTACGGGCCGGATGCATTCCCGGTGTTGCACGAGGATTCACCTCAGCACCCGCAGACCCGCAAAGGCGCAATCCGCGTGCACTTGGAGCAGCGCTTGCTGGACGCCTCCCGTCAGGGGGCGCGGGCGCTGATCGTGCGCGCCGGGGACTTTTTCGGCGCGCGGGTGGCTAACAACTGGTTTGCCCAGGGTTTGGTCAAGCCCGGAAAGCCGGTGCAGGTCGTCAACTACCCAGGTGCCCCGGGTGTGATGCATCAATGGGCGTATCTGCCCGATGTAGCGCGCACGATGGTCGAGCTGATTGAGCGTCGAGCAACCCTCGATGCCTTCGCCTGCTTCCACATGGCCGGGCACGTGGATGCGGATGGCACACAGATGGTCCAAGCGATTCAGCGCGTAATGCTGCGTAGGACGGGACATCAACCGCGCGTCAATCGTTTCCCGTGGTGGTTGCTGAAAGTGGCAGCACCCTTTGTCGTCACCCTGCGCGAGATGCAAGAGATGCGCTACCTGTGGCAAACCCCCTTGCGCATGGATAACCAACGCCTGTTGGCGGTCCTGGGCCATGAGCCGCATACGCCGCTCGAAGCAGCGGTGGAAGCTACGTTGGCCAACCTTGGTTGCTTGCCTGCGCACGCCTGATCAAGCACGCATACACCGCGATATTGACCAGCAGCACCACCGTCCCGAGCGCCAATTGAATCCCAGGGGTCAGCCCCGCCGGGTAGATCAGCGTGAGGATGTAATGCTCGACAAAACCACCGCCGTAACCGTCTTGTCCGGCGAGGTGACGAAGCAGGTTCTCCCACCGGGTCAACGGGCAGGGCAGGTGCAGCACTTCCACCGCCACGCCCCAGGCGGCCGCCGGCAAATGCAGCCAGATTACCCGGCGCCACTTGAGCGCGAGCAAGCCGCCAAACAGCACGAACAGGATAAAGGAGAGGTGAAACAGCACCAGGCTGTCGGCAGCGAGACGGAAGAGCATTGCGGGTACTTCGAAAGGAGGGGACTACAGTCTAAAGGGTTGCTTGCCGGCAAGTGTGGCCGTTATTGTGCTGAATCCTTTTAGTCCTCTCCCAAGGTTCTGTTGCGATGAATGCACCGCGTACCGCAGTCGGTCCAATCAAGGCCGTGATTTTCGATATGGACGGGTTGTTGCTGGATACCGAAGGCATCTACACCGAAGTTACGCAGATCATCGCCGAACGCTACGGCCGTACCTACGATTGGGGCATCAAGCAGCACATCATCGGGCGCGGTGCCCAGGACTTGGCTGACTACGTGGTGAAGGCGCTGGATTTGCCGATCACACCGGCGCAGTTCCTGGAAATACGCGAGCCGCTGATGAGCGAGCGCTTCCCCAAGGCATTGAGCATGCCTGGCGCTGAAGCCTTGGTGCGGCACTTGAAAGCGCACAATATCCCGATTGCGGTGGGCACCAGTTCGTCGCGCAATTCGTTCGGCCACAAGACCACGCTGCACCGCGAATGGTTTGGCCTGTTCGATACCATCGTCACCGCTGACGACCCGGAAGTCGGTGCCGCCAAGCCTGCGCCGGACATCTTCCTCACCGCCGCCCGCCGCCTGGGCGTTGCGCCCGAGGACTGCCTGGTGTTCGAAGACTCGCCGTTTGGCGTCACCGCCGCCAAGGCCGCGCACATGACCGCCATCGCCGTGCCGGATGAAGCCATGGCCGACAGCAAGTACCACCATGCCGACCAGATCATCCGCAAGCTCGCGGACTTTGACCTGGCGGCCTATGGCTTGCCGCCCCGTCCCTGAATCAAACACAGGTCAACCCTGTGGGAGCGGTCTTGCTCGCGAAAGCGGTGTATCAGTCGATGTATTAAGTGACCGATACTCAGCCTTCGCGAGCAAGCCCGCTCCCACAGGGTTTTGCAGTGTTTAAGAAGTACTAGGCGCTGAAGCCACCATCGATGGTCAAACTGGCACCTGTGATGTAACCCGCTTCCGGCCCTGCGAGGTAAGCCACAAAGCTGGCGATCTCTTCCACATGCCCGTAACGCCCCACCGCCATCAACCCGATCAAGCTTTCGGCAAAATCGCTGTTCGCCGGGTTCATATCGGTGTCCACCGGCCCAGGCTGCACGTTGTTGATGGTGATGCCGCGTGGCCCCAGATCTCGCGCCAGGCCCTTGGTCAACCCCACCAGCGCCGCCTTGCTCATGGCGTACGGGCCGCCACCGCCAAACGGCATGCGCTCGGCATTGGTGCTACCAATGTTGATCACCCGACCGCCGTCACCCATATGCTTGGCCGCTTCCTGGGTCGCGATAAACACGCTGCGTACATTGATCGCTAACGTCTGGTCAAAATCTTCCAGCTTGAAATCTTCCAGCGGCGCGATGGCCAGTACACCGGCGTTGTTCACCAGAATGTCCAGGCGACCAAAGGCTTCGACGGTGGCGTTGACGGCGTTGCGGATCGCCCCGGCATCGGCGCTGTCGGCGTGGATCGCCAGGGCTTTGCCGCCCTCGCTGATCACGCTGTTCTGCAGTTCTTCAGCCTTGGCGACCGAGCTGACGTAAGTAAAGGCGACTGCTGCACCCTGCGCTGCGAGGCGCTTGACGATGGCGGCGCCGATGCCGCGGGAACCGCCTTGGATCAAGGCGACTTTGCCGCTGAGGTTCTGTGTGGTCATGTCGATCTCCTAGCTGTTCAAGGCAGGATGCCTTGTTGTTGGGGGCGAGTATCGACCTCGCCAGTCCCTCCCGGTAGACCGTGATTGCTATAGTCTGTGTAAACCAAAAGTTTAGAGTGAGTCGATATGGAGAGCTTTGGCAGTATCGAATGCTTCGTGCGCAGCGCTGAAGGCGGCAGTTTTGCGGAGGCTGCCCGGCACCTGAGCCTGACCCCGGCAGCCGTCGGCAAAAGTGTCGCCAAGCTGGAGGCGCGCCTGGGGGTGAGATTGTTCCAGCGCAGCACTCGGCGTCTCACCCTGACCGAAGCCGGAAAACTGTTTCTGGAAGAGGTCAGCGGTAGCCTCACCACCATCCAGAACGCCATGGCCAACCTGGCGAGCGCTGAAGGGCGGCCGGTAGGGACGCTCAAGGTCAGCATGGGCACCGTGTTTGGCAATCGCTATGTGGTGCCACTGCTGGGGGAGTTCATGCAGCGCTTTCCAGACATCAGCCCGGATTGGCATTTCGATAACCGTCAGGTGGACCTGATCGGCCAAGGTTTCGATGCGGCCATCGGCGGCGGTTTTGAACTGCCCCAGGGGGTCGTGGCGCGTAAACTCACACCGGCACATCGGGTATTGGTGGCGTCGCCGGATTACCTGGCGCGACGCGCGCCGGTATTGACCCCAGAGGACTTGGCGCGCTGCACGGGGATTCTCATCCGCTCCCCCCAAACCGGCCGCGTACGCTCCTGGCAGTTGACCAGCACCGAGCGTGAACACCGCCCGCTGGTGCTCAAGCCGAGAATGACCATGAGCGACTCTGAAGCTGCCTGCTGCGCCAGCGCGCAGGGCCTGGGCATCGCCCTAGTGAGCATGCCCATGGCCGTGCCGTTTCTGGACAGCGGCGCGGTGGTGCGGGTGCTGCCCGACTGGTACGTCGACGACGGCAACATCTCCATTTACTACGCCGAACATAAACTGCTACCCGGCAAGACCCGCGCGTTTGTGGATTTCATCATCGAGCAGTTTGCCGAACAGCAGTTGAGCCAGCGTTTTAACGCGGCCAGCCGATGATTTTTTTCGGCCTTGGCGTCGCATAAGTCCTGATCTTCGACGTCGACAACCCCAACCGCACCAGCGATTCGGCGATGGTCACTGCGGCGGTTACGCCGTCCACCACTGGCACGCCGGTGCGCTGGCGGATCTGCTCGTCCAGCCCGGCCATGCCGCCGCAGCCCAGGCAGATCACTTCAGCCTTGTCTTCGCTGATGGCCAGTTCCGCCTGGCGCACGATGGCTTCCATCGCCGCCCGCGGGTTTTCTTCCAACTCCAGCACTGCCATGCCGCTGGCCCGTACCGAGGCACAGCGTTGATACAAGCCGGCCAGTTTCAGGCGGTCTTCGATCAGCGGCACGGTGCGGTCCAGCGTGGTCACCACCGAATAGGCATGGCCCAGAAACATCGCGGTACTGGCGGCCGCTTCGGTGATGTCCACCACCGGCACGTTGAGCAACTCCTGCAAGCCTTCGCGGCCGTGCTCACCGTAGCCGGCCTGGATCACCGCGTCGAACGGCTGGTCGTAGGCCATCACGCGGTCCATCACGGCGATGGCCGCCAGGTAGCTTTCAAAGTTGCCTTCCACCGACTCCGCGCCGAAGTAGGGCGTGAGCCCGACAATCTCAGTGCCCGGCGCAGCCACAGCCCGTGCCTGCTGGGCGATGGTTTCAGTGATGGATTCGGTGGTGTTGACGTTGACCACGAGGATACGCATGGAGTGTCCTTGATTAATGACTGACGTTATCGACTGCAATGCTTTCGCCGCTGACATCGGCGTAGAACGGCTGACGCTTGGCGATCAGCAGGTAGAGCAACCCTGCAATACCAGCGCCAAACATCCAGGAAAACGGTGAAACACTGGCGAAACCGGGCAGCAGCGCCAGGAGAATGGCGATCACGGCTGCGGGAATGAATGCTGCCACCGCGCGTAAATTGACCCCACGGCTGTAGTAATAAACGCCATTTGGGTCTTCGCTATACAGCTGCAACACGTCCACCCGGCTTTTACGGATCAGCCAGTAATCAACCATGATCACCCCATACAACGGCCCCAGCAGGGCACCCAGGCCGGAGAGGAAATACACGATCACCAACGGGCTGTTGTAGAGGTTCCACGGCAGGATCAGCACCGCCACGGTGGCACTGATCAAACCGGCGCGGCGGAAGTTCAGGTACTTGGGCGCCAGGTTGCTCAGCACAAAGGCTGGTGCGACGAAGTTGGCCATGATGTTCACTGCCACGGTAACGATCAGGAACGCCAGGCAACCGAGCACCAGGAAAAAGGTGCTGGGAATGGCCGCGATGATTTCAGTGGGGCTTTCGATCACCCGGCCGTTAAGCTGGAATTGCCCGCCGCACAGCAGCACGGTGATCGCGGCAAACACCAGGATATTCACCGGCAGGCCCCAGAAATTGCCGACCTGGATGGTCTTGCGGCACGGCGAAGAGCGGGCGAAGTCGCAGAAATTGAGGATCAGCGTGCCGTAGATCGCCAGCCACAGCGCGCCACCGGCAAAGATATTGCGCCACATCTCGCCGCCGCTCAGCGGGTCGCGGATCGACCAGGCGATGTTCCCGCCCGTCTGGAAGTACATCCAGCCGGCCAGTGACGCTACCGTCAGCAGAATCACCGGTCCGGCGAAGCCTTCGTAGCGGCGCACCATCTCCATGCCGTAGGCCAGGATCACCAGCTGCACCAGCCAGATCGTCACAAAACAGGCCCAGCCGAGGGACGACAGGCCCAGGATCGAGTTGTGGTCATAGTCGGCAAAACCTGGATGAATTGCCGTCAGCAACACGCGGAAAACCACCGAGGCCAGGTAGGTCTGGATACCGAACCAGGCAATCGCAATCACTGCGCGGATCAACGCCGGAATCTGCGCGCCATGGATGCCGAAGCTGATTCGACTCATCACTGGGAACGGCACACCGGTCTTCTGCCCCATATAACCCGACAGGTTCATGAAGAAGTACACCAGCGCCGCGCCGATACCCAGGGACAACAGAATCTGCCAACCGCCCAGACCCAAGGCATACAAGCCAATGGCGAAGGAATAGTTGGCGATGTTGTGCACGTCGTTGGTCCACAGTGCAAAAATGCTGTAGCGCCCCCAGCGTCGGCCTTCGACCTTGGTCGGGGCCAGGTCTTTGTTGTGCAGCCGTGGGCTCAGCACCAGGGGGCCGGGGCTTGTCGCTTCGGGGTTGAGGGGCGAGGAGGGCAGATCCAGTGCGATATTGTTCGAGAGGCTTGGACGCATTCCGGCAGGCTCCAGCGCATCGGCAGCCAGGCCGCAGATGGCAAAGTGTATGTATGTTTTGTATTTATTGTATACAAAGCGCATTTCACCTTAAGCCACTTACGTGCCAGTTTTTGATCTATGAAAGCTGGAGGTAATTTCCTTTTTGCATGTTCTCGAAATAACTATCTGAATTACAAACGATATAAATTGACCGTTTGAACAGCTATTTATTTTGCTGTGGGAAGCGTGCGATGCACGGTGGGAAACTGCGGGCGGATAGAGGTGTTACGTTAGGGTGCGGATCACAGGAAATTGCACACATAAATGCCACCTATGGTTACATCTGTGTGTACACCTTCAGCGTTAAACACATAACAAATGTGGGAGCGGGCTTGCCCGCGATGACGGAAAATCAGTCACGCAGATAGCGACTGATCCACCGCGATCGCGGGCAAGCCCGCTCCCACATTGATTACTTGATCGCGAAGCCCTTAGGCCTTGCTGATGATGTTCCCGGCATGCAGGCCGCATTCCTTCTGCGTGGCTTCTTCCCACCACCAGCGACCTTCGCGTTCATGCTGGTTTGGCAGCACCGGCCGGGTGCAGGGCTCGCAGCCGATGCTGATAAAGCCGCGCTCATGCAGGCTGTTGTACGGCAGCTCCAGCATGCGGATGTAACCCCAGACTTCCTCACTGGTCATCTGCGCCAGCGGGTTGAACTTGTACAGCGTGCGTTCCGGGGTGGAGAAGGCTGTGTCAATTTCCAGCGCCGCCACTTGGCTGCGGGTACCGGGACTCTGGTCACGGCGCTGGCCGGTGGCCCAGGCATTCACGCCTGCGAGTTTGCGGCGCAGCGGCTCGATCTTGCGCACGCCGCAGCATTCGCCATGGCCGTCCTTATAGAAGCTGAACAGGCCCTTCTCTTTGACGAAGGGTTCCAGCTTGCTCTGGTCCGGCGAGATCAGCTCGATGTCGATTTTGTAGAACTCGCGTACCTGCTCGATGAACCGGTAGGTCTCCGGGTGCAGGCGGCCGGTGTCGAGGCTGAATACCTTGACGTTCTTGTTCAGCTTCCAGGCCATGTCGACCAGCACCACGTCCTCGGCAC
>Ga0308171_1004016_pt1 | contig 12633 bp, 12 predicted proteins | sample PhyGR1_FD_202135 | JGI IMG/M metagenome (GOLD analysis project Ga0308171, IMG submission 202135) | Phyllosphere microbial communities from UC Gill Tract Community Farm, Albany, California, United States - DLSLSG.R1 | ecosystem: Host-associated > Plants > Phyllosphere > Unclassified | place: USA... | reverse complement strand
ATGGAAACCGACACGGTCTACCTCTTCTTTCTCGTTACAGAAGACTTGTCAGCACTCACGCGGGGAGAGTGCTAATCCGAGTGTAGAGAAGCGTTGGCACTCACGCAACGCGAGTGCCAACACATTCGCACACCTAGGCTGAATCAGTGGATACCAGCGAGCTGACCGCCCTGCTCACGCCCGAGGGCCTCCGCCTCCTCGACGAGGTGGGACCGATCGCCTCCACCGACGACGCCGCGCGCGCGGTGTCTCGCCTTCGCGCCGCGGGACACTCCCCCGCGCTCGTGTCCGCCGTGGTCGGGCAAGCACGACTGCGGGTGCGGGGCGCCGCGAAGTTCGGCGCGTTCGCCGAGCGGATGCTGTTCACCCGGGCGGGCCTGGAGCAGGCGACGCGCCTGTCCATCGCCGCCCGCCACGCGGGTCGCTTCCGTGCAGCCGGGCTGACGCGTGTTGCCGACCTCGGGTGCGGGATCGGCGGCGACGCGCTCGGGCTGGCGGGCCTCGGCATCCGGGTACACGCGGTCGATGCCGACGAGGCGACCGCCGCGATCGCCGCGTACAACCTTGCCCCCTTCGGCGAGTCGGCGACCGTCGCGCACGCCCGGGCGGAGGAGGTCGACCTCGCCGACGTCGACGCCGTCTGGCTCGACCCCGCGCGGCGCACGGCCGGGCACTCCGAGACGCGGCAGGTCGCCTCGGGCGAGTGGTCGCCCTCGCTGGAGTGGGTGTTCACGCTGCTGAAGAAGCGACCCGGCGGCGTGAAACTCGGCCCGGGATTCGATCGGGAGCAGATCCCGGAGGACGTCGAGGCGCAATGGATCAGCGCCGACGGCTCGACGATCGAGCTCGTGCTCTGGTCGGGCGCGCTCGCGCGCGACGGCGTCCGACGCGCGGCTCTGGTCGTGCGGGGGGACGACGCGTGGGAGCTCACCGCCGCCGACGACGCGCCCGACGCCGATCCCCGCGACCTCGGGGCGTTCGTCCACGAGCCCGACGGCGCGGTCATCCGGGCGCGGCTCATCGGCGAGGTCGCCCGGGCGCTCGAGGCCGGGATGCTGGCCCCGGGTATCGCCTACCTCACGTCCGACGCCGCTCTCACCAGCCCGTTCGTCTCGTCGTTCCGCGTGCGGGAACAGGTGCCCGCCGATCCCAAGAAGCTCGCTCAGGCCCTGCGCGCGCGAGGGATCGGGACGCTCGAGATCAAGAAGCGCGGCGTCGACGTCGACCCCGCGGTGCTCCGCAAGAAGCTCGCCCTGCGCGGGGACGAAGCCGCGACGCTCATCATGACCCGGGTGGGGACGAAACGGCTCGCCCTGCTCGCGGACCGCGTCTGAGCCTCTCGCCGCGCCGTCACCCGGCCGGGAGCTGCGAGAAGCCCCACAACAGCCAGCCCGCGCTGAAGACGGCGGACAGTGCCGCCAGCACCACCGCCCACACGGCGATCCGTCGGGAGTCGTGCGGTCGGCGCACGGACACGATCGCCACGACCACGGCGACGACGCTGAGCGGGAGCAGCCATCCCCAGAAGAACGACGACAGCAGCGCGCCGATCGCCAGCGTCAATGCCCAGGGTGCCACCGACCGCGGCGGCTTCGGAGTCGGAGGCACGTAGGGCACGAGGTGGTCGCCGAACGCCGCCATCTCCAGCTGCGCCGTGGCGAGCCGGCCGTCCTCCTCATCCCCGTCGCGGTGCGGCGGGGGGATCTCCTCGCCGGGGGCGGCGGCGGGCGCCGCGACGTCCCGGCGCGCCCGACGCGTCGGCGGGGACGCCTCGCTCACGCGACCGCTCCGACGAACGGCGCCGGGGGCTCGGCATCCGGATCCTCGGCGACCTGGATCTCGGTCACGGGCAGTGTCGAGTCGGCGCCGAAGGCCAGGGTCGAGGGGCGGCGGCCCGACGAGATCAGCTCGGCGGCCAGCGCCGCGATCATCGCGCCGTTGTCGGTGCACAGCCGCAGCGGCGGGATGCGAACCGCGACGCCGGCCGCGGCCGCGCGCTCCAGCGCGACGTCACGCAAACGCTTGTTGGCGATGACCCCGCCCCCGAGCAGCAGCCGGGGGACGCCGTGCCGGGCGCACGCGTCGAGCGCCTTGGTGACGAGCACGTCGACGACCGCCTCGCGGAAGGACGCGGCGACGTCGGCCACCGGCACCGGCTCACCGGCCGCCTCGTGCTGCTCGACCCACCGGGCGACGGCGGTCTTGAGCCCCGAGAACGAGAAGTCGTACCGATGGGATGCCATGTCGGAGGCGCGCGAGAGACCCCGGGGGAAGCGAATGGCGGTGGGATCGCCGGCGGCGGCCGCGCGATCGATCTCGGGGCCGCCAGGATAGGGCAGCTTCAGCAGGCGCGCGACCTTGTCGAACGCCTCCCCCGCGGCATCGTCCATCGTCTCGCCCAGCAGCTCCACGTCGCTGGTGAGGTCGCGCACGAGCAGCAGCGACGTGTGCCCGCCGCTCACCAACAGCGCGACGGTCGGGTACTCCAGCTCACCCGCGTCGGCGTCGAGGATGTCGGCGGCGATGTGCCCCACGAGGTGGTTCACCGCGTACAGCGGCTTGTCGAGTGCGACGGCGAGGCCCTTGGCCGCACCCACGCCGACCATCAGGGCACCCGCGAGGCCGGGACCGCTCGTGACGGCGACGGCGTCGATCTCCGCGAGGGTCACGCCCGCCTCGGCGAGCGCGGCGTCGATCGACGGCTGCAGCGCCTCGAGGTGCGCGCGCGCGGCGACCTCGGGCACGACACCGCCGTAGCGGGCGTGCTCGTCCATGCTCGAGGCGATCGTGTTGCTGAGCAGGCGCCGTCCGCGGACGATGCCGATGCCGGTCTCGTCGCAGCTGGTCTCGATGCCGAGCACGAGGGGCGCGTCCATCAGCACCAGCCCTTTCCGGTGGTCGCCGTCGGAGATTCGGGGTCCGTCGAATCGGCGCCCCCGGGGGCCGCGTCTTCGGTGCGTCGGGCCGACCAGCCGCGCAGGTCGAGCTGCATCACGATCGCGTCGACGTCGTCGGGTTGGTAGTAGCGGGGACGACGGCCGACCTCGATGAACCCTTCCGAGACGTAGAGCCGCTGGGCGACGGGGTTGTCGGCGCGCACCTCGAGGAAGACGTCGTGCACGCCGCGGCGGACCGCCTCGTCGAGGAGGGCGGTGAGCAGTGCGCGCCCGCGCCCACGACCCCGCGCGGTGGCGGCGATGGTGATCGTCTGGATGTCGGCATCCCGTGCCCCGCGTACCGCGCGCAGCCCGGCGTATCCGACCAGACGCCCGGTCTCCTCGACCACGACGTACCAGCCGTGCGGGGAGGCGAGCTCCTCGCGCATCATCGCGGGGCTCCATGCGTCGGTGGGGAATGAGGCGTGCTCGAGGGCCATGATCGCGTCGAGATCGTCGAGGGTCGCCACGCGGGTCGACATCAGCTCACCCTCTTCGGCGCGTGAGCGGCCACCACATCGGGGCTGCGCAGATAGAGGGGCTCGTCGCCGGCGAGCCGACGACCCGAGTCGAGGGCCCGCGCCCCGGCGAGCGCGATCATCGCGGCCGAGACGCTCGTGGCGTCGGTGCGGGCCGCCCCGAGCTCGGCGAGCCGCGCGTCGAGGTCGTCGCGGGGGCTGAGGGCGGCATCGGCGAGGCGCACCGGCAGGCCGTCGTCGTCGATGCCGTCGTAGATGCTGTAGGCGAATTCCCGACGCCGCGCGTCGGTCACGACGGCGAAGCGGGGGGTGTCCGCTCCGGCCATCGCGTCGGCGAGGAGGATGCCGAGCGCGACGGCGTCATGACTGGGTACGGGAACGATCGGGATCCCACGGCCCAGCGCGTACACACGCGCGGTGGCGATCCCGACCCGCAGTCCCGTGAACGGCCCCGGCCCCATGCCGACGGCCATGTGCGTCGGTGCGGGCGCACCGGCGGTGACGCGCTGCAGAAGCTGTCCGATGACCTCGGCGTGACCGAGCGGGTTGGCGCTCTGCTCGTCGGCCAGCACTTCCCCGTCGCGCGCGATCGCCGCAACGGCGGTGCCGAGCGAGGTGTCGATGCCGAGGATCACCCTTCCAGGGTATCCGCCGCGCGTCGCGGCATCCGATCGGGGGCGCGGTTGCGAAGAAGGGACATGGATGCCACCGACCTCGGGCTGCGCCGCATCGTCGTCCCCACGGCGGTCGGCCCGATCGTCGTGCACGCGGGTCGCTCCTCGGGCAGCCCCGTCGCGACCGTCCTGCTGCACGGGGCGGCCGGCTCGTGGCGCACGTGGGTGCCCCTGATCGCCGCGTCCGACAACCTGCGCCTTCCTCTCGCCGACATCGTGGCCGTCGATCTGCCCGGGTGGGGCGAGTCGCCGGGACCGGTGCCCGACCCCGTCGCCATCGCCGTCGCGGTGGCCGCGATCGCCCGGGCGCTCGGCTACCCGCGTTGGCGACTGGTCGGGCACTCCCTGGGCGGGGTGGTGGCCCTCGACGTCGCCGCACGTTTTCCGCGCGCAACCGTCGCGGTCGGTGTCGTGTCGCCCAGCGGGGCGGGAGCGCGCGCGATCGCGCGGCATCCGCTCCTCGGCGCGGTGGGGCTTCCCGGGCTCGCCGGCATGGTGGTCGCGATGCGCGTGCTGCGCGGCCTGGGGCCGCTCTCTCGGCCCCTTCTCCGGGTGCTGGCCCGCCTCGGCGTGCTCGGGTTCCTGGCGCGCCCTCTCTTCCGGCGCCCGAGTCGGGTCGACCGGAGCGTCACGGACGACCTCGCGACCGAGATCCGCCCCGCGGCGTTCCTCGCCGCCCTGCGCAGCGCCCGGCTGCACGATGAGGGGGTGTGGCGGCGCATCGTCTGCCCCGTCCGGGTGGTGCGCGGCCGGCACGACGTTTTCATCGCCGTCCGAGACCCCCGGGCCTGGGCACGCAGGATCCGCGACCTCGACGACACGGTCCTGGACGACAGCGGCCACTTCGCCCACGTGGAGCAGCCCGCCGAGACCCTGCGCGCCCTGCGGACGGTCTGGGCGGCGGATCGGGCGCCCGCGCGCCGGACCCGGGTCTGAAGGCCATCGCCCCGCCGCGGCCCGGATGTGCGCTCTCGGCGCGTCAGGGGCGACGCGAGATCGTCACGGTCCGGGGAGCGTCGGCGTCGAGGTCGAGCGTGTGGGGCGCGATCTCACCGCAGGCGTTGTCGACGCCGCGTCCGCCCACCTCGCGCGCGATCTCGACCTCCCACCAGGTGTCCGCCAGATACTCGGCGACGCCGCGGCCCCACTCGACGATCACGACCGAGCCCGCCACGTCGATGTCGAGATCGTCGAGCTCGACCGCAGCGCCCAGTCGATACGCGTCGACGTGGACGAGAGGCGCACCTCCGACCAGCGAGGGGTGCGTCCGCGCGATCACGAACGTCGGGCTCTGCACCGGCCCGCGGATGCCGAGACCCTCGCCGATCCCCCGGGTGAGGGTGGTCTTGCCCGCTCCCAGCGGCCCCGTCAGCACCACGACGTCTCCCGCGCGGAGGGCGCGGCCCAGCGCGCGACCCAGCTCCTCCATGTCGGCCGGGCCGTCGATGCGGTGCTGGCCGAGCAGGTCGTCAAGGACGCTCACGCGCCCGCCTCCCGACGCGGCACGCGCGGTCCGATACGCGTGACGATCTCGTAGTCGATGGTGTCGGCGGCATCCGCCCAGTCGCGCGCTGCCGGGACGCCCAGCGTCGGGTCGCCGAACAGGACGACCTCGTCGCCGACCGCCACGGCGTGATCGCCGACGTCGACGACGAACTGGTCCATCGCGATCCGGCCCGCGACCGTGAAGCGGCGTCCCCCGATCCAGACGGGCCCGCGGTCCGACGCCTGGCGCGGCACGCCGTCGGCGTAGCCGAGCGGCACGAGGGCGAGGGTCGTGTCGCGCTCGGTGCGGTAGGCGTAGCCGTAGGACACCCCGGTTCCGGCGGGGACCCGACGCACGGCCGACACGGCTCCCCGCAGGGTCATCGCGGGGCGCAGCCCGAGGTCGGCGGAGGTGCGATCGTGGAAGGGCGAGACGCCGTAGATGCCGATGCCGATGCGGACGCAGTTCAGGCGCGCCTCGGGCAGGGCGATGGCCGCATGCGTCGCCGCAATGTGCCGGAGAGGGGGCCGCAGCCCCGCGGATGCCGCCAGCACCACCCCTTGCTCGAACCGGGCGAGTGCCGCGCGGTCCTCGTCCTCGTTGGTGTTGGAGAGGTGCGAGAACAGCCCGACCACCCTCAGCCGGCCGATGCGTTCGAGACGGGCGGCCTCGGAGAACACGACGCGCCAGTCGGCCGGGGCGATGCCGTTTCGCGACAGCCCGGTCTCGATCTTCAGGTGCACGGCGGCCGGCCGGTCACCCTGGGCCGACTCCCCCGCGCGCAGCAGCTGATCGATGTCGGAAATGCCGAGTTCCACGTTCTCGCGGACGGCCTCCGCGAAGGAGGTTCCGGGAGCATGCAGCCAGGCGAAGATCGGTGCATGGATGCCTCGCCTTCGCAGCGCCAGGGCCTCGTCGATGTCCGAGACACCGATGCGCGTCGCTCCGCCGCGCAGCGCCGCGACGGCCGCGCGATGGGCGCCGTGGCCATACCCCTCGGCCTTCACGACCGCGATGACCTCGACACCGGTGAGCCGGCGCAGATGCCGGACGTTCTCGGTGATCGCGTCGACGTCGATGAGAGCTTCACGAAGCACTCCCGGTGCCATTCTCATGCGGTGTCCTCTCGGGTCGGCTCGCTGGCTTCGGCGATCACGTAGGCGGTGGCGAGACCGGCGTCGTGCGACATCGACAGATGTAGCGCCGTGATGCCCCGCTCCTCGACCGTGGCCGCGGTCTGCCCGTGCAGCGCGAAGACGGGGCGCCCCGACGGCTCGGAGGCGACCTCGATGTCGGTCCAGTGCACGCCGTCGGAACCGCCGAGCGCCTTGATGAGCGCCTCCTTGGCGGCGTAGCGCGCGGCGAGCGAGCGGGGCTTGAGGACGCGCTCGGCGGGGGCGAACAGCCGGGTCAGCAGTCGCGGGGTCCGCGAGAGATGCTGCTCGAAGCGGGGGACGTCGACCAGATCGACGCCGATACCGACGATCATGGGCCCTCCCCTCCTGGCATCCGTCCTATTCTGCCGGTGCCCGCCGTTCCCGGTCGTCGCGCCCCGCGCCGACCCGGGCCGGACTCCCGAGAAACCACACGTGTGCAGCCGTCCGCCGCCGCATTGCGCCCCGCTGCGTCGAGAAGTCAGGAGCTCCCGCAGACGGAAGGGGCCGGATGCCACGGCATCCGGCCCCTTCCGACAACAGCGGTTACTCGACCGTGACGGACTTCGCGAGGTTGCGCGGCTGATCGACGTCGAGCCCCTTGGCCTCGGCGAGGCCCATCGCGAAGATGTGCAGCGGCACGACGGCCAGCAGCGGCTCGAAGAGGGGGGCGGCGAGCGGAATGCGCAGCACCTCGTCGGCGGCGGGGAGCACGGCGACATCGCCCTCTTCCGCGATCGCGATGACGCGGGCACCGCGGGCGCGGATCTCCTCGATGTTGGAGACGACCTTCTTGTGCATCTCGCCGGAGCCCCGCGGCGACGGGACGACGACGAACACCGGCTGGCCGGGCTCGATCAGCGCGATGGGACCGTGCTTGAGCTCACCGGCGGCGAAGCCCTCGGCGTGGATGTACGCGAGCTCCTTGAGCTTGAGCGCGCCCTCCAGCGCGATCGGGTAGCCGACGTTGCGGCCGAGGAAGAGCACCGACCGGGTGTCAGCCATCCAGTGCGCCAGCTGCTCGATGCGCGCCTGCTCGCTCTCGAGCACGCGGGCGATCTTGCCGGGGACAGCCTCGAGTTCGGTGACGGCCTCGACGGCGACCATGGGATCGACGGCGCCGCGGACCCGGCCGACGTGCAGCGCCAGCAGGTACAGCGCGGTGATCTGCGCGACGAACGCCTTCGTCGAGGCCACGGCGACTTCGGGTCCGGCGTGCGTGTAGACGATGGCATCCGACTCGCGCGGGATGGTGGCGCCCTGGGTGTTGCAGATCGACAGGGTCTTCGCGCCGCGCGAGCGGGCGTACTTCACGGCCATGAGCGTGTCCATCGTCTCGCCGGACTGGCTGATCGACACGACGAGCGTGCGCTCGCTGAGCACGGGGTCGCGATAACGGAACTCGTGCGCGAGCTCGACGTCGACGGGCACGCGCGTCCAGGTCTCGAGCGCGTACTTGCCGACCATGCCGGCGTAGGCGGCGGTGCCGCAGGCGATGACGAGGATGCGGTCGATGTCGGCGAGGAAGGCGTCGAGCCCCTCGAGCTCGGGAATCTCGACGCGGCCCTCGTGGATGCGCCCGCGCAGGGTGTTGGCGACGGCCTCGGGCTCCTCCGAGACCTCCTTGGCCATGAACGACGACCAGCCGCCCTTCTCGGCGGCCGACGCGTCCCACGTGACCTCGAACGCCTCGACCTCGACGGGGGCGCCCGAGAAGTCGGTGACCTCGACGCCGTCGGGGGTGATCGCGACGATCTCGTCCTGGCCGATCGCGAGGGCGTTGCGGGTGTGCTCGACGAAGGCGGCGACGTCGGAGCCGAGGAAGTTCTCGCCCTCGCCGAGGCCGATCACCAGCGGCGAGTTGCGGCGTGCGCCGACGACGAGACCGGGGTGGTCCTGGTGCATCGCGAGCAGCGTGTAGGCGCCCTCGAGGCGCGACACCACGGCACGGAAAGCCTGCACGAGGTCGCCCGTGCGGGCGTATTCGCGGCCGATCATCGCGGCGGCGACCTCCGTGTCGGTCTCGCTGCGGAAGCCGACGCCCTCGCCGACCAGCTCGCTCTTGAGCTCGGCGAAGTTCTCGATGATGCCGTTGTGGATGACGGCGAGCTTGTCGTCGTCGGCCAGGTGCGGGTGCGCGTTGGCATCCGTCGGTCCGCCGTGCGTCGCCCAGCGCGTGTGGCCGATACCGGTCGTGCCATTGGGCATCGGCGAGGCCTCGAGGTCATCACGCAGCACCGCGAGCTTGCCCGCACGCTTGCGCATGCCGAGTCCGCCGTCTGCGTCGATCACGGCGATGCCCGCGGAGTCGTAGCCCCGGTATTCCAACCGCGACAGTCCCGCCAGAAGGATGTCCTGGCTCTGCCGGGGACCCACGTAACCGATGATTCCGCACATAGCTTCCGAGTCTACGGGGCGGGTCCTGGACGCCGGCCCACCGGCCACGGAGCGTCAGAGCTTGCGCAGCAGCACCGATTCGACGGTGTGGTCGATGCCCTTCTGCAAGATCAGCTTCGCCCGGTGCCGCGTGGGCAGCACGTTCTCCTCGAGATTGGGGAGGTTGATCTCGCGCCAGAACCCCAGGGCTCGCGAGACGGCCTCGTCGTCGCTGATGTCGGCGAAGACGCGGAAGAACGACGTGGGATTGGTGAAGGCGTTGTCGCGCAGGGCGAGGAACCGGTCGACGTACCACTTCTCGATGTGCGCGGCGTCGGCGTCGACGTAGATCGAGAAGTCGAACAGGTCGCTGACGGCCACCTCGTTGGGCGACGGGGGCGGCTGCAGCACGTTCAGTCCCTCCACGATGACGACGTCGGGACGGTGGACCGTGACGTGCGCGTCGGGGATGATGTCGTACCGCACGTGTGAGTAGAACGGTGCCCGCACCTCCTCGGCGCCCGACTTCACCTCGCTGAGGAACTCCACCAGCGCCCGCCGGTCGTAGGACTCCGGAAAGCCCTTGCGATCCATGAGCCCGCGCCGTTCGAGCTCGGCGTTGGGATAGAGGAAGCCGTCCGTGGTCACCAGCTCGACTCGCGGGGTGTCGGGCCAGCGACTCATGAGCTCGCGCAGCAGGCGCGCGATGGTCGACTTGCCCACCGCGACCGAACCGGCCACGCCGATCACGAACGGGGTGGTGGCATCCGTCTCCCCCAGGAAGGCGCTCGTGTCGGCCCCCAGACGACGCGTGGCGCGCGCGTACAGGCTCAGCAACCGGCTGAGCGGCAGATACACCTCCGCCACTTCCCGCTGGTCGAGGCGGTCGCCGATGCCGCGCAGCTGCACGACTTCGGTCTCGGTGAGGGGCTGTTCGATCCCGCCCGCCATGCGTGCCCAGTCGGCACGATCGATCTGTCGGTAGGGGCTCAGCGACGATGCGGCGGCGGTCTCGGGCACGCCGCCATGCTACCCGCGGTGGGCCGCGGGGCTGCGGGCGTGGACCACTACGCTCGGAGCGTGCGCCTGGGAGTCCTCGACATCGGCTCGAACACCGTCCATCTGCTCGTCGCCAACGCTCGCGCCGGCGGCCGCCCGACGGCGACCACCTCGCATCGCTCCGTGCTGCGCCTCATGCGTTACCTGCAACCGGACGGCTCGATCTCCCCCGAGGGCGTCACGGGGCTCGTGGATGCCGTGACCGCCGCGTGCGAGCGGGCCCGCGCCGAGGGTGTCGACGAACTCCTCGCGACCGCGACCTCGGCCGTGCGCGAGGCGACCAACGGCGAAGAGGTCATCGCCCTCATCGAGGAGGCGCTGGGCCAGCCGCTGCAGGTCCTCGGCGGCGAGACCGAGGCGCGGTTCACCTACCTCGCCGTCCGCCGGTGGTTCGGCTGGTCGGCCGGTCAGATCCTGCTCTTCGACATCGGCGGCGGCTCGCTCGAGATCGCCGGCGGCGCCGACGAACTGCCCGACAGGGCGGAATCGGTTCCCCTGGGTGCGGGACGCTCGACGGTGCAGTTCCTCCCCCACGACCCGCCCAGCGCCGATGAGATCGACGCGCTGCGCCAGCACGCCATGTCGGTCCTCGCGCCGGTGGCCGAGCGCTTCGCCGCCCTCCCTCGCCCCGATCACGTCGTGGGCTCGTCGAAAGCCATTCGCTCGCTCGCGAAGCTCTCCGGCTACCCGGTCCCGGGCTGGTCGGGCATCGACCGCATGGTGCTGCCGCGCCGCGAGCTGAAGGACTGGATCCCGCGTCTGGCCCGCATCCCCGCCGACGCCCGCGAGGCCCTGCCCGGGATCACCGCCGACCGCACGTTCCAGATCGTCGCCGCGGCCGTCGTGGTCGAGCGCGCGATGAAGGCGATGGATGTCGAGGAGCTCGAGGTCTCGCCCTGGGCGCTGCGCGAGGGCGTCCTCCTGCGCTACATCGAGTCGCTGGAGTACTGAACGACGAAGGCTGAGGGACCCCGATGGATCGAGGTCCCTGAGCCTGTCGAAGGCACCGAACGCCCGCGGATTCTCGAACTCGTCGACGGACGAGCTGCTACAATGCCAGACGCTCCCGCACGACCGCGGCGAGGCGGTCGGCGTGGGAACGGGCGACCTCTTCCGAAGCCGCCTCCACCATGACGCGGACCAGCGGCTCGGTTCCCGAGGCGCGCAGCAGCACGCGGCCGGAGTCGCCGAGCTCGGCCGTGGAGGCTGCGACGGCTTCCTGCACGCCGTCGTCGTTCACGCCGTCACGATCGACGCCGCGCACGTTCACGAGCACCTGCGGGTAGACCGTCATCAACGATGCGAGCTCCGCGAGCGTCTTGTCCTGGCGCGCCATCTCGGCGACGAGGTGGAGTCCCGTCAGCAGGCCGTCGCCGGTGGTGGCGAACTCGCTCATGATCACGTGGCCGGACTGCTCACCCCCGAGGGAGTATCGGCCCTCGTTCATGGCCTCGAGCACGTAGCGGTCTCCGACGCCGGTCTGCAGAACCCGGATGCCGTGAGCCTGCATCGCGCGATGCAGACCGAGGTTGCTCATGACCGTCGCGACGAGCGTGTCGTCGACCAGCGCGCCGCGTTCCTTCATCGCCACGGCGAGGATCGCCATGATCTGGTCGCCGTCGACGACGTTGCCCTGCGCGTCCACGGCGAGGCAGCGATCGGCATCGCCGTCATGCGCGATGCCCACGTCGGCACCCAACCGCACGACGGCCTCGGCGAGCACGTCGAGGTGCGTCGACCCCACGCCGTCGTTGATGTTCAGGCCATCGGGGTCCGCCCCGATCACGGTGACCGTGGCGCCGGCGTCCTTGAAGGTCTCGGGCGAGACGCCGGCGGCGGCGCCGTGCGCGCAGTCCAGGACCACGTGGATGCCGTCGAGTCGGTGCGGCAGCGAACCGAGCAGGTGGAGGACGTAGCGGTCCTCGGCGTCGGCGAAGCGCCGGATGCGTCCGACGCCGGCCCCAGTCGGCTGCAGGCGCTCCCCCTCGAGGGCGCGCTCGATGCGCTCCTCCACGATGTCGGGGAGCTTCGTGCCACCGCGGGCGAAGATCTTGATCCCGTTGTCGGGAGCGGGGTTATGGGAGGCCGAGACCATCACACCGAAGTCGGCGTCATGGTCGGCGATGAGGAACGCGGTGGCGGGCGTCGGGATCACACCGGCGTCGAGGACGTCGACGCCCGACGACGCCAGGCCCGCGGCGACTGCGGCGGCGAGGAACTCCCCCGAGACGCGCGGGTCGCGCGCGACGACGGCGGTGAGGCGGCGGCCCTGAGCCTTCCGCGCCTCCGCAGAACGGCCCTGGCCCAGGACGACGGCAGTCGCCTGGGCCAGGTGCAGCGCAAGTTCGGCGGTGAGGAGGCCGTTGGCCAGCCCCCGCACCCCGTCCGTGCCGAAAAGAGGCATCCGGAGCGTCGAACTCAGCGCTTGGAGTACTGAGGCGCCTTGCGGGCCTTCTTGAGACCGGCCTT
>Ga0308171_1004014_pt1 | contig 12637 bp, 9 predicted proteins | sample PhyGR1_FD_202135 | JGI IMG/M metagenome (GOLD analysis project Ga0308171, IMG submission 202135) | Phyllosphere microbial communities from UC Gill Tract Community Farm, Albany, California, United States - DLSLSG.R1 | ecosystem: Host-associated > Plants > Phyllosphere > Unclassified | place: USA... | reverse complement strand
ACCGCGAAAGTCATGGGCGCCGGTGGTAAGCCGGGCGGTGCCGATGCCGGGCCGCAGGTGGTTCAGCTGCTGCGTCACCGCCAGCCGGCGGAAATATTCGACCGCCGAGGCATCCAGCCCGGTCAGGTCCCGCGCCGTCTGCTCCAGCATTGCGGCGGTGCCCTCGCGGCGGCGCGCGGCAATGGTGTTGGCCACCTCGGCGCGCGGGGCAGCCAGCGCGCCGCCGGTCCGCACGGCGCGGTAGCCGACGAGGTCGCCGATATAGGGCACCACCCACGGGGCGCAGGTCTCGATGAAGCTGTCCTCGTAGAGCTGGTCGAGATCCGCCTCGATCGCCTGGGCCTGCTCGGCCACCAGTGTCAGCAGCGCCTTCAGCGGGCCGGTGCGGGCCTTGGCGTCCAGCCGCGCGTGGCGCAGGGCTTCCTCGCCGGCCAGGCCGGTGGTCTCGGCCAGGGCCTGCAGCGCGGCCAGTTCCGCCGCCTCGGCAGGGGAGAGCAGCGGCGCGTTGCGGGCGGCCTCCGCATCGCGCAGGCGGTGGACGGCCGGCAGCAGCGCATAGAGGCTTTCTATGTCGAAGCTCATGGCAGCACTCCGAAGGCGATGGGGCGGGGGTCGAGCGTCAGCAACTCAGCCGGAGCGGGCGCCGTCTGGCCGGCGCGTGGCATGGCGGCCGGCAAGGCTTGTTCCAGGGTCTCCGGCTGGTCGGACCGGAACAGGGCGTCCAGGTCCATTGCCAGCACGCCCGGCACGCCATGTACCACCGCCATGAGCTCGGAGGCCGTGACGCCCTGGCCGAAGCCCCGCCGGCTGAAGCCGAATTCCTGGCGCAGCGCCGCTTCCACCGCCGCCAGCAGCACTTCCGGCGCCAGGTCCGCATCCAGTTTCAGCTTGGCGGCCAGACGGAAGAAGACCGGCGTGAAGGAATGCAGCATCACCGGCACCAGAGGGTCCCCCGCCTTCCGCAACGCCGCCAGCAGGTTGGTGGCGACGGGCCCGGTGGATTCCACCGGCCGCCCCTCCTCCCCCGCCACGGTCAGCACGATGGCGCGCTCCCGCCCCGTCCAACTCCAACTCGCCAGCGCCTTGCTGATGCCGGTGAAGGCGCGGGCGAAATCCTCGTAATCCTGCACGGAGACGACCCGGCCCAGCGTCAACACCCGCAGCGGCGCAGAGGCACGGATGGAATCGGCGCCCTCGGGCTCCGCCGCGTCCATGGCCGCCACCGGGTTGGTCACGCCGCGGACGCCGAGCGGGCGGGTGGCCAGCAGGGTCAGCCGATCCTCCCCCACCAGCCCGGCGGCGCCGATGCCCTGGCGCAGCCGGGCGGTAACGTTGTCCGCCCCGGTCGGCAGCCGCGCGCCGGAGATGCCGTCGCCGAAGCCGATGGTGGTGCGGCCATCCTCCTCTCGCCGCAGAGTGTAGACGCGGTCCTGCGCACCAAGCCCGAACAGGCTTTCCGCCTGCCGCCACAGCACGCCGCCGATGCGCACCTCCAGCGCCGCCTCCGCCCCCGCGGCGATGCGTGCCGGTATGTAGGTCAGCGGCCCCTGGCGCAGGGTGAAGCGCTGGAAGGGCTGGGTGGCATCGCCACCGCCCAGCACCTCCAGCTTCGTCTCGCCATGGGTGGCGCGGGCGATATTGCCGTTCACCCGCACGCTGTCCCGGATGTAGCGGTTGCGCAGCGCCGTCTCGAACCGCAATTCCGTGCGGCCTTCCTGGAACAGCACCTCGCTGAGGATGACGACCTCCGCATCGTCCACCCCTTCCAGGTCCTCCCGCCGGCCGGAGATGGCGACGGGCCGCCCGGCGGCGAGGCCGAGATACGGGGCGTCCAGCACCAGGCTCTCGCCCGCCACCACCTCCGTCACCGGCAACGGCGCCAGCTCCAGCGCCTGGCTTTCGGCATGCACCGTCGTCTCCCGCCGGGTGAAGCCGTCCAGCCCGTCGCGCGTGTTCAGCCGCAGGCGGCTGACCTTGGCGGAGAGGGTGAAGCCGGTGCGCGTCACCTCCGCATTGTCCTCCACGCCATAGGCGCGTTGCGCGGTGGGGCTTTCCAGCACCACCCAGCCGCCGGCGACGATTTCGGGGTGCGTGCCGTCCAGATGCACCTCGTTGCCGCCCGTGTCGTCGGACAGCCGGTTGGCGGTGGCCGCATCCCAGGAGTTGGAGTAGGGCGGGGCGGAATAGGCGATGGTACCGGTGCTGCTGGTATAGGCCTCTCCCTTGCGCTGGGTGGCGGGCAGCTTGTCCCACAACGGCGCGTTGTGGCCGAACACGGCGGCGCGCTTGCGGAAGCGGAACAGCCCCTTCCCCGCCGGCACGTCCCGCCGCGCCGCCAGCACTGTGAGGGTGCGGATCAGCGGCCGCACCGACCAGCGTTGCACCCTGGCGAAAGCGGAAAGATCCGCCTGGCGCCAGGAGCCGGAGAGCACGTTGGCAGTGACGCTGGCGGTGGTCAGCCGCGACGCTTGCAGCACGAAAGGCGCCCGTGCCAGCACCAGCCGCAGCAGCGGCGGCGGGTCCGGCGGGTCCTCCGCCACATCCAGCCGGGTGGTGCCGGCCCTGGCATCCACTTGCACGGCGCGGATGCGGCGGACGACGCGATCCGCCGCCGCCGTACCCGCTACCACCAGCAGGGTATCGCCCGGGCGCAGGGAAGGATCGGCGCCCTTCACTGTGTAGGTCTTCAGCGCGGCGGAAGGGTCCGGGTGCGGCTGCCACAGCACCGGGCGCATGGCGTTCCATTCCGGCCGGGCGTCGATGGCCTCCACTGTCTCGAAGGTCTGCGGCAGTTCGCCCGGGCCAGGCATGCTCTGCACCTTCAGCCCCGCCTCCAGCCGCAGTTGGTCCGGCGTGCCCACCGCGTCCTCCAGCGTAAAGGCCAGGTGGGTGGAGGCGGCAAGGCCCGGCGCCGGCTCATACCCCGTCAGCCGACCGAGCCAGGTGAGCGAACGGCGCTCCGTCGCGGTGCGCAGATAAGCTTCGTTGGCGATCCGCTCCTGGTGGAAGGTCAGCACGTCGGCGACGGCGGCCCAGGCGTCCAGCAACAGGATGGCGGCATCGCGGTCGTCCCGCGTCGTCAGCGGGCGCAGGGCGGGCAGGTCGGCGCGGGAAAGGCCGGCGAGCAGCGCTGCCTTGAAGCCCGCCTGGTCGCCGATGCGGTAGCTGATCGCCGACAGGCCGGGGCGGTTCCACACCGCCGCCGGCGCATCCAGGCCAGTGCCCTCGCAACAGCCGCAGCCATCCAGGTCCCGCAAGGTGGGCTCGCGTGCGCCGCTCATCGCCCGCCCTCCAGCGTCAGGGCCAGGGAGCCGTGCTCGGGGAAGTTCGGGTCGTTATCCAGCCGCGCGATCTCGAGGCGGGAGAAGGTGAGCTTGCCGTCCTCCGCGCCCTTCGGCCCCGGCTGGTCCCGCCGCTGGAACAGGGTAACGCGGACGCTCTCCACCCCCTCCACCGCCTGTACGGCAGCGACGATGGGGCTGAGATAGACCGTCTGCCCGAAGCTCAGCCGGTCCGGGTGGAACACGCCGAGGCGGCCGTCCGGCCCCGCCCGCGTGCCCAGCACCTCCAGCACCGCGCGGCGGATATCGGCGCGGAAATGCGTGGGTTGCACACGGATGCTAAGCCCAAGTTCCAGCGCCACCAGGCGTGGCCGGTCGATCTCCACATCATGCCCGGCCAGCCTGAAGGGTTCCAGGAAGCCGACCAATGCCGCCTCGAACCCATCATCCACCGGGGCGCCGCCGGCACGGTCCACGCTGATGAAATGCGTGCGCCAACTGCCGGTCCAGCGCAGGGAGGAAGCGGCGCGCTGCACGGCGGGGTGCAGCCCGGCCCTGGCGGCATAGTCGGCCGGCGTCACCGCACGGTCCTGCACCCGGAAGGCGAAGGGGGCGCGGCGGCGCACTTCCTCCTTCGTCTCCGGGTTCGCGCCGCCGCTGGCGGGCAACGGGTTGCGGACGCGCAGCAGCAGTGTTTCCGCCAGCACGGTGCCATCGGCGCTGGCGAGATGCGCCAGGCAATCGGCACCGATATTGCCACGACGCCCGCCACCGACGCGGTAGCGCGCGGCGAAGCGTGCGCCGACGGGCGGTGCGTCGCCATGCTCGCCATCGCCGAAGCGCAGGCGGGCGGCGCCGTCATCCTCCGTTTCCACCACGAAATCCGGGCGGTCGCCGCTGGAGAGCAGGTCCCGCTGCGATACCCAGCGCAGGATGCCACCGGCCTCGTCACGGCTTTCCAGCCGCAGTACCGCCGGCACCGCGTCCTCCGGCTTCGGCGCCAGGGCGGCGGCGGCCGAAGCGGGGGGCGCGGCGGTATCCCACGGTACCGCATGCAACAGGGGCGCTTCCCGCAGGCGCGGCCGGAAGCGCAGGGGGAATGGCTCCCGCTCCACCCCACCGCAGCCGTCCAGCGTATCCCAGCTGGAGACGGAGGATGCGGCCGGCACCACGGCCGCGCGGCGGGACAGCGCCGGGCGCGGCACGGTGCCAAGATCTTCCTCCCCCGGCAGGGTGCGCCCGTGGTCCGCCAGCACCAGGTTGCCGCGGGCGATGCTGACGCCATCGACGAAGGCGCCGCCGAAGGCCGCATCGGTCTCGGCCGAGAGGCAGAGCGGGAAGCGCAGCGCGTCCTCCGCCGCCCATTCGATCTCGGTCACCGCCACGGCACCATCGGCGGGCGGGTCCTCGAAGCGGCGGCCAATGGGGTCCAGCGCCGCTTCCACCCGCGTCAGCCGCACCACCTGGCGGTGCGCCGGGTCGGCATCGTCGGCATCGCCTGTGCGCGGGCCTCGCACTTCCTCGAACAGCAGCCAGTCGCCGGCAGCCAGCGCGGCGGTGACGTCGCCCCGCAACGTCGCCTTCACCGCGCCGCGTGGCAGGCAGCAGCGGCGGTCGCCCCAGGCGTGCAGCGGAATGGTGTTCAGCATCGGGTCCAGCCGCGCGGGGCCTAGCGTCTCGAACACCTCGGCACCGAGGGAGAGTGCGCGGCGATACGCATCGGCCTCGGCGCGGAAGCGCTCGGGCAGGCCGGGGGCCGCGGTCAGCAGCTTGGTGCCGACCGGCAAGGCCAGCGTACCGCCCTCGATGGCGACATGGGCGAATAGCCGGGCGGCACAGCCATCATGCATGCGGTAATCCACCAGCCGCGCATGCCGGCGGACGGAGACGCGGCGCCGCGCCGTATCCAGATACGCTTCCGCCGCCACCGCATCCTGCCGGTAGGCGAGATGGTCCCCGACAGAAGCGAACAATTCCAGCAGCGTGATGCCGAGGTCGGCGGCGTTGCGCTCGGTCCATTCGGGGGACAGGGTGGCGGCGCGGTCCAGCAGCATCTGCCGCAGCGCGCGGAAATCCCGCGCGGTGTAGTCCAGTGCCGGAGAGGCTGGGCGCGGCGGCGCGCAGGCAGCGGTGCTGGCATCGAAGCCGCTGTCGCACGCCACCTTGAAGGAGAAATCCACCGCCCGCAGGATTGGGTCGATCGTTGCCAGCCGCCCGGCCTGGGCCGTGTCCTCCACCAGCCGCAGCGTGTAGATGGAGAAATCCCCCGCCGCCTCCACCTGCACCACCAGCACCGGGCGGGTGGAGAAGCTTCGGGGGTCGATGGCAATGATGGCGTTGCTGACACGGATATCACGGATACGCTCGCCACCCTCGATCCGCACATTCGCCGGGCCGAGCACCAGGCCGGATGGGTCGTTGATGAAATGCACGAACAGCGTGCGCTGGCGGTCCGGCAACGGGTCGGCGGGGTCGTCCCGCACTTCCAGGAAGTCCAGCCCATTGATGCCGGGCAGCCCGGCGATGGCGTTGCGGCGGCGTTCGTCGCAGCAGATGTAGCGGGTCATGTCACCGCCTCCCGCTCGAAGCGTTCGATGCGGCGTTCGCCGGTACGGGGCACGGCGTAGCGGACCAGCACGGTCAGCCGCCCCTCGCCCGCTTCCACCGCCACGTCCTCCACCTGGATACGGTCGCCCAGCCAGCGTTGCAGCGCGCCCTGCACCAGGAATTGCGCGGCGGTGGCCAGTTCGTCGCCAGATGGGGCGAAGACCAGCTGCATCAGGCCGGAGCCGAAATCGGGGCGGTTCACCCGCTCGCCCGGATAGGTGAACAGCACCTGCTCGATCAGCTGGCGCAGATGCGCCTCGCCATCCGCCTCCGCCGTCCTGCCACGCCCGTTGAAGCCGAAGGGAAAGCGGATCTCCATGGCGCTACATCCCCCGCACGCGCGTCTGCGTCATCGAGACGGTGGGCGGGCCCTGGGGAATGCCCTCCGCACTTTGGCAAAGCCCGCTGCTGGTCTGCAACAACACCGGCGTGCCGTTGACCCGCACCCGCGCGGCGCCGACCAGCCAGCGCACCGTCATGCAGGGCTGTGGCTTGGTGCCGGCGCCCACCGGCACCTGGAAGGCACAGCCGGCCACCGTGGTCGGGTCGCTCAGCACCGCCACCGGCTGGCCCATCGCCTTCACTCGTGGCGCCGCCACCGTGATCGAGGCCTGGCCGCCATGCGGGCAGGCGATTCCGGCACCGACATGCAACAGAAAGCCTGGCATCACGTCACCTCCAGCGCGCCGTTGTTGATGGTCACCTTCGGCCCCATCAGCGTGATGGTGGCACCGGCGCCGTTGGTCACTTCCATCTGCACGGGGTTCATCACCACCTTCATCCCGGACGCCGTCTGCAGCGTCACGATGGCGGCGTTGGGCGCCTTGGGTGGCTCCATGATCGTCAGGGTGAAGGCTTCGGTCTTCAGCACCTTGAATTCCGGCGTCGGCGGGAAGGCGGCGGCCTCCCCCACCCCCCAGAAGCAACCGGCCCAGATCGGCCGCTCGGTACTGCCGGCCTCGAACTCCACCCAGACATTGGCGCCGACCGGTGGCAGCAGGAACAGGCCGACGCCCGGCCCGGCATAGGGCACGCAGGGCATGGCCCAGGCCATCTGCCCATCGCCGAACACGGAAGGCACGATGACCTGGATGCGCCCCATCAGCTTCGGGTCGATATTGTTGGCGACGGTGCCGCGATACTTGCCGAAATGCGGGCTCATGGCCGCACTACCGGGGTCAGGGCGCCATCGCCTTCCCGCGTCAGCGTGAAGTTCTGCTTGTAGCCGCCGCGGCTGATGGCGTGGGAGACGTTCTTCACATAGTACAGCCCGTCATGCGTGAAGCCGGCGCCGCGTAGCCCGACCAGCCCGCGCGGCTTCAGCAACCCGCCATAGCGCAGCGCATCCAGCGACCCGGTCGCCGTCACCACAGCATCCAGCGACTTGTCGGTGATGGCCTGGGCGCGGGCATAGGCCTGGGTGATCTTCAACCCGCTGCTATCCGGCAGCAGGCTGCGCTTTACGTTTGGCAGGTTGAAGGGCAGCGCCGGCATCGGCGCCAGCGGCGGCCGCGTGCCCATGAAGGTGACGACCGGCAGCTTCACGTTCAGGTCGGCATCCTGCACGCTGTCCATCACCATGGTCGGCGCCAGCGCGTTGTACTGGAAGCTGATGGTCTCGACATTGGTTTGCGGCCCCATGTTCACCGACAGCGCCGGTTGCGGGATGCCCAGCCGCTTTGGCGGGCCCCAATAGGCGGTGTTCATCAGCGGCAGCGGCCCGGGCTCGATGAAGAAGGCGTAGCCGTGCTTCGCGGCCATGGCCTTCAGATATTCCAGGTCGGTATCCTGCTGCGCCGGCACACGGTCGATCGGCACGGGCACATCCACCACTGGCGGCGGCCGCACATCCGGCACCAGCCCGTACAGCGCGTAGGAGGCGATGATCTTCAGTGCGATCAGCGTCTCGTCCTGCGCCGGGTGCTCGGCGCGCTTCTGCTCCAGGTCCATCATCACGCTGACATCCTCGCCCGTCAGGGTCAGCGTCGCAGCGCCCGGCTCGCTGCCAGGGGCCACCTGGCGGGTGGTGACGATGCCGTCCATCAGCACATGCGGCACCAGGTTGAAGTGGGCGATCAGCACCACGCGGCTGAACGGCCGCAGCAACGGGCTGAGCAAAGGCGGATAATCGACGATATCGGTGGGGCCGCCGCGCCCCATCTCGAACACCAGCTGGAAGCCGCTGCGGCCTTCATCGGCATGCGTCACCTGCACGCTCTTCAGCGCCTCGGCGATGCCGGGCGGCGCCGGCACCGGCACGGCGGGGCCGATCAGCAGGGTGAGGTGAATGCCCAGCAGCATGGCGCTAGCGCCCCGGCAGCGGCACGCGCAGCCGCCGCCCGGGCTCGGCCACCAGCTCGGCCGGGTCCATGGCGTCGTTCGCGTCGCACAGGCGCCAGAAGGCCAGCGGGTCCCCCAGTGCGCGCTGCGCCAGGTTGTCCACCCGCTCGCCCGGCAGCACCACCACCTCGGCCATCACCGCCATCGCGGCGCCCTGCGGCGCGATGCGGCGGCGCGTATAGGCTACCACCTCGCCCGAAGGCAGGCGCAGCTGCGCCACCTCGTCCATCGCGTAACGGCTGGTGGGGTCCGTGCTCATGCAGGCATTCCTCCTGTCACAGCAGTTTCACGTCGCCGCCGGCGATGGCGGCGATGTCGCCGACGCTGCCGGCCACCGCCAGCGCCTCCTTCGTCACCTGGTGCGCCAGGAAGACGTGGTAGGCCGGGTTGGTCACTGGCAGGTCGCTGTAGCTGAGCACCCGCAGGCCGAGCGACACCTTGGCGCGCAGTGGGTTCAGCGCGGTGTCGTGCGCATCCTCGGTGATGGAAAGTTCCGAGACCCGGACCGGAAGAATCCGCTTCGCCCCCCAGACGAACAGGGTGAGTTGGCTGGCCGGCGGCACCACCTCGATCGTCCCCGCCATCAGCAATGCGGTATTGACGATCACCTGCGCCGTGGCGGGATAGACCAGCATCTCCAGCGCCGAGAGCTGCGGGTAGAGGCCCAGCGCGCCCTCGCCCCGTTCCAGCGAGTCCGTCGCATCCAACTCGACATCCAGCTTGATGGTCTCTTCCGGCGCGCCGCCCAGGCGCATCGCCTCGGCCTTCGCACCCTCGCCCCCCGGTGCGCGCGGCTTGATGGTGCGGGTCAGCGTCTCCGGATTGTACTGGAAGGCGATGACGCGCGGCACCGGGTTCAGCAGGTCGAAACCCACCAGCGCGCCGCGCAGCATGCGGGGGGACCGGGGGGCGCTCATGGCGTGCCCATTCCAGGATGGCGCATCTGAACGATCTCCCGGAATGTGTTCGGCCGCGAGAAGGTGATTTCCAGATTCTCGGCATCGAGCGCGCGGGTCCAGTCGGCCCGCCGTTCCACCACATGGTCGAGGCTGACTGTTCCCTCCTGCGGCGGCACCTCCGGCGGCAGGCCCCGCAGCCGGGGAGCATTGGTCTGCTGGCCGGCGCCGCCGGGCAGTTCCATCCCGGCTTCCTCAAACACCGCCCGGGCCTGGGCGTTCTCAGGCTGGCGCAGGCGACGATAGAAATCCCGGCGCACCGCGTCGAATACCCCGCGCGAGCCTGCCTCGTTATTCAGGGGCCGCGTACGCGTCACCTCCGCCCGCGCCTGGTTCCACAAATCCCGCAATTCCTGGAAGTCCGAAAGGCGGCGGCCGATGACGCGGCGGACCCGGGCAAGCGCCTGCATGCGCGTCTCGCCCGGCTGGCGCGGCAGGTCGTTCATATCAAGCCGGCGCCGCTGGTTGCGCGGCACGGGCCGATCATTGATGCGCGGCTTGCCCCCCTGCCGCGTCACCGCGGGGGAAGAAGGCCGGTCGGTCTCGAACATCCGGTCCACATCGCGCCCGACGCCACGCTGCCACCGCTCACGCCCGCTCTGCGCCTTGTAAGCCTCGCGGGTGGTCAGGCGCTCACCGGGTTTGGGCTTATAGCCTCGGCGCGCCAGCCCGGACGGGTCAGCCTGACGCCGAGCCCGATTCTGTGCCTGCCACTGTTCCCGTGTCATCGCACGCTCGCCCGGCTTGGGCCGGTACCCTCGGCCTTCCAGCCCTGGCCCGGTCGCCGGCCGCGCGGGTACCGGCTCCGGCGGCGGGCGGACGGCACGCAGCTTCGGCGGTGCGGGCACGCGCGTGCCGGCCGGTGCGCGCAAGGATGGCTGTCGCCCCGGCGGCGGGCGCACGGGCGCGCGGGTTGTAGGGGGCGGCCTGACCGCGCCGCCACGCCCCGCCGGAGAACGGATCGGGGCCGGGGCGCGGGCGGGCGGGCGGTTGCCCGAGGCGCCTGGGCTCCGCGCCGGAGAGCGTGGTGCGGAGGCCGGGCGCATCGGCCCACCCCTTTGCCGCCTGAAGCCATGGCTTGCGGCGCCTGGCGGCCACCTGGCTCCACCAACCGCAGCCGGGGCTCCACGCTCGGGCGCGGTGCCATGCCCTCAGCCCCCGCAGCCTCCGCGACCACCTGCTGCTGAGGAACAGGTTGCCGGGCAGCCATGGGGCGCGGGCGCAGTGTGCCGCCTTCCGATACCGAGGCCAGTTGCCCCCGTGGCGCCGAACTCGCCTGCCCCCCACCCTGCACCACGGAGAGCTTGGGTTGGGGCGCTGCGGCCAAGGGCTCCGTTACCACCGGCGCGGTGGGCTGCGCTGCAGGGGCAGGCGCGGCGGGCGCGGCCACCGGCTCCGCCGGGGGCAATGCCGCGGGCCGGGCGGTGGGGGCACGCGCGGCACCGCCGCCACCAGCACCCCGCGCCGGGTTGGGAATCTGCGGCGGCGTGCGCGCCCGGAAGCGCTGCGTCATCTTGCGGGCGCCGAGGAAGGTAGAGATCAGCGTCGCCGCGCCCTCACCGAAGGATTTGCCACGCTGGTAGGGCGTCAGGCCGGGCTGGGCGAAGGCGGCGTGGATGGCGGTCAGTCCTGTCATGTCCGCCGCCGTGCGGCCCAGCGCGCCGTACCAGCTGCTACCGGCGTCCCGGTGGGCGCTGTAGGCCTGGTAGCCCTGGTAGACCGCAAAGCCGATCAGCCCGATCGCCACGATCAGCTTGGCCGTCGCCGCCGCGACCCCGGCTGCTACCAGCAGCGCCACGGCGATCTTGGCGGCGATGATCACCACCACCACCAGCGCGATCACAGCCAGGATGCCGACGATGACCCCGGCGATCACCAGCCCGATGTCGCGCAGGGTGGACAGCACCGGGTGGTCGTAATCCCAGGCGGCGTCGGAGGCCGCTTCCTCCATCGAGGCGCCCATGTCGCGCAACGCCTCGTCGTTCTTGGCCAGGGCTTCCTCGACATTCGCGCGGATGCGGGTCTCGGCCTCCGTCAGGGTCTGGCGGAAATCGGTGTCCAGCGCGGCGGCGGCAGGGGCCAGGCGGCGTGCCGCTTCCTCCTGCCCCGCGGTGTAGCCCTGGCTGAGCTGCGCCACCTGCCCGCCATAGGCGTCATCCACCTGCCCGACGAAGCCGGAGAGAGCGGCGTTGTCGGCCTCCAGCGCCGCCTGGATGCCTTTGTCCGCCTCCTTGCCGATGGCACGCAGGCCCTGGCGCAACGGCGGCATCGAGGCGCGGAACTGGTCCGGGATCGTGGCGGCGGCCTCGCCGAAGGCGGTCTCGGTCTCCGCCGCCATGCCAAGCAGCAGGCCGGCCACGGTGTCGCTGAAGGCCGCGGTGGCGGCCGGGTCCGGTGCCTCGATGCCATCCAGGATGGCGGTGGCCTCGCCGGCATAGCCGTCGATGGGCGAGACGGCGCCCGGCAGCGCCGCGTCCACCCCCCGCAGCGCCGAACGCAACGCGGCGTCGACCTGCCCGTGGGCGGCGGGTTCCAGCGCCGCCAGGCGCTCGGCGGCTGCGGATTCAGCTTCCACCAGTTCCGCCCGCATGGTCCCGGCGGTGGCGTCCAGCATCCGGTGCGCCTCGGCACTCAGTTGGGACAGCGATTCCTGAGCGTCGAGAGCCGCGCCGGCGGCGCCCGCCTGCAGTTCCGGCAGGGCCGCGTCGAAGCCCTGCAGCGCTTCCGCGCCCTTGGCCTGAAACTGCTCGGGCAAGGGCAGCAGCACTTCGTCGACGGCGGCGACCGCGTCCGGCACCCGCGCCTCGATCTCCGTGGCGACGCCCGCCGCCACGCCCGTGGCGGCAGAAGCCTGGATGCCGCCGCGCTCCGTCCCCGGATAGCCGGATGCCTTCAGCCTGCCCCGGTTGCGCGCCTCTGCCGCCTGCTCGCCCGAGCGGGTCGTGACGCACGCGGCGTAGCGCGTGCGCAGCGCCTCCGCCTCGGCGATGGCGCGGGTCACGGTGCCTTCCATGGCGCCCCGGTGCGCGGCGAAGACACCGGCATAGTCGCGGCCCGCCTGCTCGCCCCGCGTCGCCGCCTCGGCCCGCCGCGCGGCCAGTTGGGTGTCGATCTGAGCGTGGGCGGAGAGGATGGAGGCCTCCAGCATCACCCGCGCGCCGGCGAAGCGCTGGTGCAATGCCTCGGTGGCCTGACCGACCTCCCGCGTCACCGCACCGCGGACTGCCCCGGCCTGGGCCTGCAGGGTGGCCTTGACAGCGGCGGCGCCCGCCAGGACGCGCGCGGAGGCATCCTGCTGCGCCGCCAGGATGCGGGCGGTGGGATCGGCGCCGCCTGCCCCACCCATGTCCTCCTGCATCGCGACGACCGGCGTTGGTGAGGCGGCGTCGGCAGGCGCTTGCTCGGGGCCGGCCATATCGGCGGCGGCGGCGGGCAAGGGTTCCAGCAACTGCG
>Ga0308171_1004012_pt1 | contig 12641 bp, 6 predicted proteins | sample PhyGR1_FD_202135 | JGI IMG/M metagenome (GOLD analysis project Ga0308171, IMG submission 202135) | Phyllosphere microbial communities from UC Gill Tract Community Farm, Albany, California, United States - DLSLSG.R1 | ecosystem: Host-associated > Plants > Phyllosphere > Unclassified | place: USA... | reverse complement strand
AACAAAAGGGTGCCGATAACCAGACCGGCAGCCTGTCGTTTTGAATGAATCAAAATTATTCCTCGGTTAATGAAGTATGAGCGCGATCCAAAATAGGTTTAAACAGATAGCTCAACAGCGAGCGCGACCCCGTTTTCACGAACACCTCCACCGGCATCCCCGGCTTGATGTCCTCGCCACTGAGCATTTTCATGCCCTCCGGCGAGACCGTGACCTGCATCTGGTAGTAAGGTTCGCCATTGGCTTTGTCGACCAGGCGGTCGGCGGAAACCAAGGTGACGGTTCCCGGAATTTTCGGGGTTTTGTTTTGGTTGAAGGCGGTAAACATCAGATCCACCGGCAACCCGTTGTACACCTTATCGATCAGGTCGACTTTGAGGCGAGAATCCACCACCAAAGTCGCCTGGCTGGGCACAACGTCCATCAGGTGGTCACCCGCTCCCACGACGCCCCCCTGAGTGAAGATATTCAATCCAACCACGGTGCCGTCCACCGGTGAGGTGATGGCGGTGTTGCCCAGATCGAAATCGGCCATTTGCAGCTTGTTGCGGAATTCGCTGGCGTCCATTTGAGTTTGCGCCAGCTGCGTTCTGACTTCGCGCTGGTAGTCGGCGAAACGCTGATCGATACGTTGCTGTGATTCCAGCAACTGCTTTTGCAATTGGCCAATCCGCCCCACCGTTTCATCAATGCTGCTATTTACCTCGGCAAACTGGCGCTGCACTTCCAGGTAACGGTTACGCGGTAGGTAACCGTCCGCCGCCAACTGCTTCATGCTGTTCATCTGCTCACGCAGGCTGGAAAGCTGGATCTGTTTGTTACCGCGCGAATCCTGCAGTCCTTTTAATTGGAAACGGATTCCGTCCATTGACTGCTTATAGCCGTCGATTTCACTTTGCAGCGCTTGGCGGCGGGAGGCGAACAGCTGCGTTTGCAATGCAATGATTTCTGCCACGCGAGGTTTATCTTTCACCGCGTCCAAAATGGGTGAGAAAGTCACTATGCTCAACCCATCGCGTTCTGCCAGCAAGCGCCCTTCTGTCGCCAGCGTGGTGTAGTACTGATCCCGCAGCGAATCAACCTGAGCTTGAGCCTGCACCTGGCTGAGCTGCACCAGCACCTCACCGGCTTTCACTTTGTCACCATCTCTGACCGCAATATTCTTAATGATGCCGCTGGCCGGGGCCTGCACCGTTTTGCGGTTGCCGGAAACGGTTACCGATCCCGGCGACGCCACCCCTTTATCCAACGGCGCAAAGGCCGCCCAGGCTAAAAACCCGAACAGACCTATCCCGACCACCAGCCACCCCATACGGGTAAACCGCCGTTCATCTTGTGGGATCTCTTCAGTATACGAGTCTTGCGGCTCGCCAATATGCGTAGACATACCAACTCCTTTGACTGTCGGCGACGCAAAAGCGCCGCCGGGCAAGTTCACGGCTTAATTAATTTGAGTTTTAGGGATTTCGCCTTCATCCGGCTCGGAGTTCACCGCACGCACCGCCTGCGGAGGCACCTGCGCTTTTTGCGCATTCGCCAACGCCTGCAGCACCTGCTGCGTTGGGCCGAATGCATTGACGTTCCCGTTAACCAACAGCAACAGCTTGCTGGTCATCGACAGCAGATTGGTGCGGTGAGTGATCAGGACCACCGTCTTATTACGCTGTTTAAGGAACATGATGGCCTGGTTCAACGCTTTCTCGCCGGCATCATCCAGGTTGGAGTTAGGCTCATCCAACACCACCAACGCGGGATCGCCATACAATGCCCGCGCCAGGCCGATACGTTGCTTCTGCCCGCCGGACAACCCTGCACCACCGTTGCCGATCACCGAATCGTAACCGTTAGGGAAACGCAGGATCAGTTCATGCACACCAGCCAGCTTGGCAGCCTCAATCACTTTCTCTGAATCGATGTCGTTAAAGCGAGCGATGTTCTCGGCGATAGTGCCGGCGAACAACTCGATGTCCTGCGGCAGATAGCCGATATAGGGCCCCAGTTCGTCTTTGTTCCACTGGTAGATGTCGGCATTATCCAACCGCACTATCCCTTCGCTCACAGGCCAAATACCGACCAGTAAGCGCGCCAATGTTGATTTGCCCGACGCACTCGGACCGATAATCCCCAGCACATCGCCGGGTTGAATGGCAAAACTTACGTTATGCAGCACCGCATCCCCTTTCGATCCCGGAGGCGTGGCGGTCACGCCTTCTACGGAGAGCACACCTTCCGGACGCGGCAGCGACATGCCGGTACCACGCTGCGGATGCGTTTCCAGCAGCTTGACCAAGCGGCCATAAGAAAGTTTGGCCGCGCTATAGCTTTTCCAAACGTTAATGACCTGCTCGATCGGCGCCAACGTTCGCCCCATCAATATAGAACCGGCGATCATCATGCCGGGCGTGATGTGCCCATCAATCGCCAACCATCCCCCCAGGCCCAACACTAAGGACTGCAGCGACATACGCACGAACTTGGTGATTGACGTGACCCGCGATGCGCGTTCGCTGGCGATGCGTTGGCTGTTCAAGAACCGCTGGTGCAGACCGAACCACCGGCGTTTCAGGTTAGGCAACATCCCCAAAGCCTCGATCACTTCGGCATTTCGCAGATTGGTGCTGGCCAAATTACCTGACATGATCGACAGCTTGCTGGCTTCTCCCAGCGGCTTTTTCGAAACCACTTCATTGATTACCGCCAATGCGATCAGCAACAGCGCACCGACCAGGGCGAAAAGGCCCAACCAAGGGTTAAAGAGGAATATCACCAACAGATAGATCGGAAACCACGGCGCATCAAAGAAGGCGAACAGCGCGCTACCGGTGAGGAATTGGCGCAGATTGGTCAAATCGCTCAGCATCTGACCGGCGTCAGACGAACCGTTTTTCAGATTCGCTTCGTAGGCCGCGGTATAGACTCGCGTGTTGAGACGCATATCCAGCTGGCTGCCGATGCGGATCACCACCATGCTACGCACGTATTCCAACAGCGACATCATGCCGAACATGCCCAGCATGATCAGCGTCAGCATTAACAGCGTGATTTCATTGCGCGAAGGCAGCACCCGGTCGTAAACCTGGAGCATATAAATGGAAGGAACCAGCATTAACAGGTTAATAAACGCAGTAAATATACCAACGGTCCAGAAGACTTTGCTGCGTGTACGTATAACATCCGCAATTTCGTTGCGCGGTATAAATTGATTCACGTTCTGCCCTTACATCATGTGCACTGTCAGTCCAATCCGCATTGACCCCCTCCCTAAAGAAATTCCTAAAAAAAGAATTATCCCGAGAAGGCTCACCTCAAAGAAATGCCCGAGACTGCAGATACTTTCGTTAACTATAGGTAGAGAAAGTGAAAACCGGCAAGGTGGGCCATAAAAAAAAAGCCGATCAACGCGCCTGACAAAAGCCAAATAAAACAATGCGATATGAGAAAATAAAAGCAAGAAGGGAAGATAACGAAATGGAATAACTTAGAGAGAATGACGCCGCTCACAAAATTAAACATGCGGGGGATTACGCCCCCGCATTATTTAACCCCAAATAGTTCCATGTGGAATTATTTGTTCTTGCAGCTTTACCCTTAGGCGTAGTGCAGAGTATCCACCAATTGCTGGTGGTTCTGGCCAGTCAGGTATACGACGGTATCGTTAAGATCCAGCGCGTGGTTATCATTGTTGTCGATAATCACATAGGAGCTGGCGGTATTGCCGCCACCGCTGAATACAACGGATGCCACACCCACTTTCGACGTCAGCGAGTTGTTGCCATCCAGACCGAGAATACCGCCCAGAAGGCCGATAACGCCATTGGTCAAACCGCCCACCAGGGTCCCCAACAGCGCATCCAGCGTATCTGCTGAGCGCGTGCCGTAGTCCGCGACCGCCGTGCCGCTGGCGTCATTGGAGATAGTCAGGCCGCCATGGTTAACATCGACAATCTTGTCTTTGAGGCTGCTAAAGTCTTTGATGGTCACACCGGCCTGCGTATTACTCGCTTTGATGTCGTAGATGTTCGCACCCGCACCGCCGGTCAGCGTGGTGTTGCCAATCACGCCCAAAGTGTCGGCAGCGCTTGAGCCTTCTACGGTCAGTTGATAACCGTTCAGACCCAACGCCGTCAGCACAGGCGCAAGCAGGTTGGTAGTGACGACGCTCAGCGGCAGAATGTTCAGCAGTTGAATGATAATGCCGTCACCGGTGCCGCCATGGCTGGAGTCGAGATTCAGACCAGCGGTGTTAGTGGATGCATTGATATCACGCACGTTGCTAAAACCGCTGCCCAGCGTCAGATCCAGCGCGTGATCACCGGTCACGTTGATGGTCTGAACCTGCGCATTGGTGCCGGCCAACGACAAGATATTGTCAAAACTACCGGTCCCGCCCGAAGCCACGTTCACCGTACTCAATGCAGTACCACCAATCAGGCTGCTGCTGCTGTTCAGGCTGATGGCGCCGGCATTCACGTTGGCAGAACTCACCGCATCAAAGTTGATGTTGAAGTGGTCGGTGGCGTTTTGGACGAAGGTAAAGTTCAGCGTACTGGCGGAGGTCGCGTCACCTTTCACTTCCAGCTGTGCGGCGTTACCGCCGGCAGCGTTGATGACGTTGACGTTAGCCAGGCCGGAGATCACGAAGCCTTGCGTCCCCAGGTTGGTCGCCGCTGCGTTCTGGGTGACTGTGCCGCCCGTAGTGCCTTCTACCGTAGACGTGCCGTTGGTCAGGCCAAAGTCGAAGGTGTTGGTTGGCGTAGTGACGCTGGTGGTGGTCGGTGAACCAATCAGCGGTGTCGTAATCAGCGTACCGACAGACTTACCGATATAACCGGTCAGATCAATCTGCTCAAAGTTCGAGAAGTTGTTGGCGTTGCTGGTCACGGTGCTGGTGCGAACGCCCAGGGCGTTCTGGTTGGTCACGACGGTTTTGGTGATGAAGTTGGCAGAGATGGAGTCCGTGCCGGTACCGCCGTCAGCCTTGACGGTATTGGCAACGGTGTTCGCACCGCCGGAGACCGCGTTACCCGCCCAGTGCAGGCTGTCGTTGCCGGCGCCGAGGTTAAACTGTGCGGTACCTGTCGCGATGTTTGCCGTCGAAGTGACGACCACGTTATCTGCGCCGGAGCTGGCATTCAGGATCACGTTGCCGTTGTTGACGGTGACAGCAACCCCAGAACTGGCGCCGTTGTCAGACAGATTCACCGTTGCCGCGCTGGTGCCGTTGATGGTCAGGTTGGCTAAGTGATCGGCGAACTTCAGGTTGACCAGGCTGGCGGCGTTGGCGTTCAACACCACGTTGGTCAACACCGCGGTCTCCGCATTGCTCAACGCATGGCTGGCGCCGGTATTGACGGTGCCGGTGCCGTTGCCGCCCCCCGCCGTAACAGACAGATTGGCATTAGTTTTATACAACAAGCTGGTGCCGATATCGAATTCGAAAGCATGCTGTTGAGTTACGGTTGCCGCATCCGTTGCGGTCGAAGAGCGCAGATCATTAATAATCGCTTGGGTAATGATCCCTTTGTCTGAGCCCAATGCGCTGTAAATAGCCAATTGGGCCGTCGTGGCGGCAACGCCGTGCACCGCGGTGAAAACATGCTGGATAAAATCAGTGCCGGTTAACTGCCCGCCCTTACGTTGGAACTCGGAAGAACTAACCAGGTTACCGATCAATGAGTTATATGACATGCCGGCGGCTAACGCTTTGCTCCAGGTGTCTAAACCGGATGCATCAACGCCGCGTTCCGGAACGCCCAGGTAGACAGCCGCGATTTGTTCCTGGAACGCCAATCCTGGGAGATGGCCTGGTTGGTACACGGTCGTAGCGCTATTGAAATGTTGCTGCGCCGTCAGATCGCCGGCCGCGACGGTGCCACGCAATGCCTGGATAATATCAACCACCAGATCGGCACGAGTCGCGCCCCCCTGCAGCAATGACAGGAAGCTGGCAGATTCGGCAGAGGATGGCGCACGCTCGTAACCAAATTGGAACAGACGGGCGATAAATGCGTCATCACTCAGCGAAGTCAGGTAAGAACGTCCCGCAATGTTGGCGGCCGCGGCCTGAGTGATCGTCATCCCGGCATTGATTTTAGCGCCAAAATAGTTGACGGCATCGGCAGTCACGGTCGAACCGATAACATGCAAAATAGCTTGAATATCCGATGCACCCTGCCCTAAGGCAGCGGAGGCCGTCGAAGGATATAGCAACGTGTTAACCGTGTTTTGGAATGCGGTCTGTTGAGCCAATATCGTGGCGTCGCTACCGCTGTAGTTCAGCAACCCGCTGACGACATTGGAAACCGCCGAACTCAGGGTGTTGCCATTCAGGAAATCAGTCAGTTGTTGAGATGTGGCGGCAGAGCCATACTCACGGGTATAGATAATCTGCAGAATTTCCGAGTCGGTTTTCCCAGAATAGAGCGCATTCCCGCCGGAAGAGCTGATGAAGAACTGTGCCAGTTGCGCTGCGGTTTGTGTGCCACCCTCGAGCTGCTGCCCATAGGTGTTGATCTCGGTCAGAGACGGAGTACGTCCCAAAACCGAATAGTAGATCGCCGCCGCCTGCTGCTGAGATGCTAGAGAAGCCATAAAAAACTCCTAATCTAAGTGAGATAAGGTAAAAAGAACGTTCCACACAACTTTCGATGTTCAGCAACATAAGCTTAGCTGCTGAATTTAAAGAAGTTTGGTCTTGCCTGTAAACTCAACATCAAATTAATAGCAATAAAATCAATTCCAGCTAAATAACTCTCCTAAACGCGCCCATAGTTATTTACTGAGTAAAGTATCTGATGACCGGATCTGTCAAGGAACGCAATGAGATTATTGTTATGTCAATTAAACGCAGCACATCTAACGGTAAGGCGATGGTTAATAAGATGATTTGTTTAAACTTCGAATAAAATGGCAATGATATTGCCATTTTCATATAAAGATCGCTTCAGTGATGGCTCAAACCTAAGTTAGACAGAGAAAAACCATACTAAATAGAGAGGATTTTTTCAGACGTGCAATGCCGGTTAGTCGCCGCGGAGGGATGGGGGATAGGGGCATAAGTGATATAAAGATAAAAACTATCTCATTGAAGAATAAAGATATTACATGAGCGTTGAAAAGTTGGAGCGCGGTGATGAAGGCGGGAAACAGGCATAAAAAAAGGCATCTTCATCGATGGTGATGAAGATGCCCATAGATAATACCTGTAGAAATGAATCAGGTAATTGCAGCAAACATGCTCAGAGAGGCATCGCTTTGACCAAGCTGGACTTAACTCTTCTGCCAAAGTGGATCGATGGCAACTCGATATATTTGTATACCAAATATGAAACCGGCAAAGTTAAAGTCGCCCCGACGCTCCCCCAAAAATAGCGAGCGCCATTATCGAAATTAGCTGTCAGATGTTCGAATACAATCAACAGGCTAGGATGAATCAGATAAATAGAGTAGCTAATAACACCCATGAGCACCATGAATTTGTTATGAATTTTTAGCCGCGTTGTCAACAGGATGAACAGCAGCATGCTGAAATAATACGTCAAAGTATATCTCATCGTATGCCCGGGCTCCGAACCATAGGAATAGAAACTGACTAGCGGAATGACGCAAGCAAAAATCGCGATATAGTAAATCGCCTGTTTTTTAGCGAATAGATCGCCTTCCAACAAATATGAACGCCATAAACCGCCAAACATCATGAGTGACAATGCAAGCGGCAGAGCGACAGGAAACGCAGCATCCAGTTTATGCCTGGCAACTCCCATCGCCAGAGCAACACCTAACATGACAAGCGCAGAAATAAAATTGAATCTTACCTTGTTGAGTAACCCCAGAATGAAGGCAAATACACACATGATGTAAAAGACCAGTTCAATAAACAGCGTCCAATATACGCCGACAATATCTTTCACGTGTAAAGCCGTTTGAAACATGGTGATGTTGGCCAAAATTTGCCGCAAGGGGAACTGCTCACCAAAGCAATAAGAAACAACAAGATACAAAAACAACGAGAACCAATATCCAGGGTAAAGCCTGAAAAAGCGCGAGATGAAGAAGGCTTGAACACCGCCGTTTTCACGACGAAAACTAAAGGGAATGATAAACCCGCTGATAATAAAAAATAATACGACACCTATTTTACCGATATCAAAAACATGGGAAAAAATATACTTATCGTAACCGTAAATCGGCACCAAAAAATGGGCAATAACTACACTTATAGCCGCAATCCCTCGTATCGAGTCTACATAGTCCAAACGAACAGGAGTTTTATTGTCAGCGGTGGTTTTCGCCTGTTTATCTATTTGCATAGAAACCACCTGATGTTGAGAAAAATATTTATCAGTCATAATCCAGGAAAAATAAAAGCCAAAAATAGTAAAAAAGAATATTAACGCGTCGGCGATGAGATAGGCTTATCGGATAACATCAACACGGGAGTATCTCCTTGCAACACAGTTTTCTGGCTGTTTAACTCAATCAACGGTTGGGCGGCAGACTCTTTCGTCTTCTGTACTGGCGCGCTGCTGATTAATGATCTCAAACCATTTGCCTGAGCTGAAGGTTGCACCACTTGCGGTTTTTGCCAATAGAGCATCGCATACTGATTACCGCTGCCCTTCAACGCAATACTTATCACGCCGTCAGACGATGCTTTGTAGTCACTTACGGTGAAATCGCGCGCTACCTTGGCAATTTTTTCGTAAGCCAATGCGGCAGCTTTTGGTTGTTCCTGTCGATTTAGCAAGCCAAACCGATGTTCATTGATTGCCGGGTTGTCACCATCATCAATGAGATCATACCACCAAATACCTTTGATATACGGTCGCGATTTAGCCAACATCGTATACTTAACAACGTATTGCGCCGCAGCAGCATCACTTAATCCACCGGGGCCATTGTAAGTCGGCACCCCCATCTCTGTAATGTAAACAGGGACGCTTTTCTTGGCGAAGGCTTTCACCCTTTGCTCAAATTTATCGATAGCGTTGAGGTTATCCTCTGGCGTTCTTAACGCTAAGTCCGGCAAACGGTAGGAATAAGGATGCAACGAGATACCGTCAATATCATTAAGTATGCCTAGCTTCATCAATTGGTCGAACCAACTTAGCCCCGCCGGCCCCAGAGGATTAAGCGAACCGGCGAGAACGATGGCATCAGGGTCTGCGCGTTTTACGGCGGCGGATGTCTTCCTAACCAGCTCTGCAAACACTTCTGGCGGAGGAATGGCCGTTTTTTTACTCATACCGGTTCCCACCGTCCACTCATTCCAAACTTCGTAATATTTTACCTTTCCTTTAAAGCGCTTTGCGGTCCAGTATGCATAATTGGCAAATCCATCGATAGCCGCAGGCGTTGTGGGGTAGTCAGGTGCGTTATAGGCGGTATTCCCGTAGGCGAGAATGAGTAAAGAATTCAACCCATACTGAGAGAGACCGTGTTGATAAGCATCATCTTCCTTAGTCAACGGATCTGCGACGTTCATCGTACCGGGTGTTCGCTCTACCAATCCCCACAAATAGCCGGCTCGGAAAGAAGTAAAGCCATACTCCTTGATTAACGACAGATAGTTGTCTGTCGGTTTGGGGTAGTGACGCAAATGTACGTTCACACCCACCTCAAACGCATTCGCGTATCCGTATGAACCGAACAATAACGCACCCGCAACCGCGCATGCTTTTACTATTTTCGCATAGCCGTTTACGGGGCTACGTGTGGTACCAGGCTGGATTTTCAACGCGACCTCCTGCACGCCCCCAGGCAACCTGTTGAACAGGAAGCCCGATGAGGCAATTTACCATCAGAGTAATTAATAGGCTGTTTTACTGACGAACCCTTTAAATATCGTCAAGAAAACAATTTTTACATCCAACCAAACGCTCCAATTCCGAATGTAGTCAAGGTCAAATTCAACACGCTTTTCCATTTTATCCAGCGTGTCGGTTTCACCCCGCCAGCCATTTATCTGGGCCCAACCTGTGATGCCAGGCTTCATTTTATGCCGCAGCATATAACCCTTGATCAACTTACGATACTGCTCATTATGCGCAACGGCGTGAGGGCGTGGCCCTACAATCGACATGTCGCCTTTCAGCACATTGATAAATTGTGGCAGCTCATCGAGTGAAGTACGGCGAAGAAATGCTCCCACCGGTGTCACCCGCGAATCGCCCTTTGTCGCCTGAACGACTTTATCGCCATTCTCCATTACCTTCATGGAGCGGAACTTCCACACTTCAATCGCCTTGCCATCCATGCCGTATCGGCGCTGTTTGAAAATCACCGGGCCGGGAGAAGTAAACTTCACTGCGGCTGAAATCAACACCAGTACCGGTGAAATAAAGAGCAGGATAAAAATGGAGAGAACAATATCTTCTACCCGCTTTATCACCTGGTTAATACCACTCATTGGTGTATCAAACAACGAGACAACGGATACGCCGTTAATTTCTTCCGAGCGCGACTGCAACATATTAAAGGTGAATATGTCTGGAATCAGCATCACGGAACACGTGGTATCGGAAAGTTCAGTCACCGTATCCTTGATCAGCTTTTCTTGCTCCATAGGCATCGCGATATAAATACGATCAATTCGACCACACTTAGCGTCCTCAATTAGTTGCGCTAAATCACCACGGCGTTCGATCACACTGTCCAATGGCTCTGCACTGTCATCATAGATACCCAGTACCCGGAATCCCATCCAATGCGCATCACTCAACGTTTCCGCGAGCCGAATACCAACCGGCATCGATCCCATGATGGCGATATTACGGGTGTTAAATCCTAAATTCCGCATATATCCCAGCATCAAACGGATAGTGCTGCGTGTAATGACTAAACCGCAGCAAACAAATAAGTACCATTGAATATATACTATATATTCATTATTAAAATCATTGACAAATGCAACAACGCCCGAAGTCATCACCAAGCTTATCGTCCAGTTTTGGATAATAAGCCGAATTTCTAACCCTGCTCGCACACCGCGCCAGGAACGATAAAAATCCGTAATGCCGCCGATCATTTGAAATATCACAATCGACGTTAAGACCATAACCCAGTGTTGTATGGCGAAGCGCGTTCCCGAAATCAGACAGGATAAGTAGAGCCCGCAAAAAACGATAAAAATATCGGAAAATCGTTGCAACATTGATGTCAGGGACGCATTGGTATGCAAACTCCCACGACGGAAACCATTCATAGATAACGGCCTATTCGCTAGCATAGTATAGATGCCTTTTGTTAGTTTTCTCTGGTACCTATATTCCTAAAGCCGGGGCAATACAGCCCCGAACTTCCAATATAGCGTAAGTGCAGAGTTTAACTGCGGAGCAAGGCAAGAATTTCCTCTGTTTTCTGCTGCATCAATGACGGATTCGCCCGCGACTCAACGTTTAAGCGAACCACCGGCTCCGTGTTCGAGCTCCGTAAGTTGAATCGCCAGTCAGAAAACTCCAAACTGATACCATCGGTGTGATCGAACAGCAGCGCATCAGACCGATAGCATTCCAGGACTTTATCAATCGATGCCTGAGGATCTTGCAGATGGCTGTTAATCTCCCCGGAAGCCGGGTAGGCAGCCATGCGATCGGCCACCAATTGTCCGAGGGACATATTCTTCAGACAAAGCAATTCGGCAACCAAGAGCCATGGGATCATGCCGCTATCGCAATAAGAAAACTCGCGGAAATAGTGGTGAGCACTCATCTCACCGCCATAGACAGCATCTTCCTTACGCATGCGTTCCTTGATAAAGGCATGGCCGGTTTTCGACATGACTGGCACGCCACCGCTGGCGTTGACCACATCAATCGTGTTCCAGCTTAAGCGCGGATCGTGAATGATTTTGGCACCGGTTTCTTTCTCCAGAAACGCCGCAGCCAGAAGGCCAACAATATAGTAACCTTCAATAAAGCCGCCCTTCTCGTCAAACAGGAAGCAACGATCGAAGTCGCCATCAAACGCAATGCCCATATCGGCACCATGCGCGCGAACCGCTTGCGCCGTATCTTCACGACACTCAGGCAACAGAGGATTAGGAATACCGTTAGGGAAATTACCATCCGGCTGATGGTGAACCTTGATAAATTCGACCGGAACTTGCAGTTGCTTGAAACGTGCTTCAATGGCATCGATCACATGCCCTGCTGCACCATTGCCGGAATTGACCACCAGTTTAAGCGGCTTCAGATTTTTGACATCGATATAGCCTAGCAGGTGCTCAATATAGGCATCCTCTACGGAAATCTTACGGTAGCTGCCACGCGCAGAGGGATCCACTTCGGCAAACTCGTTCCCTTCGGCCAATCGCTGAATATCGCGTAAGCCGGTATCACCGCTGATCGGTTTGGCCTGGCTTCTCACCAGCTTCATGCCATTGTAATCCATAGGATTGTGGCTGGCGGTCACTTCAATGCCACCATCAATACCCAAATGGAAAGTCGCGAAATAAATCTCCTCGGTACCGCTGAGCCCGATATCCAGTACGTCAACGCCAGCATCACGCAAACCCTCAGCCAGCGCCAGTTTCAGCTCTTCACTGGTCAAACGAACATCGCCACCAACCACAACTTCGCGTGGTTGCAAAAACTCACCGTAAGCCCGACCGATACGATAGGCAATATCCGTATTTAACTCCT
>Ga0308171_1004008_pt1 | contig 12652 bp, 8 predicted proteins | sample PhyGR1_FD_202135 | JGI IMG/M metagenome (GOLD analysis project Ga0308171, IMG submission 202135) | Phyllosphere microbial communities from UC Gill Tract Community Farm, Albany, California, United States - DLSLSG.R1 | ecosystem: Host-associated > Plants > Phyllosphere > Unclassified | place: USA... | reverse complement strand
CGTGCGTGAGGGATAGTCGGCATCGCGCCTCAGATCGGTATTGGGATAGAGCAGGATCTGCCCCGCGATGGCGGGGCTCCCGGTCTCCCGGACGGCATCGCGGCCGCGCATCGCCAGGGCGTTCGCGAGCGTCCCGCCGATGCTGTCACCCGAGATGACGATGATGGACGCATCGATGTTCAAGGTGTCCGCCTGATCGCGCAAATGGCCGAGCGCGCGCCAGCCGTCCTCGAGCTGCGCCGGGAACCTGTGCTCGGGCGCTCGCCGGTAGAGCGGCGCGGCGACCAGCCAGCCGGTGCGGCTGGCCAGCATCCGCAAGGCGGCGTCGTGGCCATCGACGGACCCGGCGATGGCGCCGCCCCCGTGCATGTGCAGCAGCAGCGGCAAGCGGCCAGGGTGCGGACGATACAGCCGGATCGCAAGCGCGGGCGTTGACGTCCGGGGCACGACGACATGCGATACCGAATGAAGTTCCATCGGCGGAGCGTCGAGGCCCGCGAGGAGCCGCGTCTGGTAGCGGAAATTCTCCAGCCAGCGTGCATCGTCCGGCGTCCCTTCGGCCGCAGGCGCGAGCCGCGCGAGATAGTCCAGCACGTCACGGGCTTCGGCGTCCATCCTGCATCCTTGCTTGCGGTGAATGGTGAGGCAAGTCGTGGGCAGACGATGCTGTTCCAGGGAACTTCGCCGTGCCGACAGCCCTTTAGTCAGAAACATCTCAGACATCCGACGAAGAGGAAGATCGATACGATGAAGCTCGATATCGAAGGGCGCATTGCGCTGGTCACCGGCGCGGACAGCGGCATCGGCAAGGAAACGGCGCGGCGCCTGCTGAGTGAAGGCGTTCGAGTTGCGATCAGCGACCAGCCCGGCGGCAACCTGCACGAGACGCTCGCCGAACTCGAACCGCTGGGCGAGGTGATCGCCGTGGAGGCGGATGTCACCGATCGGAACAGCGTTACCGAACTCTACGCGAAGGTGCGCACCGCGCTCGGTGATCCCGATATCCTCGTCAATGCCGCCGGTGTGACCGGTGCGACTGGCGATTTCATCGATGTCGATGACGACGGCTGGCTCGAAACGCTCAACATCAATCTCATGGGCGCAGTACGCATGGCGCGGGAGGCCATTCCGGCGATGCGCGCGGCAAAGTGGGGGCGGGTGGTGCTGATCGGCTCGGAAGACGGCGTGCAGCCTTATGTCGACGAGCTGGCCTATTGCGCGTCCAAGGCCGGTATCATCAATCTCGCGAAGGGCCTGTCCAAGGCCTACGGCTGCGACAACGTTCTGGTGAACACCGTTTCGCCCGCATTCATCGAAACGCCGATGACCGACAAGATGATGGAAAAGCGGGCAAAGGAAAAGGGTGTCGACGTCGACGAGGCGATCCGCAGCTTCCTCGACGAAGAGCGCCCCGGGATGGTGCTCAAGCGGCGCGGCAAGCCCGAAGAGGTCGCCGACATGATCGTCTTTTTGTGCTCCGAGCGCGCCAGCTTCGTCAACGGCAGCAACATGCGGGTCGATTCCGGCTCGGTCATGACCATCTGAGGAGGAGGGCACCATGAGCATTGCATCCGCACTCGGATTTGGCGGCAGGAAAATCCGCTACGCCATCGTCGGCCTTGGCGACATCTCGCAGGAAGCGTTGATGCCGGGCGTCAAGCACACCGGCAATTCCGAGATCACCGCGCTCGTCTCCTCGGACCGCGAGAAGCTGGACGCGCTGGGCGAACGTTATGGCGTGCAGCATCGCTACTCATACGAGGAATTTTCGCAGCTTCTGGCATCCGGCGAGATAGACGCCGTCTATCTCGGCACGCCCAACTGGCGCCATGCCGAATTCGCTATCCCGGCGCTCGAGGCGGGCATCCATGTCCTGAGCGAAAAGCCGCTGGAGGTCAGCGCTGACAAGTGCCGCGCGATGATCGCGGCGGCCGAGCGCGGCAATGCCCTGCTGATGACCGCTTATCGCCTCCATTTCGAGCCCGCCAATCTCGATGCGGTCCGCCGGATTAGGGCGGGCGAGCTGGGCGAACTCGTCGCGTTCACGTCCTGCTTCGGGCAGATGGTCGATCCCGCCAACCACCGCAGCCGTTCCGGTATTGAGGCAGGGCCGCTCTTCGACATGGCGCCCTATCCGATCAACGCGATCCGCTTCCTGTTCGGCGCCGAGCCATTGGAAGTCGTCTCGGCGATCGCGGTGCGCCACGAGGAAGCGGGGCTTGGCAAACTTGACGACACGATCGCGGTTACCCTCAGGATGCCCGGCAACCGACTGGCGCAGTTCACCGTCAGCTACTTCACCGACCAGATCGACAATCTGACCATTTCCGGGACCAAGGGCTCGATCCACATGGATTCGGCTTTCGGCTACGGGGAGGGTCTCGAGCAGTTCCGCAAGAATTCCGGCAGCCGCGAACACGAGGTCTACCAGGCGACCGATCAGTTCGGCGGCGAACTGAAGTACTTTTCCGACTGCATCCTGAAGGGCCGCAGCGTAGAGCCCGATGGCGAGGAGGGGCTTGCCGACCTGCTGGTGATCGAGGCGATCGCCGCTGCCCTGAAGCTTGGCGGGGCGGTCAAGATCGAGCCGCTGGAGCGCCAGCGCCGCATTGATCCCGATGAGCAGGAACAGCGCCTGAAACTGGTCGATATTCCGGAGCCGGTGAAGGCCGCGAAACCCGCCTTCAGCTGAGGCGAACCTTCAAAACAAGAAAAAGGCCCCTGCGGTGTTCGCAGGGGCCTTTTTCGTTACTGCGCACCGGGGCGATCAGGCGATGCCTGCACCTCCGGTCACGCCGTAGACTTCGCCTGAAATGTAGCTGCCTTCCTGGCCGGCGAGCAGCACGTAGACCGGCGCGATCTCGACCGGCTGTCCCGGGCGCCCGAATGCGCTCTGGGTTCCGAACTTCTGCACCGCCTCGTCAGGCTGTCCGCCCGAGGATTGCAGCGCCGTCCAGAACGGCCCCGGCGCAACGACGTTCGCACGGATGCCCTTCTCGATCAGCTGTTTCGCCAAGGCTTTGGTATAGGCGACGATGCCGGCCTTGGTCGTCGCATAATCGAGCAGGATGGCCGACGGCTCGTAAGCCTGTACCGATGCCGTGGTGATGACCGAGGCGCCCGCGCTCAGGTGCGGGACTGCCGCCTGGGCAATCCAGTGAAGGGCGTAGAGATTGGTTTTCATGGTCTCGTCGAAGTCTTTCGACGTGACCTTCGAAATGTCCTCGCGGCTCTGCTGGTGGCCGGCGTTGATCACCAGAATGTCGAGGCCGCCAAGCCCGGCTATCGCCTGATCGACCAGCGTGCGGCACCATGCTTCGTCGGTGACGTCCCCGGGCAGATCGACGGCGGTGCGCCCTTCGGCTTCGATCAGCTTGACGACTTCCGCCGCATCCGCTGCCTCGCTCGGCAGATAGGAAATCGCGACCTCGGCGCCTTCGCGCGCATAAGCGATCGCGGCGGCACGGCCGATGCCGCTATCGGCGCCGGTGATGAGCGCCTTGCGGCCGGCCAGCTTGCCAGAGCCCTTGTAGCTGGTCTCCCCGTGATCGGGGACCGGCTCCATCCTGCGGGCAAGGCCGGGGACGGGCTGGGGCTGGGACGGGAAGGGCGGCTTGGGATACTGCTCGCGGGGGTCCTGCATCGACAGGCGATCGGTCATGAGATGCTCCTGATGGGGTTCAGGAAAAGCAGCGTCTCAGTCCGGCCGTGGTTCCTCCGCCAGCACCGATTGCGCCATGATATGGGCCAGATGGGTAAGGCCCTGCGGCAGGTTGCCGAGGAATTCTTCGGTCTTCGGGTCGACCATTTCGGGGTAGATGCCCACCCCCCGGTCCAGCGCGTCGACAAGCGCGGTCAGCCGGGCGCGGGCACCTGCCCAGTCGCCCAGCGACGCCCGCGCCTCCGCCATCCAGAACGAGCAGGCCAGGAAGCAACCTTCCTCCTGATCCATGCCGCTGTAGCGGTAATGGAACGGCCCGGCGCCAAGTTCGCGGTCGATCGCATCCAGCGTGGCCGCAAGGCGTTCGCGGCCGTCGAAACCGAACCGCACCGCAAGGGCGATCGAGGCATCCAGCCGATCGGTGCCGGGATGCATCACGAACGCCTGCTTGTCCTGCGACCAGCAATTCTCCTCGATCCAGGCGGCGACACGGTCGCGTTCGCGGCACCAGCGTTCACGGCAGGTGGTGGGCAATTGCCCCCCATCGGCAAGCTCCACCGCGCGGGCCAGCGCCTGCCAGCAGCTGATCTTGGACATCGTGTAGTGCTCGTACACGGGCAGTTCCCATATCCCGGCATCGGGCATGCGCCAGCGGTCGGCGCATTCGTCGGCAAGATGGGACAGCAGTTCGGCGCTCGCGCTGTCGAGGATGTTGCCGCTGCCCACGAAGCAGGACGCCGTCTCGAAGATGTCGCCGTAGACGCCGTGCTGGGACTGGTCGTTCGCCTGGTTGCCGGTTACGACCGGGCGCGAGCCGCGATAGCCCGGCATCGCCCATTCCCGGACCGGAGGCACCGGATCGCCGCCCAGCGTGTAACAGACCCTGAAGCCGACTTTGGCAAGGCGGTCCAGCAGCCAGGAGAAGGCCGCCTTGGCCTCCGCCTGTGCCCCGGCGGCCAGGAAGGCCTTGATCGTGTAGCCGGCGTCACGCACCCAGGCATAACGATAGTCGTAGTTCTTGGAGCCGCCGATCCGTTCCGGCAAGGAGGTCGTCGGCGCGGCGGCGATGGCGCCTGAGGGCGAATAGAGAAGGAGCTTGAGCGCCAGCGCCGAGCGCACGAACGCCGCGCGCGGTTCGCCCTGACATGTGATAGTCCTTGCCCAGGTCCGCCACTCCTGATCCGAGGTCTCGATACGCGCGTCGATCTCTGCGATCGAGGGGACCACCAGCGGCTCGTCCTGCCCGGCGATGAGCGCCAGTACCTCGCGCCCGCCCGCCTTCACTTCGACCGCGCCGGTGACGCCCTCGTCGGCCCAGTGGCACTCCACGCCGCCGCTGTGCAGGAACAGTCCCAGCACCCGTTCGACATGAAACACCGTGTGATCGCCGATGGTCGAGTGATAAGGGTTCACGGTGTCACCGCGACGCCCCGGTCGCATGGTCACGCAAAAACGCATCCGCCCTTCGAGCCCTTCGACCCGGCGGGCCATCTCGGCCCAGGGCAGGCGGCCCGCGCTGCCGCTGTTCATCGATTCCACCAGACGGGCGCGGCCGGTCTCGGTGGTGAACGTGGTCTCCAGCACGTTGCTGTCGCTGCGGTAGCAGCGCTCTACGGTAAATGGCGCGTCGGGCGTCATCGCGAAGCATCCGCCATTCACCGGATCGAGCAGGCGGTCGAACAGCGGCGGCGAGTCCATGTTAGGTGCGCACCACCAGTCGACCGACCCGTCGGCGCCGGACAGCGCAATCGATCGGCCTTCGCCGATGGCGCCGTAGTCTTCAAGGGCAAGTTGGCCTTCGGATCGCTCGCCGATGCGGCGTCTGCCCATCATGCCGCCGCCGTTCCGCCGTGCCGCACGAGCGTATCCGCCTGCTCCCGCTGCTTCTGTCGGGCCGAGGCATATGTGGCCACCAGCGCGGTGCCGACCAAAGCCAGCGCGTCTTCGGCGAAGGCCACCGGGCGGTCGCGGCCAAGCGCGCGGGCAAGCGTCATGCGCACGCGGTAACTGACGTAGGCACCGGCGATCGCACCCGCCGCACCCACGCCTGCGGCCAGCCAGGCCTTGCCCGGCTGCGCGGCGGCGGCACCGGACAGCGCGCCTCCGACAGCCCGGCCCGCAAGTCCGGCAGGGGCGATCCGGGCGGGAATGCCCGGCTGCTTGTCCATGACGTATTCGCCGGCCGCGGCGGCGCCGAACAGGAGGCCGGTCCACCGCGAGTTGAGCAGTGCCAGCGGCGTCCCCTCAAGCCCAAGACCGCTGCTGGCGGCGGCGATGGTGATCGCGGCGGGCGGCGTGAAAGTCCGCTGGCCGCCGGCTAGACCCAGCAGCAGCGGCACGCAGACATCGTCGATGGCCATGGCCTGGTCGTCCGACGTCTGCCGGCCGATGGCCTGCCCGGCGGTGGCGGCAGGACGACGGCTGGCGATCCGATCGCGCAGCAGCTTGCGCACCTGTTCTGTGACCAGCCCGAAGACCAGATGCGACGCGTAGCCATAAAGGTGCGTGCGCAGCGTGTAGCGCCAGGGCGGCCTGGCGAGCCCGGCGAGGGGTACGGCGATCTGGTCTATCAGGGTTGCGCAGACGAGCCCGAAACCCAGCCCTTGCCAGCGCGTCACGCCGGGGCGCCTTTCTGCCCAGGCGCCGTACAGTGCGCCGGTCGCCGTGCCCACCAGGTAATGCACTGCCGTGCCTGCCGTGCGCCTGTCGTCCTCTGCCAGTCCCCGGCCGGTCATGACCAGGGCGACATGATCGGCGGCCTGCTCGGTGGCAGGCGGACCGTCTCCGCTTTGCGGGCGGAACAGCGGGGTGACCAGCGACTGGAATCCGTTCATAACCGCTGCTGCCGCGAAGCCTGCGACAGCGCCTGCGGCGGCGCCTTGCTCCAGATCGACGATGGTGTTCACGGTATGCGCGGAGCGGTCAGGAACCGAAGGGATGGACATGTCTTGCTTGTGCTCCGGGCTCGGGAGGAACTTGCGTCGGCAGTTGTCTGCTCAGCTGATCGGCCTTTTCCAACGCGCCGTGTCGCGGCGATGTTCCACCGATCTTCCGATCCACGCAGCATCGCCCTGCCGTGCACCGGCATGCCGGAACGTTTCCGCTGATCGGCAGTTACCCGGCTGCGATGCGTCCATTGGTTTCGCGCACGCGGGGGACCAGACTAATGAGCAACGCGCATCACGGCCCGCTCGTGTCGCCGATCGGCCCGTTCATTCAGGACGCGCCTGATGGGCTCTCTGACATAGACCTGCTGCACCAGATCAGCGTCGCGCTCATCAACGAGCAGGATCGCTTCGAGCTCTATGGCAAGATCGTCGATGCCGCCGTTACCATCACGGGGTCGCAGTTCGGAACGATGCAATTGCTGTGCCCGAGCGATGACGCTTCGGGCCATGGCGGGGAACTGCAGCTTCTGGCGCAGCGCGGCCTTCCGCCCGAGGCGGTCGGTTTCTGGCAGTGGGTGAACCCCGCCGCCTACAGCAGCTGCACCCTGGCGCTGAAATTCGGCCAGCGCGCGATCGTGCCCGACTTCGAGGAGTGGGACGACATCAGCGGGACGCCCGATCTCCAGGCATTCCGCGATGCCGGCATCCGGTCGGCGCAGACCACCCCTCTGCTGTCGCGCAGCGGCAAGCTGCTGGGAATGATCTCCACCCACTGGAGCAAGCCGCACGAGCCTTCGGAGCGCGACCTGCGCATGCTCGACATCGTAGCCCGTCAGGCGGCCGACATTCTGGAGCGCACAATCGCCGAGGAGGCGCTGCGCCATCTCAACGAGACCCTGGAAATGCGGGTGGAGGAACGGTCCCGCGAACTGATGGCCTCGGAGGATCAGGTCCGACAGTTGCAGAAGATGGAGGCGATCGGACAACTGACCGGCGGTGTGGCGCACGATTTCAACAACCTGCTGACCATCATCCGTTCATCCGCGGAACTTCTCGCCCGCCGCGAACTGCCTCGCGACAAGCAGAAGAAATACATCGACGCGATAGCGGAAACGGCGGATCGCGCCGCGAAGCTCACCAGCCAGCTTCTGGCCTTTGCCCGGCGGCAGGCGCTGAAGCCCGAAGTCTTCAACGCGGCCGCGAAAGTGGGCAGTGTTGCGGACATGCTGCGCACCGTGGTGGGATCGCGGGTGGACCTCGTCGTCGATCCGATCTGCGGTTCCTGTTTCGTGGAAGTCGATGCCAGCCAGTTCGAAACCGCGCTCGTCAACATGGCGGTGAATGCCCGCGATGCCATGAACGGCGAAGGGTGCATCACCATAGCCATCGAGGCGGCGGGTTCGGTGCCCGCACGGCGCGGGCATGCCGCTGCCAAGGGCGATTTCGTGAAGGTATCGGTTGCGGACAGCGGCACCGGTATGCCGCCAGAGCAACTCGATCATATCTTCGAGCCGTTCTTCACAACGAAGGAAGTCGGCAAGGGCACCGGGCTTGGTCTCAGCCAGGTCTATGGTTTCACCAAGCAGTCCGGCGGCGAGATCGATGTGGACAGTCGCCTCGGTGAAGGTACGACGTTCAGCCTCTACCTGCCGCGCGCCACGGCGCCGAATGCGGCTATAGCCGTTTCGGCACCCGACGAAGTCGCGGCGAGCGAAGCCGGTATCCTCGTCGTGGAGGATAACGACCAGGTCGGAGAATTCGCGGTCCAGCTCCTGAGCGATCTTGGCTTCAGCACGCGCCGCGCTGCCAATGCCCGCGACGCGATCGCGATACTCGAGCGCGACCATGGCGAAATAGACATCGTCTTTTCCGACGTTGTCATGCCGGGAATGGACGGGGTCGAACTCGGCAAGCAGATCCGCTCCCGCTGGCCCGGCCTGAAGGTCGTCCTGACAAGCGGATACAGCCACGTTCTGGCCGGCGACACCCGGCATGGTTTCGCGCTGCTGCACAAGCCCTATTCGGTCGACGAGCTCTCACGCATCCTGCGCGATGCTCGGCAGGGCGGCATGGCATGACGAAGAATCCCTGATCTCTCTCTCTCTCTCTCTCTCTCTCTGCGCAATATGCGAGGTCTTTGCGCGCCCGCGACCCCGTATCAAGGTACCGTTTTGAGCGGTGGAATAAAAAATCACCGATCGTCGGTGCCTTGCTCGCTCTCACGAACCAAGGTTGGTTTGATGCGTTCTGGGAACTGAGGCGTCCGGCGTATTAGCCGATCGATGACAGCATGCAGGCCCGAAGTCTCGGCGGGCATGAGGAAAATCCGTGTCCGACAGAAATCGCGAACGACGCTACCGTGACATAATTGAAAGCGCCGTCGACTTCGCGATCATCGCGACCGACACCGATGGCGTGATCACCGATTGGAACACGGGCGCCGAGAAAGTGCTGGGGTGGTCGGCGCACGAGATCTGCGGGCAGACGCTGGACCGGTTTTTCACACCGGAGGATCGAGCAGCGGATCGCCCCGCGATCGAGATGAAGCTTGCGCTGGCTGACGGTCGGGCCGCTGACGAACGCTGGCGCATGCGCAAGGACGGCAGCCGCTTCTGGGCCAGCGGCGAGATGATGCCATTGACTGACGATGACGGCGCGCACCTGGGTTTCATAAAGATCCTGCGCGATCGCACGGAGCAGCAAGACGCAGCGGCAGCTCACCTTGCTGACGCGGAATTCCTGCGCAGTGTCCTGGCGTCCTCGGCGGACTGCATCAAGGTTCTCGACCTCGACGGCAACCTCGCCTTCATGAACGAGGGCGGCCTGAAGGTGATGGAGGTTAGCGATTTCAATGCTATCAAAGGATGTCCCTGGCCGCAGTTCTGGGAGCGCGAAGGCAACATCCATGCGGTAGCAGCGCTTGAAAGCGCACGCGCTGGAAAACCGGCGCGTTTTCGCGGTGAGGCCGCGACCATGAAAGGCACGGCCAAGTCGTGGGACGTGCAGGTCACGCCAATTCTCGGGAAAGACGGGACGACCGCACGAATCCTCTCGGTCTCGCGCGATGTCACCGAAACCGAGCAGATCGATGCTGCGGCAAGGCGCCTTGTCACGCTTGTCGAACAGTCGGCAGATTTCATCGGAGAGGCGGCTCTTGACGGATCAGTCTCACAGATCAATCCCGCCGGAATGGCCATGGTCGGTCTATTCGACCCGGCTGCGGTCAAAGCAACTAGGATTGCGGAGTACTTCACGCCGGCAGTACGCAAGGCATTCGAGTCCGTCGCGGTGCCCGCGATTCGGAGTGCGGGCAGCTGGGAGGCAGACCTCGCTTTTCGCCATTTCCAGACCGGCGAAGCCATTCCCATATTCGCGAATATTTTCCCTCTGCGCGACGCGAGCGGGGCGATCACCAGCTACGGCGCGGTGGCGCGCGATCAGCGCGAGCGGCAGCGGGCCGACCGCTTCCGCTACGCGCTTGCCGATATCGGCGATCACCTGCGCGAGGTGGACGACCTGATCGCGATGCAGGTTTCGGTATGCGCGAGGATCGGCGAGGCGCTCGGTGCCGACCGGGTCGGCTTCGGAGCCGTCGCCGAAGATAGGGAAACCTTCACGGTCCGGGGGGATTGGACCGCTCCGGAATGCCCCACTTTGGCAGGCACGTACTCGATCGACGATTACGGTCTTTATGCCGATGACTTGCGGGCGGGCTCCACCGTGGTCATTGATGACATCCGCAAGGATCTCCGCACTTCCGGTAATCCAGACCCGCTGGCCGCGGTCTCGGTCGGCTCGCTCGTCAACCATCCCGTGATGGAACACGGGCAGATCGCCGCTATCCTCTACGTCAATGACCGGGATCCGCGAGAATGGCGGGGTGACGAAGTCGCTTTCGTGCGTGAAGCCGCCGACCGCTTGCGCCAGGCCAGCGAGCGGCGCCGCGCGGAAATCGAGCTGCGTGCACTGAACGCGCGTCTGGAATCCGAGGTCGAGGCGCGCACGGCCGACCGCAACAGGCTCTGGGCGATGTCAGCCGATCTCATGCTGATCGCAACGCTTGAGGGCACGATCAATGCTGTGAATCCCGCCTGGGAGCGCGTGCTGGGATGGAGCGACGATGCCCTGATCGGTACGAGCCTGTTCGACCTTATCCATCCCGATGACCTGACCCATACGATCGAAGGCGCGGCTGACATTGGTGCCGGACGAAGCCTGACCCGCTTCGAGAATCGATATCGCACCAGTAGCGGAGACTATCGGCATATCAGCTGGACTGCCGGCCCAGCCGACGGCCTCATCGTGGCTGTCGGCCGCGATACGACATCGGAAAAAGAAAAGGCCGAGGCTTTGGCCGCAGCCGAAGAACAGCTTCGTCAAAGCCAGAAAATGGAGGCCGTTGGGCAGCTTACCGGCGGCCTGGCGCACGACTTCAACAACCTGCTCACCGGCATCACGGGAAGCCTCGAGATGATCGCGATGCGCCTCAAGCAGGGCCGCATGGGCGACGTTGAAAAGTACAGTGCGGCAGCCCAGGGCGCAGCAAAACGCGCGGCAGCGCTGACCCATCGCCTTCTGGCGTTTTCGCGCCGCCAGACCCTCGATCCCAAGCCAACGTCACCTAGGGCGCTTGTCGAAGGCATGTTGGATTTGATCCGCCGGACGGCGGGACCAGCGGTTGAAACCAGGTTCGTCAGCGAGGCTGACCTTTGGACGACACTCGTCGATCCCAACCAGCTTGAGAATGCCCTGCTCAACCTCAGCATCAATGCGCGTGACGCCATGCCGGAAGGCGGCACACTCGTCATCGAAGCCAGCAATGCGACACTGGACGCAAGACTGGCCCGGCGATACGAATTGGACGCTGGCTCCTATCTTTCAATATGTGTGTCCGACACAGGCACGGGAATGCCGGCGGACGTGGTTTCGAAAGCGTTCGATCCCTTCTTCACCACCAAACCGCTGGGTGTAGACACCGGACTTGGCCTATCCATGATCTACGGGTTCGCCCGGCAATCGGGAGGTGCGGTTCACATTCAGTCGAAGGAGCGTGAAGGGACACGGGTGTGTATCTTCCTCCCCCGCCATCGCGGCGCTGCGGAGGCTGAAAACGAAGAGGCACAACTTAACACTGCCCCGAGTGCCGAAATCGGTGAGACCGTTCTTGTCGTCGACGACGAGCCTTCGATCCGGATGCTGGTCACCGACGTGCTTGAGGAATTGGGCTATAGAGCGATCGAGGCGGCTGATGGCGCCTCGGGCCTCCAGATCTTACAGTCGGACGCGCGGATCGACCTGCTGGTGTCCGATGTGGGTTTGCCAGGGGGCATGAACGGCCGTCAGATGGCGGATGCCGCCGCGTGGGTCGGCCAGACCTGAAGGTGTTGTTCATTACCGGTTATGCCCAGAACGCAGCGGTGGGAGGAGAGGATCTGGATACCGGAATGCATGTCATGACCAAGCCGTTTGCGATGGAGGCATTGGCGACCCGCATCCGGACACTGATCGAGGATCGATCCCAACCCGAGCGCGGATAGGCCGCAGCACATGTCCCGCTTGCAGTTCCGCATGGAAGGAGCCACCCATGAGCCGACGATCCCCGCTCGCAATCTGTCAGGAGGAAAAATGGAGTCGATTGCGCAGGATATCGATGCCGTAGCCCGGATCGATGCTGTTCCTTCAATACTGGAAATAGCCTGCCGCATTACGGGGCTGCGTTTTGCAGCTGTCGCCCGGGTTACGGAAACGACGTGGACCGCATGCGCTGTTCGTGACGAGATAGCATTCGGTCTTCTACCCGGCGGGACACTCGAACTTGAAAGTACCATCTGTAACGAGATCCGCGAAAGCCGCATGGGCGTCATCATCGACGAAGTTTCTCAGGATGCCGTTTTCCGGGACCACCACACCCCGCGCCAATACGGTTTCGAGAGCTATATCTCGATCCCGATCGTCAGGCGCGACGGGACATTCTTCGGGACACTGTGCGCGCTCGACCCGCTGCCGGCGAAGCTGTCGGAGCCGGGTATCGTCGCGACCTTCGAGAACTTTGCGCAGCTCATCGCTCTCCAGCTCGACCTGCAACAGGAACTTGGGAGGAAGG
>Ga0308171_1004006_pt1 | contig 12654 bp, 9 predicted proteins | sample PhyGR1_FD_202135 | JGI IMG/M metagenome (GOLD analysis project Ga0308171, IMG submission 202135) | Phyllosphere microbial communities from UC Gill Tract Community Farm, Albany, California, United States - DLSLSG.R1 | ecosystem: Host-associated > Plants > Phyllosphere > Unclassified | place: USA... | reverse complement strand
AATTCAAATCCAATTATCCGAGATTGTATTTTTAAAGAAAATAGTGCATTCAATGCTGGAGGAGGGATGGCATTATTGGCGTCTACTTCAAAAATTATTAATTCACTTTATCTTAATAATTTGGCAACTAATTCTAATTTTGGTGGAGGTGCAATTTTGAGTAGTTCTTCTTCTGGATTGTCAAATCCTTATTTTCTAAACTGTACTATTACGGGTAATAAAGGAGCAAATGGCGGAGCTATTTATAATGAATCAACTCCAAGCACCAATATCATCAACACGATTATATATGGAAATTCTACTGGAATTAACCACACTATAAATAATAACATTCAAAACTCGTTGATACAAGGTTTAAGTACTATTATCAATGGCAATATTGATGGTTCTACCAATCCCTTATTTGTCAATCCATCTTCTGGAGATTACAAATTGCAAACAACCAGTCCTGTAATAGATAAAGGAAATAGTATCCTATATTCTGCCAATGGAGGCATTCTAGACGCAGACAAAGACCTAGCTGGCAACACCCGACTTTCTGAGTGTACCATCGACATAGGCGCCTACGAATATCAAAATCCAGAGATCTATGTCAATTGGGATGGTGCTTCGTGGAGCAATACTTCCGGACCAACCCAGAGTCTTGGAGCTTGCATCAATAGTAATTATAATCTTGCTTCCAACTTTACAGCCAAGAATCTGAAAGTCCTCAATGGTGGTCTTAATATAAAACCGAACAATACTGTCAAGGTTTATGGCAATATCACGCAGTTTGCAGATAACCAGATCATTTTGGATAATGATGCTAACTTGATACAGACTGATAATAATGCTGTGAATGACAGTAAGAAAATCACAGTAAAACGTATAACTCACATGCGTCAGCTGGATTACACCTATTGGGGAACACCTGTCAGCAGTCAGAAATTGCTTAATGATGAAGCTATCAATGATGGATTCTCCGTAGGAACGCCAAACAACAGGATCTATAATTACAATGAGTCGGATGACTATTTTGTTGCAGCTACAGATTCACACTTTGTTCCGGGGAAAGGCTACGCGATCCGTGGAAAAAATTCTTTTGATGCTAATGATTTGACAGCTTCAAATTTCCAATTCACAGGAGGTATCAATAATGGGGTTTATTCTGTAACGGTTCAAAAATCTAAGAATAACATATTTAATAATAATGAATACGAACATGGCTACAATCTGATAGGCAACCCATATCCTTCGAATATCGATTTTGAAAAATTATTTGACCTTAAAACGAACAAGAATAAGATCTTCGGAAAAGTTTGGTTCTGGACCAATGTGGCGCCAAGGCTCAATCAATCGGGTTCGGGATATAATGGAAATAACTACGCGAGTCTCACGCTCACGGGCGGAAGTCCACCAACAACTTCTCAGCCAAATAGCGGCCTAACACCAACGCAATTTATCAAAGTAGCTCAAGGTTTCATCGTCCAGGTAAGAGATGTGATGACGACCACTTCGCCTAAGGTAACACATCAATTGGATTTCGATAACAGCATCCGCACAGATCAGGTCGGTGTGTTCTACAATGCTAAAAACAACACGTCATCCAAAGACCGTTTCTGGTTGCAGATGATCTCCCCGGAAAGCTTTACCAATACCATTTTGGTTGGATATGTCAATGGTGCTTCCAATCATTACGATGGCGATTATGATGCTGAGGTCATGAGCATAGGTGATGATTCGGTTTATACATTGTTAGATTCTCAAAGAATGCAGATCGATGGCAGGCAATATCCACTTTCAACAGAAGATGTTGTGCTGATTGGAACCAAATACGCGAAAAACGGGATCTACAAAATATCGCTTGGTAAGACGGAAGGTATTTTTGAAAATGGTCAATCTGTTTATCTAAAAGACAAATTGTTGAACAAGACCGTGAATATTTCCGAAGACGATTACAGTTTTCAGGCGGTCAAAGGAACAGAGGAGAACCGATTTGAAATTGTCTACAAACCTCAAACTTATTTGGATGCAGACAACGAAACTGCAAATCAACTATATGTGTACAAAGGCGAGTTAGATTTTGTGATAAAAAGTAGTGAGAAGATCGATCAGGTTCAGCTTTTTGATATGAGTGGCAGACTGATCAAGGATGTTCTTGGGAAAGCCAAAGAGGTGAGGATTCCTCATCTTTCTCTTGCCAATGGGACTTATCTGCTGAAGATCTACAGAGAGAACGAGGTCGTTACCAAAAAAGTCATCAAATAAAACTTAACTATGAAAAAACTATATACCTTCCTTTTGATCTTTTTATCAGTACTAATATTCAGTCAAAACTGGCAGTCCAATAATAATCCTTACAACAATCCAAATAGAAGACCATACGACGACTTGAGCAAAAGGAGTGAGCAACAGATCAATCAGGATATGAATAATTTGAAAAAGATCATCAACAGTTCTGGGCAGATCTACGAGCATTTCAAAGAAGAGGAGGAAGTTGCCGAGAAACAACAAGATCCATCTGGACCAGGTGCGCCAGGAGAGCCGGTACCCATTGATAAATACGAAGGTCTATTATTTATAGCAGCGGTTCTGATGATTGTTTTGATGTCTAAAAAAAGAAAGAAATTAATTTAAATAACTTATCTCCAAAATTGCTGTTTTTTGATACTGTAAAATGAAGATTGAACTATGTTAAATTATTGTAAGTGAGAAGTTTGAATTTGAGTGATTTGTGTTAAATGAATTGTTGGTAGCTCCATATTTACTCCAAGATAGACTCAAGGTTTAATCGGTCGGTTTTAAGATTCTCGATGTAGTAAGATGGTGTGACGCCATTGATCTTTTTGAAAGCGATCACGAATACCTGAGATGAGGCGTAACCACATTCCTCTGCAAGGTAGGTGATCTTATATTCTCTGTATTTGGGCTCGTTGTAGAGTTTGTGCACGATATAATTGATCCTAAGATTGTTGATGTAGTGACTGAAACTTTGGGCTCTGTGGATCTTGATCACTTCGGAAAGATATTTGGAATTGGTATTCAATTGTCCGGAAAGCAGACCGATGGTCAGGTCTTTTTTAAGAAATCTTTCGGATCTTTCGAAGGTCACCAGACGTTTTAAAATTCTTGATTCCGTTTCGGTGGAGATAATGGTTTTACCAGAGGCAACTTCCGACTCCTCACTAGTTTCTGGTTCTATCGGGGTGTCATCATCAGATGGATCGATCTCTTCTTCGTTGATCGTAGGTTTGTTTGGTATTTCATTTTTCAGTTTTCGTACAATCTGTTCGTAGTTTCTACGCATGATCCTGCTCTTTCTGCTCCAGGCAAATAATGTCACCAAAGCGATAACGAGAAATATCACGACTGACCATATTAATAATTTCCTTCTGTTTGTTTTATGTTCGTCATCTACCTGGGCTACCATTTCTGTCATCGTAGCATTTGCAGCGCTTCTATTGATCATATTGATACTATCCTTCAGATGGGTATATTTTGCCATGTATACCTTGGATTTCTCCTGTTCTCCCATTTCCAGGTAGGAACTTGCAAGGAACTCATAAGACTCTACCCTATGATAAGGGTCTGGATGTAATTTTTCCAATTCAAGCGCCCGATTGGCAAAGTCTACTGACGCCTTGTGATCTTTTTTTTCTTCATACAGCCAGCTCAGCTGGTTCATCAGCATCGTTCTGTTGTCCGGAAGGAGGTTAGATGGATTGTTTTCGTAGATTTTAAGAGCTTCCAGAAGATGTTTTTCTGCCAATGCCAGACTTCCCTTGATATCAACTTTTTCGAGATAAAATATACCGAGACGTATATTGATAAAGGCAATATTGTCATACTTCAGTTGATTGGAAACAACAGCATTGTCATTTTTGATTTTTTTCCCAACCTCCAAGCTTTTGTTGAGGTAATATTTGACGGAGTCTCCATATTTTTCATCCTTAAATTGCTTGCTGCGGTAATATCCGGTGATATTCTCATAACAAAGTGATAGGAAGTATTGCTTTGAGTCGCTATTCTCTATATCCTTAGCTGTTTTAAAAGCAGTTTTAAAATCTTTGTAGCTGGCTTCATCCAGGCCTAGCATACCCAAGGAAAGTGCATTTTGTCTGTAGATTGCCGAAACGGCACCATCGGTATCTTTTTGTTTTCTGTTCTGCGCAATTTTTTTGAGTTGATTTCCCAGATCTACGACTTCTTTGTCTCTACTTTGGCTGCCGTATAACCTCATCAGTGCTTTACCACTGTTCAAAATACCCGCAATATAGTCCAGCTCTTCAGAATTTGCTTTCAGTTGGAGTAGGATCTTTTCCGTCTGTTTTGGGTCCGCTGAAGGTGTCGTTTTCAGTTCTAGCAGCTTCTTATCAATGCCCGTTTCGGTTTGCGGGATGACATTTTGGTTGACAGGATTTTGAGCGAAAGCAATGTGAATGGAAAGTAATATTAATAATAAGCAAAAGGATTTTTTCATAAAAAAATCAGATTTTTCCATTATAAAGACTTTAAGTAGTTAAGATATAGTATGATAGAGCTATGATCCTTTTTCTGGTCTGCGGCGTGCGTATGATTGCCGACCAGCTTTTCAAAAGTACAATTATTTTTATATTAAGATCACAAATAAGTTCTTATTTATATGCATTGATTAGATTTAAATTAAAAAAAATCAGATTATCAATGTTTTAATGGTTTCTTTTTTTCAAGAATTAAAGAAATTTTCTACCAGTCGATAGTTTCAATCTAACTGGGATGGTAAAATTATAATTTAGATCAAAATAGGATCTAGGTCTGGGCTATCACTTTTAAGCCTTTCGATGTAATAGGAAGGTGTTACACCAGTTTGCTTTTTAAAGGCGATGACGAAGACCTGCGGGGATGTATAGCCGCATTCTTCTGCCAGATAGCTGATCTTATATTCTCTGTACTTTGGCTCATTGTATAGTTTTTGTACAATGTAGTTGATTCTCAAACTATTGATGTATGTGTTGAAGTGTTGGCTTTTATGAATGCGAATGACTTCCGAAAGATATTTAGGATTTGTATTTTGTTGATGGGACATAGATGTTAAGTTGATGTCCTTTTTCAAAAACCTGTGAGACTCTTCAAATACTTTTAGTTTTTTCAAGATCTTTTTTTCTGTGTCGTTTGATATTGTCACTTTAGTGTTATGCCCCATATGATGGCTTTCTGTCTCGTTAACAGGGTCTTCAACAACTTCTATTTGATCATTGACAGATTTTTTGTTTTCGTTTTTTATATTTTCAATCAATAATGAAAAGTTACTTTTTATTTTTCTGTTTTTCCTGTAGAATACAGTCCATATTGCTATGATAATCAGTAATGCAATGGTGGCGGAGACGATAATTATTTTATTGAAAGCTTTGTTTTGATTCTTTTTAACGGTCTCTACAGATTTCTTGATCTGATTTCTAGATTCCTCTATGATCGATCTTTTATCCGTTCTATTGATGCTGTCGTTGAGAGAAGAATATAGATTGAGATACTGATTGTGTTTCGAGATATTATTCATGGAGTCATAAGAATCCTTGAGTTCCTTGTAGATCAGCAGACGCATTCTGGGATCATGCTTATTCTTTTCGATGTGCAGTGCTTTTTCAAAAAGATCAATACTTTTCGTATAATTTTTTTTCCGGTTGTAGAAAACACCTAATGCTTTGTAGGTGGCAAGATCTGAGTGTTCGAAATACTTGGGTGCGGTCTTCGAGAATTCTACTACCTTTTCAAAATAAGGTTCGGCCTTGTCTAATTCTGCTGGCTGGTGGATATAGGTATAAAGCATGCCCATATTCATATATCCGGTCATTAGAAGATCATAGTAATTTGTTTTTTGAAGATCGGTCAACCCTTTGATAGGCGTGGATTGGATAGTATGCAGGCTTTTTTGGAGATAATGTGCAATAGAATCATTTGCGTTTTCCTCGCCTTCGTACATGCCCGCAAAATTCGCATAGATGGTAGTTAGCTGCAGATGCTTTTCTGTCTGGTCATTGATCTTGTTACCGTAAAGGACCGACTTGTGCAGGTTGTTCTTTGCTTCTTTGTAAAGTTCTAGTATTGCAGAAGCTTGTCCTCTGTAGAGATAGATAGAACTAAGCGCCACATTGTTCTTAAACTTTAAAGCAATGGTCTCTGCGAAATTGCTGAATTTTAATGAAAGGGTAGTGTTGCCGTTCGAGAGGTAGTATTTTTGTAATTCCAGCAATCCATGTAGCGCACCTTGTTTGTAATTTTTTTTCTTAGAATAGAGGTAGAGCGCTTTTATCTCATTGATGTTATCGGATTGTACTTTGTACTGTTCCATAACCTGAGATTCTGTCAAATTAAAACCTTGTGCTTTGCTTTGAAGACACATTGTTAAAAGACTCATAAACACAAAAATTCTTTTTAGATCTATCATCAGTTGGATTGAAGTAGGTTTGAAAATGTGAATATCGTTTAATGATTCTTTTTTTTAATCATTTTGTGTTTTCTGATATATTTCTCAAAAGTAGAAATATCAATCCCGATATGCGAATTAATAAGAATATCTTTTCTGTTTTCATTCTTTGTGTAAATTGAGCTAAAATATTAATTATCATTATTGTTTATTTGTAAAATACATTATGCGACCGACTAAAAAATTCCAGACCTATTAAACGTCATTCTGCTCTTTTTTATAGGTATTATTTCGGTATTTATTCTGTGATTGCATTGTACAGTTGTATTTGTTGGTATAATATTGTCCACTGAAAATCACCCTGATTAAGTGATTGATAAAACACAAACTAAACACAAAAGCACAATGATGAAAATTACACTTTTTCCAAAAGACTACTTAACTGAATATTTCTATTAAAAGTTAATAGTTACATCGGATCCATCTCTTACAGGATCTCTATTCTTATTCAACTGTTTTTTTTCGACGAGAGACCGTGATGTCTTATCATTTCAGGAATTTTCTATTGCTGTTGTCGTTCTGTCTTGTGACGATAGCATGATGAAACAACTTGCAGTCTACAATGGAACAGTCTGGACTTTTTGGAAACCATAAGTGTTATTTGTTAGGTATATTGTTGTTATCTTGTAGTTGTGATAAGTATAATTTAATACGATTTTTCATGTGATAAAAATAATAGCTTTTTGATGTCAAATATTAAATGTTTTTAAATGAAAGATGTTGTTGTCTATTTAACATAATATTTTGGTATTCAATATATTTTATTTGTAAAAGCCATTATTTGCTACGCGAAAGATGATTTTTTTTTGAAAACATAAATTCTGTATTCCTTCTAAGCTCTAATTGCGAGTTATAATTTCTTATAATAATATTGGGCTTTCAAAATTGACTGCAATATTGATTCTAATTACACAATGATCAAAACAATCAAAAAACACAAATGATGGAGAAAATTTGTAAATATGAGTCGGCAATATATTCATGTCATTACTGAACCCTAATTCTAGAAAATGATTGGAACAGACAGCAACAGCTAAGACAACTGTCAGAGCGAACGAGCTACGGACTCTGCGCCCGGCATCCTTAAACTTTCCGAAAATACCAAGGCAATAATCCTTCCCAAGGTAGCAAGTCCTCATCTTAACATTATCGATCCCGCAGCTGGAATGATGGTTTATGACACTACGAAACGACAGCTTGTAATTTACAACAGAAAATTGTGGGATTTTTGGAAACCATAAGAAGGGTGAAAAAAGTAATTGCAACAAGAAAGTGGAGTAAACGAGCCCAAATGATTGTTGTGATCTTTCTTACTTAATTTTGTTGCATCAATTTTAACTGATTTCTATTATTTGATTTTAATGTGTTGAATATCAAACAGGTATTGTTTTGGTTTTTGATAGGCATTTGTTGATTATGATCAATATTAATGGGTTTTCTATTGGCATTATTTCCGAAAAAATGCTATAAAGCTGAAAATTAAGCCTTAAAAAGTAACTTTTAATGTTGATTATTGTATCAAATAAATACTTAATAAAAGTATAATATCTGCATATCAAGATAATGATTATCTAAGAGTTGATTTGTAGTGATAGCTAATAACAACATCGATGGATGTCAGTTTCAATATTCCAAGTTCTATCATTCAAATTCTGTAGCTAACTTAAAAACACAAAAACACAAATGGGAATTAATTTTAAAGACATTCATATTGGTTCGCTGATCCAGCAGAGCGTCGAGGAAAATAATATAGAACCGAACCGTATCTGTAATTTCCTGAAATGTTCGGAAGAGGATATTGAGATGATGTACCGGTCCAAAGGTCTTGATACGGAATTGCTTTTGCGCTGGAGCAAACTATTGGAATATGATTTTTTCAGGATCTTTACGCAACATCTAATATTATTTGCGCCATCAACACCGGTGAGACAAGATAAGATCGTTCATTCGGTTCTACCACAATTCCGTAAGAACATCTATACGAAGGAGGTAATAGACTTTATACTGGAACTTATAGATACCAATGAAAAAACGAGGTCACAGATCATAGAAGAGTATAGAATACCAAAAACAACACTGTACAAATGGATAGAAAAATACAAAGGCTAAGACCAGATTACAGACGGATCTACACGGATATCATCGATAGGAAAAATCCTGGTAAGAAGAAAGAATGTAAAAACCTACTCAGCAAAGATGAATTGTCCGTTTTGGATATATTGGAACTCAATAGGCGTATCTTCGGAGACCTTGTGCAAGATACAGAAATAGCCAATCAGAAATTCCGCTCGTATCAAGAATCTGATATATTGGAGATCCTGGATTTTCAGAAGAAAAATAAATTGAACAACAGTCAATTGGCCCAGCATTTTAAGACCAGTAGAAATACCATTGCAAAGTGGAAAAAACTTTTTTCTAATAATAAAACAGAGCAGGAAATTTAGTTTTCCTGCTCTGTTTCTATGATGTTGTTTTGTGTTTAAGGGCAAATTATTTTTTGATCAATTTAACGCCTTCTGCTGAATCGTTGATCTTAACGATATAGACACCAGCTTGTAGATCAGCAACATTTACTTTGTTGTCAGCAACATTTTTAATAGATTTTACTAATGCGCCTGTAACATTATAGATTTTAACCTCTGAAATAGATCTTGCAGATTGTAGTACCACGAAATCTTTAGCCGGGTTAGGATATACAGATAATTTTTTATCAGAAGAAAGATCGTTTACAGCTAAAACGTCATCAATACAAGTAACTTGAGTAGGAACACTGCTATTGGTCGCAGTTCCATCAGCATTACCTAATTGCCAGTAACCATCATACCCCCAAGAGAATAAAGCAGTGTTAGACTTGATTCCAGCAGAAGAATACTCTCCCGATCTCACAGGAATAGAGGTCCATGTGTTTTCTGTTCCTACTTTTGTTGGAATACTAACGTCTGTTGCTGTTCCAATTCCTAATTTCCCATTGGCATTATAACCCCAGGTCCACAAAGAACCATCAGCTTTAAGAGCGGAAGAAGCTTCATTCGTAGCCCCGATCGAAGACCAATCATTTCCAGTAACTTGTTGTGGAGTATATAGATAACCTCCTGATGTGCCTAATCCCAATCTTCCATTACCATTACCACCCCAAGCCCATAGTTCGCCATTTGTTTTAAGTCCTAAAGTGTGATATGGACCTCCTGCAACAGCTTTCCAGTTTGTATCTGTACCAACTTGCGTGAAAACTGCAGTCTCATTAGAACCAAGAGAAGCTGGTGTGCCCAAACCTGTCTGTCCTTCAATATTGGTTCCTGCTGACCACAGTGTGCCGTCGGTCTTGATCGCGAATGAATTGGCATAAGTTCCGCAAACCAAAGCCCAATTGGTAGCTTTGCTAGATTCCTGTTGAAATGTATTGTAAGATAATACGCTGGTTCCTACTCCAAGCCCGCTCCAATCGTTATAACCTGTTCCCCAAAGAGTACCATCAGTTTTAACTACCTGAGTTTGGAAATATCCTGCAGAAAAAGCAACAACATTTTGCTGAATTAAAGTCGGTGAAGAAACATTGGTGTTGTGTCCTAGACCCAACTGTCCATAATCGTTAGCTCCCCAACCATAAAGGTCTCCGTTGGCTTTTTTACCCAAAGCAAAATAACGCCCCGTAGATACATCTGTCCAGTTCGCATCGGTACCAATTTGGGTAGGATGTTTGATCTCTGTTGCTGTAAAGGTTCCATCACCTAACAAACCGTAAAGGTTTCTTCCCCAAACCCAAAGAGTACCATCTTCTTTAAGCGCTACACTGAAGTTCTCTCCCTGAGCAACTTTTTTCCAGCCTGTAGTGCTACATTGAGCACTGACACTGATCTGAAAAGCAAGCAAAAGGATTGCCGCTAACAAATTTGTTTTTTGTCTTTTGACCATTGATAAAAAATGTACCATAACGAATTATTTTTTTAATTTCTTATACAATATTACTTTAAGAAGGATGCTGCTACAATTGTTTAATTGAATGAATTCCGAAATTGTTCATTGTGTTTTTGTTTGTTATGTAATTGTAAATCAGTATTGTATGTTCTGTTTTTTATTTCCAACAAAAAAAGATTCTATAACAAATCAAAACCTTGACATAAGTGTGGATACGGTAATATTTTGGTTGCAAATTGGAGGATTCAAAGCGTCTATTTTGGGACTTTGAATATTTATTTACGGTGCTTTAGAGGTCACTTTGGAGAAAAAATATAGAATGAGCGAAAATAGAGTTTGTGACTCTTCGCTGATCACTTATAATTACCAACAACCTAATTATAAACAAATATTAGATTATTTTTATCAATATTGCCAAAGCAATATGTGGCAAGTTTTCAGTTTTTCTAATTTTGAAATTCCAAAATTTGTGGGATTTTATTCCTCTTGTTTAATTTTGATAACTAATATTAAAAAAAAATAGGCTTATTTGTTCCTTTCTGCATATTTAAAATTAGATGATCGTGCCAGGTCTCACTATAATTAAATTCCATCTTTATAGTCATCATTTTTTTGCGATTTTACATTTAATACATGGATGTGAGCAATATTTGATCCTCAATGGTCATGGCGCAATTCCGGAAAATATTATTAAATTGTTAAAGAAAACTGATGATATAAAGATGTTGCTCTTGTCTAAATCTTGCTATTAAAAGCAAACATGAAAATCTGTATAGTGAAGAAGTATTTAGTATTAATTTTAGTGGTGTTATTCTCCGAGAACTTTACCGCCCAGAATGTTGTGGAAACCGCTGCAAATGAATATCATAAGGTTGCAGAAGGCAGTGAGCAACAGCTATTGCTGGCTGGCAAATATGCCCATGCACTTTTTTTTAATGGTCGACAAAAGGAAGCCATGGAATTATTGCAAAAAAATATCGGTAGAGCTGCTAAAAAGACTGATGGACAATACGCCGCGCAGCTTTGTGGTATCGCTGCTATGAACAGCAAACTGCTAGAAGATAATGCATCTGCCAACAGATATCTTACGCAGGCTAAACTATTTGCAAAAAGAACCAAAGATCTGAGCATTAAAGGCTATGTGTCGTATTGTGAGGGCTGGATGCATGCCAGGAATAATCAGGAGCATCAGGCAATCCAATCCTTCCAGCAGGCTTTGAAGTTTTACGACAAAGCATCGCAGACAGATGTCGTTATATCTAGAAAAACTGCAATTTATAAGGAACTTTCCTCGATCTATTCAAACTGGAAAACATATGACTTACAGGAAAAATATGCTAGACTAACCCTAGAAGTGGCTAAATCAAGAAATAAACCCACAGACATATTTGACGCTTACATGTCAATGGGGTATAACTATCAGGAGCAGTACATCAACCAGCCCGATAATGAGAATCTTCGAAACCAGTCCGAAAGTTATTATCTGCAGGCTATTAAATTCTATGAAAAGAACAGCTCTATAATGGCTGTACCATCTGACTTATCTTTTGCAGCAATTAATCTGGCAAACCTGTATCTGCAGTATTATCCAGCGTCCTACAAATCAAGATCACTACAATATGCTCAACTGGGATTAGAAGTTGGGCAAAAAACAGAACAATATGCTCAGGTAGCTTCAGCCTATGGGATAATGGCCGAATACAGCATGAAAGAAGGCGATACACCAACAGCAAAAAAATACCTCCTTGCTTCATTGGCAGCGCTTATGAAAGATGCTGTAATAGAAAATACGATTGCCCTTAGCTTATATCAAAAGCTCGCAGAGGTTTATGAGGCAGAAGGACAATACAATGAAGCCTACCATTACTACAAACAATATGTAAAGCTCTACGAAGAGGTCTTCAATGCAAATAAAATGGAACAGGGGCGCAGATTGGAAGCGCAGTTTGAAAATTGAATGAAGAAATTCAGCGTCAGCAGATAGAAGTGATTCAGCTAGAGGCAGATAACAGAGGTAAGGAACTTAAACTTTCACGTGTTGAGACACAACAGCGTGCAGCACAACTTAAGACTTCTCAACAAGAACTCGCCTACAAATCAAAAATAAATTCGGTCTATTTTTTCCTGATCTTGACATTTATGATAGCCGCTATGTTGGTCTATTATGCCTATCGCCAGCATCTCAAGACATTAAAACAGAAAGAAAGCCTTCAGGTTTTGGTCTCCATGTTAGAGGGGCAGGAAACCGAACGTTCACGTATAGCCCGAGATCTTCATGATGGATTAGGTGGTATTTT
>Ga0308171_1004002_pt1 | contig 12667 bp, 13 predicted proteins | sample PhyGR1_FD_202135 | JGI IMG/M metagenome (GOLD analysis project Ga0308171, IMG submission 202135) | Phyllosphere microbial communities from UC Gill Tract Community Farm, Albany, California, United States - DLSLSG.R1 | ecosystem: Host-associated > Plants > Phyllosphere > Unclassified | place: USA... | reverse complement strand
TTCTGCGCGGGGAATTTGCCGATATCCTCCGCGGAGATGCCGTCGCTGACCCGGATATCCTTGCGCTTGGTGGCAAGGGCGGATGCGATGCTCTGGCGATAGCCCGTGACGACGACATCGCCTTGCCCCGCATCGGCCGCATCTTTCGACCCCGCCTGGGCCGGACCGGCAGACGCCATGGTCTGCGCCATGACGGGCATGGCCCCGGCCGCCATCACCAGCCAGGTTGCCGTATGAAACAATGCCACCCGTCGCAAACGTCGTTCGTCGATACGCCGAAACCGAGTCACGATCTTCCCCCTCGCCGCCCGGCTGCGACAGGATGCAGCCGGCTTTGCCCAAAAACGGCAGGGTCTTCGTCGTCCGCAGGCAAGGAACAGCATCGGCCGTGACGGCCATGCCGCGCACGAGCATCTTCACCCGATCCTATGCTGCGCTGAACTGCGAAGCCCCTGTATCGACCATCGACACGCCCCCAGCCGGATTTGGCCGGTCTGTTCGGCATGAACGATCGATCGAATATGTCTTCCTGCGGAGGGATATTGTTATCTTATAGTTCCAATGCTGACCTATATTGGTAATGTCTGTCAACGCAAAACATGGGCTGCAGGCCGGGATATGCTCTCGCCCAAAAGGTCGAACATTATCTTACGGTGTCAATAACTTGATCCGTCTTGCGACGCCTTTCCACCGCACCCGGCCGATATTTGCGAGTGACTTTCAGAACGAAGCTACCGTGCTGCCGGTTCATGGTCAGGACCAATGGATGGATCGGTCGTCCGGTGCGGAAATCAGCGAGGCGATTGGTGGGAAAAGATCGAGCGGCTCGCACAAGAGGCGGCATGATCGTCTGCCTGCGATCCCCCCTGTCGCCAGGCACGGCCATCACTCGCGTGATCCGACGACACAAACTGTCTCGGATTTTCAAAGCTTTGCTGGAAGGTAATGGCGGAGCGGGAGTCTGCCGACATACCGTCCAGAGTAGACCAACGCGTTTCATTTAATCATTCTAAAACAACAGCTTTTATGCGTTCCGTGTCCAACGTGGTCCGAGCCAGGCCAAGGTATTCCCAACATTTTTGTTGGTTGGTATGTTGGTCGACATGACAGGCATCAAGCCCACCGGGCAGCACAAAGAGAAGCGGCTTAGCGCCGCGTTCGTTCGGACGATTAAGGAGCCCGGCTTTTACGGCGACGGGCACGGCCTATACCTCAAAGTCGATGCCTCCGGGGCACGGCGTTGGGTCCAGCGCTTGATGATCCATGGCAAGCGGCGCGACATAGGGCTTGGATCAGCCAGCCTAGTCAGCCTTTCAGAAGCCCGTGAAAGGGCCTTAGAGCAGCGAAAGGTCGCACGGGCAGGTGATGACCCCATTGCTCTTAAAAGGCGCTCTACGGGCATCCTGACGTTCGAAGAGGCAGCGCGTAAGGTTCACGACCTTTCAAGGCCCACATGGCGCAATGAAAAGCATGGCGATCAGTGGATCAACACCATGACGACCTATGCCTTTCCTAACTTGGGGTCGAAGCGTATCGATCAAATTAGTGGCTCGGACGTTCTAGCGGCCATATCGCCCATTTGGAACGAAAAGCCGGAGACGGCGCGTAGGGTCAAGCAGCGCCTTAGCACCGTGTTCAAATGGGCGATGGCAAATGGCTGGCGTACAGACAACCCGGCAGAGACGATCACCAAAGCGCTTCCGAAGCACGACAGGTCGAAGACCGAGCATCGGAAAGCCCTGCCCTACGATCAGGTCGGCGGCGCTATTGCCCAGATACGGAATAGCGACGCTGGCATGACCACAAAGCTGGCGTTTGAATTTCTCGTTCTGACCGCCACCCGGTCATCGGAGACGCGCGAAGCGGTATGGAGTGAGTTCGACCTCGAAAAGGGCGTATGGACGATCCCAGCGGCTCGTATGAAGGCGAAGAAGCCGCACCGCGTGCCATTGCCACCTCGGTGCCTCGCCATTCTTGCCGAAGCCAAGTCGTTGAAGCGCGATACAGATGATTTGGTGTTCCCCGGCACGAAGGACACCAAGCCCCTGTCCGACATGACGCTTTCCAAGCTCATGAAGGATTTGAAGATCGCAGCGGTTCCACACGGCTTCCGATCTTCCTTCCGCGATTGGGCTGGGGAGACGACCGCACATCCGCGCGAGGTCATCGAGTTCGCCTTAGCCCACGTCATTAAGGACAAGGCGGAAGCTGCCTATGCGCGGTCCGACCTATTCGACAAACGTCGCGCCCTGATGAATGATTGGGCAGCTTTCATATCTACCGAAACAAGCGATAACCAAACCAGTAATAGCATACGGTAAGCTAGGTAAGTAATTTTACAAAATCAAATTCCCATTTTTGCGCAATATCATACTAACGGTTTTTTTGTTTAGCATTCCTGTTATTTATACGACTCCAAAAGAGGAGCATGAGTATGCCGCCAAACGCGGTCATAAGAAGACAAGAACTTTTGAATATCATCGGCGTAAGCCGATCAACGCTGTATAACTGGATGGCTGATGGCTATTTCCCGCGCCCAATGATCTTGGGCAAGCGGGCCGTTGGATGGAGCCGCAGCGTTGTCACTGAATGGCTATCAAGCCGCCCGACGTCTCATTGAATTCAATCAAGGACCCAAAATTAATAGATGAAAATATTTGGAACATGTAATCTTCGCAACGAAAATATGTATAACGTAGTAGTTAAAGAGTCGCTGATAATCGAGAATATGCTCAACGACATTATTTCGAGTATTACTTCTTGTTTAGATAGCAAGGCCTTGGATTGGCAGGAACGCGACCGTTTGGATCGCGCAATTAAGAATATAAAAATGACACAGCTCGTATTAGCGGCAAGGATAGCGCGTCATACGAAAACTCAACAGGTCGCGTAGCAAAGGCATTATGAATATACCTGCGTAAACAATAAAAATTTGGACGAGAGGCACAATAGAGCTAGCCGTCCAAATCCGATAAAAGCATGGGATAATACCCTATCTTATTAGAGCATCCGCAATATATCAATGACGCAATACGCAATGTTAGTCTTGGGAAACGACGCAATTTCCCAAACAATGGAGCCTTTCCAACCATCATCTTATATCAGTTCAGCCCTTACCGTCCATCCCAATTTGATTGTGTGATGTTTAATTTGTTTATTAATTTACTATTCTTTTGACAAAACCACTTTATAAATCAGCCATATTGCATAATATACCTAAATGTTTTTTAACTTTATTGCACTTTCACGGTTCTAAACTAGTAACATTAGTATTAGATTCGACACTAACTCCGCTACGATCTGTTTTCTTAGCGTCGAATATGTGTAGATGAATGCGCTCCCGCAGCGATCCTGCTGCTTACGGAGCCTCAAATGACCGATACTGAACTTGAATTACCACTACCTAACGCCGAACACCCTAGCCCCACAGCGCTAGACCTCCGCGACCAACCTACCGCCCCCATGCACCTTACGTCCCGCCTCCGAAGTAAGGCGGCGATGGATGCAACCGTGGCGCTGGCTAGCCAAATCATCGAGCTTCGGGGCAATCGCAAAAAGCCAAGCGACCAGTATATGCTTGCCCTTGGGGCAGCGGTTGCCGAGCTTGTACGGGCTGCGTCCCACACCCCTGTTCGCCCCTGCTTCCGCCCCATGGATGCCAACACCTTTACCCCTAAGGACCCTGACGCATCCAGGGCCGATGCGGTTGGCTATCAATCCTTTAAGCGTGTCATGGACGACATGCAGCGGAACGGCTTTGTCCGCATCGATGCAGGAAAACGTGGCTACAACGATATCCTGGGCATCATCACCCGGATTTACGTGACGCCTAAGCTAACCGACCACCTAGCAGTCCACGGGATCACGCCCGCCAACCGTCGCTCTCATTTTACATACCGCCGCGCAGCCGATGACATTCCGCCGATCCAGCTTCGGGCCACCTCGAAACGCAAGGGCCGCAACCGCGAGCGCGGGAAGCTGCTTCCGGTCGATTGGACAAACCCAGCCGTAAAGGACCACGCTCGCCAAATCCGGGAAATCAACCGCCATTACGCCAAACAGGTCATCACTGGGCCGAATGGCGAAGAGCTCGATATCGCCTTGTATCGCGGCTTCAATCTTGGGGATCAGCCCGACCATGATTTCCGTAAAGGCGGAAGGGCATATGCCGACTTCCAAAACCTTAAGCGCGAAGAGCGGGCAAAAATCAGGATCAATAGACAGGAAACCGTCGAGGTCGATATTAGCGCATGCTTTTTGACACTGCTGCACTTCCTCCTTGGCAAATCATTTTCTAACAACGTCGATTTGTATGATTTTCCGCCTTACCCACGCGATATCGTCAAATCGTGGGTCAATCTGACCATAGGCAATTCCGGTTACCATAAGGCATGGCCTAAGGATACGGTTGATTTTCTTGAAAAGAAGAAAGGCATACCCAATGTTCGTTCTAAATTTCCAATCAGTCTGGTCAAAGACAATGTTTTGGCAAATCTACCCATCATGACGGAATGGGTAGACAGCTCCTACAGTTGGGCCGACCTTTTCAATATGGAAGGTACCATCGTCACAGATGCGGTTCATTGCTTGGCCTATGACCATGGAATCACCGCCCTACCTATTCATGATTCTATTCGGGTTCCTATTAGTTATGCTGCCGTCGCTAAAGCCGTATTAAGTGATATGTTTTTCAAAAACACTAAAATCCGACCTATAATTAGATGATTATATCTGCCTCTATCTATCTATCTCCTCTCCTCATTCCCATAGACCTTAGCAAGCAAGCAGAATGAGAATTGGAGGGGGGGGGGGGGAGGGGGTGAGGATACAGATAATTCCGCCTTGAAAGTCTGAATCGATTGGAACATAGAGTCTAGATACCAGCTATGGCATCGACCTTTGATATACGAACACGCCAACACAGATGAACAAAGCTGGACGGCACTTAATATTGTATTTTAAAGACTACACAGAGCACCCATTGTTAATTGACTACATAGGTAGCCAACGCCGCATAACAGCGCTCTACGGCCCTCTAATGGCAATTTAGAGGGTATTGATTTATGCGACGCTCAATAATTGCGATGGAAACGGCACAGCCAGCCCCAGGGCATCTTCAACAGGCGCGGTAAGGCAGCGCTCATAGTCATCATCATAAAGGATGACAGGCATGGCCTTTGGGTGGACCGCCCCTACTAGATGGGTAGCGGGATCGCCATCATAGCCGGTGATTAGGAAGGCATAGGCGGCATTGTCGCCACACACCAATATGAGCCAAGACCGTCAGAGGCCATAATGAGCTTCGGGCAGCAGCAAACAATCAAGTACCCCAAAAGCCTAACGCACATTTTGGGAAATTTTTGTAGGCGCCGGAGAAATTAATGGAGATGCTTCACAAGCATTTGTTCCATTCCGTTCAACATTCTTCCGCCTTGTGACATGTCTTTCACCGGCTCTGAATGGTATGCCACCAGTGGTTGGCGCTGATTGTGCAGTTCGTTCAATATAGCAAATCACTTCGCTATTTATAGTCTGGGCTTTCGACCCCAAATCATCATTTTTTGGCACATACGATCGCCAAAGATATATCATTACAAATAGCATTATTACTATGCAAAATATAACGATGTACTTTGATACACGATACGTCCACTCCCCTCTCTTAACCCTCTTCCATTCATGCTTTAGAAGCGCCCTAGATGCTTGAATGTAATTCTCCTCTGCCGCCTTGATATTACTAGGGGTGAGATTTGCGTTAATAGAGGCCAAGCTTTCAAATGATTCCATACTTTTAAGAAGTTCTATAGCAGTTTTTTCTTCGCTATTAACTCGTAATACAATACCATGACTAGCCTCGTTAAGAGCCTTATAACTATCTATGATAGCTGCCGTATTCGGAGAGCCCTGCTGGGGGCGGGCGCGAATAGCATCGGAAATAGCATTTATCTGTACAAGATACGCAACCATGCACTTACGCAGATCATCGATCCAGGCCTGCCTAAATTCAGAAATCTTTTGCTCTTTACTGATCACCAGGCCAAGTATCGATACGAGTCCCGCGACAATCGCGGCCCCTACCGCCCCGATACTTATATCGTTCATCAATTTTCTCGTTTTCTATCTTGCGCAAATATCGCCGAGAATGCGAGGTTTGACGCCGCAACGCAAGAAGGTCACTGGCCTTTTACAACGGGGAGCGAGATGGCTGAACGCATAACTTTCCATTTTGAAGGCGAGAAGGCCGACGCCCACCGTATGAATTTTTACGAAGCCGCACGCTTTCAATACGCTGCCGCGCGACTCCTTGTTAAGATCGCACAATTCAGAGCAGACGGAAAATTTTCCGAAAGTATAAGTAATAAGAGTAATCATGATATTGAATTAATCGCCCAAAGGTCCGGCTCTTTTAATTACAATGTCGAGGAATCCGGTCTAGTTGGCGATACATTTCTGAATGTACGGCTTTCCGATCTCGTCGCATATGTAGCGGAACGCGTAATAGAGAAATTGGACGAATCAACGATTTCTCATATCCCTTTAGATTCTTTAGGTTATGTTGATGAAGATGACGATGAGGAGTACGTCACTCCGGTCTTTTCAACCGAATTGGAGCCTAATCAGATTGACAATATGGCAGATGCCGTACTGGCTGGGGATAATTTGACGGCGGCACTTCCGCGTGAGACTTCAAGTATTGTAAAACGCCGCGTCGCAGAAATCTATCGTGAGCGACGCTTGACCGCTACGGCTCGGTCGATTTCTCAAATTTCGGAATCTCAAAGCCAAAAATTAGTCGCGATGGCTGCTCCCCTTATAGTTGAAATGGGAACTGCGCTACGAAAGAGCGCAACGACGCTTGAGGTTACTACACAAAAAAGAGGCCCAGTTAAATCGGTCCTTTTCCTTGACCGAAAAATGGCTCGCGATATCGAGACGGCAATTGTTGACCGCCAAATCACCCCAATACTTGGGGACGTCGCCCAGTTTAATAAGGAAAATGGCTGGGGTAAATTACGCATAGAAAATGGAGCAAAAACTGTAAGCTTTAGTATACCGTCCGACGTTCTTCCGTCAATTCGTCAAACTTTAATTGACAGCATGAAGAGGGATTTGGTTTACTTAAAGACATACTTTGTTCGCGATCGTGCAGAAAAGGTCAAACGCTTGGTAGTAGTCGGCATTCTCCCAACGCCTCTTCCTTGAGTATGCCTCGATTTCCTAGTAAGTTTTTCTGACGGCGAGTCAAAGTGATCGCAACCTTCCGCTACCAGTATGATTACACGGTCATAGCAAAGGAGCGACCATGGCGGACGAAGCCGTAAACGTGAATGCCGCAGAGCTGGCAACGGACCTGACTATAGCTTGGTTGGGCAACCCCAACACCCGCACGCCTGCCAATGAGGTTCCGGCTTTCCTGGGCAAGATGCACGAAACGGTTTCAGCGCTGCTCGGCGGCGGCAGTGGTCCAGCCACGGAACAAGCTGCCCCCACCGAATACACCCCGGCTGTATCGGTTCGAAAGTCGCTGGCGTCCAAAGATCACATTATTTCGATGATCGACGGCAAGCCCTACAAGACGCTACGCCGTCACCTTGCTACCAATGGCCTGACCCCGGAGGAATATCGGGATCGCTATGGCCTTAAGGCTGATTATCCGATGGTATCCGAAACCTATTCGGAAAGCCGTCGTGCCATGGCGAAGAAGATTGGTCTCGGTCGTAAGCCCGGTCAAAGCCCGAAGGCAGAGCAAACTAATAAGGTGGGTGCTAAGCCCGCTCGTAAAGGCAAGTCGATTTCGGACGCTAAGGCTGCTGCCCAGGCGCATTTGGGTATATCTGGCGAATAACGAAAATGGGGCGGGAGTGACCCGCCCCTATCATTCGAAGTCAACGCATATGATAGCGTCGATCCTGCCGATCATCGACGCCCTGTACGCCAATGGTAGCCACCTCGCTATGATCGGCACGCGGGTCAGGCTGCCCATCTTCGCTAGCTTCGGCATCGATACGGCTAACTTCGTCACGATAAGCTTGCCATACGGACCGCCGATCCGAACCCGACTGGCCACCTTGCCCCGTGCGGACTACATCGAAAGCGTGAAGCACTACACCGGACAGAAAAAGCGCAGCACCGCATATAACCATCGTCATTTGCTGCTGTTGTAAGGCAAGGTTGACGACCCTGCCCCCGAACATTCCTCCCGATATGGAGGTATCAAATACAAATGTGGCATAGGCGACCAGCAACGCCCCTCCAAGCCACATGATAACACCCAAGGCACGCATAGCCCGTCCCCTAAAAACGTTATCAGCGCATTGCGTAGTCAGACACCATCTTTGCCTTTGTGTCCTTCACATTGGCATCGAACCGTTCGATATGATAATCCTGATTGGGATTCCTCTCCATGCTAAGCATGTACAGGGCTCGGAGGGTTTTAATATTGTCAACGCAAGCGCCATCAACCGCAGCCTTATAGCTATCTACAGACAGTTTCTTAGCCTTTGCCTTCATGTCGAAATCGGAAAGACACTGATTGGCACGGTCGAAAAACTGGTTAAGGCTAGGATTGTCGCCAGAATTAGTGATTTGTGCCGTGCCAGGCACTGACAGGCACGCAGCTACGATAGCCACGACGGACTTCCGCATATGTTTATCCCACGTTCGACCGCTCCGGCCCGACAGTCGGGACGGTTGATCGCGCGGGAACACAGGGAACCGCGCCCTGCGTATTCCCTTTCGGTGTTATATTCGGCAGGCCGCCCGACCTGTCTGGTCGAGTGCCTGTGTTCACCGCCGATTGCGGGCCAATCCTCACGATCAAGATCGGACTGACACATGCTTCGTATGCGCAGTCGCTACGGGTGTCTAGCAGCTACTATGCCGTCTGCTGAATAGCGGTACGGGAGACACCGCCCCCTCCCCCGCCACGCTTCAATCTTCCTCGGCAGCAACCAGCGCATCTATCAGCTGCCCCCTCAAACGGGTTCGACCTGCCACGCTTCGGCAATAGGCATCATCGGCAAAGGCCCGATAAACGCTGGCACGACCGATACCCAACCGCTTTGCAATTTCGGTAGCGCCAATACCCTCGGCACGGAGGGAGTTGATTGCAGCGATATCAACCGAAGGTTTGCGCCCCTTGTAGACGCCAGCGGCTTTAGCCTTCGCGATACCTTCGGCTTGGCGTTCCTTACGGATTGCCGTTTCGAATTGTGCGAATACGCCAAGCATTTGAAGAAAGGCAACGCCAGCAGGGGTGGAGGTATCGATTGGCTGTTCCGTTGCCCGGAGGAACGCCCCACGCTCTTTCAGAACGGCAACGATCTTCTCCAAATCCGCTACCGATCTAGCCAAGCGGTCAATCCGGGTGACCATGAGCGTATCGCCAGCGCGGATGAACGACAGAACCGTGTCTAACTCGACACGCCCCTCTACGGTCGTGCCCGTCCGCTTCTCCGAACGAATGATCGAACACCCAGCGGCACGCAACGCTGCCTCTTGGATTTCACAATCCTGATCGTCGGTCGAAACACGGGCGTAACCGATGATGGTCGACATAGTGGAATGTCCCAATTGCCTCTTAGACATTCCAATCCTGATGTCTCAACATACCGGAGTCAACCCTATTGAGACGATTCGTTTGTCTCGTTCGATTGTCCCGTTAGGGTTTACTCTATTGAGCACCTGCAAAAGCCTATTGCCTAAATAGCTAGCGGCTGGACCAGCATCTACAGCGAATAGCCATAGTCCATTTCGAGAGCGTCGAAGATCATGGTTTCGTCTATATCAAAGGCGGTTCGAAGGACCGCCGGATGTCGAGCGTCACCAAGCCCGTGCAAACACGCTATTTCTTGCAATAACCCTCTCGGACTACCCATAAGTTCTTTATCTACCGGACCTCGCGCAAATCGCAGTATTGGATGCTCCACGTTTGCTACTTTCGCTTCTACAGTCACCCCATTCAATAAGAATACCGCCAGTCCCTGCGTTTCCTTGTCGCCTTTGATGATGTTTGAAAACTTAGCAGTCTTCAAAGAGGGTCGGAATATTTGCGCTACCGCTTGGGATACGTTAGACCCCATAGCCACGATATTTGTGCAGTCTCCTGTTATCAGAGCTTTCATTATTTCCTGATGGTAAGTGAGCTCTGGCCATTCCTGTAGCTTTGGAATAAGTAATTCAAGCATTTGCTCCTGCCCAAGTAACAACAGGCGGCCAAGGCGGTATCTTAGTTGTGAAACCGCCCTCTTACGCTCATAGCCATCAGCAGGACAAGGCTGATTTAAAGCTTCGTTAGCCTGACTGTAGAGGCGCTTTGCCAAGCCCTCCACATCACGTAAGATTGTTGAAGTGGATACGGCATTCGTCTTAAAGCGTAGCCAATTCCATAAACCTAATCGTCTAATCTTCTGATAAGAAGACGCTTCTTTGATCGCTTCTGCATAGTCAGGAATAGGGAGCCGCACACCTAAAACAAATAACGCGTCTTCAAGGTCACCCATTTTACCATTATTAAATATAAGAAACTTTTTAATGTCACCGACAAGCCTCATCCAGGCTACGGAATGTTCTTCCGGAGAGAAGTCGTTTGAGCTTTTGATCCAATCACCGGTTGTGAGCCGCAACGTCTTCGGCGACTCCATGCCGTGTATATCAAAGCCGCGTTTCGCTAGTTCTTCACGTAAAACAACGACCGCTTTGGCTACATGCTCTGACTTGCCAACAACAGTAATATCGTCAACATATCTAAAATATTCGACTTCGAACTCCTTCGCGAGTTCGTCTACTTCACGTAGTACCAAATTTGCTACAAAGTGGCTAAACATTGGACCGGTCAGGATAGATTTGCTTTCCGATCTTACTTCATAGTTAGCAATTAGCTTTAGACCTAAATCAGTCCACAACTCGTCAAGTTTAGCCTGTTCGCAGAATAGGAGCCACGCAGCTCGTGCGCTTTCAGGTCTGATTGACGGATAAAACTTTTTTATGTCTATGTATAGTACTTCACCATCGGGAATGTCTCTACAGACCTTTGCTATTTGAGATTGCCGTTCCCGTAGACCCTTCATGTAAGGATCGAAGGCTCCTGCGCTGCTTTCTACGGTATCAAGTCTATAGCTGAACACGCGACTCGAAAGAGCGGCATTGTAGTAGTCAGCGCATTTACGTAATAACGCTACCTCTGCCAGAGCCTCCGGGATCGACGGAATGAAAAGGTCGCGGTCTTCAAAGCCGCCGTCTTCCGTAACTTGTTTGAAGTGGTAGGAGCGAAGGTAAGCACCCTCCTTCTTTGCGAACACAGCTTGCACTGCGCTACCTTCCGCCCAATCATCAGACCTAGCCACCTCTGCTTCAAGGCAGTACCTTAAGCCGAGATACGCAAATATATCTCGAGAACGATACTGATTTATGCATGCACTGGCGATACTACCTACTTTGTTCATTATCCCGCCTTAATCAGATCGATCGGCATAACGCACAGACGAACATTAGCTGTGTTTGATGGCTGCGCCGGCGTAGAGAACTTGTAGTTGCACTCTTCGTTGCCCGATGCGGCGACTTGCGGCGTTGCAAAGCTAGTAAGCTTCGCAAGACTTTTCATTATAAAGGGGAAAAGCCCTTTTTTGGCGGTGTTCATATTCGGCTCGATCCACACAGCCGCGTTCAGTTTTCCCGAAGAGTACTTAAGTAATTCGGCAAGCTGCGGATACGCAGCTTTTTTCTTGCCGTCTTTTTCTAAAAAGCCGTTAAAGTTCGATATCAGCAGAAGCGTCTGCTGCGTTGCAGCTTTCGACAAGACAATCTTTTCGACAAGAGCAGAGTTGCTCAATTCAGACAATACGTCCCATGACGACACAAAGCAGTCCAAGGTAATAGCTTGCTCTTCGAGCGCAGGTCGAATCCTTTCAATCAGATCAACCGCGTAGGCACGGGCAGGAACGGATATCTCACCCCATATCAGATGAATGTGCAACGGAAGGCGAGGCAGCCGGTGCTCCTCCCTAAGTGTCGCAATACTGCATATGATTGCCAAAGCTGCCGCACCCGCGCCAGCTGGAACATCGATGAAGGTAAGCGTTCCCGCGGTGAGAAACCTTTTCAGGGTTTGCGCGGTAGTTTTAACTTCCCCCGTCGGGTCCAATAACGCTAGTTGCGCCCTTGCAGCCGAACCATCGAAGGCGTGAGCGTAATGCGCATCAGTTGCCTCCTTTGTTAGGCCGCCAACCGGTGCTGGATCAGGTCGAGGTTCCTTCGATAAGCCTTCAAGACCATGCGCGTTTAAAGAAGCTAAGTACGCAGCGGCTAGCGACGGGGCGATCAAGAGTCGCGTACCATCGTGCAGGGAAGCCGGTAATTTCATGAACCTCCACGCGATTGTTGCAACAAAAAGCTGATTACGTCGCGATAGAAGCACGCTCTGCCATCGGGGGCAACCTTCGCAACCTCTCACGCCATCAGCTTAAGAGTGTTGTACTTTATGTTGGTCTGCGCGCCCTAAACCCGTTTTTCTTGTTTCTTTATAGGGGTTTAGTGTTAGCATTGGCGGAGCGGGAGGGATTCGAACCCTCGATACGGTTTTGCCGTATACTCACTTTCCAGGCGAGCGCCTTCGACCACTCGGCCACCGCTCCGCATGAGTTCATGCCTGGAACACGCGCCCCTAATG
>Ga0308171_1004001_pt1 | contig 12667 bp, 11 predicted proteins | sample PhyGR1_FD_202135 | JGI IMG/M metagenome (GOLD analysis project Ga0308171, IMG submission 202135) | Phyllosphere microbial communities from UC Gill Tract Community Farm, Albany, California, United States - DLSLSG.R1 | ecosystem: Host-associated > Plants > Phyllosphere > Unclassified | place: USA... | reverse complement strand
AGTGTCACCCCAGACCCCGCCATGAGTTTTGGCACGGTAGCGCGAGAGGTTCGCGACCGTGCACTTTTCCAAGAACCATTTTCTGCGCGGGCAGGTAGCGGATCATGCACCTCGAAGTGCGCTTCCGCTGGAACGTCACAGACATCATTTCGTGAAAGGGGCTTTGCCCCTCTCACACGCTTCCCGCCAAAGGCCTGAGGCCTTTGGAAACACGTTCCTTGGCCGATCGATGTGGATGAATCATTTTCTAAATCATTGGCCAAAGACACGCGCTTCAACGAATCACAGCAGCACGGCCTGAATGAATCGCGGGTGCAGGGGATCGTATCCCCCGCCAGGGGAGTTTGAGGGGGCAGTGCCCCCTCAATCCCACCACGAAGACAGCGCGCCCCAACCGCAACCAAGCCAGCATCACCCGCACCAAGGCCCACGAATCCAGAGCGGACAGTGCCCTCACCGTCCGTCCGCATCATGACGTCGCGATCCCTCGCGGCGAATACACCCAGGGCCGCATGCCGCCCGGCCGTTCCAGCACCCGTGTCGCGGCGGAGCCGATCATGACCAGCGTGCGCATATCCGCCAGGGCGGGGTCGGCGTCGCGCAACGGCAGGATGGTGATGCGCTCATCCGGGCGGGTGACGGCGGTGGCGAAGACCACGGGCACGTCACCGGGCAGGGCTTGCCGCAGCAATTCCAGCGCCGCGCCCAGCTGCCACGGCCGGGCGCGGGAGAGCGGGTTGTACAACGCGATGACGAAACCGGCCACGGCCACGGCGCGCAACCGCTGCTCGATCACCGCCCAGGGCTTCAGGTTGTCGGAGAGCGAGATGGCGCAGAAATCATGCCCCAGCGGCGCGCCCACCCGGGCGGCGGCGGCGAACATGGCGGAGATGCCGGGCAGCACCTGGATATCCAGCGCCCGCCAGGATGCTTCGCCATGCTCCACCGCCTCGAACACCGCGCTGGCCATGGCGAAGACGCCGGCATCGCCGCCGGAGACGACGGCGACGCGCGCACCGCCTTCCGCCAGTTGCAGGGCGTGGCGGGCGCGGTCCAGCTCCACCCGGTTGTCGCTGGCATGGCGGCGCAGGCCAGGGCGGTCCGGGATGCGGTCTACATAGGGGAAGTAGCCGATCAGGTCGGTGGCCACGGCCAGCGCGGCCTCGACCTCCGGCGTGCGCTGCGCCGGATCGCCAGGGCCGAGGCCGAGGATGGCGACGCTGCCGCTGCTCATCGCGGGTTCTGCCGGCCGGGGATCAGCAGCAGGGAGAAATACGGCGCCGGGCTGTCGTCCCGCTGCGGCAGCGGCACCGCGTGGCCACCCGGCATGGTGCCGCGTTCCACGTAGATGGCGCGCGCCGTCAGGCCCAGTTCATCCAGGATGCTGCGGATGCGCGGCAGGTGGCGGCCGAGCTTCATGATGACGGCGGCTTCCGCATGGCGCAGGCGGGTGGCCAGGGTGGCGCTGTCCAGCGTCGCCGGCAGTACCATCAGCGTATCGTCCCCGTGCACGATCGGCGCCTGCGCGGCGGACCAGCAGCCGGACATGGCGGTGATGCCCGGCACCACCTCCACCGGGAAGCGGCCGCGCAGCCGGTCAAACGGATACATGGCGGAGCCGTAGAGGAACGGATCGCCCTCGCATAGCAGCGCCACGTCCTGACCAGCGGCGAGGCGGGTGGCCAGGGTCTCCGCGCAGGTATCGTAGAAGGTGGCCATGTCGACCAGGTAGCGCGGGTCCTCCACCGGCAGGTCGGTGGTGAAGGGGTAGTCGAAGCGCAGCTCCTCCGCCGCCGGATTAAGGTGGGGCGTGGCGATGGTGCGCGCATGGCCGGGGCGGCCGCGCTTGGCGAAGAAGGCGAAGACCGGCGCGGCGCCCAGCAGTCGCGCCGCCTTCAGCGTCAGCAGCTCCGGGTCCCCCGGGCCGAGGCCGAGGATGGAGAGCGTTCCGGTCATTCCGCTTCGCTCGCCAGGGCATTGACGGCGGCGACGGCCATGGCGCTGCCGCCCAGCCGGCCCTCGACGATCATCCAGGGAATCCGGCCATCTTCCGCCAGGGCCTGCTTGGATTCGGCGGCGCCGACGAAGCCGACAGGCAGGCCGATGATGGCGGCCGGCGGCGGCGCCCCGCGGTCCAGCAGATCGAGCAGGTGGAACAGCGCCGTGGGCGCGTTGCCGATGGCGACGACGGCGCCACCCAGCCTCTCCCCCCACAATTCCAGCGCGGCGGCGGAGCGGGTGTTGCCGATGCGCTTCGCCAGTTCCGGCACGCGCGGGTCGTCCAGCAGGCACAGCACCTCGTTCCCCGCCGGCAGGCGCGGGCGGGTGATGCCGTGCGCCACCATCTTGGCATCGCACAGGATCGGCGCGCCGTTCAGCAACGCGGTGCGCGCGGCGGCGGTGAAGCCGGGGGCGAAGCGGATATGGCGCGTCACCTCCACCATGCCGCAGGCGTGGATGACGCGCACGGCCACGCGCGCCTCCACCGGGCTGAAGCCGGTGAGGTCGGCCTCCGCGCGGATGGTGGCGAAGGATTGCCGGTAGATGGCGGCGCCGTCGCGGATGTAGTCGCTGCGCGTGGTCATGAGGGTTCGAGCACCGCCAGGGTTTGTTCCAGGGTCAGGCCGGCCGCCGCCGGCGGGTCGCCGGCACGGCCGTTCCGCACCAGGGCGAGGCCGCCGGGCTGGCCCACCAGGGTGGCCGGTGCCGCGCCCGGATGCGCGCAGCCTTTGGCGCAACCGGAGACATGCAGCAAGGGCAGCCCGGCGGGCAGGCGCGGCGCCAGCCAGGCCGCCGCGGCGCGCGTGTCCAGCATCGCGGCGCCGCAGCCCGGCGCGCCGGTGCAGGCCAGCACGCGCAGGCGCGGATCGGTGGGGGAGACGATCATCCCCAGCGCCGCCGCCGCAGCCGTATCCGTCACGCCCGGCAGCAGCAGGGCGCGCCAGGGGCTGACGCGCAGCGTGCCGTCGCCCTGCCGTTCCGCCAGTTCCGCCAGAGCCGCCAGTTGCGCGGCCTGGAGCTGGCCGAAGGGGGCCGCGACACCCAGCACCGGCCCGGGCAGCGGGCCGACCGCGCAGGGCGCCAGGGCAGGCAGGGGGTTAGCATCGGGCCGCGCCACCAGCCCGGCGGCGGCCATCATGCTGGCGGCGCCCTGCAGGGCCACCGCCTGGTGCATGCGGCGCGCCGGCGCCAGGGTGGCGAAGTGCCGCGCCAGCCGCGTGGCGGCGCCGACAGCATCCTCCACCGCGCAGGTGGCCACGGCATCGCCGCCGCCCAGGCGGATGTCGACCTGTGGGCCAAGGCAGCGCAGATGCAGGTCGGCCCGCGCCGCCGCCAAAGGCAGCAGGCCACCGCCATCCACCACCACGCCGAACTTGGCCGGCAGCGACGGCCAGGTGGCCATCGCGCCGGCCAGGGCGCCGACCAGGGCCGCGGTGCCAGAGGCGATGCCGGCATCCACGCCCAGCAGCGGCGGCGCCAGCAGGTTGCGCCCGCGTTCCACCCCCGGCTCCGCCCGCGCCAGCCCGGCGGCCACCATGGCGTCGGCAAACATCCTGGCGCCATCGGCGGAGAAGCCACGTGGCTGCAGGTTGCCGCGCTGCGTCAGGTCGATGGCGCCATTGCCATAGCGTGCCGCCTGGTGGGCGATGAGGCGCGCCTCCGCCGCCGTCAGCCGCGCGGCCTGCGGCTTCACCCGCAGCAACAGACCGTCGCCCGAGAGCATCGGCTCATGCAGGCTGGGGCACCAGCCGCGTCGGGGCGGGGCAGGGGCCGTCATCCGCCCAGTTCCTGGCTGATGCTGTTGCGGCGGGGCCGCCACAGATCCTGCTGCAGGGCACTGGCGAAGGCCGCGCGCAGCGACGCCGCCGCCGCCGGGTTCTGCTGTTCCAGGAAGGCGCTGACGGCGGCATCGCCCAGCGTGGCATCGAAGATCAGGTCGAACTGCCGGTCCAGCCGGCAGGGCAGGGTGGCGGCGAAGGCACGCAGGCTGTGCAGCGGCCGGACGATCTCCGCCGCGCCGCGATAGCCATGCCGCATCATGCCGGCGATCCAGGCCGGGTTGGCGGCGCGGGCGCGCACGACGCGGACGATCTCCTCCTCCAGCGCCCGGCTGCGCGGTGCGTCGGGGTTGGACGTATCCAGGTGGTACAAGGCAGGTTCGGCACCCAGCAGCCGCGCGGCGGCGGCGAAGCCGCCTTCATGCGCGGCGTAATCGGGGCTGTCGAGAAGATCGGTCTCGGCATGGTCCTGGGTGTGCAGGAACGCATCGGCGGCGGCGATGCGCGCGGCAAGGCCCGGCGCATCCGCCTGCCCGGAGAGCCCGGCACCATAGGCGGCGGCGGAACCGTCCAGATAGGCCTGACCGGCCTCCTTCCAGTCCGACACAGGGGAATCCCCCGCGCCATAGCTGCCCGGCGCGGCGCCATAGACCCGCGTGGTCGCCTGCCGCAACGCCGCACCCTGCAGCCCGTGCGCGGCGGCGGCCAGCGGGTTCCAGTCCGCCGCCTCCTCCCGCCCCGCGATGGCGCGCACCGCTTCGTCGAACAGCGCGATCTGGTCAGCGAAAGTGTCGCGGAACAGGCCGGAGATGCGCAGCGTCACGTCGATGCGCGGGCGGTCCAGCAGCGCCAGCGGCAGTACCTCAATACCGCCGACGCGGGCGGAGCCGCTGTCCCATACCGGGCGGGCGCCGAGCAGCAGCAGCGCCAACGCCAGGTCCTCGCCCCCCGTGCGCAGCGTGGTGCTGCCCCAGAGGTCCAGCACCACGCTGCGGGGATACTCGCCATGGTCCTGCAGGTGGCGGCGCAGCAGCTCGGCCGCCGCCTTCTCCGCCAGCAGCATGGCGGAACGGCTGGGCACGGCGCGTGGGTCGATGGCGTAGAGGTTGCGGCCGGTGGGCAGCACGTCCGCGCGGCCGCGCGTCGGCGCGCCTGCCGGGCCGGGCTGGATGAAGCGGCCATCCAGCGCCGCCAGCACCGCGTGGCGTTCCGCCCCGGCGCAGGCATCCAGTCGCTGGGGCAAATCCGCTGTGCCGGGGTTGGCGGCCTGCAACGCCGCCAGCAGTGCCGCCCGCCCGGCCGGCGGGCGGCCGAGGATGTGCAAACCCTCGCGGATCTGCATGTCCTTCACGTCGCAGAGCCAGGCATCAAGTTTTGCGAGTGTCTCCTCCTCCGGCAGGCCGGGGGGGATGGCGCTTTCGGCCAGCAGGCCGGTCTCCTCCGCGCGGCGCAGGATGTCCTGCCGCAGCAGGGCGGTGCGGCGGCCGTCCAGCCCGTCGGCGGCGGCGTATTCGTCGATCAGCCGTTCCAGTTCGGCAGCGGCGCCGTGCTGGCCGGCGCTTTTCAGCGGCGGCGTCAGGTGGCCGAGCGTGACGGCACCCAGCCGCCGGCGGGCGAAGGCGGCCTCGCCCGGGTTGTTGACGATGAACGGATAGATCACCGGCAAGCCACGCGCGAGCGCGGCCGGCGCACAGGCTGCGGAGACGGCGGCAGCCTTGCCCGGCAGCCATTCCAGCGTGCCATGCGTGCCCAGGTGCAGCAGGGCATGCGCGCCATAGCCCTGCCGCAGCCACAGGTAGAAGGCCAGGTAGGCATGGCGCGGCGGCAGCGCCGGGTCGTGGTAACTGGCGCGCTTGTCCGCCGCCCGGCCGCGGTCCGGCTGCACCGCCAGCAGCAGCGCGCCCAGCCGCAGGTGGCGCAATGCGAAGCCCTGACGTGTGCAGGCCGGGTCGGCCTCCGGCGCGCCCCAGGCATCCTGCACCGCGTCGCGCAGGCTGGTCGGCAGCGTGGCGAACAATCCAGTATAGTCCTGCAAGCTCAGGAATGGCGTGGGCGCCGCATCGGCCAGCGCGGCCGCCAGGGCCGGGGCCGTCATCGCCGCGCCCGTGGCGTAGCCGGCGCCGCGCAGATCGGCCAGCAACGCTTCCAGGCTGGCGAAGGAATCCAGCCCGACGGCGTGCCCCACCTGCCCGTCGCCCATCGCGCCCGGATAGTCGGAGAGCAGGATGGCCACCCGCCGCGAGGCGGCCGGCGTACCGCGCAGCCACGCCCAGCCCGCCGCGCGGTCCGCCGCCAGGGCGATGCCACCGAGATCCGGCCGCAACCGCGTCGGCCGGAAATCCAGGCCGGGCAGGGGGTCTTCCTCCGCCTTGAAGCCGATGGCGGTGGTGGGCAGCCGGCCATCCAGCTCCGGCAACACCACTTGCATCGCCAGGTCGGCCTGGGACAGCCCGCGCGAGGACGCCGCCCAGACCGCATGCGAACTGCCAGAGAGCATCAGCTGCAACACCGGCACCCCCGCCGCATCCAGCGGCGAGGCGTCCTGCCGCCGGGCGGAGAACGCCGTCGCGTTCAGCACCACCGCCGGGTGCAGCGCCGCCAGCGCTCCGGCGATGAACCGCGCTGCCGAGTCGTCCTTCAGGCTGGCGGCGAAGAAGCCATGCGGCGTCAGCCCACGTGCCGACAGCGCCATCGCCAGTTGCTGCACCGGCGCGATGTCCCCCGCCAGCAGGTGGGAGCGGTAGAAGACGATGGCTGCCGCCGGGCCATTGGCCTGCAGGCAGAAATCATGCGTGCCGAAGGCGGGCAGGGGCTCAGGCTCCGCCACCGCGGCGGTGGCCAGCCCGGCTTCCCCCGCCGCCAGCAGCAGCGCCGTGGCCAGGTGCCCGGCGCCACCGTGGCGGAAGCAGCGCTCCAGCCGCGCCAGAGTCTCCGCCGGCATGGTGGAGAGTTCGGCCAGCCGCGCATCCGCCTGCGCTTCCCCGGGCAGCAAAGCCAGCGGGATGCCTTTCCGGCGGCACAGGGCGGATATTTCCTCGGCGCCGTAGCGCCAGTAATCCAGCCCCCCCAGGAGGCGGATGATGACGCAGCGGGAGTGTGCCAGCACCTCCTCCGCATACAGATCCACCGACATCGGGTGACGCAGCCGCGCCAGGCTGGCCAGCCGCAGGCTGAAGCGCGGCTCCGGCAGCGACGCCCAGGCAGCGGCGGCGGCCGAGAGGTCGCTGTCGGTGAAGGACAGCAGCACCACATCCGCCGGCGCGTGGCCGAGGTCCACCGCCTGTTCGGCGGCGTCCAGGGTCAGGGTCTCGCGCGGCAGCAGATGCATCGGCGGCTATCCGGCGATGGCGGCGGCAATCGCCGCCTTGTCCAGCCCCGTCTGGCCGATGACGACCAGTTGGCCCTGCCGCGCCTCCCCCGGCGCCCAGGCGCGGTCGAAGCGGTGGCTGAAGCGGGTGCCGACGCCCTGCACCGACAGCCGCATCGGCTTGCCCGGCACGCTGGCGAAGCCCTTCATGCGCAGGATGTCGAACGCGCCGGCCACGTCCGCGAGCCTCGCCACCAGCGCATCGGCGCTCGCGACCTCGGGCATGAGAACAACAAAGCTGTCGAAATCGTCGTGCTCGTGGTCGTCGGCGCCATCGTGGTGAGACGGGCGGGCAGCCAGGTCGTTCTCCGCCGCCGCGCCCAGGCCCAGCAGCACGGCGATGTCCAGCGCGCCCTCCCGCGCCGCCACCACCTTCACCTGACGCGGCAGGTGCGCGGCGATCTCGCCGCGCAGGCGGGCGATCGCCGCCTCGTCCAGCAGGTCCGCCTTGTTCAGCACCACCAGGTCGGCGGCGCTCAGCTGGTCCTCGTAGACCTCGGCCAGGGGGTTGTCGTGGTCGAGGTTGGGGTCCTCCTGCCGCTGGCGCTCCACCTCCGCCGGATCGTCGGCGAAGCGGCCATCGGCGACGGCGGGGCCGTCCACCACCGTCACCACCCCATCCACCGTGACGCGGGAGCGGATGGCGGGCCAGTTGAAGGCCTTGATCAGTGGCTTGGGCAGCGCCAGCCCGGATGTCTCGATCAGGATGTGCTCGGGCGGGTTGGGGCGGTCCAGCAGGGCCTGCATGGTCGGGATGAAGTCCTCCGCCACCGTGCAGCAGATACAACCATTGGCCAGTTCGACGATGTTTTCGTCCTCGCAGCCGGGGATGCCGCAGCTCTTCAGCACCTCGCCATCGATGCCCAGCGCGCCGAACTCGTTGACGATGATGGCGATGCGGCGGCCCTGCGCCTGCGCCATTACCTGCCGCACCAGCGTGGTCTTACCCGCGCCGAGAAAGCCGGTGATGATGGTGGCGGGCACCTTGTCGAACGTGCTGCTCATGCGGACGGCTCCTGCGGAACAAAGGAAGGGATGCGGCCAATGACGGCCGAGCGCAACGATTCCGGCCGGCGGGAGGGCAACACCGCCCCGCTGGCGCTGGCGGCATAGGTGGCACCGTAGGCCAGCAGGTCCTCCGCCAGCCCGGCTTCCAGCCCGCCCAGCAGGTAGGTCCATTTGCCCGGCGCACTGATGGCGATGGCGCAGCCACGCTGGCAGGCGGAGAAGCATGTCACTTCCCGCAGTGCCACCGGGGGCGCCGGGTGGGCGGCAAGCCGCGCTGCTACGGCATCATGCAGCCGGCGGCCGGCGCAATCCTCGCCCGGCACCAGCTCCCGCCCCATGCGGCAGGTGATGCAGACATGCAGCTCGGGCTTCGCCGCCCCACCCACGATTTCCACGATGACGCACCTCGTCCGACCACGCGCGAGGTGCCGACCGCCCGGGCCCGGCACACAGCCAGGCAAGGGTCCACGCACCGGCGGCCACCGCCCGCGCGCTTCCGCCATCCGGGGCACCCCGCCCGGCGGCACGATCTCTGGGCGATGGCAGGTCTCCTGGCTCACGGATCAAACACGCCCCGCCGGCCTTCCCGGGGGTATTACCCCAGTGGCCTGAGCGGCGGGTCGCTCTCCGCCTACAGTTGCGGGGGCAGCCGCGGCCTTGGCACCGCGTTCCCTTTTCACCTTCCTCGCGGAAGGACCATCTGGGGCGGTTCGTTAGGCTTGGGTGGGGTGGAAGTCAAACGATCACGCCGAAGGCTGGGGGCGCTGCCCCCAGGCCCCCGCCGGGGTGGAAAGTCCACCCCGGACCCCGCTGATTGTTTTTGGGCCGTGGTACTCAAGGGGGCATGCTGGGCGCAGGAGCCCTTAAGATTTTCTAAAGGCCGTCCGGGCTGCGGCTTCAGTCGCCGAGGGTCATGGACCCTTAGCGCACCCGGTCTGAGAGACTGACCCAGAAGTCTGCTGGGTCAGGCGGGTCGCCCTCTCCGCGCCAGCTTTGTCGGAGGTTTGGCTCAATGTCCGGCATTGGGCCTTTGCCGCCTCCGTGCTGGCACGAAAAACTCCAACCGAGCCCTCAGCCAGCAGGCTTCCGAAACAGTCACGTCATCGCTTCAACGAATGGCGGGGTCTGGAGTGACACTGTCACCCAGCTGGTCCAGGGGCAAAGCCCCTGGCACGCGCCCGCCATCAAGCCTCGCGGAAATACGGCTCCACCGTCCCGGTCACCTTCATGGTCAGCGGGCGGCCCTTGCGGTCCACGCCCTTGCCGACGGCCAGGCGCACCCAGCCTTCGCTGACGCAGTATTCCTCGACATTGGTCTTCTCGACGCCCTTGAAGCGGATGCCGATCCCGCGTTCCAGCAGCTTCTCGTCGTAGAACGGGCTGGCGGGGTCGTTGGAGAGGCGGTCGGGCGGGGTATCGGACATGGCGTGGGCCTCCTGAGGTCGGGGTCTGCGCGGGTGATAGCCAGCCGGGCGGGCGTTGCGCTAGAGCGCGGTCGCCGAAGGCGGCCCTGGCCGGGGGCGTGGGTCAGGCAACCCCGGGGGAAACCGGACGCGCGAACACCGCTTCTGTCGGCGGCCTGCATGCTTTAGGTCTGGCCGCCATGAACCTGACGTTGGTGCTGGGCGGCGCGCGATCCGGCAAATCCCGCCATGCCGAGGCCCTGCTGGCCCGCCACCCCGCCCCCTGGGCCTACCTGGCCACCGCCGAGGCCTGGGACGACGAGATGCGCGCCCGCATCGCCGAGCACCGCGCCCGGCGGGATGCCGGCTGGCACACGATCGACGCCCCGCTGGACCTGCCGGCGGCGCTGGCCGCGGCGAGCGACCGCCCGGCGCTGGTGGATTGCCTGACGCTGTGGCTGACCAACCTGATGCTGGGCGCACACGACGTGGAAGCCGCGACCCTGGCGCTGGAGGCCGCCCTGACGGCCCGCGAGGCGCCGACCGTGCTGGTGGCCAACGAGGTCGGGCTGGGCATCGTGCCGGAGAACGCCCTGGCCCGTGCCTTCCGCGACAAGGCGGGGCTGTTGAATCAGCGGATGGCGCGGCTGGCCGGGCGGGTCCATTTCATCGCCGCCGGCCTGCCGCTGGCCCTGAAGGGAGACGTGCCGTGACCGAGGACGATGCCGCCCGCCACCGGGAGAAGATGCAGAAGCGCAAGGCGGTGCAGGATGCCGAGGTCGCCGGCAAAACGGTGGAGAAGGGCCTGCTGATGGTCCACACCGGCAGCGGCAAGGGCAAGTCCACCGCCGCCTTCGGCCTGGCGCTGCGGATGCTGGGGCGCGGCAGGCCCGTGGGCGTGGTGCAGTTCATCAAAGGCGCCTGGAGCACGGGCGAGCGCGGCCCGCTGGAAGCATTGTCTGTTCCTCCCTGGCCCGGCCTGGAATGGCACAGCATGGGCGAGGGCTTCACCTGGGAGACCCAGGACCGGGAGCGCGATGTCGCCGCCGCCCGCCGGGCGTGGGAGAAGGCGCTGGAGCTGATGGCCCGCCCGGGCCTCGGCCTGCTGGTGCTGGACGAGTTGTGCATCGCCCTGCGCTACGACTACCTGCCGGTGGAGGAGGTGGTGGCCGCGCTGGTGGCCCGCCCGGCCACCCTGCATGTGGTGGTGACCGGCCGCAATGCCCCCCCCGCGCTGGTCGAGGCCGCCGACCTGGTGACCGAGATGAAACTCGTAAAACATCACTTCTCGGCCGGCGTGAAGGCACAGGAAGGCATCGAGTTCTGATGGCTTCCGCCGCATGACCAGGGCGCTGATGCTGCAAGGCACCGGCAGCAGCGTCGGCAAGTCCATGCTGGTGGCCGGGCTGGCACGGGCGCTGACGTTGCGTGGCCTGCGGGTACGCCCGTTCAAGCCGCAGAACATGTCCAACAACGCCGCCGTCACGCCCGATGGCGGGGAGATCGGCCGCGCGCAGGCGCTGCAGGCGCGCGCCGCCCGCGTCGCCCCCAGCGTGCATATGAACCCGGTGCTGCTGAAGCCGCAGAGCGAGACCGGGGCCCAGGTGGTGGTGCAGGGCCGCGTGCACGCCACGGCCCGGGCGCGCGAGTACCAGGCGATGAAGCCCTCCCTGCTGCCCTTCGTGCTGGAGAGCTTCGCGCGGATGCGCGATGAGGCCGACATCGTGCTGGTGGAAGGCGCCGGCAGCGCCAGCGAGGTCAACCTGCGCACCGGCGACATCGCCAATATGGGCTTCGCCCGCGCCGCCGGCGTGCCCGTGGTGCTGGTGGGGGATATCGACCGCGGCGGCGTCATCGCCAGCCTCGTCGGCACCCATACCGTGGTGGCGGCGGCGGACCGCGCCATGATCCAGGGCTTCATCGTCAACCGCATGCGCGGCGACCTTTCCCTGTTCGCCGATGGCATGGCGGAGATCGCCCGCCTGACCGGCTGGTCCGCCCTCGGCCTCGTGCCCTTCTTCCAGGATGCCCGCCGCCTGCCGGCCGAGGATGCGCAGGACCTGCTGGACGCCCGGCCGGAACGCCGCCCCGGCAAGCCCTGCATCGCCGTGCCGCTGCTGCCCCGCATCTCCAATTTCGACGACCTCGACCCCCTGGCCGCCGAACCTGGGATCGAACTGCTGCTGCTGCGCCCCGGCCAGCCCATCCCGGCCGAGGCCGCGCTCGTCATCCTCCCCGGCTCCAAGGCCACCATCGCCGACCTGGCGGCGCTGCGGCAGGAAGGCTGGGATATCGACATCCTGGCCCACCGGCGGCGCGGCGGCGCCATCCTCGGCCTCTGCGGCGGCTACCAGATGCTGGGCCAGCGCATCGCCGACCCGGATGGCAGCGAAGGCCCGCCGGGCGAGGTGCGTGGCCTGGGGCTGCTGGCGGTCGATACCATCCTCTCCGGCAGCAAGCGCCTGGAAGCCGTGCGCGGCGAGAGCATTGCCGACGGCGTGGCCTTCGCGGGCTACGAGATGCATATCGGCGCCACAACCGGCCCCGACACGGCGCGCCCCGTGCTGCGCCTGGGTGACGGCCGGCCGGATGGCGCATCCTCCGCCGACGGCCGCGTGATGGGCACCTACGCCCACGGCCTGTTCGGCCAGGACGCCCAGCGCGCCGCCTGGCTCGCCCGCCTCGGCACCACCGCCGCCCCGCGCAGCCACGATGCGGAGGTGGAAGCGACGCTGGACGCACTGGCGGCGCATCTGGAGCAGCATGTGGATGTGGATGCGTTGATTGCTCTGGCCCGGTAACGTGAGGGGAGGGAAGGTTGGGGGAAAGAATTCCCCCAAACCCCCATCTTCTTTTTTCGAGTTTGGTGGCTGTGGGGAGAGAAAGGCTTCTTGGCCCTGGCCGGATGAGTAAACTGGCTGGCAGTGAGTGAAGCTTTCGGTCAAGCCTTATGCGCAGGCGGATCGACCCTCAGACTGACGCAGGAAGGTGAGGGGATGAGGTTCTTTGATCGAACCTCCCGCCTGATTCAATTCTCCTGTGTCTTGGCATCAAGACTGGCAGGCGAAGCCATTATGACATTCAAAGGCGACAAAGCCTGAAGCCGGAGC
>Ga0308171_1003998_pt1 | contig 12673 bp, 16 predicted proteins | sample PhyGR1_FD_202135 | JGI IMG/M metagenome (GOLD analysis project Ga0308171, IMG submission 202135) | Phyllosphere microbial communities from UC Gill Tract Community Farm, Albany, California, United States - DLSLSG.R1 | ecosystem: Host-associated > Plants > Phyllosphere > Unclassified | place: USA... | reverse complement strand
AGAACATCTTATATATTTACCCGAATCATGATAAACTTATCTGCGGATAATTTAAGAATCGAAAGGATGAGCAGTATGCGTTTACGTCACAAACCATGGGCACTGGATTATATGAAAGAGCAATCCTCCATCTATATAGCAGACCCGTCGACTCTAAAAGGAAACTGGTCGAATGAATTTAAGAATGAGAATCCGATTTACATCGAAGTCGGATCAGGTAAAGGCGCCTTCATCACAGGGATGGCAAAACAGTATCCGGAGGTCAACTTCGTCGCAATCGAACTGTTTGAGAGTGTTGCAGTCGCCATCGTTCAAAAGATGGTGGAAGAACCGCTTGCTAACGTCCGTGTCTTGACGGTCGATGCCAAAGACTTGCGTGACTTCTTTGAAAAAGGAGAGGTGGCCCGTGTTTATTTGAACTTCTCCGATCCGTGGCCGAAATCACGGCATGCGAAACGCCGCTTGACGTACAAAACGTTTTTGGCAACCTATGAAGATATTTTACCGGAAAAAGGGCAGATTCATTTCAAGACGGATAACCGGAAATTATTTGAATCAAGTCTGATGACGATGTCTGCTTACGGGATGACATTTGATTGGATGTCACTTGATTTACATGCCAACGAGCCGGAAAATAACGTCAGAACGGAATACGAAGAACGATTTTCAGCAATGGGTCAACCGATTTATCGGATGGAAGCAACGTATACGAAATAATTTAGACAAAAAGTTTTCTTATTTTCCTAGCATTTCTTTCACACTTTTTTCTTATTAATTGGTACAATGTTGTTGACTGAAGAACTGTATTTACAGGTAAAGGGGGAAATTGGGGATGTGGCAAAAAAGCTTAGCCTTCGTAACGGCACTCTTTCTCGCATTGAGTATCGGACAATCGGTATTCGCTGCGATTGATACGTCATCTATGCAAAAAGCACTTGACGAGGATTTGAAGAGTACACATTACGACTATAAAAAAGGTTCTGTAGAAATTGAAGATCCAAAAACATTCACTGGTGAAAAAGGTGAAAATATTATCGGTGGAATCGCGGTAATCGAGACAGTTCGTGATGGAATCTTCATCACGATCAAACGTGAAATTCATTTCTACAACGCAGACAGCGGTAAATTACTTACAAGCGCAGATGCGGCTAAAGTAAAAGGCGTCAAAGAATACATCGACAGCAACTCGGATAACCTGCACCAAAAGGTGGTTTACTGGTTGCCGATGTTACTGATGTTATTAATCATTGCAGTACCAGCTATCATGCTATACGTTGTTGTACCGCGTCTGTATTCAACAAGTGAATACATGAACCCGATCTACGAACGTAATGATAACCCGCGTTAATCTTTTATGAATTAAATGAAAATCCCTTTTCTACCCGAATTACCGGGTGCGACAAGGGATTTTTTTTGATGAATTCAGACGAATAAGACGAGTAAAAAAGCAATGATGGCCGGAAGCCCTTGTTTGAAAAGAATTGAGGTGTTGGCAGTAGCTGCACCATACAGAGCGGCGACGATGACACAACCGAGGAAATACAATTGGACCGCTGAGGAATCAAGGATCAGCCCGAAAATCAGACCGGCGGCAAGAAAACCGTTATAAAGACCTTGGTTGGCAAACAGTGTCCGGATCTGCGGATTGGAGACGGCTTCTTCGGTCAGACCGAATGTACGCCGGGCAGATTTTGATGACAGGAAAAACATTTCAAGTGCCAGAATATAAAAATGTTCCACGGCGACTATTAAAACGAAGAGAGTAGCGAGTAAAGACATGTCGAGTGTCTCCTTTCTGAAAAAAAACCATACTTCGTCGATCGAAGTATGGTCCGTCTATTATGCGTATTCGAGTAAAGCACCTGTTTCCGCATCAACTGTGAATTGATACGTTTTTTCATCGTCACCTTCAAGGACCGAGATGCCACCTTTGTAGCTTTGGTAGTCACGTGACTCGTATGCGTACGCCTCTGGTGTTGCAGAGATCCATGCACCTTGGACACGTCCTTTTGCTGAAAATGTGCGTTTCGTGATTTCGAGCGCTTCCTCGGCAGAGAGTTGTTTGTTGTCGACAGCCTTCTTGACTGCGAAAGCGGCAACGACCGCTGCTGCGAGACCGATAATCCAATAGCGTTTTTTCATTAAAATTCCCCTCCTTACAGGTTCTATTCCTACTGTACCAAATAATCCGTCCAGTGAGAAACAAAAGGTTAAGTGATTGAAGCAAAATTTTGTATAATGAATGAACAGGAGGGGATACATATGAATGAAAAAACAAGAGACTTGTTTCGAACATTGACAGAATTGAACGGTGCACCCGGGTTTGAACATGATGTCAGACGCTTTGTGAAAGAACGGATTACACCGGTGACGGATGAAATCGTCATGGACGGTCTTGGTTCAATTTTCGGAAAACGCACGGGTCAGGCGGATGGTCCGAAAGTCATGGTTGCCGGTCATATGGATGAAGTGGCGTTCATGGTCACACAGATTACGAAAAACGGGATGCTCCGGATTCAACCGCTCGGCGGCTGGTGGAGTCAGGTGTTGCTCGCACAACGCTTTTCGATTTGCGGCGATAACGGGATCATTCCGGGTGTCATTGCGTCAACACCACCACATTTGCTGACGGATGAAGTCCGGAATAAACCGATGGCAATCAAAGATATGTTCATCGATGTCGGGGCAGACTCAAAAGAAGAAGCGGAATCCTTTGGTATTCGTCCGGGTATTCCGGCGGTCCCGTTTTTCCCGTTCACACCGATGGCGAACCCGAAAAAAATCATGGCTAAAGCATGGGACAACCGCTACGGCGTCGGGATGGCAATTGAGCTGTTGGAAGAAACGACAGTAGCGGATCATCCGAACGTCCTGTTTTCAGGTGCAACGGTTCAAGAAGAAGTCGGCTTGCGCGGTGCACAAACGGCAACCAATCTGATTGATCCGGATGTTGCTTTTGTCGTCGACGCCTCACCGGCCAACGATGCTTCAGGAGATAAAACGGAATTTGGTCAGCTTGGTCAAGGACCGTTGTTACGTATTAAAGACAGTGTCATGATTTTATCGAAAGAAATGACGGATTATGTGCTCGATACAGCGGAATCGAACAATATTCCGTATCAATATTACGTCGGAGCAGGTGGAACGGACGGAGGCGTCATCCATCGTTCGAACAACGGAATTCCAACGACGGTCGTCGGTCTTCCGGCACGTTATATCCATACACATGCTTCGATCATGCACACGGATGACTATGATGCGGCAAAAGAATTACTGAAGAAACTGGTCACGCAACTGGATGCAACGACACTTGCGACATTACAAATTAAATAAACATTATAGAAGAGGGGGATCGTTGCGATCCTCTTTTTTCTGTTTTTAACTGTCTTGTCACATGAAAAACAAATGTATGACCTTTTTTTAGAGTTTGTTATAATGAATCTGATTTTAAACAGAAGGAAGTGGCAGCTTGTTAAAAAGAAAAGGAATTTTACTCAGTCCGAAAGTATATTTTATTACGGTACTCAGTTATATGGCATTAGGATTATTCAGTTCTTTGATTATGGGACTAATTTTAAAGACGATTGGTGAAGGGTTAATCACAAAAGGAATCGATGCGGAAATACTCGTCACGGTCGGGCAGCAGGCTATCGCACTGACAGGGCCGGCAATCGGAGTAGCGGTTGCCTTTGCGCTCGAAGCTCCGCCGCTTGTCTTGTTTTCAGCCGTTGCGGTCGGTGCCTTTGGTTACGAAGCGGGAGGTCCTGCCGGAAGTTACGTGGCAGCCGTCATTGCGACCGAAATCGGAAAACTGATCTCAAAAACGACGCGACTCGATATCATTTTGACGCCATTCATCACCTTGCTCATCGGTTTTGTGAGTGGAAAATATGTCGGAGCTTGGATTGGAACGCTGATGACCGATTTAGGGGAAATCATCCGGTGGGGAACAGAAAGAGAACCTTTAGTCATGGGGATTTTTGTAGCGACCGTCATGGGTCTCGCTTTGACGGCTCCCATCTCGAGTGCAGCTCTCGGAATCATGTTAGGTCTGGATGGACTGGCAGCCGGTGCTGCAACGATCGGCTGTGCCGCACAAATGATCGGTTTCGGTGTCATCAGTTATCGCGATAACGGGATTGGGGGTTTCATTGCCCAAGGAATCGGCACGTCGATGTTGCAGGTGGGGAATATCATTCGAAATCCATGGACGATTGTTCCGCCGACACTGGCGGGCGCATTGCTCGCTCCATTTGCGACTGTCTTACTCACACTCGAAAGTAATCCTGAAGGGTCGGGGATGGGGACGAGCGGACTGGTCGGTCCGCTGATGTTGTTAAAGACGATGGGATTCGAAGGCGAGTACTACTTAGCGGTTTTCGTATTGTGTTTCCTGGCACCAGCACTGATCAGTTATTTGATTTACCGTATCCTCCGTCGCATGGGACGGATTAAAGACGGGGATCTGAAAATCGAGTATTGATGAACAAATTTTTTCGATGAGTAGATAAGTAAGGGTGGCAGATTATCATTCTGCCACCCTTGCTTTTTTGTAGAGACTGACTCAAAAGTCAGTCCCTTCATGTTCACAGTGAAAAGCCGAATGCACTGGAGTAAAAACTGGTGAAAAAGACATACAAGTATAAAAGATAGAGCGGAATCAAATACCGCATCCGAACGATCGGCAATTTCCTGGCGAGCCGTTTCCCGATTGCTTCGAGCAACATGATGATGGCAAATCCGACTACAAGAAGGATCAGGATTTGAGGCAGGCTACGTTCGGAATCGATAAACGAATAGCCGTACCGGAGACAGCTTGTCATGCCGACAAAACCAACAAATCGTTCAAAAGGATGCTTAACAGGTTGATCAGTCATAATAATTTCCTTTCAGGACATTTTCTAGTTGCAGTATAGCAAACAGAGCACGAAAACGCACAGAAACATTCGAATATGCTATGATGGAGCCAATGAAAAAGCAAGTATTGAAGGAGTGTAACAGATGAAAAAATTAGAATCGAAAGAACAATTTGATCAAGCGAAAAAAGAAAAATCGATTTTCCTCTTTTCAGCGGATTGGTGCCCGGATTGCCGGTTTTTAGATCCCTTCATGCCGGAAATGGAACAGACGTTCAGTGAATTTAATTTTTATTACGTCGACCGCGATCAGCACATTGAAATTGCCCAGGAAATGGACATCTTCGGAATTCCGAGCTTTGTTGCGTATCGTGAAAATGAAGAAACGGGTCGTTATGTCGGGAAAGAACGAAAAACACCTGAACAGGTGACCGCATTTTTAGAAACAGTCTGAAACAAAAGCGAGCGCTGACTCGCTTTTTTTAATAGGAAAGGATGAAATGGATTCATGGAACTACAACAAATTCGCCGCCTCGTTACGGAGGCATTTGATACCACTCAATATACAACGTATTTCGATCGGGAAAAATCGGTTCTCCGCATCGAACGCAAACAGGATCGGACAGGAGTCGATCTGGGATTGAATCCGCTTGTAGCGAAAGCAAAGCGTCGCGGTGTCATAGCGGTCGAAGAGACGATCGAATACATTAAAGCCGTTTTGGAGCAGACGGAACCGGTTTCGCTGATTGGTCATGAACAACGGGTCTTCCCTGTCATTCGGGCAAAATCTTTTGCCGATGAGACGAAAGATGGCAAAAAAATCATCAGTACACCACATACCGGTGAAACGAAAATCATGTACGCGCTTGATTTAGGGGCTACGTACCGGTTGATTGACGAAGAATTGTTGAATCAAGCAGGATGGACGACAGAACATTTGTCAGAGGCAGCGCGGTTTAATTTAAAATCACTCGAAGCGCCGTTTAAGATGGATGAAGTGGCCGGGAATATCTTTTATTTCTTGAGTACGGGTGACGGCTACGAAGCGAGTCGTGTCTTAAACAAACAATTATTGAGCGATTACGCTGAAAAAATGACAGGAGAGTTTGCTGTCGGAATTCCGCATCAGGACGTGCTGATCTTTGCTGACATTCGAAACGACGCGGGATACGATGTTCTGCAACAATTGATGTTTGACTTCTTCACGAACGGACGGGTTCCGGTAACGGCACTTCCTTTTATGTACGAAGAAGGCAGACTCGAACCTGTCTTCGTCCTTGCAAAAAACAAGCATCCGAAAAGCTGAATAATCTGCTACAATAGGCATTGTGAGAAAGTTTGAAGGGAGTCATGGATTGCATGAATGTTTTTTATAATAAAGAAGGTGTCGGAGACGTCTTGATGGTCATCTTAGCAGATGCACCCCGCGCTGAAATCACTGCCGAAAGAAAAGGCGATGTAGCAACGATTTTCCATGGCGAAGACGTAATTGGCTATAACATCTTCGAAGCATCAAACCAGTTTGAATTAAATGCTGTAGGACCGGTCGACTTGACACCGGAAATTGTTGAAACGATTCAACGCATACTAGGAGAAAATGGAATCAATTTTGAAGCACGTGAAATTGATTATTCACCTAAATTCGTCGTCGGATTCGTAGCATCTGCCGAAAAACATCCAGATGCGGACAAGTTGTCGGTTTGTCAGGTAGAGGTGGATGGTCAGACACTGCAAATCGTCTGCGGGGCACCTAATGTTGCCGCCGGACAAAAAGTAGTCGTCGCTAAACCGGGGGCGGTCATGCCGTCCGGATTGATTATTCGTCCTTCCGCTTTACGTGGAGTGGCTTCTAGCGGAATGCTTTGTTCTGCCCGGGAACTGGCATTGCCGGATGCACCGCAGGAAAAAGGAATTCTTGTACTCGAAGATACCGCGAAAACGGGGGAAGCATTTTTAATCGGTCGATAATTCGGCCGATTTTTTAACAAGATGGAGGGGTGAGGGAATGAGCAATCGTTATGAGCAGTCGTTAAAGGAACAAGCAGCACGGATTCGACGTGAATTAGCAGGCGAAAAAGAAACGAAACCCGTCGAACGTCCCAAAAAAGAAGAACGTGAAGATCGATTCGTGTTGACGGATGTTCCATCGCCTATTTACGGATTCCAACGACCTAAAAAGCAACGGTCGATCCAAGAGGAAATCCATTCGGACGAATCTGAAGTCGATGTTTCAAGTGTGTACGAAGAGGAAAAGTCATCAGAAGAGTCGCTTGAACATGAGACAGAAGAATTGAACGAAGAGTCGCGGATCGAGACGATGGAACAGACGGATCTAACCGAAGCGGATGCTGGCTTGGTACCGACGACAGATGCAGAGATTCTCGTTCCGGAACCGTCGATTGAGGAAAATTCTTCGCCGGAGGATGTTGTCGAAGATCAAGTCGAAGCACAAGCGTCAACAGAAACTCTTCTTCCTGATGAAGAGGAGACCGTTGAAGAAGCAGAAAATCCGGTTGCAGAAGAAACGGACAAAGAAGAAACAGCAGAAACGCAAATCGAAACGACTCCTGAGGTGCCTGCAGCAGATCAGACGGTACAGGAAGAAACAGAAACCATCTTGTCCTCAACGGATATGGTACACGTGGATTCTCAGATGGAAGAACCGCTCTCTACCGACGACGCTTCAGTTGATGAAATGAAGCAAGTAGTTGCAGTGGAAACAGAACCGACGGCAAACCAGTCGATTCAAATCAAAAAGCCGGTCGGTCCGCCGGTAAACGTCGTGATGACGACGAAGGACTTGATGGCGATGTATCGTGCACGTCGGGAACAAAATAATTTACATGGTAAAAAATAAGTCGGTTTGCTATAATGGTACAGGTTTTGTACCCAAGCCCGATGGTACGGACCGGAACGTGAATTGGAGGGCTCATATATGACAAATTATCATTTTGTAGGGATTAAAGGAACAGGGATGAGTGCGCTCGCCCAAGTACTGCATGAAATGAATCATCAAGTACAAGGTTCTGATATTGACAAGCATATTTTTACAGAGGATGCCTTACGGGCAAAAGGAATTCCGTTTTTCCCGTTTAGTGCGGAAAACATTAAAGAAGATCAAGTCATCATCCAAGGGAATGCTTTTGGGGATGACCATCCAGAAATTGCTCGGGCAAAGGAACTGGATTTGACGATTTATCACTATTACGATTTCTTGGGGCATTTAGCAGATGAGTATCGGTCTGTTGCGATTACCGGATCACATGGTAAAACATCGACGACTGGTTTACTCTCGCACGTCTTGAGTGGAATTACACCAACGGCATTTCTGATTGGTGATGGAACAGGTGCCGGTGTGGCAGAAGCAAAAGCATTTGTCTTTGAAGCGTGCGAGTACAAACGCCACTTCTTATATTACAAACCGGACTATGCCATCATGACGAACATTGACTTCGACCATTCTGACTACTTTACGGGAATCGACGACGTCGTCTCGGCATTCCAAGAGATGGCGATGCAGGTCAAACAAGCAATCGTTGCTTGTGGAGATGACGAGCACCTGCAAAACCTTCAGGCGAATGTTCCGATTCTGTATTATGGTTTTGGAGAAAATAATGATTTCCGTGCAGAAAACGCGACGTCGACGCCGGACGGAACATCATTTGATGTCTATCTCCGGGATGATTTTTACGGGACGTTCCTGATTCCTGGTTTTGGCCGACACCATGTCTTGAATGCGTTGTCTGTCATTGCGATCTGCCAGTATGAAGGACTGAACAAAGAAGAAGTCGCTGCACGTCTGTCTACATTCGGTGGAGTGAAACGTCGTTTTAGCGAAACAAACTTCGGTTTGCAAATCCTTGTTGACGACTACGCGCATCACCCGAAAGAAATCAGTGCGACGATTGAATCGGCACGCAAGAAATATCCGGATCGTGAAGTCGTAGCGATTTTCCAACCGCATACGTATACCCGCTTAAAGTCATTCATGGATGATTTTGCGACATCATTACGTGAGGCGGATGCTACTTATCTGTGTGAAATCTTTGGATCGGCACGTGAGCAAGAAGGGCAAGTCCGTGTAGAAGATTTACAAGATAAAGTGCCGGGGTCTGATATTTTGACGCGGGACAATGTATCGATTTTACGTAAACATGAAAATGCCGTGTTGCTCTTTATGGGAGCAGGAGACATTCAAACGTATCAACACCAGTACGAAAATGCCAAGTAACATCATCAGAAGGAACAGGCGCTGACATTCATTTGTCAGCGTCTTTTTTGTCGGTTTCGTGAAACAAAAAATCGGAAGTGATTTTGAGGAGAAATCTGTTGAATTTTTGATTGCATCTTGAATTGATTTTTGGAATAGTGGGGGTATGTTATTTAGAAAGGAAAGACGTCATGGGACAAATTTTACTCATCTTACTGTTGCAGCTGATTTACGTACCTGTTTTGACACTACGTACCATCATGCTCGTCAAAGGAAGAACTATCATTGCAGGTGTGTTAGGAACGGTTGAAACGTTGATTTATATCTTTGCGCTCGGAATCGTATTCCGTGACTTGACGACAGTCGGCATGATTGTCTACGCCCTTGGATTCGGGCTTGGAATTCTGATCGGAGGATTCGTCGAACGGAAGCTGGCAATCGGATACAACATGATTCAAGTGCATACACAGGACTTCCCAGCAGAGCTGATTCAGGTCATCCGGGATAACGGATTCGGAGTCACGCATTATCAAGGGCAGGGCCGTGATGGAATTCGATACCGTCTGGATGTACTAGCAGCCCGGACGAGAATGAAAGTGTTGCGTAATCTGGTCGAGGAATATGAACCAAAAGCTTTTCTTGTCGCATTTGATTCCGTTGATTTCAAAGGAGGCTATATGCTCAAGGGATTAAAACGATCCCAGTAAGGAATTTCATCATCGGTCTTTGAAAGAATCTCCCATGAAATCATGTTTAAGTTTTGTTATTTAAGGATAAAGATGATATAGAACAAAACACAGTTTTATGAGAGGAGAGATCGATCATGATTAGTAATCACGCTAAGAGTGCTTTAAACCAACAGGTGGCAAACTACGGGGTACTGTTTGTAAAACTTCATAACTACCACTGGTACATTAAAGGTCCTGATTTCTTGACGCTGCATGTAAAACTTGAAGAGTTATACACTTGGGTTTCAGAACAATATGATGTCGTGGCAGAACGTCTGTTGATGAACAATGGAATGCCTTCTGCGACGCTGAAGGAATATTTAGAGCAGACGACGCTTGAAGAAGCAAAACCGGGTTTATCGGCAGATGAAATGGTGGAGTCGGTCATCAGTGATTTCCAACAGATTCGCAAAGAAATGCTAGATGCAATCGTTCATCTTGAATCGCAAGACGTAACGGTTGAAGATGATTTGCTGGCACAAGCAAAAGAAATCGAGAAACAAATTTGGATGTTGCGCGCGACATTAAAAAAATAACTTAAAAAAGCGGATGGCTTCATCCTATGTGGAATAAGCCATCCGTTTTCCCTTACTTTAAGTTTTCAGGATTCAAGACGTCGAGTTCAGGTAAAACGAAGCGACCGTCTTTGCGAATCAAAACATCATCAAACCAGATTTCTCCGCCGCCGTAATCCGGACGTTGAATGTTCACCAAATCCCAGTGAATGGATGAGTCGTTTCCGTTATACGCTTCAGCATATGCTTGACCAGGCGTAAAGTGGAAACTGCCGTCGATTTTTTCATCAAACAAGATATCTTTCATCGGGTGTTGGATGAACGGGTTGACACCGATTGCGAATTCTCCGACGAAACGAGCTCCGGCATCTGTATCAAATACTTGGTTGATGCGTTCCGTATCGTTTGCTGTCGCTTCTACGATTTTACCGTCTTTAAACGTCAGTTTGACGTTTTCGAAGGTAAATCCTTGATAAGGAGAAGGTGTATTGTAAGAGATGGTACCGTTAATCGAATCCTTGACCGGTGCGGTGAAGACTTCTCCGTCCGGAATGTTGGCATTGCCGGCACACTTGATGGCTGGAATGTCCTTGATGGAGAAAGCCAGGTCTGTTCCCGGCCCGACAAGACGGACGCGATCAGTTTTGTTCATCAGATCGACGAGGGGTGTCATGGCGTCGCCCATCTTCGCATAATCAAGCGTACAAACATCGAAGTAAAAGTCTTCGAACGCTTCCGTTGATTGGTTCGCCAGTTGTGCCATGGAAGTCGTCGGGAAACGTAAAACGACCCACTTCGTACCTTTGACCCGGTCTTCGGTATGCATCTTGCCGAGTGTTTGACCGTACAGCTTCATCTTGTCAGACGGAACGTCAGACAGTTCGTTGATATTGTCGCCGGCACGCAACCCGATATAAGCATCCATTGCCTGCATTTGTTTTTGTTCGATGTCCGCCATCAGTTGAAGCTGTTCTTCCGACGCATTGCGGTACAATTTCCGTAACACGCGGTTATCCTTTAAGAGGACGAATGGAAGGCCACCGGCTTCATAAGCGGCATCAACGAGTGCTTCGACAAGTTCACGTTCGATTCCGAAATTCTCGATCAAGACTTTTTCACCAGGAGCAAGTGCTACTGAATAATTGATAAGATTCGTTGCGAGTTGTGTTAGACGTGGGTCACGCATGAAAAGTTCCTCCTCAAAATGATGTATGTAGGTTTCATTTATCATTGTAACGGAAATAAACCATTTGGAGTAGCAGGAACCATCGCTTCTACGTCGAACTACCAACTAGACACTAGCAAAAGAAATTGGAGGCACGAACCATGGAAATCACATTAGGCGGAATTGCCGGACTGGTCGCTGCGATTGCATTCGTAGTACTCGTCATCTTCCTCGCACGCGTTTTGAGCGCAGCAGGTAAGACACTTAACAACGTAGCAGATACGACAGCAGGACTCGAACGTCAATTAGACGGGATCATGATGGAGACGACAGCGTTGTTACACAAAACGAACCGTCTTGTTGATACGATTGAAGAAAAAACTGAATTGCTTGCACCAGTTGCCAATTCAATTGAAGAACTCGGAACATCGCTTAATAAAGTAACCGATTCAGTCCGGACCGTATCTGATACGGTTGCAGGTGCTGCCGATACAAATAAAGAACAAATCGCGCAAGCTGTCCGTTGGGGATCAGTCGCGGTTGAACTCTTTAAAAAAAATAAGCCTGAACCGGGTCAGGAAGTTTCATCTTCGACAACGGCTACAACGACTGTTGAAAAGAAACCGCGTCGTCGTTTCCGTAAAAAAGCAGAAACACCGGTCACACCGGAAATCGTTTCCGTACCGGATGTCGAAAGTATTCCAGATGAGTTGAAGGGAGATCGTTCATAATGACAAAACAACATCCATACCAAACACAAGATACTTCTAAGGGCGGCGGATTTCTCGCAGGTATCATCGTCGGTGGATTAATCGGCGCAGCAGCAGCCTTATTATCAAGTCCAAAATCAGGCCGTGAAATGCGCGGAATGCTCGATGAGCGCACAGCACCGGCACGCCAACGTTTGAACGAACAGACACAAGTCGTTCGTGAAAAAGCAGAACCGCTCGTAGGGGAATGGATTCAACTGGCAAAAGATAAAGCAGCGCCTGTCATTGAAAAAGCGAAGAAAAACCCTACTGTTCAAGAAGCAGCACAATATGCTGGGTTTGAAAAAGACCAATCAAGCATCGATGCAGCACTTGCTGAGGCGGAACAGCTGGTCCGTGACATCGAACGTGAAATCGGCGACGAAGTGGACGGAGCATCGGTTGCAGAAGAACTGGATACAGAAACCGTCGCTGAGCTGTCGGAATTCC
>Ga0308171_1003994_pt1 | contig 12682 bp, 13 predicted proteins | sample PhyGR1_FD_202135 | JGI IMG/M metagenome (GOLD analysis project Ga0308171, IMG submission 202135) | Phyllosphere microbial communities from UC Gill Tract Community Farm, Albany, California, United States - DLSLSG.R1 | ecosystem: Host-associated > Plants > Phyllosphere > Unclassified | place: USA... | reverse complement strand
AGACACGTGGTTCCCCTGAGTTGTGGGCCGGAACGGGGACGGTTCCAGCCATGGAGAGAGGCATGGCCGACTCGTCAGCCGGCCATGGGAAGCATCAGACGCGGCGACGCTTGGAAGGCCGCACGCCATTGTGCGGGATCGAGGTGACGTCGCGGATCGAGGAGATCTGGAAACCGACCGCCTGCAGCGCGCGAAGCGCCGACTCGCGGCCCGAACCCGGACCCTTCACTTCGACTTCCAGGGTTCGCACGCCGTGTTCGGCGGCCTTCTTGCCCGCGTCTTCGGCGGCGACCTGGGCCGCATACGGGGTCGACTTGCGCGAACCCTTGAAGCCCATCGCACCGGCCGACGACCACGAAATGGCATTGCCCTGCGCGTCGGTGATGGTGATCATGGTGTTGTTGAAGCTGGCGTTCACATGCGCGACGCCCGCGGTGATGTTCTTGCGCTCGCGACGGCGAATGCGCTGCGGTTCACGTGCCATTGGGTGAAAATCCTGACCTAGTATCCTGATGCGGAGAGCGGCGGGCGGTCAGCCACAAGCCTGCCTCCGGCGGAGTAATTCGTCCTGGGGACGAATTACTTCTTCTTGCCGGCGATCGGCTTGGCCTTGCCCTTGCGGGTGCGCGCATTGGTGTGCGTGCGCTGGCCGCGGACCGGCAGGCCCTTGCGGTGACGCAGGCCACGATAGCAGGCCAGGTCCATCAGGCGCTTGATGTTCATCGCGGTTTCGCGACGAAGATCGCCTTCCACCGTGTGATCGGCGTCGATGGTCTCACGGATCTGGAGCACTTCCTGATCCGACAGGTCCTGGATACGGCGATCATCGGCGATGTTCAGCTTGGCAGTGATCTGCTTCGCCTTGGTCGGACCGATGCCGTGGATGTAGGTCAGCGCGATCAGAACGCGCTTGTTGGTCGGGATATTAACACCCGCGATACGTGCCATGAAACTTGTTCTCCTAGCTCCACGGAGCATGGCATGGCCGCACATGCTCCATCTCAACGCGATGGTTCCACCACGCACGATCGCGACGCACGCAAATCGCGCGTCGTCCATCGGGTGTACTGGAAGGACGGTCCGTTAAAGGCCGCGCAACACCCTGTCAAGCTATCGGTTCCCGAAACTTGTCCGACTGGACGCTTCGCAAGGTCAGCCAGCGGCGAAACGACACGATCGCCCAAACGATCTCGACGACGCCGAAAGGCCAGGCGCCCTGCATGAAGCCATAGACCGAGCCCGCGATACAGCCCAGCACGAACCCCAACGTCCACCAATGCGTCCCCGCCTCCATCGCATAGCAGACCAGGGTGAACGAAACGGCGGCCAGGCCGAACAGGGAGAGCGTGTCCATGGCGCGGGGTGTAGAGCCCTGACGGAAAGGGGCAAGTCCGATCCTCCCTGCCACGGGGAGGTGGCAGGCGCAGCCTGACGGAGGGGTGCCACCCCTATCGAGAGCGCCCCCCCCTCCGAAGCGCTGCGCGCGCCACCTCCCCTGCAAGGGGGGGAATAGCGTCTTCAGGGTATCACCACCCGTGCCACCAGGCCCGGTGCATTGTCGCCCAGTTCGAACCGGCCGCCATGCAACCGCGCGACCGCCTCGATCAGCGCCATGCCCAACCCGGCCCCCGGCGTGGTGCGCGCCGTGTCGAGTCGTCCGAAACGCTTGAGCGCCTGCGCGCGGTCCGCCTCGGCGATACCGGGGCCGCGATCCTCGACCAGGAACACGATTCCCTCTGGCCCCTCACGCAGCCGGAGCGTCACCTGACCGCCCGCCGCACCGTGCTTCAACGCGTTGTCGATCAGGTTGGACAGCGCCTGGCTCATCAACTCGCGATGGAGCGGCAACGGCGCGGGCCGCGCCTCGACCTCGATCAGGAAGCGCAGGCCCGCATCCTCGGCGACCGGGGCATAGAGTTCGCCGATCTCCTCGACCAGTTCGGCTGGCGCGACCAGCGTGAAGCGGTCGCGCGTCACCGATTCGGACCGGCTGATCTCGATCACCATGGTCAACATGCGCATGATGAGGTCGGTCTCGACCAGCAGGCCGCCCAGCGCCGCCTCGCGCTGGCTCGGGTCGGCGATCAGCACTGCCTGCTCGGTCTTGGTGCGCAGCCGGGCCAGCGGCGAGCGCAGATCGTGCGCCAGGCTGTCGGTGACGACGCGCAGTTCGGCCATCAACTGCTCGATCTTGCCCAGCATCGCGTTCAGTCGCTCGGCCAGCCGGTCGAAGGCGTCGCCCTTGTCATCGCCGTCACGGACCAGCCGGACGCGCCGGGTCAGGTCGCCCTCGCCCGCTGCGTCGATCACCGCCACGATCGTGTCGAGCCGCCCGGTGACATAACGCGCCAGCACCAGGCCGGTGCCCACCCCCAGCATCAGCGACAGGAAGACGGCCAGCGCCAGCGCCCGCTCGATCGCCACTTGCTGCGCCTCGATCAGGTCGAGCGGGCGACCGACCAGCAGCCAGTCCTTGCCGATCGGATGCAGCGTGTAGCCCGCCTCGCGGGCATTCCACACGCCTTCACGGCCCAGCACCGCGATGCGGAACGGCGTGTCGGACAGCGGCACCGCCAGATGGCGCGGCGCATAGCCCGCGATGCGGTGCCCCTGGGGATCGAAGATGGCGAGGACCAGCGACACGTCTCCCGGCTCGCGCGCCTCCTTGATGGCATCGGCGAGCGCCGGGAGCGCGCCGGTGCGCCAGACGGCGCGCAGGGCATCGGCCTGTTCGACGATCTCGCGGTGGAGCGCGGCCACCGCATCGGCGCTGGTCTGCTTCCAGATGAAGCCGACCAGCGCCAGGTTGGACACCAGCGCCAGGGCGATCGACAGCAGCGCGATCCGTGCCGAGATCGTCAGCCGTGCCTTCACCCTTCGACGGCCAGCCTGTAACCCGCGCCGCGCACGGTATGCAGGATCGGGCTGCCGAATCCTTCCTCCAGCTTGCGGCGCAGACGGCCGATATGGACGTCGACCACGTTCGAGCCAGGGTCGAAATGATAGTTCCAGATCTTCTCCAGCATCATCGTGCGGGTCACGACCTGTCCGGCATGGCGCGCGAGGAATTCCAGAAGGTTGAACTCGCGCGCGCCGACCGGGATGATCTTGCCCGCGCGCGTCACGGTGCGCGCCAGCAGGTCGATCTCCAGATCGCCGACGCTCAGCTTGGTGCGGGTCGGCTCGGACGCGGCGCGATCGGACCGGCGGACCAGCGCCTCGATCCGCGCCGACAGCTCGGCAAAGGAGAAGGGCTTGCACAGATAATCGTCCGCGCCCGCTTTCAGCCCGTCGACCCGGTCGTCGACGGTGGCCAGCGCCGACAGGACCAGGACCGGCGTCGAGATGCCCGCCGCGCGGATCGCACTGACCATCGCCAGTCCGTCCAGGCGCGGCAGCATCCGATCGGCGATGATCAGGTCGAATATGCCCTCGCTGGCCAGGAACAGGCCGTCGCGGCCGTCGCCGCATTGTTCGACGGCATAACCCGCCTCGCCCAGCCCCTTGGCGACATAGGCGGCGGTGGAGGCGTCGTCTTCGACGATCAGGATTTTGCGGCTCATCGGCTCGTCTGCTCCGGCATTGGGCGACCTTGACTTGTCGGCGTCGGTTCGAATGTCTCCAGCCCGGCCCCGTCACCGTCGTCGAAAGTCGCCGCCATGGAAAGGCCGGCGGAAAGCGCGCTCTCCGCCGGCCCCGACGGCACCCCCGGGAGTATCGGGCGCCGAGCTCTTCGAACTCCGTGGATGCTGGGCTAGCGCCCGCCGGGCTACCCCGGGGTGACCATAATGTGACAAATACGTCATCCGCCCAATCTGATCGGCCAGCCTACGGTAATCATTGATAAAATATGATAATTTCCAGTGCATTTTTGAGATTTTCGTCATTCTATGCGTTATCATCCTCGATATGATGGCCGCCACCTTTCCCATTCCGCTGCCGTTCGACGAGGAACGCCGCCTCGCCACGCTCCAGGCCCACGCGCTGCTCGACAGCGAACCGGAGGCGGAGTTCGATGCGCTCGTTTCACTGGCGGCCGATATGCTGGATTGCCCGCTTGCCGCACTGACGCTGGCGGATCGCGATCGGTTCTGGGTGAAGTCGGCCATCGGCCCGCTGCCCCGCGAAATGCCGCGCCAGGTCGCCTTTTGCGACCATACGATCCGGTCGCCCGACCTGATGATCGTTCCCGACCTGAGCAGCGATCCGCGCTTTTCGGTCAACCCGCTGGTCACCGGTGAAGACGGCACGCGTTTTTACGCCGGGATGCCGATCCGTGTCCCCGACCTCGACGGATCGCCCCAGGCGATCGGGTCGTTATGCGTCATGGACGACACGCCCCGGTCGCTGAACCCGGCGGGCGAGCAGACGCTGCGCCATCTGGCCAAGCTGGCCGAAGCACTCATCGCCGCGCGGGCGATCGCGCGGCGGGCCAATGCCATGGCCGAACTCAGCGAGCGTCAGGCCGAGGATCTTCGTGCCAAGGACCGCACCGTCCGGCAGGTCGAACGACTGGCGCTGACCGGTTCGTGGCGCGTCGTCGTGAACACGGGACAAGCCATGTGGTCCGAGGGTGTCTATCGCATCCACGAACTGGCGCCGGGGCAGCAATTTTCGCTCGAACAAGGTCTGTCCTACTATCCGCCCGCATCGCGCACGGTGCTTCGCGCGACGATCGAGGATACGCTGCGCACCGGCAACCCGTTCGACATCGAACTCGACTTCGTGACCGCGCTCGGCCGCCTGCGCCGGGTTCGCGTGATGGGCGAACGCGAGATGGTCGACGGCAAGCCTTATGGCTTGGTCGGCATGTTCCAGGACGTGACCGAACGCCATGCGCTCGAGACCCAGTTGCGCCGCAATGCCGACACCGATGCGCTGACGACGCTGTCCAACCGCGCCGCCTATGACCGCGCGTTGGAGACGGCGATCGGCCGGTCGGTCACCGACGGCACGCCGCTGGGGCTGGTGCTCATCGACCTGGACGGGTTCAAGCTCATCAACGACACGATGGGCCACCTGGCGGGGGACGAGGTGTTGCGGACGATCGGCGCACGGCTGGTGGCCGACTGGCTGACGGGCTGCTTCGTCGCACGGCTGGGCGGGGACGAATTCGGCGTGATCGTCCATGACCCCGCACTGCTGGCCGAGCCCGAACAGCTGCGCGCGCGAATCGAGGCGCTGATGTCCGTCTCGGTCACCATGGACGGCCTGACGATGAGTTGCGCGGGCACGGTGTGCGTGACCCTGCGCCCCGAGGAATGCACGACGGTGCGCGACTTCATGCATCATGCTGACAGCCGCCTCTACGCCGCCAAGCGCGACCGGGTGGGCGAGCGCCGGCGCAGCGACCGACGTCGCGCAGGGTAATCACCGCTCGACCCGGCCGTCATCAGGCGTTCAGCCGGACTGCTGCACCACGCCTTGCCTGCCCCAAGGAGTGAGTGACCGTGAAAAAACCCACGCTTGTTGCCATCGTCATGGCGTGCGCCGCCATGCCTGCCGGAGCCCAGACCATCGCCAATCCGGCCTCCGAATTCTGCGTGACGATGGGCGGACGCTCGGTTGCCGCCAAACTGAGAAGCGGAGACGAGGTCGGGCTGTGCTACCTGCCGGGCAAGAAGATCGTCGAGGAATGGACGCTGTTCCACATGCTGAACGGCAAGAAGCCCGCGCTCCGCACCAATCCGTTCCGCTGACCCGTTCCCCGACGACACCCTTCCCTCACGGACCCGCCGCCCCATATAGCGGACCCATGTCTTCGCGTGCCCGCGTCCTTGTCCTGAACTCCGCGCTCGGCCCTCTCGACTATCGTGTCCCGCACGGGATGACGGTCGAGCCGGGGTCGATCGTCGTCGCGCCGCTCGGGCCCCGCCAGTTGCTGGGCGTGGTGTGGGAGGCCGATCGGATGCCGTCCGATGCCGAGGTCGGCGACAATCGCCTGCGCCCGCTGCTGGGCGTGGCCGACGCGCCGCCTTTGCCCGCGCCCCTACGCCGGTTGATTGAGTGGACGGCGGATTATTATCTCGCCCCGCCCGCCGCGGTGGTGCGCATGGCGCTGTCCTCCACCTCCGCGCTGGAAGGTGCCCGCACCGCCACCGAATACCGTGTCACCGGCCATGTCCCCGACCGCCTGACTCCACAGCGGGCACAGGCGCTGGAGCGGATCGGCGACCGCCAGGGGCTGATCCGCGAACTGGCGACGATGGCCGATGTGTCGGACGCGGTGATCCGGGGCTTGGTGAAGAACGGCGCGATCGAGGGGGTGGAGGTCGATATCGACAGCCCCTTCCCCCTGCCCGATCCCGACCATCATCGCCCGATCCTGTCCGACGATCAGCGCGCGGCGGCGGACACGTTGGTCGCCGGGGTCGCCGCGCACGCCTTTCAGCCCGTGCTGCTCGACGGCGTCACCGGATCGGGCAAGACCGAGGTCTATTTCGAAGCGGTCGCGGAGGCGATCGCCGAAGGGCGGCAGGTGCTGGTCCTGCTCCCCGAGATCGCGCTGACCGAACCCTTCCTCAAGCGGTTCCACGACCGCTTCGGCTGCGAGCCCGTCGCGTGGCATTCGGGCCTGCGCTCGTCGCAGCGGCGGCGCGCGTGGCGAGCCATCGCCAGCGGCCAGGGGCTGGTGACGGTCGGCGCACGCTCCGCCTTGTTCCTGCCCTATCGCAACCTGGGCCTGATCGTCGTCGATGAGGCGCATGAGACCAGCTTCAAGCAGGAAGACGGCGTCCATTACCACGCGCGCGACGTGGCGGTGATGCGCGGCAAGTTCGAGCCCTGCCCGGTCATCCTCGCCTCCGCCACGCCCGCTATCGAGACGCGGCAGCAGGTCGCGCTGGGCCGCTATACCGAGGTCAAGCTGCCCGGCCGCTTCGGCCCGGCGCAGATGCCGACGATCGAGGCGATCGACCTGATCCAGGACCCGCCCGAACGCGGCCGCTGGATCGCGCCCAAGCTGGTCGCCGCGATGAAACAGACGTTCGAGAAGCGCGAACAGTCGCTGCTCTATCTCAACCGGCGCGGCTATGCGCCGCTGACGCTCTGCCGGACGTGCGGGCATCGGTTCCAATGCCCCAACTGCACCGCCTGGATGGTCGAGCATCGCCTGGTGCGGCGGCTGGCCTGCCATCATTGCGGCCATGTCCTGCCGACCCCGCGCGCCTGCCCCGAATGCGACGGCGAGGATTCGCTGGTGGCGTGCGGCCCCGGTGTCGAGCGGATCGCCGACGAAGCCACCGCGCTATTCCCCGAGGCCAAGATCGCGGTCGTCACCTCCGACACCATGTGGTCCCCCGCCAAGGCGGCTGAATTCGTCGGGCGGATGGAGGCGGGCGATATCGACATCGTCGTCGGCACGCAGCTGATCACCAAGGGCTATCACTTCCCCAACCTGACGTTGGTCGGGGTGATCGACGCCGATCTGGGGCTGGAGGGCGGCGATCTGCGCGCGGCCGAGCGGACCTTCCAGCAGATCCGCCAGGTGTCGGGGCGGGCGGGCCGCGGCGCCAAGCCGGGCCATGTCTTCATCCAGACGCACAGCCCCAAGGCGCAGGTGATGCAGGCGCTCGTCACCGGCGATGCCGAGGCATTCTATACCGCCGAGACCGAGGCGCGGCGCGATGCCGATGCGCCGCCTTTCGGCCGTTATGCCGCGATCATCATCTCGTCGGAGGACCAGTGCGCGGCGCAATCCACCGCCGGCCTGATCGCACGCGCCGCCCCCAAGGTCGACGGCATGCACGTCTTCGGCCCCGCGCCCGCCCCGCTGGCGATGCTGCGCGGACGGCACCGCTTCCGCCTCCTCGTCCACGCCCGCCGCGCGCTGGCGGTGCAGGACGTGATCCGCGAGTGGCTGGGCGGGCTGGAATGGTCCGCGAAGGTCCGGGTCGCGGTGGATGTGGATCCGTATAGCTTTCTTTGAGGGGGCTCCGCCCTCTCCATACTCTTTCCCAATGTACCGCACAGCGTCACTCGGCTGAGCGCTGCTGACTAGGGCCCATCGACCTTCCTTCTATTCCTCCCCTGGAAGGGAAGGTGGCAGGCCGAAGGCCTGACGGAGGGGTGTCCTGGTTTGCGAGTCCGGTGAAAGCTCGCCCCCGGGGACACGCTTCCCCCATATGTCGTAATGTATGAAACGTGCGGCCTGAATGCCGACTGGCTCTGAACCCTGATCTCGCTGAAACGACCCATTGCCCTACCACCCCGGCGGAGGCCGGGGCCCAATAATGAAAGCCTTATTGATAGAGCACGCGGGACCATCTCAGGCGCGCGCCCAACTGGACCCCGGCCTCCGCCGGGGTGGTGCTGGGTGAAACTTCAACGGCGGTTGAGCGAGCCTCTCCCCTCAGAGGGGGGCGAGGGAAGGTAGAAGCTTGGCCTTCCTTTGAGGAAAAGCCTCAAATCTGCAGAAACGCCGGATCGACCTTCGCATCGAACTTCCGCCCGAACCAGGCATCGGCCGGGCGGGTCTCCAGATCGAATCGGGTCAGCGTCATCGGGCTCCACTGCCCCGGTGCGAAGCGGACCATCCGCCGTGCGGGCTGAATCCGGTCGCCGAAACCGGCCGCGATCAGCGCGGTGGGAGCGACATGCTCGTCGCTGGCCTGGGTATGCCGCAGCCGCCCGCTCGCCATCAGCCTATCGGTGGCATCGCGCACCGCCATCGCTGCGTCGCCGGGCAGCGACCACCATGTCCAGCTCGTCGCCCACGGCCCCAGCGGTTCCGAACGGGGGCCGCGCAATCGCTTCATCCGGCGATCGGCCCAGGCCGACATCCGGCTGCGCAACACCGCGAGCCGCCAGGACAAGGGCGTCGGATCGGTACGCGGACGCAAGTGGCGGTCGATGAAGCACCAGTCATTCATCCGCCAGCCCAGATCGTCCTCGCGCCGGTCCATGAAGCACGCCCCCGCCGGGGCCGCCGCGATCGCCGCGACCATCTCGGCGCGCGAGCACAGCGGCCAGTCCCGCCCGCTGATGACGTGAACCAGATCGAAGGGCTCGGCCAGCGCGGCGTCGAGCAGGCGGGCGATCGCCACGGTCTGCGACCAGTGCGCCCAATGGACGGGAATGGCGGGGCTCACGATCGTCACCCGCGCGCGCACCGCGTCGGACAGAGCGTCCAGAAAGGCCGTGGGCGCCTGGGCCCTGGCATCGATGTGAAGGCAGACCCGGTCTTCGGGTGCGTCCGCCAACAGGCGGTGGATCAGCCGTTCGAGCTGATCGAAGGCATCATGCGCCAGTATTGCATAGACCAACCGCATGATGCCCCCATCATGATGTCATCGGCACGTCGGCCGGACGCCCTGTCGTATCAGGTCAGCCCACATGCTCGGCAAGCACGGTCAGGCCCTTGGGGCCGACCTCGGCAAAGCCGCCACGGATCTGGATCGATTCCGGCTCGCCCTTTTCGGTGCGATACACCTGGATCGCGCCGTCGCGGATCGTCGACATGAAAGGCGCATGGCCCTCCAGCACGCCAAAATCGCCCTCGGTGCCGGGGACGACCACCATATGCACTTCCTCCGAACGGAGGAGCTTTTCCGGGGTCACGAGTTCGAAGTGCAGCATGGTCTATTGTCTCGCATCGCTCTCCCGCGCGGGGAGAGGAAAGAGGGGACGGCCGGAGCCGTCCCCCATATCATCAGGCTTCCTGCGCCATCTTCTCGGCCTTGGCGACGGCCTCGTCGATGCCGCCGACCATGTAGAAGGCCGATTCCGGCAGATGGTCATACTCGCCGTCGACCACCGCCTTGAACGAGCGGATCGTGTCTTCGATCTGGACGAACTTGCCCGAGATGCCGGTGAAGACTTCCGCGACGTGGAAGGGCTGCGACAGGAAGCGCTGGATCTTGCGGGCGCGCTGGACGGTCAGCTTGTCCTCTTCGGACAGCTCGTCCATGCCCAGGATCGCGATGATGTCCTGCAGCGCCTTGTAGCGCTGGAGCAGCGACTGGACCGCACGGGCCGTCTCATAATGCTCCTGGCCGACGATGCGCGGCTCCAGCACGCGGCTGGTCGAGTCGAGCGGGTCGACGGCCGGGTAGATGCCCAGCTCCGAGATGGCGCGGTTGAGCACGGTCGTCGCGTCCAGGTGGGCGAACGAGGTGGCCGGCGCCGGGTCGGTCAAGTCGTCGGCGGGCACGTACACGGCCTGCACCGAGGTGATCGAGCCCTTGTTGGTCGAGGTGATGCGCTCCTGCAGCGCGCCCATGTCGGTCGACAGGGTCGGCTGATAGCCCACGGCCGACGGGATGCGGCCCAGCAGCGCCGACACTTCCGCACCCGCCTGGGTGAAGCGGAAGATGTTGTCGACGAAGAACAGCACGTCCTGGCCTTCCTGGTCGCGGAAATATTCCGCGATCGCCAGACCCGACAGCGCGACGCGAGCGCGCGCGCCCGGCGGCTCGTTCATCTGGCCATAGACCAGCGCGACCTTCGAGCCCTCGCTGATCGCGTTGCCCTCGGCGTCCTTGGCGATCACGCCCGCGTCGAGGAACTCGTGATACAGGTCGTTGCCCTCACGGGTGCGCTCACCGACGCCCGCGAAGACCGAGGTGCCGCCATGGCCCTTGGCGATATTGTTGATCAGTTCCTGGATCAGAACCGTCTTGCCGACGCCCGCACCGCCGAACAGGCCGATCTTGCCGCCCTTCGCATAAGGCGCGAGCAGGTCGATGACCTTGATGCCGGTGACGAGAATCGCGCTCTCGGTCGACTGCTCGACGAACTCGGGGGCCTTGGCGTGGATCGGCGCGCGCAGGTCGGTCGCCACCGGGCCGCGCTCGTCGATCGGCTCGCCGACGACGTTCAGGATGCGGCCCAGCGTCGCGGGGCCGACCGGCACCTGGATCTGGTTGCCGGTGTCGGTCACGGTCTGGCCGCGGGTCAGGCCCTCGGTCGTGTCCATCGCGATCGTACGGACGGTGTTCTCGCCCAGATGCTGCGCGACTTCGAGCACCAGGCGGTTGCCGTTATTGTCCGTCTCCAGCGCCGACAGAATCGCGGGCAGGTTTTCGGGGAAGTGAACGTCGACGACCGCGCCGATGACCTGGGCGATCGTGCCGACATTGTTGGTGGCCGTGGTCGGCCGGATGTCCTCAGCGGCGGTTGCCATCATTGCTTCCTTGGTTCGGTAGAGCCCGACATAGCTTCGGGGCGGGTAAAGGTCACGACCAGACGGCGGCCACCGTCGATCTTGTCACGGGTAACATGGTAATCGGCGCCGGTCAGGTGGCCGGTGGTGGCGCTTTCGGTCTGGATCGCGGCCGAAACCGCATCCTTGCCGTCCAGACCCAGCTGATCCATCGGCTTGGTCACCCAGCGGATGAACTGCGTCTTGGCGAACGGGCTGGTGTCGAGATTGACGATATCGAGCGAGAAGCGAAGCTCGTTGAGCTGCTTCGCATCGCCCTCGACGATCAGATTGCCCATGTTGACCGGCGATACCGACGGATCGGCCATCGGCGTGGCCTGCGCGATCGCACGATACTGGCCCTGCACAGGCGCGTAACCGCTCATGCGAAAGCCCATCCGGTCCAGCAGGCTGACCGTCTCGGGCGCATTGGCGAACACGGTCGCCCAGCCGCCCGACACGAACGGCGTCGGCGAGGCCTTGGGCGCGTCCTTCGGCTGGTCGGACGCCCGGCCGCATCCGGCCAGAGCGACCGTCAGGCCCAGAAGGAGCGCGAGACGCATCAGAGCGCCTCGGCGCCCGAGATGATCTCGACCAGTTCGGTGGTGATCGCGGCCTGGCGCGTACGGTTATACTGGATCGACAGGCGGCGGATCATGTCGCCCGCATTGCGCGTGGCATTGTCCATCGCGTTCATCTGCGAGCCGTAGAAACCGGCCTGGTTTTCCAGCAGCGCGCGGAAGATCTGCACCGCGACGTTGCGCGGCAGCAGCGCGTCGAGGATATCCTCTTCGCTCGGCTCGAACTCGGCGACCGCCTCGACCGAGGTTTCGGCCTTGCTGGGCGCGGGCATCGGCACGGGGATCAGCTGCTGCGAAACCGGGTCCTGCACCAGCGCCGAGACGAACTTCGAGTAGAACAGGTGCGCGACGTCGAACTCGCCGCGCTCGAAACGGGCGATCAGGTCGTCGGCGATCTCGCGGGCGTCGTCGAACTTGGGCGCCTTGATCGCGCTCATGTCATGATCGGCAAGGATCGCGTTCGGGAAGAAGCGCTTCAGCACGCGCCCCTTCTTGCCCGCGAGGTAGAACTTCACCGTCTTGCCCTGCGCGGTCAGCTCTTCGGCCTTGCGGCGCGCGGCGCGGACGATGTTGGTGTTGAACGCACCCGCCAGGCCACGCTCCGAGGTGGCGACGACCAGCAGCTGGACATCGTCCTTGCCGGTGCCCGCCAGCAGCGGCGACGCACCGACGCCACCGACGCGCGCAGCCATGCCGGCCATCACCGCTTCGAGACGCTCGGCATAGGGACGGCCGTTCTGCGCCGACTCCTGCGCGCGGCGCAGCTTGGCGGCGGCGACCATCTTCATCGCCTTGGTGATCTTCTGGGTCGACTTGACCGAGTTGATCCGGATCTTGAGGGCCTTGAGGCTCGCCATCTTCGTCCTTCTGCCTCCCTCTCCCCTCGCGGGAGAGGGTCGGGGTGAGGGTTTGCCACGGGCGGGGTCGCTTAGGGCGCCCCCTCACCCAACCCTCTCCCACC
>Ga0308171_1003991_pt1 | contig 12686 bp, 9 predicted proteins | sample PhyGR1_FD_202135 | JGI IMG/M metagenome (GOLD analysis project Ga0308171, IMG submission 202135) | Phyllosphere microbial communities from UC Gill Tract Community Farm, Albany, California, United States - DLSLSG.R1 | ecosystem: Host-associated > Plants > Phyllosphere > Unclassified | place: USA... | reverse complement strand
GCTGGCCTTCCTTGCAGCGTGCGACTGCGCGGCTCGGAAGGTGAGATCCAAAACAGACCGCTAAACATGTAGATCTGCCCGAAGAAGGCTTGCGGACGCGGGTTCAATTCCCGCCAGCTCCACCATAATGTGAAATCCCAACCCTTATCCGGTTGGGATTTTTTTTTGCCCGTTCCCCCTGTGTTGGCGCGGTTTCCGGCCCTTGCCTCTTGAGCACGCCCCTCCGGAAGTCGCCGTTCCAGGCGCGCATTCCGCCGTTTTTCTCTCTCTGTTCTCTGCTGCCCTCTTGAGCATTCAAGGCCCGAAGTCGTGGATTGACGCGGGTTTGCGGGCCATCAGTTTGCTTCTTCGCTTGCTCTAGCGGGCGCGACCGAGACAGCGAATGGCGCAAAAAAACCGCCTTGCGGCGGCGGGTCGGTGCGGCACGGATATCAGCGCCAGCCTGCCACCAGCGCCTCACGTTGGGCCAGCCAGGACGCCGGCAACCTGCCGCGCAGCAACTGGCTGACGCCCACCTCGAGGCGTCCCAGGGCGATGGCTTCGATCAAGTCGGGGGCCAGTTGTGCCAGTCGGCTCATCTTGCTCGCTTGGCCGAGGTCAATGCCTTCGGCCGCCGCGATCTCGGTCATCGAACTGAACCGTCCTTCGTCCAGCAGGCGCTGCCAGTGGTGCGCGAGGCCGAGCGCCCGCATCAAGGGGGTGTCCTGCGCCATCTCGCGCACCTGCCGCTCACGGAGGGCCTCGTCCAGGAACTCCTGCGGTGCGTCCAGCGGCGTGATGACCTGCTTCTTCAAACCCCGGCGTACCAGCGTCCAGGGCAGGAAGGTTTCCATCTGCACGCCGCCAGCAGGCAGCGGCGTCTGATACGTCACTGGGTCGCCCTTGGCGTGGCCACGATGCTTCTTGCTCATACGTCCTCCTCGAAGGTGGCCATGAGCTGGCGCTGGGCGTGCCAGTCGACCATCAGGCGGTTTCGCTGAAACCACATCAGCGTCAGCCGCCGTGGCTGCTTGCCCGCCATGAATTGCTCAATGATGTCGGGGGCCAGCAGGGTCAGGCGCAGCAGTTCGTTGACCACCGAGTGGTGCAGTTTCTCGGCGCGGGCGATGGCCGACCCGCTTTGCATTGCGCCGGTGTCCAGCAGGTGCTGCCAGTAGAAGGCGCGTGCCACACCGTCGAGCAGGGTCACGTCGTGGACGCTGCGCTCGTCGGCAGCCACGCGTTGAACGCCCCGGCGGCGAAACGTCAGGGGCACAAAGGTTTCCATTGATTCGTCCATCAGGCTTCGACCTCCAGCAGTTCGGCACCGATGCTGTCCGGGACGAACTCCGCGATCAGCGCATTCCAGCCCACCTCACGCCACTTCACCTTGATCCCCTGCACCTCGCCCGCGTGGACGAGGTCGATGCGCTCGATCATCAGATTGGCGATGCGGTGGCGCTCGACCGGGAACAGTTGATCCCACACGTTGTTGAGCCGTCCCATCGCCATCACCGTGGTGGCCTCGTCGATCTGGGCCCCGTTGCGTTGGATGTGGCGCACCACCGACGCGACGGTCTCCGGGCTGGTCAGCACCGTTCGGATCTGGGCCACCACCGCCCCCTCGATCTCCGGCGCGGGCAGGCGCTCGTAGCCCTTGCCCGGCGCGCCGAACCGCGCTTCCGACTTAGACACGTAGTAGTGGTACTTGCGCCCGTTCTTGCGCGAGTAGGTCGGGTACATCCGCTCGCCTGAGGGTGCGTACAGCAGGCCGCGCAGCAAGGCGTCGGTGCGCGACCTGATCTTGGTTTCCACCGACCGGGTGTGACCGTCCTTGGCCAGCACCTCGTGAACCCGGCCCCACAGACCAGGATCGATGATGGCTTCGTGCACGCCCGGGTACCAACTGCCCTTGTGCGACAACTCCCCGAGGTAGATGCGGTTGCGCAGCAGCTTGTGCAGGTACTTCTTGTCGATGCGCGTGCCCGCTGCACCAAGTCGCCGTCGGTTTTGATGTACCCGCCTTGGCTGTTGGATTTCTTCTCCTGGCACTCCGTGGGATAGGTACCAAATATCCACTCAGCGATCTGTCGAGCCGTCAGCTTTTCTTCGGGCCGTGCTTTCAAACAATCCAGTACGGCCTTCGCTAGATTCAATGCCATATCGTATTCCCCGACTATGAAATGTTGACGTAGAAGCGGCCGCTGCGGCCAAGGCTTACGCCTCGTTTCAAGTCAACAGCGAAACACTCGACCCAGTGTTTCCCTCTGTAAAGGGTGTGCTCCCATATCTCTGAACCGGAATGATCGAATCCGCCCCTGAGGCACCTTGCGGCCCTTGCCGCCCAGCCGGTGTTAACGATCTGCCATTTGATTACTATGCCATTTGTGAAAGAGTGCTTTGCACTGAAGTAAAGCCACGTATCTGGCGACAAGGCAGGTCCATCAGAGCGGTAGGTTCCGAGGAAATTTCCCTCTTTGGAGGAATGCAGCGTAGCAGTGATTTCAATTCGTCCAGCGGGCAAGAGAGGCCAAGGGGGCCGGGTAACGTGAGACACATCATCAATCTGCGTCTCGACCAGATTTACAGCCTTGGTGAGAACAACTGATTTTGCAAAATCTTCACCAAAAATCCTTCGCCATTTGACGATGCTCTCGTCACGATCTGTCTCTACGTAAGCATCCTCAACCCACTCAGCGTAGCGATTGATGCAGGTTCTGAAGTTGGAATACTTGTCTTGATCCCAATGTCTAGTGAATGATTCTGAAGGCAACTTAGGATTCACCACCTCGGGCATATCAGGGTGCTGCTGCAGGTATGCATCCAGTCTCTTGATCACTGTCCGGAGCGCCGTTGGCGTATCTGAGAATTCATTCCCCATCTCGTCAAACCAAGAAATGCGTTCACCAATCAACGTCGTCAGCAGAATCGATTTGGCTGAAAATGTCAGCTTGAAATCGCGCAGGTACTTCAGTATTCGGACAACCTTGATCAACTGATTTTTGCCAACATACCCGTTTCTCTGCAAGAACCACTCTGTATATCCATCAGGATTTGCCTGCTCTTCGACGTCGTCCCTGCGATTCAGAATCCATTCCGTGGTTTCCCAAATGCTGGCTCTGCGGATGCACGGCACTACATCGATTGAGAACTCCCCCGCATACTGAATCGTCACGCAACGCGTTTTGCGAGACACCTTGTCCGAATAAGTGCCGTGCGCCTTGAACTGGTCGTACAAATGATCGATGTAATCTGCCGGAGTCCATTCGTCGTGCGGCTTTACAAAAGCAACTACATCCGCGTCAAACGATCCGGCAATTCCAGCTGGCTTGATGATTGTGCGATGCGCCCACGACCCTTGTGGTGTCGTATCGATCACAATGTCCGAATAAACATCAAAGCCTTTGACCGCTGCAACAATAGCGTCCACTCGAGTTTTCAGCGTATCAATGCGCGTCTGGTTGAGGTTGATAACGTCAACCAGAAACGTGTTGAAATGTTCAGCCAGCTTCATTGATTCCCTCCAAGTAATTGCCGAATAGCCGCTGAGTTATGTGTGAAGTCCCTGTCTGCTCGGCTAATCAGATCATCGAGGGTGCCAACATCATCAAGTGATAAAGGCAGATCTGATTCGAAATTCACCCTCACCGATTGATGCTTGTCCAGAATGAGCTGAGTGACATTGCTGGCCGTTGCCGCTTGGAGGTTCAAGAGCATGGAGATGAACTTGGAAATCCCCCAGCCAGTCAGGAATCCCCATTTCTTGTCCGAATTAGAAAGCGGGTAGTAGTTCTTCCCAATCCCCGTCCCTACAGATAGCAGCCGAATCGTGGAACGCTCAACACCGAGGCGGGTAAGGGCTTCGGTAACTGCAACCAATGAAGGATTATTCGCCCACAGTCCGCCATCACTCAATTGATATGGCCCCACTCGGGCAGGAGCGAAGTAGGAAGGCGCGCTGCAAGATGCCAAGACAGCGTCGACTACCTTGACGTTGGGATCACGTACAAACTTCTCGTCATATGCTGATTTGAAAACATGCACGCCACCGTTGCCAATGTCGGTTGCCGGAATAACAAGCCTTGTCTTCGCGTCAGCTAGAGTCGCATCTTCGAACACAGCAGTCAGAGCCGTGCGCAATGGATCGCTTGAATAGCGCGAGGCGATAGTCCCACCGAAAGACCATCGTCTTGGGCTAAAGATGCGTGGCCCCTCTTTGCGATAGAGCTCCGTAACCTTTGAAATCGGAATGCCAAATGCAACAGCGGCGGCGATGATCGAGCCGGTGCTTGTCCCTGCAATCAGGTCAAATTCACGATGAAACTCAGTGTTGAATTCTTTCTGAACTCGTTCAAGAACATGGCTGGCGTAGATCCCTCGAATACCGCCGCCGTCAATTGCAAGCAATTTCATCGTCCAAATTTCTCCGTGGACAAAATCGCAAAAGCGCATGCGGTTTTACTAATCAGGACTTTTTTCATCGGTTCACTCCCTCCAAACCTCTGCCGCCAGCGGCAACTCATTGAGCTCGGCACGCGCCTCTCGCCAGCTGGGGTAATGGTCTTCAAGGATCGAAATGAATCGATCGCTGTGCGTGGGCTCAATCAAATGAGCCATTTCATGCACGATGACGTACTCGAGCAGATCCTTCGGTTTTTTCGCCAGCTCTGTATTGAGGCGGATATTTCCCGCTGCGTGATTGCAGCTGCCCCATTTCGTTTTCATCCGCTGCAGAAAATAGCCTGAAACGCTGACCTTGAGTTTTCTCTCCCACTTTTGAATCAGTGGCGGCACGATTTCATGCAGCAGCGACTTGTGCCACTCATGCATCACTTCGGCGCGCTTTTCAGCGCTGCAGCCAGGACGAACGATCAGGGTGATCCGCTTGTTGCTGAGGACAACTGAGGGCTTCACATCTTGGTAGTCGACCGTCATCAAATAGCGACGCCCCCAAACGTGGTGGCTCTCGCGCTCAACGAATTGGCGTGGCGTTTCCCGCGCTTGACATTCCAGTTTTCTCTGCTGCTCACGAATCCAGATCAACTTGGAGATCGCATAGGCACGCGCTACTTCAAGGCGTGTGTTGGTTGGGGCAGCAAGGGTCACACGTCCATCAGGCGGATGAACGGTGAGATGGACATTCTTGATGTCCTTCCTGGTCACCGCTATCGAAATCTCGCCTAGTTGGATCGTCTCGTGCATCAGTATCCCGGTTGGTTCTTGATGATTTCAAAAATAGCCTGAGTGGCAACTCGATCCCGCGACATGAGGGGGAACAAGGCATTCAGCACCTGCTTCTCCCGGGTATCGTCGCCTTTCCAGCCTGCCGGTGCCTGCTCTCGCATAGCCTGATCAAGTTCAAGCGCAAGCGTCGCTTTGCCGTCTTCATCAGCCGGACAAACGAAAGTTGTGGCCGCAATGCTCGCCAGATTGTTGAAAAGGGCGATGGCCTCCGGGCGGCCGTTGAGAACATGGGGATGGCTGCCCATATTCTTTGTCGCCATCTTTTTCACCAACTCTTCGGCCTTCTGGAGAAGTTTCTCGTAGGCGGCGGTGTCATCGCGCTTCTGCTTGATCAGGTCTTCGAGGAGCTTGGATATCTCGTCGTAAAACTTTGGATCAGTGAGCTGGTCTCGAATAATCGTTTTTCGGACGTTGTTGATGATCCCTTCAGCAATCGCATTTTTCGACAGCTTTCCCTTTTGGTTGAGCTTCTTGGCAATGGCATCGTGAATGCCAGTTTCAATGATCAACTCGGTCAGCGAGAGTGAGCTCAGGTTGCCTAAATCCTCAGCCGGGTCTGCTTGGATGTAGGTATTGATGAGGTGGCGCATATCTGCCTCGTAAGGCTTGATGTCCAACTCTTCACCTGAATGCTTCTTGATCGCCGTCCGGGTGTCGCTGTAGAACTTGATTTCCTTTTCGAGCGCAGCAATGTCAGCCGCTGAATATCCTGCTTCTTCGAGGTTCTGGGCAATTGCCGCATAGGCTCGCAGGAACGCAGCTGCTGACTTGTAGAACGAAATGCGCAGCGGCTCGGTGTTCAGCAGCGCCTCCGGATCGTTGGCATCACCGCAGAAATAGTGCAGGTACTGCTCCATCTCGCGCGGCGTGGCCACCGGCTCGCACAAATAGCGCAAAGCCTCGCGGGCAGCATCGAGCTGCGCCTTGCCTTCCTTAAGCCAGTTTTTTACGGTGACATTGCCGTCGTCACCACCATCGTCGATGTCCAACTCGTCCGAGGTGTAAACGGCGATGGAGTCCTGCACCTTCTCGAACAGCTCTTTGTAGTCGACGATGTGGCCATAGTCCTTGTCGTCGCCGTCGAGCCGGTTGGTGCGGCAGATAGCCTGGAACAGGTTGTGATCGCGCAGCTCGTTGTCGAGATAGATGTAGGTGCAAGAGGGAGCATCGAAACCGGTCAGCAATTTGCTCACGACAATCAGCAGCTTCAGATTGGCGGGCTCGTCGATGAAACGCTGCTTGGTCTTGTCCTCATAGTCCTTGGTCGTCTGGTCTTTCTGCAGAACGTGCTGGGTGTACGTATCGAACTTGTAGCGCTCGTCACTGTCCTTGGGTTCGCGCGAGATCGCGTTGTGATTGGGCTCGTAAGAAGTAATGATTCCGCAGTACTTGCCGAACGACGTGTTCTGAAGCAGGCGGAAGTAATGGCAGGCGTCGTAGATGGAGGCTGCCACCAGGATGGCCGTACCCCGGTCATTGTTCAGGCGTGGCTGCACACCGAAGTCGTGGATGATGTCGGCGATGATGCGTTGCTTGCGCTCACCGGCACTCATCAGCTCTTCCATCGTTGCCCAGCGCTTGCGCAGAACTGAACGCTGAAAGTTATTCAGCCCCTTGGTTTTCTGATCAAACCACGCATCGATGGCTTTCTTTGACGTCAGCCGCTGAGGCACACCGCGCGCTTCGTACTTCAGGTCAAGCACAACCTTGTCGGCTACCGCTTCATCGAATTTGTAGGTGTGGATGTAGGTGCCGAACACCTCGCGGGTGGTCTGCTTGTCCTTGCGCAGCAGTGGCGTGCCGGTGAAGCCGATGAAGATCGCGGCTTCCAGCCAACGCTTCATCTGCTTGTTCATATCGCCGCCTTGCGTGCGATGGCATTCATCGACGAAGACGTAGACACGGCCCACCACTTTGGGAGGCTCACCCTTCAGATCGGTCGTATCAAACTTGTGGATCAGCGCGCACATCAGGCGCGGCGTGGCCGCACCCAACTTTTCGACCAATTCCGCGCGAGATGTTATGCGCGGCGATGCGGCATCCTCGCCAATCACGCCAGCATTCTTCATCACACCCACGATCTGCTTGTCCAGCTCATCGCGGTCGGTGATGACCAATATGCGGGCGTGCGGGTCAAACTCTAGCAGCCACTTGGCAATCAACACCATCAGAATGCTCTTGCCGCTGCCTTGGGTGTGCCAAATCACACCGCCTTCTTGCTGCTTCACTCGCTCCTGGGCGGCTTTCACGCCGAGGTACTGATGGACGCGGGGCACCTTCTTCTGGCCACCATCAAAGATGATGAAGTTGCGGATCAGATCCAGAAGACGCACCTTGTCAAACATCTGCGCCAGCGGCTTATCCAGCAGAGCACCCTCAGCAAGCGGCTCAGACGGGGTTGCGCTTTTGTCTTTGCGCTCCTTCCACTCTATAAAGAACTTCTCTGGTGTGCCGGTGGTTCCGTAGCGCAGACCTTGCGAGTCACTGCCCGCTAGCACCAGCTGTACCGTGCTGAAAAAGCCCTTGTTGAAAATCTCCTCCTGATTGGTGATGAGCTGGCGAACACCGTCGGCCACCTCCACCGAGCTGCGTTTCAGTTCGATGACCGTAATGGCGATGCCGTTGATGTACACCACCAGATCAGGCCGACGCTCATAGCCACCCCGCAGGGTGACCTCTTCGGCCAGCCCGAAATCGTTGTTGCCGGGCGTTTCCCAATCGATGAGATGCACGGTCTCGTGGGCCTGACCGGCTGCAATCTGCACGGGCACACCGTAGCGCAACAATTGGTACGTGCGCAGACTGGCTTGATAGAGGGTGATGCCGGTGGAATCTGCTGCAGTCAGCAGCTTCTGCAGAGCCGCAGAAATGTGCGCATCAGAATAACCACGCTTCTTGAGATTACTGCGCAAAAAATCAGCTTCGATGGGTCGGTTGTTGTCGCGTTTGCTCCACTCACCTAGGTGATCGTAGCCAAGGCAGTCAGGACGACTCGCATCAGAAAACAGGGCTGCAACGCGGTTCTGCGTCTTGCGCTCAGAGCGGGCTTGTTCAGACATGAGGTTCTCCCTGTGCTTTACTTGCGAGCAAGCCTTGCATCATTGCCTGCTTTACATCGCGAAGCTTATCTAGCTGCTGCTGTAAAGCGGCCAGTTGTGCGTCAACGTCTGCTAGTACCGCTGCGATGGCCTTTTGTTCATCAGGCGAGGGAATAGGTAATTTCAACTTGGCAATATTCGTCTTGCTGATTCCCGTAACCTTGGTTCCAACAGCATAAAAGAGGAACTGCTGGCGAATCGCTGCCGTTTGAAAGCAGTAGTGTCGATACTCATTGCACAGTTCATTGGTCTTGCTCTTAGCGACTATGGTGTGAAGCCCAGAAATAAACGGGACGTTGCCCTCGTTAACCACAACGACATGCTTGCTGGTTCCCTCGTCGTCTTCGGATGCATCGACAAACACGACATCACCATCCTTGAGTAGAGATTTGGGTGAAATCTGCTTCAGCGGCACGTCGAGTTTCGGAATGTCCTCGTAGTCTGCTTTTGTATCGATGGACGTCTTCGCCGATCCATGTATGTCGCCGTAGTGGAGATAGCAGTGCCCCTCTGTTGAAAGCTGATCACGCGATGCCGCATAGCCGCCACCAAACGTAAATAGTTCATCCAACGTTTTTACATCCCATTGGCCTTGAAAGCCCGGAAGTCGGGCTCTTCCGGTAGCTCGTTGCTGGGTAGCTACTGTTTTGATGTGGTCGTTAACACGGGCAGCAACCTTGGCTACTTTTTCAACGACCTGCGGCAGTGGTGTTGCGTAACGCTTAGCCAGCTGACGAACACGCTCCGTGAGAGTCTGCGATACGCGATCCAGCTCGCCTTGCACGGCATCGTCCAAGGTCGCCAACCATTTATCGTGCACCACAAGTGTCTTGATCTCTTCCTCGGTCAGCTTTGGATACTTGGCATCCAGCTTGGCCTCAAGGTCATCCTGCGCCACTTTCAGCTTGGCCTTTATATCGGTTTGCTTGTCGAGCAATGCGGCGTAGTCCTGCAGCGCACTGCGTTCGTCTGCGTAATCAGAGTCTTCGCCGACTTCCTTCATGCGCGCTTTGACGGCCTTGGCGGTGATCTTCTGCTTGTCGCCTTCGCCTTCAATGACCTCTGCCAGCAGGCCTTCTTCGCCGCTGTGTTCTTCCATCATTTCCTGAAGTTGCTGCTCGACATCGGCCAGCTTGACCTCGAGCGCTTCAATGGCGCCGCGCTCGGTAACGAAGTAACGGTCGATCAGAATCGGTGCGGGAATCAGATCGGATTTGAAACGGCGCTTGCCCTTTGTGTAATCAAAGGGTTCTTTCGGCCACACTAACTTTCCATTCGCATCTTTGATTTTGACCACTTCACGAGGCTGTGCGCCAGCCTGCCAGCCTGCGTCGGCGATCAGGTAGCAGTCGTCTTGCATCGTCTCGGCCCAGTAGTCCATGAGATGTTGGTACACGTCATAGGCGTTGACCAGGGGCGTCGGCTTGAATCGGGCAAGCAAATCCTCGGACAGTGCCTCGATCAGTTGCTTTGGGTGGCCGTTTTGTGCAAAGCCCTTCAGCTGCGGGGTGCTCGCTTGAGTCCAATCAGCAAAGACCTTGGTGGCAGCCTGATTGAACGCAGTGAACTCGGGATGCGCAAAGATGGTGGTTTTAACCTCAGCGATGGGCAATTTCGGCCGGGCATAGCCAACACGCCCGGCTGACTCGAACAGGGCTTCGCGCACAGCAGGAATCACCTTCCAGTAGTCAGCAAGCGCATCGAGGTCACGCTCAGGGATACCGCCGTGCAAGTGGCCATCAATGTCTTGGATGTCTTCAGGCTCAGTGCTATCGATGTAGCGAGGCAGGTTGAGGTTGTAGTCGTTCTTGGCGGCCGCAATTTCGTCCAATGACACCATACGGGAATAACGAGGCAACTCGGTGAGCTTGGTAAAGGCATCAACGATTTTGTGAATGTCTTGTTCACGCAGGCGGTTCTTGGGGCCATCCTTGATGAAACCTTTTGAGGCATCGATCATGAAGATGCCCTTGCGCGCAGACGCATTCTCTTTATCAAGGACAAGGATGCACGCATCAATCCCAGTTCCATAAAAGAGATTTTTCGGGAGTCCGATGATGCCTTTCAGAATGCCAGATCGCACCAGCTTCTCACGGATGACAGCCTCAGCATTGCTTCGGAAGAGGACGCCATGCGGGAGAATGCATGCGCCTTTGCCGGTGCTCTTCAGTGAGCGGATGATGTGCAGCAGGTAGGCATAGTCGCCTTGCTTCTTCGGCGGTTCGCCCCAAGCAAAGCGCTGGTATGCATCGCTGGCCGGCATAAGGCCGGTACTCCAGGTCTTGTCTGAGAACGGCGGATTGGCGACGACGTAGTCATAGGTGCGCAGCGACTCACCATCCTTGAATTTGGGCGATGCCAGCGTGTTGCCCTGCAAGATGTTGGCCGTTGGGAAGTCGTGCAGGATCATGTTCATACGGGCGAGACCAGCGGTGGTCACGTCCATTTCCTGCCCCTCCAGGGTGATGTGCTTGCCAGCTTCGGCAGCCACCTTGAGCAGCAAGGAGCCGGAACCGCAGGTGGGGTCATAAGCAGTGGTCGAGGCCACGGCATTGGCCGGGGAGATGCCTACGACTTTGGCCATGATCCGGCTGACTTCGGATGGGGTATAGAACTGGCCCTTGCTCTTGCCACTCTGCGATGCGAAGTGCCGCATCAGGTATTCGTAGGCATCGCCCAGGATGTCGTCGTTCTCGGCACGGTTCTTCGAGAAATCCAGTTCAGGCTTTTGGAAGATGCCGATCAGGTTGCTGAGGCGATCCACCATCGCCTGACCTTCACCGAGCTTGTTCGGGTCATTGAAGTCAGGGAAGTCGCTGCGGGCAAGGCGCGAGTTGGCGTCGATCAGCGGCTGAATGACCTGCGTGTTGATCTTGTCGCCGATATCGCTCTTGCCCTTGAGGGCGACCATGTCCTTGAAGCTGGCTCCAGGCGGAATGGTGACCGGCGGGGCAAAGTCATCAGAGTCCCCGTACTTGTCCGAGACGTACTTGATGAACAGCATGAACAGGACGTAGTCCTTGTATTGGCTGGCATCCATGCCGCCGCGCAGTTCATCGCAAGACGCCCAGAGGGATGAGTAAAGGTCTGATTTTTTGATGGCCATTTGTGATCCTATTTCCGTGTTGTGCTGGTCGCCGGGGCGCGGTAGCCGGGCGCTAGCTTTGCGTTTTCGACGCCATACAAGGCCAGCGGATCGCTAAGCCAAAGGCGGTACTGTTCTTCTGTGAGGCTGTGATTTGGTGATGCATCCACGCTCCAGCGCAGCAGCATGTAGCCCGCCACCGCCGCGCGAACGCGCATCCGGATCGAGCCGTCAGTCATCCCGTAGTCCATCTTGATGATCTCGGGGCGCGCGAGGCGCGGGTGCGGCACTAAGTCCAACTCCACGATCCGCGTCCACTGAATGTCGTTGTCAGGGCGCTCGTTGGCTTTGGGTTCGTCATCTACCAAGGTCGGCGCTTCGATGCGGGTGACGACGAAGTCGCGGAACTCGCCGCTCTTGCGATCAAAGGCCCGGACGTGCCAGCGCAGGCCGGTGTCGACCAAGGCAAACGGAACGATGACCCGCTCGGACTCCCCGTTGGTCATCGAGTGGTAGCGAATCGCCACCGGGTGCTTGGCATGGATGGCACGGCAAATCGGAGCCAGCACTTCCATCCGAGGGCTGCTCAATACTGCAGGGGACTCGCAGGGCAGCAGGGGCTGTGAGTCGAGGTTAACGCCATCACCAAACCCAAGAGCGAGCGCCGACAAAACGCGCTGCGTCGCGTGCTCAAAGATCGGGGAGAACGTCTTGCCGATCCGGTAGATCTTGTTGCTGCCGTCGAACTCGATGTTCTGCGGCGCGATTTCCCGGTACAGCGCCAGATCGCGTGTGGCACCGGCAGGGGCCACCCCAAAGCGGTTCGCCAAGTCAGGGCGGCCGATTTCACCCATGAAGTAGAGGCGAAAGTCGATGTAAGCCAGCCGCTCCCGTTGAGCGTGGCTCAAGCTCTCGACGCGTTGGGGGTGCATAGTCAGGCGCTCCTCATCCACGTCAGGCGACGGTAAGACCGAATACGGAAGTTCGATTGCACATTGGTAGGCGCTTTACATCATCAAAATGATGACATTATTCGCCATTGCTTGTGCCTAAGCAAGTGATCGGTGCGGCCAAGTCGTTGAATTGAGGGACTCAGGGCCAAGGCGTTACTATCTGGTTCTGATTGCGGACGCGGGTTCGGTTCCGTGTTCCACCACCACTCAGGACACCGCCACACACTGGAACTCCCAGCGTGTGGCGGTTTTTTTATGCCCTGCAGGGTCTGGTGTTGAATTGGGCCGTGGGCGGTTGGATGCCTGGCGCATTCTGATCCGGCTCTG
>Ga0308171_1003989_pt1 | contig 12692 bp, 13 predicted proteins | sample PhyGR1_FD_202135 | JGI IMG/M metagenome (GOLD analysis project Ga0308171, IMG submission 202135) | Phyllosphere microbial communities from UC Gill Tract Community Farm, Albany, California, United States - DLSLSG.R1 | ecosystem: Host-associated > Plants > Phyllosphere > Unclassified | place: USA... | reverse complement strand
CGATCCGAACCCGGGAAAAGATCGTTCCCGTTCAGAGTGATTGTGGGGGACCCCGCAAACTGTACTGCCGCTGCATCTTCCTCGGTTTGGATGAGTCGATAACGCAGCACTGATCCATCGTGACCGGCCTCTCGGAGCGCCTCGGAAACACGGCGGCCGGCCTCTACCCAACTAGGGCAACCAGCAATGTGCAGCAGCTCGATGTTCATAACGTCAATCATCCTCGTGTTTCGTGTTGGTCGGCTGACTGTTTTGCGCTTGTTGGGATGTGTTCCGACGCGATCGGGTGAGCCCGAGCTCGCTTCTGGGATCCGCCGATAACGATCGTTTGCGGCGTGGTCTCGCATTCTGCTCTGCGAGGGGTGCCACAAACGTGCACCGGAAGTCGGTTTCGACAGACAGTTTCGGCACGCTCGAGGATCAAGTCTCGCTCGATGCCGAGCTTGAGGTTCGAGGATCGGTGGCTCTTCAGTGGATAACGGGGAAGGGGCGGCCCCAAGGCCGCCCCTTCTCTCTGCGTGAATCGTGACTCAGTGCCCGGCGCCCAGGTTGCCGGTGAGGCGGCCGTGGAAGGCTGCTGCGGTGTCGTTCAGGCCCTGGATGGTGACGTTCGTTCCGTGGTTTTCGTACTTGGTGACGATCGCGTCGAGAGCTGCGACGGTGGATGCATCCCAGACGTGGGACCGGCTCATGTCGATGACCACGGTGTCGGGGTCGTCGGCGTACTCGAACTGGGTGGTGAGGTCGTTGCTGGACGCGAAGAACAGCTCTCCATCGACGGCGTAATGCGCTGTGTCGCCGTTGTCGCTGAGGGTGCGGGTGACACTGACGAAGTGGGCGACGCGGCGGGCGAACATGATCATCGCGGCGATGACTCCGAGGATGACGCCGACGGCGAGGTTATGCGTCCAGACCGTGGCAATCACGGTGATGAGCATGACGGCGGTCTCGCTCTTCGGCATGCGCTTGAGAGTGCTCAGGCGGATGCTGTGCCAGTCGAAAGTCGCGATCGAGACGAGGATCATCACGGCGACGAGTGCTGCCATGGGGATGATCGCCACCACGTCACCGAGCGCGAGCACGAGGACCAGCAGGAAGACACCGGCAAGGAAGGTCGAGATCCGGGTGCGGGCGCCAGAGGCTTTGACGTTGATCATCGTCTGGCCGATCATCGCGCAGCCACCCATGCCGCCGAACGCGCCGGAGAGGACGTTCGCTGCACCCTGTCCGAGTGCCTCACGGGTCTTGCGGGAGTGGGTATCGGTGATGTCGTCGACGAGCTTCGCGGTCATCAGCGACTCGAGCAGGCCGACCACGGCCATTGCCAGAGCGTAGGGAGCGATGATTTGCAGCGTCTCGAAGGTGAGCGGCACATTCGGAATGAACAGCGCCGGCAAGCTCTCGGGGAGTTCTCCCTGATCGCCCACGTTCGGCACGTTCCATGCGAAGACGACGACTGCCGCGGTGAGCAGCACGATCGCGACGAGTGGTGCCGGGATCACCTTCGTGATCCGCGGCATGAGATACATCACCAGCAGGCCGACCGCGACGAGCGGGTAGACCAGCCAGGGAACGCCGATGAGCTGCGGGAACTGCGAGGTGAAGATCAGAATCGCCAGGGCGTTCACGAATCCGACCATCACCGAGCGCGGGATGAACCGCATTAGCTTCGCGACACCGAGCAGGGCCAGCACGATCTGGATGAGACCACCGAGCAGGACCGTGGCGATGAAGTAGTCCATGCCGTACTCACGAGCGACGGGCGCGATGACGAGCGCGATCGCTCCGGTGGCCGCGGTGATCATGGCAGGGCGGCCGCCGAGGAACGCGATCGCGACGGCCATGATGAAGGACGAGAACAGGCCGACCCGGGGGTCGACGCCGGCGATGATCGAGAACGCGATCGCCTCCGGGATCAGGGCAAGTGCGACGACGAGCCCGGCGAGGACTTCGCGGGTGAGGAGGCGCGGGCTGCGTAGAGCCTGCATGACGGTGGGTTCGATACGGTAACGCGACGCGGAGTCGCGGGTGGGGGTGACGGCAGTCATGTGCCCTCCGGGTGTTGGGCTCTCTCGTGAGAGCGCGGGAAACGAATGGGAGCGCAGCGGCGCGCAGGCGTCGGTCAGGCCGACACGGGAAGATATGGGGAGCGGGCGCGAGAGCCGCGCCGATCTAGACTCTAACGTAACGTGAGTGTTGTGGGGAAATCAGTGGAAGACGAACACGTGACCGTCGAGACGATGCGGATCGGCGAGGTCGCCGAGCGCACGGCGCTCTCATTTCGCTCGCTTCGACACTGGGACGACGTGGGGCTCGTGCAGCCGTCCGCACGCACGGAGGGCGGGTTCCGGCTGTACACCGAGAAAGACGTCGAACGCATCCTCATCATCCGCAGAATGAAACCGTTGGGATACACCCTCGACGAGATGCGCGAACTCCTCGACGTTGTCGACGCCCTCACCATCGACCCGAGTGACATCGCACTGCGTGCCCGGATCGACGACATCCGCGACGGCGCCGACCAGCGTCGCCAGAAACTCACTGAGCAGCTCGCCATGGCCGACGAGTTCGTGCAACTGCTCGGTGAACTCTAGAGCGACGGATTGGCTCGGCCTGAGGCCTCAGAATCCCGCTCGATCGTCCTGCCGCAAACGATCGTTTCCGGCGAGCCCCGATGTGCGGCGCGAAACGGCCGCCGCAAACGGTGGTCACAATCAGCGCTCGGCAAGGGGTTTCGGCGGACCCGTGCGAGGGGGCGCCTCGTGGCGCATGGTTAAGCGACGCCCGGCGCGATTCAGCTGGTTGACCTTGCCCCTGCGTCAATGTTTACAGTCAAGTGTTATGACTATTTCATTGATCGACAGCGCCCCTGCGATTGCCGGGGTTCTGGATGCGGCTCCCCATGAGCGGGCGGATCTCGTGCGCGAGATGTGGGCACCGATGGCAGGCATGTACCACTTCGTCGCCGACGGGCTGGACATGGCCTCCGTCCACCGTCAGAACTTCGGTTTCGACTGGGAGAACCCCTCGGACCAGCTCCGCGAGGGCTTGAAGACGCTCGTGGACGCAGATGCGTGGAGACGTGTCGCGAAGGCTCTTGAGTCGGGAGTATCCGCGTTGAAGGCCGCTGACCCGAGCGTGATCGTGCCGGATCTCACGGTTCTGCTCGTGCTCGGCGATCCCACTAACGATCACTTCCTCAATGAGGTCCAAGGGTTGTCCGGGTTCGGCGGGATCAGCGGCTACATAGCCATCACCGTGTGGCCCACCCCACGCGTCCTCGACAGGATTGAAGCGATCGCCGTCCATGAGCTCCATCACAATGTCCGCTATTCGCCCGGAGGCATCGTCTGGAACCCCGCCACGGTAACGGTCGGAGAGCACGTCATCTCCGAGGGGCTCGCGGACACATTCGCGACAGAACTTTACGGTGACACCGGGTACACCCATTTCGTCGCCGATGCGACCCGCTCTGATGACCAGGTTCTTGCGAAGGTGGCGACCGGGCTTGATGTCACCGGGATGCAGGACTTCGCTGGCTGGGTTCTCGGCGATGCCACGGCGCGCCTGTTCGGTGGTTCGCCCGTAGGCCTGCCTACTGGCGCGGGCTATGCCGCCGGCGCGCGGCTGGTCGCCGCGTACGTCGAAGCCGAAGGCACGACCGCGGCGCAGAACGTGCGTACCCCCGCGGCGGAGATCCTGATGCAGGCTCTGCCTCGTCTCGGTCTTGCACCGTCCGAGGGACACTGATGATCGAGTTGCAATGAGGAGTGCGTGATGGAGTGGACGGTCAAAGAGCTCGCTGAAAGAGCGGGGATCAGCGGTCGTGCATTGCGTCACTACCATCGCATCGGGCTGCTCTATCCCGATCGCGTCGGGTCCAACGGCTATCGCTACTACGGACCCGACGCGGTCGCACGCCTGCAGCGCATCCTTCTCCTCCGCGACACGGGGATGGCCTTGACCGAGATCGCCGCAGTGCTCAACGCGCGAGAGACCCCAAACGCTGAGATACAAGCCTTGCAGACCCACCTGAAGCAGCTGGATGCGGACCGGGAGACGCTCGAGCGACGCATCGCCGCGGTTCGCCACACCCTGACCATGCGGCAGGAAGGCCGCGAACCCCTAATGGATGTGATGTTGCAAGGCTTCAACGACCGCTACGAAACTGAGGTCGTCGAGCGCTGGGGACGCGACGCGTTCGAAGCCTCGAACCAGTGGTGGCACGGCAAGTCCGTTCGTGAACAACGAGCATGGAAGGCCGACACGGAGGATCTTTTGGCGCGCTGGCGCGAACTCCAAGAAGAAGGCTGCAAGCCGGATTCCCCAACGGCTCAAAAGCAGGCAACCGCGCATATGAGCTGGTTCGCCGAGATCCCCGGAACGCCGACCCACGCCGGCGACAAAGAGAAGTCCACCGCGATGGTCCTCGGAGTCGCCGACCAATACGAGTCGAATCCGGATTTTCACCTGAGTTTCGGTAGTGAGGCAGCCGCACGGTTCGCCGCCAACGCGCTTCGCAATCATGTCCAGCGCCTGCCCTGAGGTGCCGTCTGGCCGACAAGCAGCGAGAGGCGTGCGACCGATAACCAGTTCTATGGATCCATGTTCCCTCTGGCTGCCCCCAAAGCTCGGGTGATACTCGCCTGCCGTAAACGATCGTTTCTGGTGGGTACGTTTCCCTTCGTTTGTGCGGCGTGCCAGAAACACCCGCCGGAAGAGAGTTACGGCAGACCATTGCGGCGGCATAGCGGATAACAGGGGCTGAGCCTGGCCGGCCCGATGCCAGGCTCAGCCACTGCCCTATATATCGAGCGGGTGCTGAAGCTCGACGATCCGCATGCGTCCTGCCGCGAGGGCGAGGAGAGCGAGTACGGGCGGAATGATCCCAGCGACGATGAAGATGACTTCCACGGGCACGAGCAGCGAGAGCGGGCCGGCGATTGCGATCGAGACGGGCATGAACGCGATTGAGACGAAGAAGTCGAGACTCGCGACTCGACCGATCATGTCGAGCGGGACAAGTCGTTGCAGGAGAGTTCCCCAGATCACGACACCCGCTCCGGTTGCCGCGCCGACGACGAACAGCGAGGCCAGCATGAGCGGGAGGCTATCGGCCATGCCCAGCAGAACGAGGGGCAAGGTTCCGCCGCCCCAGCAGAGGATCATGAACGTCAGATACCGGCGCGGCAGCTTCAACGACGACACCACGAGGGACCCAACCGCTCCACCGATCCCGAACGCCGCCAAGAGAATCCCGAAGGTAGCTTCCGCATCCTCGAACCGGTCGCGCGTCAGGAACGGCAGCAGGACTTCGATCGGCCCCTGGATGATGAGGGCGAGCGACGACCCGAAGATCAACGTCCAGAGCAACCAGCGGGTGCCCGCGACATATCGGATCCCCGCTTTGAGGTCATCCCACACGTTGGTCCGGTCGGTCGCTGATGCGGTCTCGTTCGTCTCCTCCCGCTGGCTGAGGAACAGCACGATGATGAAAGCGATCGCGTAGGACGCGGCGACGATCACCGCGCCGATAGCGGGGAAGAACGCACCCACGATGACTCCGCCGAGCGCGGGGCCGAGTCCCTGACCCATCGACGGGCGCAGTGCGCCCTCGAGACCGTTGGCGGCGAGCAGCTGTTCAGGCGGGAGCACCTGCGGCAGGTACGCGCTGTAGGCGGGGTAGAAGAACGCGCTGCCGGCGCCCATCGCGAACGAGGCAACGCCGACATGCCATAGCTCGATCGTGCCGGTGAGCGACAACGTGGCGACAGCGGCCATGACCAGTGCCGTGCAGCCCTGGACCGTGATGATGATGCGGCGTTTAGAGAACCGGTCGGCGACGACCCCTCCGAGGATCGCGAACGCGAAGAGTCCGAGGCTCATGCCTGTTGCGACGGCGGAGAGCGCCAGGGGGCTGTCGTTGAGTGCCAGCACCTGGAACACCATGACGATCGTCCACATGCCGGTACCGAAGACCTCGATCCCGACCGCCGCGAACAGCAGCCGGTAGTCGCGAGTGGCGAGCGGGAGCAGAGCGCGCAGCGCGTTGGGGTTCTTCTTGCTCATGCCAGCGCCTCACTTTCCGTCGTCGAGTTCAGATGCAGCTGTGGCCAGTCGGCGACGTCGCGCAGGAGTTGGCGATCGTGGCTGGAGAGAACCACGGCGGCTTGTGTGGCACCAAGCGCATCGGTGAGTTCGTCGACGAGCGCGATGGAGAGGTGGTTGGTCGGCTCGTCGAGCAGAAGCACGTGAGGCTTGGCCGCAAGCACCAGTGCCAGGTCGAGCCGGCGTTGTTGTCCCATCGACAGCTCACCGATGCGCTTGCTCGATTGCCGAGCTCGCAGGAGGCCGAGCTGCGACAGCCCGACCGCTTCCGATGCCGGGAGGGTTCCGGCAGATACCAGTGCGTCAACATGCGCGGCGTAGACCTCGCTCGCCCGGCGACCCGGCGGCAGATCCGTCTCCTGACGAAGGAATCCGAGACGAGCGCTCTGCGGCATCCGCACCGCACCGGTGTCCGGGTGCAGCTCGCCCGCGACCACTCCCAGCAGGGTCGACTTGCCCGCACCGTTCGGGCCCGTCACCACCAGGCGTCCGCGATGCGACAGCGAGAACGATACGGAAGCTGCCAAGCGTCCGGTCACGCTCACCTGCTCGACGCTCAGTAGTACTGCTCCGGTCCTCGTGGGCAGGTCTGGGAACCGGAACTGCAGTGGTGGCTCGGGCACCGTCACCGCGTGTGCTTCGAGCTGTTCCTGACGTCGATGCACGCTCTGGACCAGCCCGCCGGCACGGGTCGCACGGCCGTGCTTGTTAGTCCCTTTCTCAGGACGCCACCCGGAGACGAGCCGATTCTGTGCAGAGCTGAGGCTGTCCTGCAGGCGGGCATGCTCCGCTTGTTGCCGGTCGTACTCCTGTTCCCAGCGTTCCCGCTCGGCCTGTCGGCCCTCGCGATATCCGGCGTACCCGTTGCCATATACCCGCACTCGATCATCCGGGGTCGGGTCCAGGTCGACGACGGTGTCGGCGACGTCCGAGAGCAGTGCCCGATCGTGCGTGACGACGACGACCCCGCCTGCACGGGAGCGGAGCTGCGCGCTCAGGAACTCGAGACCGGACCGGTCGAGGTGGTTCGTCGGCTCGTCGAGCAGCAGGAAATCATCGTCAGCACCGAGCAAGCACGCCAGACGCACTCGATACCGCTGTCCCACGGAGAGGTCACCGAGCAGCCGGGCCTGGTCGGTCTCCGCGTCGAGCGCTTCCAGCGCGATCTGCACCCGCCGTTCGGCATCCCACGCATCAAGTAATTCAGCGTGCTCCAGCGCGGCAGCGTAACGCTCATCCGCGCCGACGTCCCCGGCCGACATGGCACGGGCCGCCTCGTGGAGGGACGCCATAGCGGCGAGCGGTTCGGCGATCGCGTCGGCTACGGCCTGGCCCACGGTCCGGTCGTCGTCCGCAGACATCTCCTGTTCCGCGACGCCCAGAGTTCCCGTGCGCTGCACGGTTCCAGAATCAGGGAGCAGTGTGCCGTCGAGGACGTGAAGCAGGGTCGACTTCCCGCGGCCGTTCTCGCCGACGATCGCTATCCGCGACGCAGGAGTAACGGTGAGGTCGACATGGTTCAGGACGCTGGTCGCTCCGCGCATCACTGAGACGTCGGAGGCGATGAGTTGGGCGCGCTGGCGCGCCGGTAGATGTTTGGTCAGGGCGAGCATTCGAATCCTTCGAGACGACGCACCGAGCACTCCAGATGAAGCGCAAAGGGTACGCAGATGACGGCGACCCACGAGGGTCAGAAACGAGCGGCCGCCGCAAGCTCGGAGAAACTCAACGAGCGCGGTGGGCCTTACTCAGCCTTCAGAGGAAAAACAAATGCACGTACCGATCGTACGGTGTCGACCTTCCCTGCCGCAAACGATCGATTTCGACGGTCTTGCCACCGATTGCGATCACCTGCGCGACACGCCGGCACGTGGCCTGCCGATACCCCCTGCCGAAACCTAAACGCCCCGATACCTCGGCTGTAGCGTTTTCGGCATGGCACACGAAGTCGGGTACGCCCGAGTCTCCAAGCGCGAGCAGAACCCCGACGCTCAGGAGGCTGAGCTGCGCGCCGCCGGCTGTGAACGGGTATTCGTCGACCACGGCGAATCGAGCCGCTCCACGGACCGCCCGCAATGGCTCGAGTGCTTGAACTATTTGCGAGCGGGCGACATTCTCAAAGTGCGACGTCTCGACCGTCTCGCCGGTAGTGAACGCATCCTGATCGAGACGCTGCAGGACCTAGACGCGCGGCAGGTGAACCTCGTCAGCCTCACCGAACCCATGATCGACACGACCACGCCGATGGGCCGAGCTCTCTACGGCATCGTCGCGGTGTTCGCGCAACTCCGCGTCGATACCATCCGGGAAAACACCCTCCGCGGTCTCGACTACGCGCGCAGTCAGGGTCGTGTCGGCGGCCGTCCGAGCGTGATGACGCCCGAGCGGATTGCTGAGGCCGAGCGCATGCGTACCGGGCAGCAGAGCTGGGCAAGCATCGCGCGCGTGCTCGGGGTCGGAACTTCTAGCGTGCGACGAGCACTCGTCCGATAGTGATCACTATGGACGAGATAGAATTCCCTATCAGGGGTGATAGATATGCCGATCTCAGAGGTTCCGGACTGGGCCCGTGCGGCGGTGTCCGCGCGCCATCGGAAAGAGATGGCTGAGCTGGACTACCGGCGCGAGCTGTGCCGGTTCGACCAGCACGGATACAGCCAACGCGAGATCGCCAGATGGCTCGGGATGGCCCAGCCGTCAGTGCTCAGCGCACTCCGCACGGCCGCTAAGGTGACAATGCCTCTGGACGGATTCTCCGGCGCGACGCCGTACGAGATATGCCAGCGCTATGCCGCCAGGTTCATCGATCGGGCGCAGCTCGTGGACGAACTCACGCGGTTCCCCTACGTGCAAGGCGGCCATACCGACGGGTATGACTCGCTGATCGTCGATCCGCCTGGCACCTGGTCGGAGATCGACGACGCGGCGCGCCGCGGCCTCATCAGTGACGACATCTACGAGACCGTGTTCAATCGCCGACACTTCTCGACCGCGCCCGAAGCGCCGGCGGTCGGCCCCGAGGAACCGAGCCCGAAGCAGTGACCACGAATGGCTCCCCCGAGTTGTACCGCGCCTCGAGACGAGCAAGCTCGTAGAGCACGGCGTTGCTCAAGAAGTCCGACAGGGAGCGGTGTCCTTCTGCGACCATCGTGTTGAGCATGGCCGCCCGCATACGCTCATCGAGCGATAGATCGACGTAGAAAGAGACCTTCCTGGGCTTCGGTCGCCCAGTCCCGGTCATAAGGAGAACCGTTCGACGCATCGATCAATGGATTCGTACGCTGCCTTCGCTTGCTGAAGGTGTTCGCGTAGAGATGACAGATCGGTGCTGCCCGTAGTGTTCGCTACTCTCGCGATCTGATTCACGTTGCTTGCGATGTTCGAGATGAGTCGCTCGATACGGAAGAACATCTCCAGAGCATTCCTTCGATCGGTGGCCGTCTCGCCGGGCTCGGGTGAAAGTGCCGACTCGACGAGTAGTCGGGCAACGGTCACGCCTTGCTCCGTGGAGCGAGCGACCAGTGCGGCCTCTTCCTCCTCGTTAACTTTCACCTTGTGAACAATCTGACGCGAGGCGGGTGCGTTCGGCCGTCGGCGGTTCTGGCTTGCGCGGTCGACCATCATGCTCTCCATGCCCAGCGCAGCGAACGGGAGAAACTTCGACTGGACAGACAAGCCGAGTTAGGGGCCCTAACCGTATAGCTTGCTCCGCAGGATTCATGACCGCACATGCGTCACCTCTTCGATGTGGGAAACAGAGGCTGCCGCGGGATGCTCCGCATTCCCTTGCCCTCGATTCGCTTCGTGGGTAGCGGTGCGTAGCGGCTGTGTAGCTTGTCGCGTGGCTGCTTCCTCCTGATCTCTCTGCGGAAGTAGCGGCGTAGCTCCTGTAGCGGGCGAAAGCGCAGAGGGGAGGTACCGCATCCATGCGTCACGAAGATCGACGAGTCGATATCCCTTTCGCACGCTCTCCCCGACACGATGGTTGGCGGGTCGGACCCCGTATGGACGAAGTACCCGAGCGACTCCCGCGACTCCCAGCGCGCTCGCCAAATCGCGGTATTCGGGCACCGTGCTGAGGGCTTCGACCAGCTGGACGCTGCCGATCCATGCGCCATCGCGGTACGAGTTGAGTACTTCGCGAGTGGCTTCCAGAAGCGCCAAGCCGACGTTCGCGGAACTCTCGTCCTCTCGCGCTTGCTCGACCATGGTGATTGCTGCTGCCCAGGCGCGATTGATCCATTCGTCTCCTGCGAGATGGGCCACTGCGACGAGCGGCTCCCAAAGATCAGCTGCGCGGTCTTCCACCGGCAGTTCGGGGCGGACACCGGCTATCTCATCTTGGTGGTCGGTGAGCAGACGATGCAGGCGATGGCGCACTACGGCGAGGTACTCCCCTGCGTCCCTAAGCCGGAACTGCTCAACGGGTTCAGTTCCCGAACGCCGACGCATAGTGAGTACTATCGCTCGGTCTTCGATAGTGTCCGGCAGTGCGCCGATCGAAGCGATCGCTGCCAGGGCGAAGACTCGATACTCCTTCAGCTGATTGTTTGGCTTCTCGACCCGGCCGTATACGAAACCCCGCTGGAATCCGGTGTTGAGGATCCCGCGGAGGGCTTCGGAGCGTTCACTCGGCCGTCCCGCTGAGAAAATCGCGTCCGCTTCGTCGAGCATCAACGTCGGCGGGGTGTCCCCTGCCTTCTCGATGCGTCGGAAGAGATACGGAACGCTGACGTCTGCGAATCGCACAGGGTCGTTGACCAGCAGGCTCAGCACCTCGAGCAAGCGCGTCTTCCCCGATCGTTTCTCGGCTGATCGGATCACCAACCTCGGTGCAACATCTAGGGCGGGAACCACGTGGGATGCGGCCGCCCACAGCGTCACTGCGTCATACGACGCCGCGTCCGGCAGGACGCAGTATCGGCGAATAGCCCGCTGAGCAGAATCGAGCGCGTCCGCGAGCTCAGGTATCTGAGTAACCAACCGGGTCACCTGCCGCTCGCCGTGGTGCGGCTCTGGCGGATCCACTCCACGACTTCAGAACGCGCGTAGCGAATCGTTCGAGGTCCCAGCCTGTAGAAGTCGGGCCCCTTGCCGAGGTAGCGAAGCTGGGCCAGCGCGCCAGTCGTCATTCCGGCGATGAGGGCAGCTTCCGCGGGCGTGAGTAGTGAGTCATCCATGATCATGTCCCCTTCGTTTCGTTGTGCTCGTTCTCTGTGAGCACTTGCTTCGACGATGACAACGTCTGAAGTGTGAGACACCATGGAGGGATGGATTGGTCCGAATCGGGGAAAGATTCGTTTGCGCGCTCGATCGGTGAGCGCATCCGAGATCTGCGTCTGCGTCGCGGATTCCGATCCGTTCGCGAGCTAGCTGCCGCTATCCCTAACGCACGCCTCAGCGCGAAGGTCGTCAGCAACATCGAGCTGGGGCGCAAGCTCGATCTGACAGTCGTCGAGCTTCTCGAGCTGTCCAGAGCATTGGGCGTTGCACCACAGCAGATCCTCGTCGACCACCTCCGTCCCTACGAGCCGACAGGGATTCCAGGAGTCAGTGAGGAGATCGCGACGATGTCCGCGATCGACTTCCTCGAATGGCTGTCCCTCCCGTTCGAGGGGCACCAACTATTCATGGATGTGAACGCGGAGACGCCTGAAGAAACCGCTGCCCTGGTCGCGCTTCGAAGCTATGAAATGCAACGACGGGAAGTGGCGCACCATACGGAATCGCTAGCGAGGGCGCTTCAGGTCAATCGTAAGTTCGCCGGCTTTAACGATCTGGGGCATCTCCGCAACCGCGTGGCCGAATCCTTCGCTGAGCTTCGACGCATGGCTAGCTTCCTGGAACAACGTGGCGTTCGCGTGCCGGCTGACCACTTTGGCCACAGTTTGACCACAACTCCCGGCGCGAACGACGATCGAGGTGATCACATAGATCACAAAGATCACCGGAACTGCACGAGTGTGAGCGCCGACGAATCCAGGCGATGAGGCGCAAATCTGACTGAAAATCGTGAGGTCACGGGATCGACGCCCGTCGGAGCCACACGGATGATCATTACAGTCATCCCAGAAACCCTCGCCTAGCTTCTACATGGCGGGGGTTTTGCTTTTCCCGGATGCCGCTCTGCGTCGGCATCCCTCACTCGCTTCCGCCTCGCGAGCCGGCGTCTCACGCCGCACCGAGAACAGGACACGCGTCGAGAACAGGCCGTTCTCCGCGATGACGCCCTGTTCCCTTGGCATCCCGTGCTCTCGTGACGGCCCCGCTCCCCGCAACCGGCCCCGGCGCCGCACCCGCGGCGTGCCGCGCGGCGCCGCCCGCATAGCGTCCCCACAGCCACGAGTGGTTCCGGACACCGTCAGACAGCGCTACTATTTGTTGACTTTTAGCAAACACCTGGCGCTCGACTGAGCTTTCCCGAGCCGTCCGCCAGGCCTTCTCACGAAGAGGCCCCGATGTCAGACATCACCACTCGAACCAGGCGTGCCCAGACTCCGCCCCCCGCCACGGGCGGCACGAACACCGTCATGACCCACCGCATGATCATGTTCGTGATCTTCGGCCTCATGGCCGGCATGTTC
>Ga0308171_1003987_pt1 | contig 12699 bp, 7 predicted proteins | sample PhyGR1_FD_202135 | JGI IMG/M metagenome (GOLD analysis project Ga0308171, IMG submission 202135) | Phyllosphere microbial communities from UC Gill Tract Community Farm, Albany, California, United States - DLSLSG.R1 | ecosystem: Host-associated > Plants > Phyllosphere > Unclassified | place: USA... | reverse complement strand
AAGCTGAGCGTGACTAGGAAACTACCGCCATTCGCGACCACAAGGAGGTGCTGATGTGTAATGCCTGGAATCATCCGAAAAACTGCAGTTGTGGTTGGGGCGGTGATGGACATATGGGGCGCTCCATCAATACCTTTAGCGCGCCATTGGCCCCCAGCGGCTGGTTCATTTCACTTACCAATACCTACCACAGCTACGTCAATCCCAACGCCAGCTGCCCAGTGTGCGGGGCTGCGGTGTTCTTTTATCAATCGGCCAGGGGTGGCCGCGTTTTCTTCGACGAACTGGGCCCGCCTTGGCCTAAACATCCCTGCACCGACACTAGCAGCCGACCAGGTAAAGCTCCAGCCACAGGTGGGCCAACCACCTATGCTTGGCAGCGCGCCGGCTGGCAACCGTTCATTATCGAAGCGGTCACAGGCATCGACAAAAGCTACCTCAAGCTGACCGGAACTCGTCAGGGACAGCACCTTTCCCTCTACCTGCGGCGGGTCGTGGCGCACCATCAACACCATCAGGTGCTGTCCGAGCACAACCTGGCGCAGATTAAAGCCATGAGCGACGGTCACTTTCTGCTGTCGATTCTGCTCCCGCAGGGCTCGCCGGTCACCCTCGACGTGTACAGCCTGCTTGCTCAAGCAAGAGATGGGCGAAGTACACCGGCAGAGTCGGCGAGACCCATCCCTGCAGATAAGCGAACTGCCTCGTTGATTAAGACATCCAGTCCAAGCCGGCCCAACGTCCAGCGTGAGCCGAAGAAACCGACTGAGCACGCTGCAGCGACCACGACCACGACCATGGCCTTGGCCTTTCGCAAGGCTCAGGAACGTCAGGGGCCTTCCTAACCTCCCTACGGTTCGGGCTGCGCGTAATTGAACGTTATGGTCAATCACCCCCCAACCGTGAACCACCATCTGGTGATACTGCATAGGCAATCTGGTCGCCGGACTCCGCGACTGCGCTATACCAATACCCTGGGGACTGGTTGGACGCGAGCGCAGGGGATCAACATGAAACGAGCCATCGAGCTGGAGACGTTGCAGACGCTGGTCGAGACCGGGGCGGCGCGGGAGTTTCGCGTGCTGCGCGAGGGCGAGGTCTGGCGCTTGGAACTGCGGCTCGGCAGCAAGTGGCTGCCGGTGAGCTCGCGGCGTGAACCCGTGCGGGTGTGGCGCTCACTGACGGCGGTGGGGCGGTTCTGTGAGGGACAGGGAATCCAAGACCCTGACGGTCGAGCTCTAATCCCACCTATCCGGTACACTCAAAGCTGAAGCGGCGTCACAGGGTGATTGAGTGAGTGCCTGCTGGCAGGGTTTTAAAATGAAGCTAGTTTTCTGCAAGCGACGGCTAATGATGCCTATAATGCTCGGCTTGTATGAGGTCAAATAATGGCAAGCGCAGAACAGCTCAAAGCACTGCTGAAATCACATATCACAGGTGATGACAGCCACTTTTTCTCAGTGGCTATGCAGGTCGCAGCGCATGAGGCCAAGCTAGGCCATGGAAAACTTGCCGAAGAACTAAAAGCCCTCATCGATACCGCGAAGGCTCGCCCATCGTCGAAAATAGCCAATAAGACAGTTCCCATCAGCCAACCTCGTGGCGAACTGGCTGGTCTCCTCCAAGCCTCCTACCCTCAAGCTCGACTGTCCGACATGATCTTGGACGAGCAGGTTGCGATGCGCTTGCACCGAATCATCAAAGAGCAGCAGAGCCACGCGAAGATTCGGGCGCATGGGCTGTCCCCACGACGAAAACTACTCTTGGTCGGCCCACCCGGGACGGGCAAAACCCTGACTGCTTCAGCGTTAGCCGGTGAATTGGGTGTTCCTCTATTCGTAGTGCGGTTGGATGCCTTGATCACCAAATTCATGGGTGAGACCGCCGCTAAACTTCGCCAAGTCTTTGATGCCATTACCGAGGTACGTGGTGTCTATTTCTTCGACGAGTTCGATGCCATTGGCTCACAACGGGGATTGGCTAACGATGTTGGCGAGATCCGCCGCGTACTAAACAGCTTCTTGCAGATGCTTGAACAGGATCAATCGCACAGCTTGGTAATCGCGGCCACGAATCACCCTGAGATTCTGGATTACGCCTTGTTCCGCCGCTTTGATGACATGATCCAATATGGACTGCCCGAAGCAGAGCAAATCATCGCTGTCCTCAAGAACCGTTTAGCCAGCTTCAAGCCCAAGCGATTGTCTTGGACGAAGCTTGCCGAAAAAGCCAAAGGCTTAAGCTATGCGGATATTTCTCGTGCGGCTGACGACACTCTTAAAGACGCCATCATTCATGACCGGGCATCAATCACCGATGCGGATGTCTTTCGGATGTTGGAAGAGCGGAAGCTGATCAGCAAAAGCCTCGTAATCGAAACCTAACTCAAAGAGCTGTATCGCGATGACGGATCAACGCCGAGCCAACCTCCCCCATCTATTCCCAAAAAACACCTCATCAACAGACCCCTTTACATCACACCGGGTTCCGGTCAGGCAAGCGCCACTCCCGGATCGAGACCGAGCTCAGCACGGCAACGCCTTGCAGGGGCAAATTCAGCAGCTCAGGCCTATCGCCGAACAAGCCAAAGAGGCGCAACAGGCGCTGGGGATCCAAGACGGAATTGGCCTCCGAATTCAGTTTGAAAGCTTCAATGATGTCAAATTAGCTTTTGAAAGCTTGGCTAACAAACCTAAAGGCATCGAACTTCTCAATTATAAAGAAGAGGGAGGGCAGAGTTTCGCAACTGTCTTCGTCCCAGATGGAAAACTTGATTATTTTGAAAAAGTCATCGTTGAATACCTCAATGATCGTAAAGGGGCTCAGGGTCAAAGTCTTGATCACAAAGCTTTAATCAATACAATCCAATCTATCCATGTTGCTCAACTCGAAGCACTTTGGACAGATGATCCCGAACTCCTTCCGATAGATGACGATGAGCTTATTTGGTGGGAGGCATGGTTACCGGTCAGAGAGAACCGTGAAGCCACTGTCGCGACTTTTACCATGGTTGCTGAAATGCTCAGCATTCGAGTATTGGATGGAGCGCTTAGGTTTCCGGAACGCACAATCCTGTTAATCCAGAGCAGTAAAGCGCAGCTACAAAGTTCAGTTCTGGCCCTCAATTGCATTGCCGAACTACGCAGGGCAAAGGAAACGGCAGATTTTTTCGATTCTTTTACCCCAGCAGAACAACATCAATGGGCTGAAGAACTGCTGGAAAGAACAACCTTTGCTGCCCCAGAAAATGCCCCGCATGTCTGTATCATAGATACCGGAGTGAACCATGGGCACCCATTGTTAGCTCCGGCTTTAACCATTCTCGATCTTCATACTATTGAACCCGATTGGGGTATAGATGATCGTAATGGACATGGAACCAACATGGCCGGACTGGCCCTTTATGGTGATCTCTCTAACACTCTTCGCTCAGCAGATCCGCTGGTTATTGGACATCGTCTTGAGTCGGTAAAGCTACTCCCGTGCAACGGCGCTAATACTGGCGACGAAAAGCAATATGGTGTCAATACCGTCGAAGCTGTTGCTCGATCTGAAATAACCGCTCCTTTTAGAGCACGTGTGTTCAGCATGGCGGTTACAACTATTGATGGCCGAGACCGAGGCCGCCCTTCATCGTGGTCATCGGCCCTTGACCGGCTGGCCTCCGATGCAGACGATCAGGGCGCCACACCTAGACTTTTTGTTGTGTCAGCAGGAAATATCCGAAATCCCACTGATTGGGCTGCCTACCCTGAAAGCAATACCCTGATGGGCATTTGTGACCCGGCACAGTCCTGGAATGCACTTACGGTAGGCGCTTTCACTGATCTGGTAGAACTTCCACATGGACTGAATGCAGTGGCCGAACAGGGCGCGCTGAGCCCATTCAGTACCACGTCTCAAACATGGGTAAATTATTATCCCTTGAAGCCCGACGTCCTCTTCGAGGGCGGAAACCTAATCCACGATGACCTCATGGGGCCCGCAACAGCAGGTGAGTTGTCATTGCTTACGACACATCACCTGCCTGTTGAGAGACCTCTCACCTTGGTAACCGCAACGAGCGCGGCAACATCGCTTTGTTCTCGAATGGCGGCGCAACTGATGGCAACCTATCCACAGCTTTGGCCAGAAAGTATCAGAGCCTTGATCGTTCATTCAGCAGAGTGGACTGATGCAATGAAGAATATGTTTCTTCCAGTTGATCGCTCGCCAACCAAGCAGGATTACGAACACCTGGTTAGGCACTGTGGATTTGGGGTTCCCAGCCTTGGGAAAGCCATGTGGAGTGCCTCCAATTCGCTCACCCTGGCGGTCGAGGACACTCTGCACCCCTTCAAAAAACTGAAAGGGAAAGATCCTTCTCCGCGCGAGATGCACCTCCACGAATTGCCATGGCCAAAGGACGAACTGGAAGCCCTGGGGGCAACCCCAGTAGAGATGACTGTCACACTGTCTTACTTTATCGAACCCAATCCCTCTTCACGTGGTCGATCTCGCTATCGCTATGAGTCACATGGACTCCGTTTCGATGTAAAGCGTCCAACCGAAGATATTGCTCGTTTTAAAGCTAGGATCAACGCCGCAGCACTTGATGACGAGAGTGGTACATCCAACAGAGACAATGACCCCGCATGGACTTTGGGTAAGCAAAAGCGGCATCGTGGCTCTCTGCATCAAGACACTTGGAAAGGTACCGCTGCCGAGCTAGCAAGCCGTGGCTATCTCGCCGTTTATCCATCATTGGGATGGTGGAAAACGAGAGCGTCCCTCGCGCGTTACGATACCCCCGCACGCTACGCCCTGATTATCTCGATCAAGGCTCCAGAGGTCGACATAGATATATACGATATTGTGGCCGCTAAAATTGCGCCTGAAAACATCATTCAAGTCTGAGATCAACGATCTACGAGAGCTCTCGTAGTTAAACTGTCAGTGCAATACCTGCCCCACTGACCCTTGCTGTAGGAACCGAAAAACCATTTCTGCTCGGGCCACGATGTCCTCGTTGGAAAATTCCTTCGGCATTCCATTCAGCATCTGGTCAATGATTGAGGTCTTGAGCTGTGCCTGAGTCGATGCTTTATCACGCAGATTGCCCAGCTCAGCCCGACGAACACCAACGGTTGCCAGCAGATCCATGGCTACCTTCTTGAGCTTGCCCATATCAATATCACCCTTGGTCAACGCTGACTTGTCCTTGCAGAGCAGGTCGTATACGGCAAGCTCTTTCTCGGTAGAGAAACCTTCTCGGACGTAACGTTGCTCCTCCTGATCTAATGAGTCGTGGAACTGGAGCAACTGATCAAAAACTTTCTGAATTTCGGCTTTGTCCTTGTCGCGGTTGTATTCCTCAATGATCTCCATGTAACGCGTATACAGATCAACGCGTGTCGGGTTGTTTCTCAGCATCATTTCGATACGTGCCTGAATCCGCTCCTGCAAACTCAGGGTTACCGTTTGCTGCTGAGTCGACTTGGAGAACTCGGCCCGCAGTCGTTCAAAGTTAATACCGGACAAGTTGTAAGGCTGGGTCGGGGTGTCGCGGATAGTGTTGATGTGCGCCACATCAAGGGCGTTATCCACCAGTCCACGTAGTTCCTGCATAATTGAGCTGACATCAACTTTACCCTTAGGCTTTTGCAGCATGTTGTAGATAGCTGCGATAGCGCTTTCTTGAGGCTCGTATTGGCGCAGCTCGTCCCGTGGAAACAGCCCGCGATAACGGTCGGCTACATCCTCGGCAAGTACCTGGAAGGTCTTCTTGATTTCAGCCGAAACAGAAAGGGCATTCTGCGCATCCAGCAGTGCTTGCCAGCGATCTTCACCTTCTCCAGCCTGAACCAGATCATCCAACTCAAAGCCTGCACTGGTGAGGTGAGCCCGGACTTTTAAAATAGCTGCGGCGTACTCAACAAGGGCTTGCTCTTCATCAAGCAAGGGATCATTGCCATCGTTTTGAGCGTTGCCCTGTTCACCTTGGCCATAGACAGCTAGCGCCTTGCGCAGGCTTTTAAGCATGCCGTTGTAATCAATGATTAGGCCGTTTTTCTTGTGTGCGGCTACACGGTTAACCCGAGCGATGGCCTGCATCAGGGTATGACCCTTCATGGGTTTATCGAGATACAGGGTCGCCAGCGACTTCACGTCAAACCCGGTCAACCACATCGCACAGACGATGGCGACTCGGAATGGATGCTTACCGTCCTTGAAGCATTCCTCTACATCGCGGCTATCAATGCCTCCGTTGATGACTTCCCGATAGGGTTGAACCTCGATTCCTTCCCGGCTGAAATCTTGGATTTCGTTCTGGTCTGAGCTGAACACTGGGTGGATTTGTGTTGCCTGCATCCACACGATCAGCGCAGCATCGCGACGTAGCCCCTCGGAAAAGGGCTTACCTTTGGCATTGAACAGCGCCTGATCGTCTTGCAACTTGATCTCCAGCGCCTGGATCTTCTCGGCCCATTTGCTCTTGATGCGGATGGCCATCTTCACGCAAGTAACCTTGTCGATGCAGACTAGCAGCGCCTTGGCATTGCCACCAAACTTGATCGGTTGACCAGCTCTTGGTGGTACTTCCATCAATCGCCAGCGCTTGTGGAAGTGCTCGACAAAATCAGTGGCGACATCATTTAGATGGGTATCAGATGTGAACACCGGGTAATCACGAGCCAGCTCGCGGTAAAGCTTCTCTTCCTGCTCTTCCGTCAAATCACCATCATCGCGGGCTTGATCAATACGCTCTTCAATTCGCCGGTTCAGCTCCTCGTCGACAATGCGGAGCTTTTCACCCCGGCTCTCGTAATAGAGGGGTAGGGTGGCGCCATCGGCGACGGCACGCTGGAAGTCATAAACCGAGACATAGCTACCAAAGACCCGCTCGGTTTCACTTTTCTCCTGCCCATCGATCAGCGGTGTACCGGTAAAACCAATAAATTTGGCCCGCGACAAGGCCATGCGCATTTGCGTTGCCAGACGTCCGTACTGGGTACGGTGAGCTTCATCGGAGACCACAATGATGTCATCGCGTTGCGACCAGGGCTCAGTCACACGATTCCGAAACTTATGAATCAGGCTAAAGACGTAGCGGCGGTTTTCATCTTTCAGCAAACGCTCCAGACCTTCAGCCCCAGCCGCTTTGTCGCGGCTGTTAGTGGAAATGCCGCAGCCCACAAAGGTACTGAAAATCTGATTATCCAGTTCCTTACGGTCGGTGAGCAGCACGAAGGTGTAGCGGGAGGACATCTTGCGATGAATCTTCTGGCAGAAGAACACCATAGAGTAGCTCTTGCCGCTGCCCTGGGTATGCCAGAACACGCCAAGCTTACCGGCCAGAACCGCCGGGCCGCCTTCGCGCAGATTGTCGATGGCACGATTCACCCCAAGGTACTGGTGGTTGCGGGCAATCACCTTGGCGGTGTGCTCTTCGCTATGGTCGAATAGTGTGTAGTTCTCGACGATATCCAGCAGACGATTTTTTGCACACATGCCACGCAACAGAATCGGCAAAATAGGCTTGAGTGGCGCCGTGTCCGGTTTCGGGGCCGGGTCGACATCTTCCTCAGCCAAACGCTTCCAGCGGTAAAAGTGATCCCAACTGCTAGTAATACCGCCATAGCGCGCATCCAGGCCATTGGAAACAATCACTAGAGCGTTGTAGTGAAATAGCAGAGGAATGGTGCCGGGATGGCTGTCGTCAGGTCGACCGCGATAGTCAATATAGTTTTCGTCGAACGCCGCCTTCAACCCTTTGTCGTGGCGTTTCAGCTCAATAAACAGCAAGGGCAGGCCGTTGACGAAGCCGACCAGATCGCAGCGCTTGGTATAGGGGCCGCTCTTGACCCAAAGCTCGCGCACCACCAAAAAGTCATTCTCGTCCTGCTTACCCTCGGTGAACTCGATGACTTTTACGTGAACGTCTTCTTCGGGACGACCGCTGGGTGCCTTGAGGCTTATGCCATCACGCAACATTCGCCACTTTTCTTCGTTGTGTTGCAGCAGGGTCTTGGTTGGGTCGGCATCCAGCAGCAGTTCACGTGCCTCTCCCAATTTTGCGGGCGACAACCTGGGGTTAAGCCGGGCCAAGGCCTTGTCCAGTTCGCGAACCAGCACCACCTCGTTGCGATCCTTACGCCCGAGCGTGGAGTTTGGATCAGATGGCAAACCATGGACTTCGTCCATGGCATAAACCGAACGCCACCCCAACTCCTCAGCCAGCAATTTAGCGGCGGGTTCCTGGACATTCTTGTCTTCCGAATAACTGGCCTTGGCCATACTGCACTCTCCCTGCTCAGGTGCTTTAGACCCGGATCGCTCCTGACATTAATTGAGGTAACAACGCATCACGAGCATCTGCGGCTTGCAGATTAGCCTCGCGCAAATACTCTACCTGTTCAAATAGCGGCCCAACATATTCATCAAACTGCCCAATGACTCTTCCCGGCGGGATTAGTATCTCAACGGGATGCACAACCTTCCGGTCTAACGATGGCACCGATGCACCAGAGTTGTACTGTGCCAAATTCATCTCCGATAACATGAAATAGGCAAAGAGGGGCGTGACACGACGAAATTCTTTGACCCACAAGGAAGTATTTAGAGGCCAAAAGTCACAGGGTACATAGTGAACCAGGCCTAGTGTTCCGCTTCGACCCGTCACAACACCGGGGCCCTTAACCTTTGCCTCACAGTGATAGCCGTTGATCCCAGCCGATGCATAGATCGGTATGCTACCTGGCTTTCTTACACCATTCGGCAAATCGAACCCACGCTGTAATAGCAAAGCCGAGTCGAGACGCTCTCGACTCCAGCCCTCCGGAATTCCCTCGGTACGTTTCACTAGCTCAAAGCCTGGGAAGCGTAGATTGATGAACCACTCTCGATACAATAGGCGAGCCGACTCTTCGAGCAAGGCAATACGACGACGATTAGCTTCCATAAAAGCATCGTATCTAGCCAAAAAAATGCCTATCTTTCTTTGAGTTTCCAGCCTATGAGGGTACTTGACAAAAAGCGACCTCAGCACAGGATTTTTAATCCCAGGTACAGTTGTGCCCGTCGAATTTGCATGGAGCTGGGCTTGAAAAGCCGCAGATTGAAGATAATAAAAAAGATAGTTCGGATCGATTTTATCAGGGTCTGGACGAAGCAGAATCACACGCTGTGCGAGTGCAATTTGCTCCTCGGAGTTCCATAGAGCGAGTTCCCCGAGTGGAGCTTCCGTAGTGATTAAAATGTCATTTTTGACCGGCACTCCCCGTCGCATAACCTCCCCATACATCGAGGGGTCAATATACTCTTGCGCCCCATCGTTGATGACCCGCCCCTTCTTGATGACCTTTGCGGTAATTAGTCGTATGCCTGAATCCGTTTTTGGGGGTGTTTTCCCCCTATAGTCGATGACACATGAAAGCAAATCATCCAGTTGGCAACTGCTCCAGCTCATTCGCACATCTCCGCGAGTGCGCATTGAATCTGAGAAGCTAACTCCGCTGCCTTGTCGTTCAACTCCGCCAGCTCGGAGTGGATTTCCTTCATCCGCTCTCGGAATGCCTCACCTTCATCGTCATCTTCAACGCCAAGCGCCACACCCACGTAGCGCCCTGGCGTCAGCGAGTAACCGTTGTCAGCGATGGTCGCGCGGCTGACCACAGCGCACAAACCCGGTACGTTTGCATAAACGCCATCTGGAAAACGGCTCAGTAGCCAGTGTCCCTGAGTGATAAAGTAACCGGCACGCTTGAAAGCCTCAACCGCCAGGTCGCGCACCGTAGGTTGCTCCCGTTTCTTCACATCGCGGTGTTGCAGGGCTTTTTTTACTTCACGGCAATCTTCGTAGGCAAAGGTGTAGCCAGCAGAGGCCCATTGGCGGCTGCGCAGTTGCTTGTCCGCCATATCAAGCAGTTTCAGCCAGGTCTTGTGACGGGTCTCAAGCGCGGCAAGGCCCGCCTTGAGAATGGTGTTACCTGCTTCCGCCTTACCTTGCGCTGTTTTGCGAGCGGTTAAGTCTCCAAGGGTAGGCAAATATCCCAATAACGACTTAGCCTCCGCCAGCGCCTTATCTATGAGCTGTTGCCATGCATGGCTTTCCGTCTGCACCTGCTTCAACTCATCGCGAAAACTGGCCAATAGCTCATCCGTCAACTCATGGCCTTCACCCAGTTTGGTACGGGCAATGGCAACAGGAGTCGTTTGCAAGGTAGCGTCGGCAAGATCGCTTAGGGCCTTCTCTAAAAAGCTGATCTGCTGATTGTCAGCGCTAACCCGCTCGGACAACTGTTGCAGATGCTCAGCCAGCTGCTGTTGGTAATGGCCCAGTAACTCAACAAATCGCTCGGTCTGACCACGGTACAGCCACGTAATAGCCGACAAGTTACTCAGCTGTTCTTCAGTGAACACATGGGAACGCGCCGAGACCACAGTGTAGACATTACGTGCATCAATCATCAGCACACTGTCCAAGCGTTCTTTTGGCTTGCTCTTGTCGTAAAACCATAAAGAGCAAGGGAGACTTCGGGTATAGAAGAACTTGGGGCCAATGGACATCATCACGTCCACATGGCCGGTTTCCACCAGTTGCTGGCGGATGTCTCTGTCTTTATTACCAGCATCCGAGGCACTAGCTGCCATGACAAATCCGGCCCGGCCAGAGGCATTCAGGTAGCTGTAAAAATACTGAATCCACAGGCTGTTGCCATTCGAAATGGTTTCGCTGGCGTCCTTGCCTCGACTCTTGCCAGCGGTGCCAGGTAAACCAAACGGCAAACGCTTGGGTGGTTTGTCTTCGAGAGTGCCAACCTGGCTCTTGATCTTTGCAACCTGCACGCCATCAACGTTGAATGGCGGGTTAGCCATGACAAAGTCGCACTGGCCAACCAGCTGATGCTGATCTTCGTAGAAGGTGTTGCCCAGCAGGATTTTACCTTCCAGGCCATGTACCGCGAGGTTCAAACGCGCCAGCTTGCTGTTGACCTCGGCTTTCTCCTGACCGTAGAAAGTGATGTCCGCATCATGGGTAAGCTTGTGCCGCACTTCCTCCATGAAGTGGCCAGTCTGCACGAACATGCCCGCCGAACCACATGCCGGATCAAGCACGGTACCGTGGTCAGGCTCGATCACGTTGACGATCATCCGCACCAAGCTAGGTGGTGTGAAGAACTCACCACCTTCCTGAGCACCGCTTTGAGCAAACTGATTAAGGAAGTATTCGTAGATCCGCCCGAACACGTCGCCACTGGCATTTTGCAGGGCGGGGCGGTTAAAAATCTTGATCAGGTCAGGTAGTAGGTCGCGCTCCAGCCCGTGATAGTTCTTGGGTAGAGCACCTGCCAGCAGTCTGTTGCCATCCAGGTCGGTGACACTATCTTCAATCGCCTGCATGGCTTCATGGATGGCTGCTGCAATGTTTTCACTGGCGGGCAAACTAGCTAGATATTCGTAGCGGGCGATTTCCGGCAGGTAGATTGCCGCTTTACCCTGAAAACCCAATTTGATGCGGTCTTCACGCAACTGGCCGGTTGCCCGAGCCGGAATGCTGCTTTCCACGTCATCGAGCAAAGCATAAAAACGAGTCGTAGCATGCCGTAGAAAAATCAGCCCCAACACAGGCATCGAGTATTCGCTGGCGGTTAGCTTGGAGTTCGCTCGTAGCTGATCAGCAGCCTCCCAAAGATCGGATTCGAGCTGCTTGAGTTCCTGATAATCCATATTCAAACACGTGCCTTGTTTCGAATTCGCCATGATGAATGCACAGGTGCTGACCTGCGATTCAAAGTTTCACCCGCACCCTTTGAAGAGGAATGTGATGCGTTGATTGTAGCAAGGTGGCGTCGCCAAAATGTGCGTTTGCAGGGCCAGCTCATAACTTAACCTTTATGCGAAATTCCACAGCTGAATACGCAAAACCCCCGACAGATCTGCAACTGTCGGGGGTTTTGTTTTAAACCGAGGTGACCATTATCTTAGGCCGAACCGCTTAACTTTGCCCGAAGTGGCGGTTAACTTTGCCCACCTACAACAGGATCAGAAGTCCAGGTTGGAAACCGCCAGTGCGTTGCTCTCGATGAAATCTCGGCGAGGTTCGACCGCATCACCCATCAGGGTGTTGAAGATCTGGTCTGCACCGATGGCGTCTTCGATGGTGACTTTCAGCATGCGCCGCACGCTTGGGTCCATGGTGGTTTCCCACAGCTGATCCGGGTTCATTTCGCCCAGACCTTTGTAGCGCTGGATGGTGTGGCGCTTGGTGCTTTCGGCCATCAGCCAGTCGAGGGCTTCCTTGAACTCGGTAACGGCTTTCTTGCGTTCGCCACGCTGGATGTACGCGCCTTCATCGAGCAGGGTGCTCAGTTGCGCGCCCAGAGTGACAACGGTTTTGTAGTCGTTGCTGCCGAAGAAGTCGCGGTTGAAGGTGACGTAATTCGACAGGCCGTGGGAGATCAGTTCGACCTCTGGCAGCCAGACGCCACGCTCGCGATCCTCACGCAGGCTGGCCTTGTAGACCAGGCCCGACTTCTCGTTGGTACGCAGACGGACTTCATACTGCGCCAGCCACTCTTGCATCGCCGCGTGGTCGCCCAGGGTTTCCAGACTGACGGCCGGCAGATAGATGAAGTGCTCGGTCAGCTCCTGAGGGTACAGACGCGACAGACGCTTGAGGGTCTTCATCACCATGCGGAAGTCGTTCACCAGACGTTC
>Ga0308171_1003984_pt1 | contig 12705 bp, 20 predicted proteins | sample PhyGR1_FD_202135 | JGI IMG/M metagenome (GOLD analysis project Ga0308171, IMG submission 202135) | Phyllosphere microbial communities from UC Gill Tract Community Farm, Albany, California, United States - DLSLSG.R1 | ecosystem: Host-associated > Plants > Phyllosphere > Unclassified | place: USA... | reverse complement strand
TTCAGTTGAATAAGAGTTACGCATATCCGAACACCTCAGATTTGGACGCCATCATAGCGCCTGATTGAAGTGTCCAAAATCATTAGGCCAGTTCAAGCCAGCGATGGCGGTGGTGCAGTGGATGAATATTTGTCTGGGAAACCGCTTTCGCGAGCAGGCTCGCTCCCACAGGTATTGCGTTTGGCCGAGGTTCATTGGTGTAGCCGGAATTCATGGAATTGGGGCTGTAACACAGCCCGCACAGCCCTTACCGTGAACTCATCATTCCGCCTGCCGAGAGCCGCGCCATGTCCCTGCGTCTGGATTACTACAACGCTTCGCCCAAGGCGATGAAAGCGATGATTGCCATGGAGGCGCTGACCACCCACCTGAGCATCGAAGCGCCACTGCTGCAATTGATCCGGATCCGCGCTTCGCAACTCAACGGCTGCGCCTTCTGCACTGACATGCATTCGGTGGACGCGCGGCGAGCCGGGGAGAGTGATCGGCGCCTTTACGCGGTCGCGGTGTGGCGAGACAGCAACTTCTTCAACCCCCGCGAACGCGCGGCGCTGGCCTGGGCCGAGGCGGTGACGCTGTTGGCCGAAAGCCACGTGCCGGATGACGTCTACCAGCAGGCGCGCGAGCAATTTGATGAAGGTGAACTGGTGGACTTGACGGTTGCGGTCAGCGCCATAAACAGCTGGAATCGCCTGGCCGTCAGCTTCCGCCAGACCCCGAGTGACTGAAAGCACCCATCCCTGTGGCGAGCGGATCTGATCGTTCCCACGCTCCGCGTGGGAATGCAGCCCGGGACGCTCTGCGTCCCAATGGAACGCGGAGCGTCCCTTGAGGCATTCCCACGCAGAGCGTGGGAACGATCAACCTGCCTAATTCGCCGGCCGCTGCGGTTTCACCGATGTGCCAAAGGTGTTGCCCATCCGCGTACTCGTCGCCGCCGGTGTCGCCAGCCCGACCTGATTCGGCGCGCGCTTGTGCACCGGCACATTCAACGCTTCCATGTTCTTCTGCGCCGCCGCCGCGCCGTCGGGATTGTTGCCCATCTGCTGGCTCAGGCAATCGTAATTCGGCGCCTTGTAACCGCCGACCGTGACCTCGACACAACCCAGCGGCTCCTCCGCCTGCGCCGCGCCCACCGTCATCAGCAAGACCCACATCCACCGCGTTTTCATGTCCGCCTCCTGGCCCGCCCGAATGGGCCGCTCTGGGGTTTGAGTCTAGTGCAAGCGCGGCGCAAAACCCGTGATGGTTTTTTTGCACCGCCCGTCATACCAGAGTCATAAATGCCCCGCAGGATAGCGATTTTCAGGGGTGCGCCAGTCGTGCAGCGAGGCAGTTCGCGGATCAGTCTTCAGCGCTCGGCGACGCTTGTGCGCCGCGCGGGTCTGGGGTGGCTGCTCGGTCTGCTGGCCAACGCGGCCAATGCAGATCCAGCAGCGGCGGATATGCGCCTGACCTTGCACATCCCGGCGCAGGAACTCGCTCGGGCGCTGGATCAATACAGCCGCGCCACGGGCGTCGCGGTGCTGGTCGACAGCCAGTTGAGCCGGGGCCGCCGCTCCCTCGCCGTGGATGGCGAATTCACCGCCGCCGATGCCTTGCGCCATTTGCTCGGCGGCACCGGGTTGATGGCGCGCTATGCCCGCGCCGACGCGTTCACTCTACAAGCGGCGCAGGTGGAAGATCTGCCGATGCCGACGGACAAACCCACGCCGGCCGCTGTCGCGGTCAACCGCAGTTATGCGACGGCGGTGCAAGCGGCGATCGAGCGCAAGCTGTGCCGCTCGCCGCTGACCCGCCCGGGCAGTTATCGCGCGGTGTTGCAGGTGTGGGTCGGGCGCGACGGCGTGGTGCAGCACAACCGGTTGGTCACTTCGACCGGCGATGTACGGCGCGATAACGCGCTGGTGGAAAGTTTTCGCAACCTCACAATCGATCGGCCGACGCCCAGCGCCTTGCGCCAGCCGGTCACGTTGCTGTTGTTACCGGAGTCGTCAGGGAAGCGCATGGAATGCACGAGATGGGAAGGAGTTTCCGGGGGATGAAAGACGCCGGACAAAGCACGATGGGCCAGCTGTTCCTCAGCTCCTACGAGGACTTTCGCGTGCGCCTGCGACGCCGCCTCGGCTCCGAGGACCTGGCCAATGACGTGCTGCACGAAACCTGGCTGCGGGTCGATCGCATGGAAACCCCGCCGAACCTGCTCAAGCCCAACGCCTACCTGTATCGCATGGCCCTGAACATCGCCGCCGACCGCCGTCAGGCCGATGCGCGCCTGCTCACCGGCACCGAAGTCGAGGAACTGCTGCAACTGAGCGACGAGGCCCTCGACCCGGCGCGGGTGGTCGGCGGACAAAAGGAGATGCAGGCCCTGCTCAGCGCCTTGTACGAACTGCCCGCACGGCGTCGACGGATCTTCATCGCCGCGCGGCTGGAGGAGGCGCCACACCTGGAAATCTCCCAGCGTTTCGGCATCTCCACGCGCATGGTCGAAAAGGAAATCAAAGCCGCGCTGGGCTTCTGCGCAGCAAAACTGGAAAGAAAAGTGTTTCAGCGGTTCGGTCGCGGGGCCGGAAAACCGTCTAGCGAATAGTGACCCGATTAATCCGTTGAGAATTTGCGCGTTTGAACATCTTTCGACTGAAACCCGCCGAGCCTTCGGCCACCGAGTTGCTGCACAGCGAAGCCCAAGACTGGCTGATCCTGCTGACCTCGGGCCGCGCCACCGTCGCCGACGCCCGCGCCCTGCGCGAATGGTGCGCGCAGAGTGGCGAACATGCCCGGGCGTTCGAAGAAGCCAAGCGGCTATGGCATCACCTGCAACCGGCCGCCGAAGCGTTGCAGGGCCGACGCGGCTTCGGTCGACGGGCATTTCTCGGCGGCGCGATTGCCGCATCCGCCGCATTCCTGCTGGTGCGCGGCACGATTCCCGGCGGCTTCGAAGGCTTGGGCGCCGACTACATCACCGAAGTCGGCCAGCAACGGCGGGTCGAACCGGCGCAAGGCGTCAGCCTCGAACTCAACACCCAGACCCGCATCAACCAGCGCAGCGTCGAAAACGGCGTGCAGGGCTTTGAACTGGTCAGCGGCGAAGTCGAAGTGCAAACCGCACGTCTGCCACTGGCGATGCAGGCCGGAGCAGGGTGGTTGCGCGCCAGTCAGGCGCGCTTCAACCTGCGCAACACCGACCAGCAAGTCTGCGTGACCTGCCTCGACGGCACGGTCGACGTCGCCATCGAAGGCCGCAACCTGCGCCTCGAAGCGGGCCAGCAAGTCACCTACGACGCACGGCAAATCGGCAACGTGCAAACCGTCGACACCGCCGCCGTGATGAACTGGCGCCAACAAGTGCTGGTGTTCAACGGCGCGACCCTCAGCCAGATGATCGACGAAATCAACCGCTACCGCCCCGGCATGCTCCTGCTGCTCAACCGCGAACTCGGCCAACGCCGCGTCCAGGCCCGCTTCAACCTCGACCAACTCGCCGGCGTCGCATTGCTGATCCGCGACGCCTACGGCGTCAAATGCACCGAACTGCCGGGCGGCGTGGTCGTCCTCAGCTAGCGCCAAAAAGGCTTGCTCCAACGTCCGGCCCACTCGCTAAAGCTCGGGGTTCCTTCGTTCCGATGTCGCCCGTGGATCAAGATCAAAAAAGCAGGCGAGCTGACACTCGGCCTATCGGATGGTGAAAGCGTGGGGTGTTCGGCTTTTGATTTGCGTTGTCGCTACCCCTCACCCCAGCCCTCTCCCGAGGGAGAGGGGGTCGATTGGGAGCTTTTCAGAATCTGCATTCGGCTCGGTATCTCAAGTCGGCGTACTTCGCCTGTACAACTCGGTCAGTCCCCTCTCCCTCTGGGAGAGGGCTAGGGTGAGGGGCTCTTGATGTGGCTTTTGATCTATTGCCCCTTCCCCCCTGTGCCTTCTGTGGGAGCGAGCCCGCTCGCGAAAGCAGTTTCCCGGCAGACCAATATCCAACGATTGCACTCAATCCCTGTGGGAGCTGGCTTGCCAGCGATGACGGCCTCACAGCCACCCAATCCCCAACTGCCTACACCCAATCCAAATGTAGGAGCCGCCGAAGGCCGCGATCTTTTGATCTTGCTTTTGCTTTCTGTGGGAGCGAGCCCGCTCGCGAAAGCAGTTTCCCGGCATACCAATATCCAACGATTGCACTCAATCCCTGTGGGAGCTGGCTTGCCAGCTATGACGGCCTCACAGCCCACCAATCCCCAACTGACCTCACCCTCGCTTGATACTCACTCCCTCACTTCTATCCAAAAGCCACGACAACAGCAGCCCTGGAACCAAAAAGCCCAACGAAACCAAAACCCCATGAAGCACGTGCGCCAGAGGTTCATCGAGGGTGGCAACCAACTTCATGGGTGAAGCCACTGGCGATAGCTGCAAGAACAAAACCACCAGCACCACACAAGGCCAGATCAAGTTCACGCCGCGTCGGACGCTGAGCCGCCATGCATAAACCGCCAACACTGCTGAGAAAACACCTTCGAGCACCCAGGAGACAGTCCCCAGCTTGCCCCAAAGCCCATAACCGTAATGCTCGACCGAGTGCGGATACAGTGCCAAATCGCTGTTGTGCATCGGCCAGTCGGCGATGAAGTGAGAGAAGGCGGCCAACGCTGCCACGATGGCTACCGGTCGATGCTTGATGAACAGCAGTCCCCAAATCGCAGACCAGAACACCGCAGCCAGCAATGAGTGATCCCAGTCGATAAAGGTCAGATCAAAAAACAGGTACGGCCCACTGTTCAAATTTGCGGTGACGGTGTTGAAGCCAAGAATGATGAAAATCCCATCGAGCAGATCCAGAAAACCGACGCCCATCATGATGGGTAGCGCGGGAATCGTGGGATAGCGGGCCTTGATTGCCAGGCCGATGGCGAAGTGACCGACGTACATTCTGCGTTCCTGATTCAGACAGGCCTGTCGTCTACAGGCCAGAGGCGTCTGATACTATCCGAGCCCTCACACCAAGATTGTCGGGTTTTGGCAATGTCCGAATTGTCGGCTGAAGCGATACCTCCATCATTTTCCCTGCCACCAGAAGTGGACGCGATTTTGCTCGAGGCCTCGCGGATCAGGACATTGGTAAAGTCAGAGGCTCTCTTCCCTCAAGGCTCTAAACCCCTGGGCATGTTTCGTGTGATTCAAGGCACCTTGCGCGTCGATAGCTTGGGCGCCAGTGGACACCAACTGCTGCTTACTGAACTGGTCGCTGGAGACTGGTTCGGCGAAGTACCACTTCTCGATGGCTTACCAAGAAAGTATGACGTTGCAGCCGTCTCGCCTGCGCGTATTGCAGTGCTGCCTGCCAGCGCATTCTGGCAAATCATCGAGCGTCGACCCGACGTTCTGCTAGCCATTACCCGGCTGGTCTGTGGGCGATATCGAATGGCGCTCGATTGGGCCGGGAATACGATCCGCAATCCTCTGCCTGTCAGGTTGGCCCGCCGACTCGTTTCCTTGATCAAAGGCCCAGGTATCGAAGAAGCACCATGCCTGAAGGTCAACCAGGAACATATCGCCCAACAACTGGGCGTGTCTCGCCAGAGCGTCAACCGTCAGCTGAAAATCTGGGAAGCCGAAGGCCTGTTGGCTGTTCGATACGGCGCCGTCACCCTTCTCGATGTGCAAAAACTCAGAGAGGCAGCACGGGAGAGTTAACCTGCCATAAGCGCCAAACGTGCTGAGGAAGGGGGCTGCTCAGTTGAGTGGGCCGATCACCTGTCGGTATTTTTCCAGGCCTTGTGGCGTCTGACGGTTCAGGCTGATTTCCAGTCCGGCCGGATCTTCCTGACGATTCCCACTCAACTGCCGCCATCCCTTATCCACCTCCCAAACCCGCACCTGCACATCACTCACCTCATTCAACACCGCAACCCCATTCCCAGGCCCGGGCAACGGATAGCGACTGCGCGCCTCAGCCACCGCCCGATACAACTTATCCCCCTTGACCCACCACCGTACCCGCTGCAACGCCCCCGGCTGATCCGCCGCGCTGCGAATAATGTCCAGCCGAAACCCCTTGCTATCACTACTGCGCACCGTCACCGCCGGCGGCGCGGTCGGCGCCTCATCCTCAGCCCCGACCTTGCGCGGCTCGCTCAACTCCACCCCCGCGCGCATGTCCACATCCCGCTGCAACTGATTCAACACCCGCAACAACCCATCGCTCTGCTCACTGCTGGCCTGCAAATGACTGTCCGCCCGCGTCACACTGTCCAGCCCGCGCCAGGCAATCAGACTCACCACCGCCATCAGCAGAATCGCGACCATCACCTCAATCAGAGTGAACCCTTGCTGAGTCTTCATTGAACACTCATCCGCCCACTGCCATCGCGCAGCACACTCAGCCGATTGGCCCCATCCGACAAAATCAGCCGCAACGGCGGATTGATCCACTCGGCATTCAGCACCACCGTCTGCCGGGGCTCTACACGCACCTCGACCTTCGGACTCTGCCACGCACGCGGGCGCAACTGCGCATCCTCCTTGAACGACTCAAACCCCACGCCACCATCCCCACGTCGACCAAAGCGAAACCCCTTGGCATCCGCCACCCACACAATCGGCCGCCCATCCGCGCGAGCCTCGGCCTGCGCCACCTGCAACAACTGCGCAACCCGCTCGGCATCCTTGCGCAACAACTGCAACGGATCGGGCTTGATGCTCAAACTGATCGCCGCGCTGGCAATCCCGATGATCACCAGCACCACCATCAACTCGATCAACGTAAAACCCTGCTGCCTGCTCATCACCCACGCGCTCCTTGGCGTCCCACCCCATCGTGCCCGGCGAACATGTAAGGCATGTGAAATAAAACGGAGAGAATTGCCGCGTAGGCTGGCAACAGGGACAACAAGGAGCGACAACCCATGAAATTCACCGCACGGATCACCCCGGCGCAAACCGTCCAGGCCCTGGCCCTGCTCGCCGCCCTGGTGGGCGTCGCGACATGGTCGTCGTTGCTGCTGACCTCGGCGGAATCGCACACCCCAGCCGCCACCCCGCAAGTGCTCGCGGCGAGGAGTGATAGCCCGGCGTTGCAGTGGTTTTCCAATGAGACCGCACCAGTGGATATCAAGGTGAGCGGGGTGATCGCGGGGGGGAGTGGGACGGTGGCGATATTGAGTTTGAACGATGGCGCGCCGAGGAGTTTTTTGGTGGGGGAGAAGGTTGGGGTTGGGGTGAGGTTGGTGGGTGTTGAGGGGGATGGGGTGGTGATTGAGCGGGGAGGGGAGAGGGTGAGGTTGGGGGTGGAGCGGTTTGGGGAGGGGGTGGAGATGCCGAGGCTGAGTGGCCCTGCGCGGTAGGATTAAAATCAATTATTTTTTTCGGTTTGACTGGGTGACTGTCATCTGAATATGCAAACAATGAATAGCCCACGATTGTACGGTGGGCCTGAAGCGATCTCGTCGCGTGATAGCAAAGTCCGGAACCAAGCACTAAACCGGATTTATGATGTAAGCCGCTTCCGCTTCCGCTTCCGCTTCCGCTTTGGCGAAACGCCGCGTGTTGCGAAACATAAACAGCTCAGCTATGTTGCTGAACGTTAGGGCATTTCGCCATCATGACGTACAGGACGCTAGGCATGAGCGCTGAAGAAAGCAACGTAATTTTAGATCTGCCTTCTGAAGAAAATGAAGACTTTTATAGCGATGATGATTTGTTTGAAATTTCATCTTGGGGGGCCGATTTAAGCTTTCGCGAACTTATAAGTCGCTACGATGACAATGAGCTGGTAAAACCCGAATTACAAAGAAACTATGTTTGGGATAAGTCGGAAGCGTCAAGGTTCATTGATTCCATTTTACTTGGACTCCCCGTTCCAAGTATCTTTTTAGCAAAGACTAACGATGAAAAACTCTTGATAATCGACGGCTATCAAAGGTTGATGACGGTAAGAGACTATGTGAAAGGTATCTTCACAAAAGATAGCTCGGTCTTCAAGCTTTCAAAAAGCGAAAAGATCCATGATCGATGGAAGGGTAAAGCTTTCTTAGAGCTACAGCCTGAAGAGCAGCGTAAGATCAGAAATACAACTATTCACGCCATTGTTTTCATGCAAAAGTCCCCAACGGACGGCGATACTAGTCTTTTTCAAGTGTTTGAGCGAATCAATTCTGGTGGTAGATCTTTGCTGCCGCAAGAGATACGTAATTGTGTTTATCAAGGTCCATTCAATTCTTTGCTTTTTGAGTTGAATAAAGATTTAATTTGGCGAAAGCTTTGGGGGCGAGAGGAAGCCGACTCTAGGATGCGAGACATGGAATGTATATTACGCTTCTTCGCTATCTCCGATTTGGCATCCCTGGATTCGAGCAGAGCTCCTTCTAGGATTTCGCTAAAAAAATATCTTAATCAATACATGGGAGTGCACAATCGCGACGATTGCTGTGATGAATTTCGCAATAGGTTTCTGTCGGCGACGCGCTACATACACGATCATATAGGCGACGAAGCCTTCCACAACCTATCACCTAGCAACCCCGATCGTGTGGTTCCTGCGTTTAGCGCGACCGTTTTCGATTCAGTAATGATCGCAGTTGATATCGGCCTACGACGTAATATTGCACGCAGGTATGGAGATGGTTTGTCTGCGCGACGTAAAAAAGCGCTACAGGACAAAAGCCTTCAAAACTTTCTTTCCTTTGAGACCATGCGTACTGAAACTATCCGTAATAGAGTCGGAATGATGTACGACGAGTTGTTTAAGGGAGCATCTCAATGAGAAATCAGGAGGTGTTGCAACAACTAGAATTATGCAGTCAAGAACTCGAAGGGATCAGGCAGCTTTTGGTAGGAATGGGAGCAGGCGCCAACCCCACACCTTATATGCGCCGCTATGCGGTGATTAGGGCGTCGGGAGCGATTGAGGTAGGTTTTAAAAAGATAATTGCCGACAAGGTTGATGCGGAGTGCGCAATACAGGCAAGAAATTTTGTAAAAAAGAAAATTCGTGATAGTTCATTTAATCCGCGCCTAGGGCAAATTGAAAATATTCTTTCGGACTTTGATTTGAGGTGGCGTAAAAAATTTGAAGAATTAATAGGTTTAAGTGATAAGCCTAAATTTAATAGTGCATTGAACAAGTTAGTTAAAGCAAGAAATGAATTTGCTCACGGCGGCTCTCCAAATGTCGAAATTGACGATACGATCGAATGCTATCAAGGCGGGTGCGAAGTGCTGCGTATCCTTGATCAAGTCGTGCATCATGAGTTCGAAGAGGGTGAGGATGAGCCTGTGAATGAATTAGAATGAAATGTTTTTGGGTTTATGAGTTTAATAGTTCGCTTCACCGATGAAAAAGGGGACTGATTTATTTCCATAGATAAATCAATCCCTTTTGTTATCACTTAGCTATCGATTTCTGGTTTTAATCCTTTTCAGGACATTTGAAGTTCCAGGAATAAACTTTCATGTCTTTGACTTCTTCGCCGACAGTTCCTACACCTAAACAATCTCCGTTCTTGATGTAGTTGAAGCTGCAGAAACGGACGCCCTCCGTGCAAGACTCGATTTCAATGAAGCCTTTTCTTTGGATGACGTTTTCAACCCCGAACTCACCTGAGTAGGATGGATTCGGGTTCCAGCCATTTTTAATCAAGGCTTTTCGAGCTTTCGAAAATGGCATCCCCTCTTTGATAGGAACGTCTGCTGCGCTAGAAAATAAACTGACGCAGCATAGAAGACTGATGGCTAATATTTTTAGTTTCATTTAACAGTACCGCCAAAGCCTTTATATATTTTTTCTACTTCGTCGTACTCAGTATAAGGTTGGCCGGAAGGCTTTCCATTGATTGGTCGATTTGCCAAACCCGGCCCCATAGGCAACGCTTCCCATTTTTTTGATGCTTTTCCAACTGCAGTTTTTAAGTCGCCACCGATCAGCGGTTCGATGGCACTCACGTTGCGAAGGAGTTCAACGGCAATCAAGTCCTGCGTTCCGGGGCTGAAGTCAGATAGCCCCATTGCTTTGATGGAGAGTTCCGACCATGTGGCTTTCGTGATTTGGTACCTTCCAGAAGCTGTAGTTGAACCACCATAACCTGGTCCTGGGTGAGTCGACTCATCACTGAATGTCCATTTCCCGGATTTCCAGCCGGCTGCCCAGCCATATCCGAATTTCGCGTGATAATTGCCACCCTCGACTTGTGCCAACGTATCGAGAAAGGCCTTCACATTTTTATTCTTTAAGAACTCTGCATTCTCGGCACGCCTCTTTTGTTGCTTTGCGTCTACGGATACAGCTTTAGGGCTGGAGTCTTTGACAGGCGTCACCGTTCTGGTGGCTACAGATGACATTTTTCGGCCGTTTTTGCTAATGACTTCAGTCATGAGCAAAACTTCCGTTATTTTCTTTGACACTCTGCTGGTGGCTGTTTTGGAGAGTGGAAATAAAGAAGTTTATGCTTTTGGCCATGGAGCCTTGTACCCGGTAGTTTTCTTGAGTTTTACCTACATCCATTCTCAATCCTCCAAAAACAACTGGATTGTTTCGGCGAGGTGCGAGCTAATTACGTGCGTATACCCCATTGAATCGCTGACACCGTGCTCAATGCTGCCGTCAGCTCGCTGAATGGCGTAATCAAGATTAGCTAGCGGCTCCCCTGACTCGTCGTCAATAAGCCTGAACTTGTCACTAAAGTGCACCGGCATCGGCAGCAGACCACTGAAGGGCGCTGATACGACGGTGTCGCCGATAATGACCGTGCCGGATCCGCCGATAACCACGTTGCCGTGGCCACCGGTACTGCCTTGAGTAGCGGCATTCAGTCCATTGATAAAAACCGTCGAGCTGATTGCTCCGGTGATCGGGCTACCGCACGCGGACTTGTCCGTCATTCGAGCGGCGGCAAGGCCATCGAAATTCACATTGGGCGAACCGCTGACAATAGGGTTTGTGCCATGCCCAGGCAGCGGGCAACTGGTTGGATCTGTGACTCGCGCAGCGGGTTTTCCACTCATGAATAATTCCTTTTCAAAGTTTCAGTTTTCCTTGGCCTGAATGGAGTCGATAAGGGGGCGATGGATATCGGCTGCCGAAATAGTGCGATGGTGTCCAGCGTGTACGCGAGAAGAATGGGCATATCCTTGGAGGGGTGCATAAAGTTTTACTGTCCATGTAAATGTGCTGCGCGCAGCATGCCCGAGGCAGGCGATGCGCTCAATATCTACTTACAAATTATTAGTTGACTGTTTGGCGTCATAAAGACCGGGCGAGCTAAGGTAATCTCTGGCAACGGGTGACGGATCGTTTTTAGAAATCGGAGCGCGATAGGACTTGTTGAACACCAACGTTTAAAAAGACATCTCCGGTCACGCTCCCAAGCTACATATCCTTGCGCCTTTGCCTACAGCTACGCCAGAATCCGCCGGCTTGTGCGCCTAGGGGGCGGGTTCTATTGTGGTCGCGTCGCTGACGAATCAGCGATCGGATTTGACCGTCCGCCCAATATCAAGGCGCGCCAGCGTTCTGCACCTGTTCAGGCATTGTCTGAAATTCTGTTGCGGTGGCTGTGCGTGGGACACCTTCGGGTGTGCCGGATTCCTTGATGTCCGGTCGGTCAACCCGCGTACAGCTGCCACCCTGTTTGTTTGACCGCGAACGGTGGCGGCTCCAGTCATCAAGGAGCTTCACCATGATCAAACCAACACCCAACCCACCCGAAACCGATCCCACGTCTCCCTACGAATCCCTCGATCCTAACAAGCTCCACGAAGCCGCTGACCGCGCACTCGATCATTACCTGTCGCCAAACAATCTCCTGCCTTCGCCGCGTAAGGCGCGTGGGATGTATGCGGTGACGGCGGATACCAAGAATGAAGAACTGCTGGCTGATGCGAGTGAAACGCTTGCTTCGGCGAAGACGATTGCTCAGGACATTTCCAGTTTGCTGCCAGCGCCGCAGCGGCGGGCGTTGTTGGGGGTTGCGCAGTTGATCATGTTGGGGGAGCTGGCGGTGAATCGGGTTATGGATAATTTGGAGGTGGCGGGGTGAGGTAGATGTCCGGGGGCGCCAGATAGGTGATTTGCCATTAGGGCTGGTGCTTTCGCGAGCAAGCTCGCTCCCACAAGATTGTGTGTTGGTCGCGAGATTTGGTTTGGTGGCTGAGATCTTGGGGGCGTTGGCAAAACGGCCGGATTTATTTTTGAACAATAGATCCGGCCCTTTTGAATGTTCAGCGGGCGAATGAAATTACCGACCTATCGCCGCACAGATGGTTGCCCATCTAACGGTGCAACCGCTGACGGGGCACCATATCAACATTTGCCTAGTCGCCCAAATCAACGGCATTACCGTTAGCCCGAACATAATAGTTATCGAATTCACCGCTTTCGACGAACACAAAGCCATGGCGAGTGTAAAAACGATTTGAGGCGCTTTCTTTGAGAGCTCCAACCTTGATGGGACGCCCGATCTCATCAGCCTCTCTGAAAATCCGAGTAAGAACTTCAGAGCCGATTCCTGCTCCTTGAGCACTGGGTATCACATACAAGTGGTCAAGTAGAAGCTCGCTCTGGTGGTCTTTGATGACGACAAAACCGACCAGATCACCTGATACTTCTATGCGGCGGGTGCTGTTAGCGTCGAAGCCAGCAAGAAATCGTTCGCGCGCACGATCCGGGTCAAATCGTCCAAGCCGTTCAAGGCTCTCGCGCATGGCCTCAATCCTGATGGC
>Ga0308171_1003982_pt1 | contig 12708 bp, 9 predicted proteins | sample PhyGR1_FD_202135 | JGI IMG/M metagenome (GOLD analysis project Ga0308171, IMG submission 202135) | Phyllosphere microbial communities from UC Gill Tract Community Farm, Albany, California, United States - DLSLSG.R1 | ecosystem: Host-associated > Plants > Phyllosphere > Unclassified | place: USA... | reverse complement strand
GTCACCTGCCGCACCTCCACCGCCGACTTGGCGGTGGTGAGCACGGCGAGCAGGCCGCTGCCCAGGTTGGCCCCCAGCACCAGGCCGAGCGCCACGTCCAGCGGCACCACGCTGGAGGCCGCCATCGCCGCGATCAGCAGCACGATCGCCAGGCTCGAATAGGCCAGGATGGCCAGCAGCGCGCCCATGAACACTTCCATCACGAGATCGCTGTTGAGCGAACCCAGCATGGCGCGGATGATGGGCGAGGCCAGCATCGGCCCGCTGGCCTGCACCACCATCTCGAGCGCGAGCAGCATCAGGCCCAGGCCGATGAGCACGCGGCCCACGCGCCCGGCCGTGCTGGCCTGCCGCGTGATGAAGAGCACCACGCCCACGAAGATGAACAGCGGCGACAGCCACGAGAGGTCGGTGGAGAACAGCACCGACATGAGCGCGGTGCCGATGTCCGCCCCGCGCATCACCGCCAGCGCGGCGGGCAGCGTGATGAGGCCCTGGCCCACGAAGGACGAGGTCATCAGCGAGGTGGCCGTGCTCGACTGCACCAGCGCCGTGACCCCGATGCCCGACAGCGCCGCCGAGAAGCGGTTGCCCATGCTGCGCGCCAGCAGGGTGCGCAGGTTGGCGCCGAACACGCGCAGCACCCCGGTACGCACGAGGTGCGTACCCCAGACCAGCAGGGCCACGGCGGCCAGCAGATTCAACAGGTGCTTCATGGAAAGAGGAGATCGGTGCTCCGCCGGAGAACGGCCGCGCTGCGCGCCGTGCAAAGTTCCGGGGGGATGACAGCATACTCCTGAATCCATAGCAATCGGCGAGCAACCGCGGCCCGGGCCCGGTCACTCGCGACGGCTTTTCGCCTGCCGGAGCGCGGCTTCGCGGCCGCGGGCCGGCGGGTGCCGCCGGGTTCCTACGCTGGGCCTCCGATGCACGAAAGATGGAAAGGCGGAGTCGCCATGGTCGTTCAACGCAACCCGGGGCTGCAACTGCAGGTGGCCCGGCCCCCGGCCGGCGCCGGCGCTGCAGACGCTCCGGCGGCACGCTCGTCGGCCCCGCGGCCCGGTACGGCCGTGGGACTCGCCACGCGTGCCGGGGGCACGCCGCCTCCCGGGGCGCCAGGGCCCACGCACGGGAACATGCACGGGAACATGCACGCCGCGGCGCCGTTGCCACCACAGGGGCCCCGGTCCGATGCGCCGCTGCGCGGCCGGACCGCGGAGGCCGGCATGCACCGACCGGCGGGCGCGGCGGCGCCGGCCGCGGCAAGAGGTCTGGGCGTGGCGTACTTCGACCGCGCGGCGCTGGCGCTCACCAGCATGCAGCACGAGCCGAAACATTGCGCGAGGCCCGCCGGCACGACGGATTCCGCGCACCGCGCCGCCCTGCAGGCCCGGATCGCGCGGCTGCAGAAGATGCTGACCGTCCGCGAGGCGGCGCTGCAGACCCAGGCGGATCTCCGGGTGCGGCTCGCAGCGCTGGACGGCCGCGCGGACCCGGTCCGCTACGCTTCGTGGGCCAGGGCCGCGGCACTGGATCTGAGCGCGGTATTCCAGGAATCGCAGGATGCGCTGCGCGCCATGCAGTCGGCCGGGAGCGGTACGGAGGACGATTCGGACATCGACGAGGACGCATTCGTGGATGCGCCCACGGAGCTGCCTGAAGGGGCCGACTCCGATCCGGAGGAGACGGTGCCCGCGGAGCGGCCCCACGCCGATGCGCCGCCACCACGCGCCTCCGCGGACCATCGGCCGCCGCGCCCCACCCGGTCTCTGGATGCGGAAGGGATCGTGCTGGGCTTCCAGCCCGACGGCTCGCAGACGCACCAGGCCAATGGACTGGCGCTGCAAAGGAAGATGGCCCGGCTGAAGGCGCTCCAGGCCGAGCGCGCCGGCTTCAGCGAGGCCGATGCGGCCCGGATCGACCGGGCCCTGCGCGACCTGCAGGGCCGCATGAAGGAGCTGCGCGAATACCTGGCCGAAAAAGGCATTCCCGAGTCGCTGTTCTTCCGCGAGCCCATGCCCCGGGAGGCCATCATCGCCGCGCGCGAACGCCGCCGTCGCGACGAGCAGGAGGCGCTGGACGCCGGCTACCACCCCTTCTGACGCCTGCCCGCGTCCACCGGCGGCCCGCCGGGGACGTGGCCGGCGGCGCCGCGCGAACGGCTCAGGACCCGCGACGCACCCGCAGCAGCTCGTCGATGATCAGGCAGGCCGCGCCCACCGTGATCGCCGAGTCCGCCAGGTTGAAGGCCGGGAAGTGCCAGCCGCGCGCGTGGAAGTCGAGAAAATCCACCACGTAGCCGTGCATCATCCGGTCCACCACGTTGCCGATGGCGCCGCCCAGGATGCTGGAGAGCGCGAAGCAGAAGAGCTTCTGCCCCGGGTGCGCACGCAATTGCCAGACGATGAAGAGCGCCGCCGCCACGCCGATGCCGGTGAACACCCAGCGCTGCCAGCCGCCCGCGTCCGCCAGGAACGAGAACGCCGCGCCGGTGTTGTGCGCCCGCACGATGTTGAAGAAGCTGGTGACGTAGGTCGCATCGCCCAGGCGGTAATAGCCCAGGATCAGCGTCTTGGTGAACTGGTCGGCCACCAGGAGCAGCAGCGCCCAGGCCAGCCAGGGCCAGAGCGCGCCGCCGCCCGCCGCCGTGTTGCCGCGGGCCGCCATCACGCGTGCTCCCGGTGCTCGCCGGCACCGAACAGGTTGCTGGTGCAGCGGCCGCACAGCGTCGGGTGCGCCGCATCGTGGCCCACGTCGGCGCGGTAGTGCCAGCAGCGCTCGCACTTGGCGTCGGTGCTGGGCCGCGCCGCGATGCCCACGGCGTCGCCCGAAGCCAGCTCGATCGCGGACGTGATGAAGACGAACTTCAGGTCATCGCCCAGGCTCGCGAGCAGCGCATGGTCCTCCGGCGGCACGGTGAGCGTCACCACCGCCTGCAGCGACGCGCCCACCTGGCCGGCCGCGCGCAGCGTCTCGATCTCCTTGTTCACCGCATCGCGCAGCGCGCGGATGCGCGACCACTTGGCGACCAGCGCCCCCTCGGCGCGCGGCAGGTCGGAATACGTCTCCAGGAAGATGCTCTCGGAGCTGCCGAACACCTTCCAGGCCTCTTCCGCCGTGAACGACAGGAAGGGCGCCATCCAGCGCAGCATCGCGTGCGTGACGTGCCAGAGCGCCGTCTGCGCGCTGCGGCGCGCGAGGCTCTTGGGGGCCGTGGTGTAGAGCCGGTCCTTCAGCACGTCGAGGTAGAAGCCGCCCAGGTCTTCGGAGCAGTAGAGCTGCAGCTTCGAGACCACCGGGTGGAACTCGTAGACCTGGTAGTGCGCCAGCACCTCGGCCTGGAACTCCGCGGCGCGGGTGAGCGCGTAGCGGTCGATCTCCAGCATCTGCTCGAACGGCACGGCGTCCGCGGCCGGATCGAAGTCGCTCACGTTGGCCAGCAGGAAGCGCAGCGTGTTGCGGATGCGGCGGTAGGCATCCACCACGCGCGCGAGGATCTTGTCGTCGCCCGCGATGTCGCCCGAATAGTCGCTCGCCGCCACCCACAGGCGGATGATCTCGGCGCCCAGCTTCTTGTTGATCTCCTGCGGATCGATGCCGTTGCCAAGCGACTTGCTCATCTTGCGGCCCTGGCTGTCCACGGTGAAGCCGTGCGTGAGCAGGCCCTTGTAGGGCGCGCGGTCGTACAGCGCGCAGGCCAGCAGCAGCGACGAATGGAACCAGCCGCGGTGCTGGTCGTGGCCTTCCAGGTACAGGTCGGCCTCGGGGCCGCTGTCGTGGTGCACGCCGGGGTGCGTTCCGCGCAGCACGTGGAAGAAGGTGGAGCCCGAGTCGAACCACACCTCCAGGATGTCGGTGCTCTTGGAGTAGTGGGGCGCGTCCTCGGCGCCGAGGATGTCTTCCACCGTCACGCGGCTCCAGGCCTCGATGCCGCCGGCCTCGACGATGCCGGCCGCCTGGTCGAGGATCTCCATCGTGCGCGGATGCAGCTCGCCCGAATCCTTGTGCAGGAAGAACGGGATCGGCACGCCCCAGCTGCGCTGGCGCGAGATGCACCAGTCGGGCCGGTTGGCGATCATGTCGTGCAGGCGCGCCTTGCCGTTCTCCGGGTAGAAGCTGGTGTGCTCGATGGCTTCCAGCGCCGTCTGGCGCAGCGTCTTGGGCGCCTTGTCCTTGGTGAACACGCCTTCGCCTTCGTCCATGCGGATGAACCACTGGGCGGCGGCGCGGTAGATCACGGGCGTCTTGTGGCGCCAGCAGTGCGGGTAGCTGTGGACGATGTCCTTGGTCGCCATCAGGCGGCCGGCAGCGCGCAGCGCCTCGATGACGACGGGCACGGCCTTCCAGATGTGCTGGCCGCCGAAGAGCGGGAAGTCGGCCGCGTAGGTGCCGTTGCCCTGCACCGGGTTGAGGATCTCGTCCAGCGCCATGCCGTTGGCGCGGCAGGAGTTGAAATCCTCCAGGCCGTAGGCGGGCGAGGAGTGCACGATGCCGGTGCCGTCGTCGGCCGTGGCGTAGTCGGCGAGGAACACCGGCGCGAGGCGGCGGTAGCCGAAGCTGCCGTCCTCGCTCGCCACGTCGTACAGCGGATGCTCGAACTCCAGCCCGCCGAGCGCCTGGCCGGGTGCGGTGGCGAGCACGCGGCCTTCCAGCCCGTACCGCTGCAGGCACGACTCGACCAGCGGCTCGGCCAGCACGAGCAGGCCGCGCTCGGTCTCGACCAGCGCGAAGCGGATTTCCGGGTTCAGGTTCAGCGCCTGGTTGGCGGGGAGGGTCCAGGCCGTGGTGGTCCAGATCACGATGAAGGCGTCGCGCGCCAGGGCCGGCAGGCCGAAGGCGGCCGCCAGCGCCTGCGGGTCATGGGCCTTGAAGGCCACGTCCAGCGTGGTGCTCTTCTTGTCCTGGTACTCGATCTCGAACTCGGCGAGCGACGAGCCGCAGTCGAAGCACCAGTACACGGGCTTGAGGCCGCGGTACACGAAGCCGCGCTCGATCACGCGCTTGAACGCGCGCAGCTCGCCGGCCTCGTTGGCGAAGTTCATCGTCTTGTAGGGGTTGTCCCATTCGCCGAGCACGCCCAGGCGCTGGAAGTCGCCCAGCTGCTGCGCGATCTGCTCGGTGGCGAAAGCACGGCTCTTCGCCTGCATGTCGTCGCGCGACAGGCTGCGCCCGTACTTTTTCTCGATGGCGTTCTCGATCGGCAGGCCGTGGCAGTCCCAGCCCGGCACGTAGAGCGCGTCGAAGCCTTCCAGCTGGCGCGCCTTGGTGATCATGTCCTTGAGGATCTTGTTCACCGCGTGGCCCATGTGGATCTGGCCGTTGGCGTAGGGCGGGCCGTCGTGCAGGATGAACTTCGGGGCGCCGCAGCGGGCGTCGCGCAGCTTCTTGTAGATGCCCTTCTCGTCCCACTCCTTCACCCAGCCCGGCTCGCGCTTGGGCAGGTCGCCGCGCATCGGGAAGGGGGTGTCGGGCAGGTTCAGCGTGGCGCGGTAATCGGTGCCGGGGCTGGCGTCGGGGGCGGAATGCGTGGTGTCGGACATGGCTGGGCAGGGTGTGCCTGGCTGCCGGCGGATGCCGGGGCCGCCAGGGCGGAACGGAGCGGATGGACGGAAGAGGGGAGGCTGCGCCGCAGGGCGCGGCACGGGTGCGAAAGTGCGGCGGATGCGGGCCCGGCAGGTGCGCGGCCCGCGCCGGCGTCAAATTCGGTCGCGCGTGGTCTGGCGGCGGGTTTCCGTGTAGCTGGCCGCCGGGGTGGACGCGAAATACGCCCGCGCGTCCTCGCAATCCCGGGCGATGCCGGCGGTGAGGGCGTCGAGGCTGTCGTACTTCAGCTCGTCGTGCAGTTTGTGCAGGAGTTCCACGCGCACGAGTTTACCGTAGGCCTCTTCCGTGCCCAGGTGGCGGGGCCACTCCAGGCAATGGGTCTCCAGCAGCACGCGGCCGCCGTTGGCATCCTGAGGATCGAGCGAGGGGCGCACGCCCAGGTTGGCGACGCCGGGCAGGGGGTGCTCCGAGAGTCCGTGCACCCGCACCACGAAGATGCCGGAGGCCGCGGGCTTCCAGTGGGCGAAGCGGAGGTTCAGCGTGCGGAAGCCGTCGGCGGCGCCCTCCGCGCTCGCGCCCAGCGCACGGCCGAGCTTGCGCCCGTGCACCACGTGGCCGCTGATCGCATAGGGCCGGCCCAGCAGCGCGGCGGCGGCCTCCATGTCGCCACGGGCCAGCGCCTCGCGCACGGCCGAGCTGGAGACGCGCAGGCCATGCACTTCGTAGCTGTTCATGCGCGCCACGTCGAAGCCGCGCTCGCGCCCGGCGGCGTCCAGCATCGCGTAGTCGCCCGCGCGCTGCGCGCCGAAGCGGAAGTCATCGCCCACCAGCACATAGCGCGCGCCCAGCCCGTGCACCAGCACGTCGTCGATGAAGGCCTGGGGCGGCTGTCGCGCCAGCCGCTCGTTGAAGGGCAGAACGACTGCCTGCTGCACGCCGCAGCGCTGCAGTTCCTCCAACTTGTCGCGCAGCGTTCCGATGCGCGCCGGCGCCAGCTGGGGCCGCCGCAGGGCGCTGGCGAAATAGTCGCGCGGATGCGGCTCGAACGTGAGCACGCAGCTCTCCACGCCGCGGTGCGCGGCTTCGCTGGCGAGCAGCGCCAGCATGGCCTGGTGGCCGCGGTGCACACCGTCGAAATTGCCGATGGTGACCGCGCAGGCTGGGGCGATGCCGGGGTGGTGGAGGCCTCGGAAGATCTTCATCGGAATGCTATGTTTTTGATAGCGTGCCACGCAGGTGCGCCAAGCGCTGGCCGCCAATTCGTCATGATTTGGGAGTATATTGTGCGGCACGGGCCCCCGCGGGCGGCCCGCGAGACATCAGCGTTCCGAATCTTGTCGTGTTGCAAGGAGGGTGTTGTGAAGGTCTTGAAGCTGTCGGCCCAGGGGCTGCCGCAATCGTGGATTTCGCTCGAACAGGCGGTCACGCACTATGCCGCGGGCGAGGTGCGCTGGGAATCCGGCGGGCCGATCGCGGTGTTCCGCGGCGGGCACAACGCGCTCACGGGCGAGCAGTCGGTGATCGAGGTCAACAGCATCATCGGCACCAAGGGCGTTCCCGGCATCAACCCCTTCGGCCTGCGGCCCGCGCTCACCAACGCCAAGCTGTTCGCCCGCGACCGCAACGTCTGCGCCTACTGCGGCGGCCACTTCCACGAGGAAGACCTCACGCGCGAACACATCGTGCCCTTCGCGCGCAACGGTGAGGACCACTGGATGAACGTGGTCACCGCCTGCCGCGCCTGCAACCACAGGAAGGGCCCGCGCACGCCCGAGCAGGCCCACATGCCGCTGCTCTACACCCCCTACGTGCCCAGCCTGTGGGAAGACTTCATCCTGCGCAACCGGCGCATCCTGGCCGACCAGATGGAGTTCCTCATGGCGCACGTGCCGAAATCCTCCCGCCTGCTGAGCTGATCCGCTGGCGCCCGAAGGGGGCCATCCGTGCCGCCCGGCGGCGCGGTTCCGCCACGCGGGCGGTGCGCGCACGGTGGCATGCTCAGGGCATTCCCGCTTCCGCGGCGGCCGTGGCCGCCGCCATAATCGCCGGCCGCCCCTGCGGCGCGCCGCCCTTCGGCGGCGGCCCGGCCTGCCGGGCCCGCTTCCGTTCCTGTTCCCGTTTCCTCGCCTTTCCGTTCCCTCTTTCCTTTTCACCGGACACCGAACCCATGCGCCACGCCGCCGATTCCGCCTTCGCTCCCTCCGTGCCTTCCGCGTCCCTGTCGGCGGCCGGAACCCTGCGCCGCCACGGCCTGGCCACCGTCGCCGCGGCCGCCGTCGCCGCCATCGCCGGCCTGGCCGCGGGTGCCGCCCAGGCCCAGCAGGGCAAGGAAGTGAAGCTGGGCTATGCCCTGGCCGTCAATTCGCACTACGGCGCGGCCGCGCAGGCCTGGGCCGACACGGTGGAGAAGGGCACGAACGGCGCCTTCAAGTTCAAGCAGTTCCCCTCCAGCGCGCTCGGCGGCGAACGCGAACTGATCGAGGGCCTGCAGCTCGGCACGGTGGAGGCGGTGATCGTCTCCACGGGCGCCCTGAGCAACTTCGTGCCCGACGTCGGCGTGGTGGACATCCCCTTCCTGTTCCGCGACACCGCCCATGCCCGCGGCGTGCTCGACGGCGCCTTCGGCCAGGAGCTGCTGGGCAAGTTCCAGAAGCGCGGCCTGATCGCGCTGGCCTGGGGCGAGCAGGGCTTCCGCCACCTCACCAACAACAAGCATCCGGTGAAGACGCCGGCCGATCTCAAGGGCCTGAAGATCCGCGTGACCGAGAACCCGGTCCACATCACCGCCTTCCGCACGCTCGGCGCCTCGCCCACGCCGATGTCCTGGCCCGAGGTGATCGGCGCGCTGCAGCAGGGCACGATCGACGGGCAGGAGAACCCCATGTCGGTGATCGTCTCGGCCAAGCTGCCGCAGGTGCAGAAGTACCTCTCGCTCACCGGCCACGTGTACGCCCCGATGGCGCTCATCGTCTCGCCCAACTTCTGGGGCAGCCTGAACGACGCGCAGAAGGCCGCCTTCACGCAGGGCGCCAAGGCCGGCGCACAGGCCTCCCGCAAGTTCGTGGACGACGTCGAGCAGAAGGGCCTGGCCGAGGTCAAGGCCGCCGGCATGCAGGTGGAGGAGTCGGTGGACAAGGCCGCCTTCCAGAAGGCCCTGGAGCCCGCCTACAAGCAGTACGCCGCCAAGTTCGGCCAGAAGACGCTCGACCAGATCACCAGCGCCAAGTAAGCCGCGGGGTGCGCAGGGCGGCGCCAGCCCGCCGCCGTGCGCGCCGCCCGGGCGGTGCCCGCTGCCGCGCTTCCGTGCAATGCCCCGAACGGCCCGGGGCGGCCATGCGCCGTCCGGCCGGATTCCTTTCCCTTCCTCCGTTCCGCTTCCAACGCCCATGCTCCGACGCTTCGAGCGCGCCCTCGTGGCCTGCAACCGCTGGCTCCTCATCCTCCTGCTGCTGGCCATGGCCTGCATCGTCTTCGCCAACGTGGTGCTGCGCTACACCACCGGCGATTCCATCGTCTGGGCCGAGGAGGTGGCGCGCCACCTGATGATCTGGGGCACCTTCCTGGGCGCGGGGCTGGTGCTGCGCTTCGGCGGCCACGTGGCGATCGACAACCTGCACCACGTCGCCGGCGAGCGCGGCGCGCGGGCCCTTCGGGCCTTCATCGTGGTGGCGCTGGGCGTGTTCTTCCTCGCGATGGCCTGGTTCTCGGTGCAGTACGTCTGGGCCACGCGCTTCCAGACCACGCCGGCCACCGACATCCCGTTCGCATGGATCTACGCCGCCATGCCCGCAGGCTTCCTGCTGCTCTTCGTGCACCTGCTCTTCATGGCGCGCGGCTACGTGCTGGGCGGGCGCTATGTCGAATCCGACGAGATGGACGCCGAATCGGCGGCCTCGCTGTGACGGCCCGCGCACGCACAAGGAACTGACGCCATGGCACTCACCCTTTTCGTTTCCGCCATCGTGCTGATGGCGCTGGGTTTCCCGGTCGCCTTCGCGCTCGCGATGTCGGCCTCCATCGCCGTCTTCGTCGGCGGTCGCTATCCGCAGCTGATCGTCTTCAAGGAGATGTTCACGGGCATCGACAGCTTCCCGCTGATGGCCGTGCCCTTCTTCATCCTCGCGGCCGAGATCATGTCCGGCGGCGCGCTCACCGTGGTGCTGCTGCGCTTCGCGGCACAGTTCGTCGGGCACCTGCGCGGCGGCCTCGGCCATGCCAACATCCTCTCGCTCACGCTGTTCTCCGGCATCTCCGGCTCGGCCCTGGCCGACGCGGCCGGCCCGGGCTCGATGATGGTGAAGATGATGGACAAGGCCGGCTACTCGCGCGCCTATGCGGCCGCGCTCACGGCCAGCACCGCCATCGTCGGGCCGATCATCCCGCCCTCGATCATCATGATCATCTACGCGCTGCAGGACGAGCAGGTCTCGGTGGGCGGGCTCTTCATCGCGGGCTTCGCACCGGGTCTTCTCATCGCGCTGGCGATGGCGATCGTCAACTGGCGCGTGTGCGTGCAGCGCGACTACCGCTCGCGCGAGCCGCGCCCCACGGGCCGCGAGATGCTCTCCAACAGCATCCGCGCCATCCCCGCGCTGATGCTGGTGGTGCTGATCCTGGTCGGCATCCGCTTCGGCATCTTCACGCCCACCGAAGCCTCGGTGGTGGCGGTGTTCTACGCGCTGGTGTGCGGCAAGTGGATCTACCGCACGCTGGAGTGGAAGGCGCTGCCGCACATCGCGGCGCGCTCGGCGCTGCTCACGGCCTCGGTGCTGCTGGTGGTGGCGGCCTCGGCCGCGTTCGCCTGGGTGCTCACCATCGAAGGCATTCCGCAGCAGCTCGCGCAGACCATCGTCGGCTGGGACCTGTCGCCCGTCACCTTCCTCATCGCGGTGAACATCCTGCTGCTGCTCTTCGGCATCTTCATGGAGCCGCTGCCCGGCGTGATGATCCTGGTGCCCATCCTCGCGCCGATCGCGAGCGCCCTGGGCATCGACCCGATCCACTTCGCGATGGTGGTGATCGTCAACCTGACGCTCGGCATGATCACGCCGCCCGTGGGCGGGCTGCTGTTCGTCACCTCCGTGGCCACCAAGGTGCCGCTGGCAGCCCTCACGCGCGAGCTGCCGCCGTTCCTCGTGGCGCACCTGATCGTGCTGGCGCTGCTGACCTTCGTGCCGGCCATTTCCACCTGGCTGCCGCACGCGTTGGGGTTTTGAGCGGGCAGTGGTGGTGGCTGCAGTGCCTGCGTGAACAGGCATTGCACGGCCGAGTGTTGTTTGTTTCGATAAGAGTGTATTAATTTATTACATTTGCTGGCAGCATGCCTGATCTGCACGGATGAGTTGCAGTTTACGGAGATCTTCATGCCGCTCAAGCCGTCCCCCACCCTGGCGCAGAAACTGACCGCGCTCGTGGCCTTCTTCCTGGTGTTGCTGCTGCTCGTGGGGGGCACGGGGCTGCTGCAGCTACGCTCCGTAAGCGCTGCGCAGCGCGAGATGTACACCGACACCGTGGTCCCGTTGCGCAAGGTCGTGGATGGGGGCCGGCAGGCAGCGGTGCATTTCCGGCGCATGTACCCCTTCATCCTCAAGACGGATCCGAAATCCCGCGAGGAGACACTTGCGCTCAACCAGCAGTCGGAGCAATCCGTGCTCGATGCCATCGGCCTGCTGCAGCAGCCGGATTCCAGCGCCGCACTGCACGCGACCGGGCAGAAACTGGCGGACACCTGGGACCGCTACAAGGCGTCCGTGGCGAAGCTGCAGGCCGCCGCCCAGGCTGGCGATGCCGAAGCGGCGATGGCCGAGCTGAACACCTCCACCGACCGCCTGCACGTGGAGGTGCGCAATCTGCTGCTGGAGGCCGGCAAACTGCAGGAGCAGGAAGCGCGGAGCGAGACGGAGCGCGTGGCGGCCTCCGTCGACCGCACGTTCCTGGCAGTGTCTGCCCTGATCGTGGCGGGGACCGCGCTCGGGGTGGCGCTCGGCTGGTGGATGATCCGCTCGGTGCTGCGCCAGCTCGGTGGCGATCCCGCGCAGGCGACCGCGATCGCACGGCAGATCGCCGGCGGCGACCTGCGCGACACGTTCTCGGCCCGCGCGGGCGACACCTCCAGCCTGGTCCACCACCTGGCCGCCATGCGGATGCAGCTGGCGCAGGTGATCGGGCAGGTGCGGCAGTCCGCCGACGCGGTGTCCCAGGCTTCGGTGGAGATCTCCGCAGGTACGAACGATCTGTCGGCCCGCACCGAGCAGCAGGCGGCTGCGCTGGAGGAGACGTCGGCATCGATGGAGCACCTGGGCTCCACCTCGCGCCAGAACGCAGACAGCGCCCGCCAGGCCAACCAGCTGGCCCTGAATGCCAGCCAGGTGGCGGTGCAGGGAGGCGAGGTCGTGGCCGCGGTGGTGCAGACCATGCGGGGCATCAACGAATCCAGCCGCAAGATCGCGGACATCATCGGCGTGATCGATTCCATCGCGTTCCAGACCAACATCCTGGCGCTCAACGCGGCGGTGGAGGCGGCGCGCGCCGGCGAGCAGGGCCGGGGTTTCGCCGTGGTGGCCAGCGAGGTGCGCCTGCTGGCCCAGCGCAGCGCCCAGGCCGCGCGCGAGATCAAGGACCTGATCGGTGCCAGTGTCGAGCGCGTGGGCGAGGGATCGCAACTGGTGGACAAGGCCGGCACCACCATGGCGGAGGTGGTCTCCGCGATCCAGCGCGTGACCGACCTGATGAGCGAGATCAGCGCCGCGAGCAGCGCCCAGAGCGATGGCGTGGCGCAGGTCGGCGAGGCGGTTACCGTGATGGACCAGGGCACCCAGCAGAACGCCGCCCTGGTGGAAGAGAGCGCCGCCGCGGCCCAGTCCATGCAGCAGCAGGCTGCCCAGCTGGTGCGGGCGGTGGACGTGTTCCGGACCTGAGCGGCCCGGCCGCTCTCTTTCCCTTACTTGCGCGCGCTGACGAGGAAGCCCTGCACGGGCTGGTCGCCTTCGTAGCGCAAGACGAGGTCTTCGATCTCGACGGAGGTGAAGCCCGCCTCGCGGCACACGGCCATGGCGTGGCTGCGCTTGTGGGCGTAGCGGCCGCTGGCCTGCAGCACGAGGTCGGGGCCGTCCTCGGGCGCGGCTTCGCAGGAGAAGAGGAAGTCGCCGTGCGGCACGATCAACC
>Ga0308171_1003973_pt1 | contig 12730 bp, 10 predicted proteins | sample PhyGR1_FD_202135 | JGI IMG/M metagenome (GOLD analysis project Ga0308171, IMG submission 202135) | Phyllosphere microbial communities from UC Gill Tract Community Farm, Albany, California, United States - DLSLSG.R1 | ecosystem: Host-associated > Plants > Phyllosphere > Unclassified | place: USA... | reverse complement strand
GTTTAAATCAAATTTATTTCAATATCCCGGCCGGCACCATCAATACGCTCCATGCCGAGAACGATGGAACCTGGACCATAAGTCAGCGATCCCTCGTATAGCCCGAGAGAGCCAAGCCATATTGCCAATGGGAAATCAGGAAGCCAGGAGCGCTGCACAACCCGCAGAGTCTGGCACCACCAGGCTGCTAAGCCCCCCGGACCCAGACCAAGACAGCCAAACGCAAACACCACCCATAGCGCCAAAACTTACGGCGGGGTCTGGGGTGACCCTGTCACCCCAGCGGGGGTCCAGGGGGCAGCGCCCCCTGGCCGAAGCCAAAAGCGCAAGGGCTTCAGAACGCCGCGGTCCCCGGCAGTTCCGCCGGCTGCACCACCTGGCCATCGATCCCCGGCGTCAGCGCGAACACCGCCAGGGCCCGCTGCACCTCGCCATTCGGCCCCAGGCGGAAGGCGCCGTCCGCACCCAGGATCATCTCGCCCACCGGCATCGGCGGCACCGCATCCGGCTGGCCGCGGATGGCCCGCGCGGCGATGGCGGCCGCATCGTAGGCCACGCCCACCACGCGGGACGGACGTTCCCCGAATGCCGCCTGGAAGCGGCTTTCGAACTGCGCGCGCGCATTGGGGTCGCCGCCAGGGAACCAGGCGCCGTTCAGCGCCGCTTCCTGCGCCAGCGTCGTGTCCTGCGCCCAGAGCGAGGTACCGGCCAGCTTCATCGGCGGCACCGCCACTCCGCCGGCCACCAGCCCTGCCGCGAACTCGCGCGCCCGCGTCCCGGCCTCGGAGAGGATCAGCACGTCCGCGCGCGGCGCACCGCCCTCGCCCGGCTGCAGTTGCGCGGCCACATCGCGCGCCGCCAGGGCGGGCGCGGCAGCGGCGGGGTAGCTCAGCACCAGCGGCGCCGGCAGGCCCAGATCCTTGGCCGCCGATTGCAGCCCGGCCGCCAACTGCCGCCCGAAGGCACCGGACGGTGCCGCCAGGGCGAAGCGCGTGGCGCCCTGCGCATTGGCCGCCGCCACCAGCCGGCGCATCTGCTGCGCCGGGGTGATGCCCAGCGGCCAGACCAGCGGCGTCGCCTGATTGGAGTCGTTGGTAAAGGGCAGCATCGGCACCGAGGCCGCCCGCGCCGGCACCGCCGCCGCCGAGGTCTCGGCCGAGGTCAGCGGCCCCACCAGCACCCTCGCCCCGCCGGCGATGGCCGAGCGGGCCGCTTCCGCCGCACCCTGGGAGGTACCGCCGGTATCACGCGGCACGAATTCGAAGCCCGGCGCCCCCTGTTCGAACAGCGCCAGCTGGGCGGCGTTCAGCATGGCCTGGCCCAGCGCCGCATTGCTGCCGGTCAGCGGCAGCAGCAGCGCCACCTTGGTACGCGGCGGCGGCCCCGGCGGCAGGCCGCCGCCCGGTGCCGGCGCCACACCACCACTGAAGACAGGACCCGAGGCTTGCGGCGCACAGGCCGACAGCGCCACAAGGGCACCCAGTGCCAGGGCGGCCCGCCGCAATCCCCTTGGCTTCCCAGCCCCCGGGGTGTGCGCTCCGTGGGTCCTTGCCGAAGGAACAGCGCGTGCAGACGGACGAACCTCGACAGGACCAGCCAGCAACCTCGGAAACTGCAACGGAAACCTCCCCTCCACCGGCCGGGGAGCCCGGCCATGATACGCTGACGACAACCCCGGGCGAACGCGCCCCAGGCCATACCCCAGGACTTATCCTGGTCTCGACGCCGATCGGCAACCTTGGCGACCTCTCGTCCCGCGCCGTCGCCACCCTGAAGGCGGCCGACGCGATCCTGTGCGAGGATACCAGAGTAACCGCGCCGATGCTGGCCCGTCATGGCGTTTCGGCGCCCCTGGTCCCGCTGCACGATCACAACGAGGATCAGGCCACCCCACGCATTCTGGCCCGCATCGCCCGCGGTGAACGCCTGGCTCTGGTTTCGGATGCAGGCACACCGTTGATGAGCGACCCGGGCTTCCGCCTGGTCCGCGCCGCCATCGCCGCCGGTGTCACCATCTCCGCCGTGCCCGGGCCCAACGCGGCGGTAATGGCCCTCACCCTCTCCGGCCTGCCGCCGCACCCCTTCCTGTTCCACGGCTTCCTGCCCGCCCGCGCCGCCGCCCGCGCCGCGGAACTCGCCAGGCTCCGCGCCGCCGAGCGCGCCGGCCTCTCCGCCACCCTCATCTTCTATGAGGCCCCGCACCGTCTGGCGGAGACCCTCGCCGCCCTCGCCGAAGCCTTCGGCCCCCGCCCCGCCGCCGTGACACGCGAACTGACCAAGCGCTTCGAGGAAATCCGCCGCGCCCCCCTGCCCGAGTTGGCCGCCTACTACGCCGAGCACGCGCCCCGCGGCGAAATCGCCCTGGTGGTCGGCCCACCCGAAGCCGAGGAAAACACCGCCGAGGCGGAACTGACCCTCGACGCCCGCCTCCGTGCCGCCCTCGCCGCCGGCGAAAGCCTGCGCGACGCTGCCGCCCTGGTCGCCACTGCCACCGGCCTGCCCCGCAAACAGGTCTACGCCCGGGCGCTCGAACTCCGCTCGGAGGATTGAGGGGAGAGGTTAGAGAAGAGAAGGCCGGGGAAAGAATTCCCCGGGCCCCTTCTTCTTTTCTGCGAGTTTGGCAAAGCGCTGCAGGACCAAAGCGGACGCTTCTGATGATATTCAAAATGGGCCACGCGGGCTGAACCCTCAGTCGCCGGAGGTCCTAGACCTCCGGCGCACCCAGCCGGGTCCCAGGACCAACTCATCAACAGCCACACCCCGCATAAACTCGAAAAAGAAAAGAAGGGGCCCGGGGAATTCCTTCCCCGGCCTTCCTTCCCTTCTCATCAAGCCCCCCGGAACGATCCCTCCCGACCTCGCCTCCCCCGCTTGTCATCGCCAACGACACCCCTTAGGCACGGAGCCGGGTGACAGCACGCCGAGGAGCCCCGCAGGCATGGCCGAGACGCTGCGCGCGATCGAGACTCCGATCGTCATCTTCTCCTTCGATCGTCCGCATTACCTGCGCCGCCTTTGCCAGTCGTTGAAGGCGCAGCGGGGTGTGGAGTTGGACGAGCGCCGCATCATCCTGGTGCAGGATGGTGCCGTCTCCCGCCATTCCGGCGTGCGCTACGCGGAGGAGGCCCGGCTGGCGGAGAGCGTGGAGGTGTTCCGCGAGAGTTTCCCGACCGGCCGGGTGCTGCGCAGCGAGGAGAACCTCGGCATCGCCTTCAACATCCGGCGCGGCGAGACGCTGGTGTTCGAGACGATGAAGGCCGATCTCGGCTACTTCTTCGAGGACGACCTGGAACTCGGCCCCGCCTACCTGCTGATGATGGAACGGCTGCGGGAGGCGACCGCGCAGCTTCCCGAGGTCGGTTACTTCGCCGTCTACGGCCAGCACCGCTCGCGCCCCGATCTGGACCGGCCGCTGGAGCTGGTCAGCATGGAACACCACTGGGGCTTCGGCCTGCGGCGGCAGGCCTGGCAGCGCATCGACGCCTGGCTGGCGCCGTATTTCGAGATCCTGCGCAGCATGGACTACCCGCGCCGCAACGACGTGGAAATCTTCCGCTTCCTGCAGCGGCACGGCATGGCGTGCGACGTCACGTCGCAGGATGCGCTGAAGGCCCTGGCGGCGGCGGCCAACGGCATCGTGCGGGTGATGACCGATGCCTGCTTCGCCCGCTACATCGGCGAACAGGGTGCTTCCTTCAGCGAGGCGCATTTCCAGCGCATGGGCTACCACCGCACTCTGCTGGTGGAACGGACCGACCTGACCCTGCCGCCCCTGGCGCCGGGCCGCAGCGCCGCCATCCTGGCCGAGCAGCAGCAGCGCTTCACCACCTTCCGCAGCGAGCATCTGGACCGCCACCTGGCGCAGTTCGCCGCGCGCAACTTCAACCCGGACCGGCTGCTGCGGCGGGAGGATGTGGACGACCTGTTCCGCCTGCTGCTGGACCGCCTGCCGGAGAGCGAGGAGATCTACACCCTGTATGTCGGCCGCCAGACGGTGCGGGAGCTGCGGTCCAGCATCGCCGGCGGCCGCGAGTTTCGGGCACGCCTGCCGCGCCAGGGATGAACGCTGGGCAGCGCCCGGCCCGCTCTCGCCTTCCAGGGAAGACCGGCATTTGGACTTGGGTAAGAAAGGCCGGGGAAGGAATTCCCCGGACCCCATCTTTTTTCTGTGAGTCTTCTGGCTGTGGCGGCGTCAGCCGTTTCGGGCCCGGGCTGGGGTTACGCAGGAATCCACGACCACCGGAGGCTGATGCTTCGGCCCGGACGGCCTACCATCCTGCCAGCGTGTGACGGCTTGAATTGGAAGCGCTGAAAAGCCTGAGTCACGCGCACAGACAGACTCATGGGCCATGGTCCGTGAAGGCATCTGCTCCCATCGCCGCACAGGCCGGCTTTGAAGCCCTACGTCCACTGAGGGCAAAAGATGGCGTAAACGTATACGTTTACGCAGGGGAATTCTTTTCCCTGACCTTTTCCTCCTACCCTGAACCGAATGCCGCCCGCCCGGGTCACGCCCCCGGCCGAACCACCCGGCAGCCGTCACACATCAGGGGCAGCCGACGGGCGCCTGGCCTTGCGGGGTGACGTGGCGCGCAACGTCCTGCAGGCTCATCGCCGAGGCACCGTCGCAGGCGATGCCGCGCTCCAGGTGCTGAGCCAGCACGGTCTCGACGCCATCATCGTCCGGCAGCAGGCTGAACCGGAACGCTTCGGTCGCCACAACCGGGCTGAGGCAGAGTGCCAAACCTAACAGGGCGAGATTGCGCATTGTCGGAGATCCTGACGGTCTGCGCCGGTTAACAACCGACACGGCCATCGGTTGCCGTAACAATCCGATTGTCGCGGCATCGGGCAAAGGCGGGCAGGACGCAACGCAGCCAAGGCTTTACCGCCACTTCGCAGCATCCTGTCAGCGGTGCCGGCGTCGGCATTCACTCCCGGCACAGGAAGAACCTTGGCTGAGATATTCCCAGGGTCGAGGCCTTGAGAGGGCGCTGCCCCTTCAAACTTTCCGTCCTGACGTGCGGCGCCCAATGAATCACGGGTGCAGGGATCGCACCCCCCTGTCGGGGGAGCTCGAAGGGGCAGCGTTCCCTCGACCCAGGCCGCCTCGTTCAGCGCAGAAGTGCCGGCAACATCAGATCCAACCGGATGCGGCCTTCCCAGGTGGCCACCAGCCGCCCGTCCGGCTGCCATTCCAGGTAGCCCTCATCCAGGCAGGCGGTCAGCATGGTGGGGTCCAGTGCCTCAGCCAGCGTCACGCCGGTGCGGCGCTGCAAGCGGGCGGGGTCGATGCCCTCGGCCAGGCGAAGCCCCATCAGCAGCGCTTCGCGGGCACGGTCCGTCGCGGCCAGGCTCTCCTCGTGGGTCACCGCGTGGCCATCGGTTTCCACCCGCGCCAGCCAGGCTTCCGGGCCACGATGCCGGCGGGCGGCGCGCAGCTCGCCGCCCAGCATCAGCCGCTGGTGCGCGCCCGCGCCGATGCCGATGTAATCGCCATACCGCCAGTAGGCCAGGTTGTGCCGGCTCTCCGCCCCCGGCTTGGCGTAGTTGGAAACCTCGTAGGGCTGCAGGCCGAAGCGCGCCGCTTCCTCGCCCGTGGCGAAGTACAGCGCCGCCGCATCGTCATCCTCCGGCAGCGCGAAGGCGCCGCGGGCATGCTCGGTGGCGAAGCGCGTCCCGGGCTCGATGGTCAGCTGGTAGAGCGAGAGATGGTCCGCCGCCAGCGCCAGCGCCTGCCGCAGCTCAGCGCGCCAGGCATCCTGCTGCTGGCCGGGGCGGGCATAGATCAGGTCGAAGGACAGGCGCGGGAACAACCCCCGCGCGGCCTCCAGCGCCGCGATGGCCTGGCCGGCATCATGCTTGCGGCCCAGGAAGCCCAGCGCCGTGTTGTCCAAGGCCTGCACGCCCAGGCTGGCGCGGTTGACGCCGGCGGCGCGAAACTCCGCCAGCTTCGCCGCCTCCACGCTGGTCGGGTTGGCCTCCAGCGTGATCTCGATATCGGGCGTCGGGTCGAACAGGCGGGACGCGTCGGCGATAATGTCCGCCACCACCTGCGGCGGCATCAGGCTGGGCGTGCCACCGCCGAAAAAGATGGAAGCCAGCGGGCGGCGGATTCCAGGCGCATCGGCCTCGATCCGCGCCGCCTCCCGCGCCAGCTCCTGCCGCAGCGCGGCGCCGTAGCGGGCGGCGTCCACCTGTTCCCGCACATGGCTGTTGAAGTCGCAATACGGGCACTTGGCCGCGCAGAACGGCCAGTGGACGTAGAGGGCGAGCGGTTCGGTCATCTCGGCGCGATATGCGCATGCATGGGCGGGAAGTCGAGCGCCCGTGCGGCCCCCCACCTATTCGCCTGCCGCTGGGGACGCGAGCGTGTGGAGAAGGGAGCGCCAGGGAAGGCATTCCCCGGACCCCATCTTTTTTCTGCGAGCCTTGGGTGTGGAAAGGGTCAGCCGAGTATCGCCGCCGCAGGATGAGGGCGGAGAGGCTGTTTCAGATAAAGGCTGGGTAAGGCGCGGTGGAATTTACGTGCGGCACGGAGGCACCGCAGGCCGGATGCGCGGACATCGGGCCGAACCGCTGACAAGCCAGCGCGGGATAGAGGCGCCGCAACCAGCCAAGCAGGCATTTAAAAACAATCTCTTGGATTATCCGGTTGCTCTGGCGGCAGCCGGTGCGCCGGGATTTTGCGTCCGCGCGAGTTAGCGCTGGCCGGCTGGCGGCACATTGGCCGCCAACATGCCTAGGCATAAAAGGTCGGCCCCGGCACAGGGCTGAAGCCGGATTTCAATCAAGGGAGTGCCTCGCCCGGAACGCGCCGCCGGCCAGGCGGGATGGATCTCCCGCCCAAACCGTGCAGCCCGTCTCAGTCGACGGGCGCGAGGCTCTTGATCAGGTCGAAGACGCGCTTGCGCACGGCAGGCTCGTTGATGCGGTAATAGGCGCGCACCAGCTCCAGCGTCTCCCGCTTGTGCAGCGCGTCGTCCTCGAAGCCTTCCTGCTGCTCGGCGAAGCCGCCGCCCATGCGGGCGCGCAGCATGCTGGTGGTGGCGCTGCTGCCCGTGGCCCCCGGCATGTCGTCGAAGAAAAAGCCGATCGGCACATCCAGCACGCGGGAGAGGTCGAACAGCCGGCTGGCGCCGATGCGGTTCACGCCACGCTCGTATTTCTGCACCTGTTGGAAGGTCAGACCCAGCGCCTCGCCCAGCTTTTCCTGGCTCATCCCCAGCAGCGTGCGGCGCAGGCGAACCCTGCTGCCGACATGCGTGTCGATGGGGCTGGAGCGGTGCTCCTTCTCCGCCCGGTCAGCGACCTCGGCCTGGGCCATCGTCTTTACCTTTCCGTACAATGCGCTGGCGGGATGAGCGGTGTACCCCGCCCCTCGCATGCAACCACTTCTTAGGGAGAGCGAAAGATTGCGTCAACTCTTTCGAGAATTCTCAATAAAGAGATGGTCTTTCAGGTGGTTCTGTTGCGCTGCATACAACCGGCCAGCATCAGCGCCAGTAAAATCAACCCTGCCGCGCCACCCGGTATCGCCAACCCAAGGCGGGCAAACAAAGTCGGCGTCAGCGCGGCCGGCAAAGGCGCCAGGGCACTGCCCATCTCGCCCAGGCCGATTCGCGTTACAACCCTGCCGTGTGCGTCAAACACCGCGGAAACACCGGTTTGCGCTGCGCGTGCCAGGGGTAGCCCTTCCTCCACCGCGCGCAACCGCGCGGCCGCCAGATGCTGGAACGGCCCGGCCGAGAAGCCGAACCAGGCATCGTTGGTCACGTTCAGCAGCCATTGCGGCCGCTCCGCGGGCACTACCGCGCCGGGGAAGATCACTTCGTAGCAGATCAACGGACTGAAGCTCGGCAGGCCCGGCACCGTCATCGCCACCGCGCCCGGCCCGGCTGAGAAATCCATTCCCCCCTGCACCACCCGAATCGGGATCAGGCCCCGTAGCGGCATGTATTCGCCGAATGGCACCAGGTGCGACTTGTCATAAGCGCCCAGCAACGCCCCATCCTGCCCGATGGCGGAAAGGCTGTTGAACACCGCGCTCAACTGCCGGTCCGCGCCGAACTGGGCCCGCACGGAACCGGCCAGCAGCACCCCGCCGGGCGGCAGCACCTCGGCGGCGAAGCGGCGGGCATCGGCATCGTTCGGCAGCAGGAAGGGGCTGGCGGTCTCCGGCCAGATCACCGCCAGCGTGCCGCCTGCCGGCGCCCGTGCCACGCCCTCCCGCGTCAGGTCCAGGTAGCGGCGGAAGATCGGCCAGCGCATCTCCTCCCGCCACTTGGCCTCCTGCTGCACGTTGCCCTGCACCAACAGCAGGTTCACCCCAGTGGGCGCCGGCTCCGGCTGCGCCAGCCGCCAGGCGCCGAAGCCACCTAACGCCAGCAGCGCCACCGCGCCCCCTGCCACGGCCCGCCGCCCCAGCGCCGGCAGCCCCGCCAGCAGCATCGTCAGCAGGGACAGGCCGTGCACGCCCACCAGCGCCGCCGCCTGCAGCGGCAGCGCATCGAACGCCCAGACGCTGCCGGTCAGGTTCCAGGGGAAGCCGGTGAACAGGAAGCCGCGCAACAGCTCCATCAGCACCCAGGCCGCCGCCAGCGCCAGCCAGCGCGGCCAGCCCGGCCGGGCGAACCAGGCGACGATGGCCGCCAGCGCGATATACGCCGCCAGCGGCACCGCCAGCCCCGGCACCGCGACCGGCACCAGCCAGCCCCAACGCCACGGGTCCGTCAGCAACGCGTGGCTGATCCAGTACAGGCCGGCAACATGGTGGCCCATGCCCCAGGCCATGCCCAGCACCCCCGCCCGCTTCCAGCTGCCCGCCCCGTCCAGCAAGGCCAGCAACCCCGGGATGGCCAGCAACAGCACCGGCACCGCATGCACCGGCGGCAGCGCCAGCGCCGCCAGCACCCCCAGCCCGAACGCCGCGAAAACCGCACGCCGGCCAGTCAGGCGCCGCAGCGCCGGCAAGACATTCCATGTCACGTGAAGCAGGTTCCGAGATGCGTGTTGGATGGACTTGATGGGATGGGGAGCCGGTTGGGGCAAGGGGGGAGGCCGGCAGCCTGGGGAAGGTTAAGGCTGGGGAAAGAATTCCCCAGACCCCTTCTTTCTTCTGCGAGTTCGGCGTCGCGCCTCGAACTGAAGCAAGACGCTGTTTGATGATATTCAATATGGGCCGTGAGGGCTGAACCCTCAGTCGCCGGAGGTCCCAGACCTCCGGCGCGCCCGGCTGGGTCTCAAACCAGACCCACGCACCAATAGCCACACCGGCAAAACTCGAAAAAAGAAAAGAAGGGGCCCGGGGAATTCCTTCCCCGGCCTTCTCCTCAAACCAGCGACACCGCCAGCAGCGCCGCTACTCCGCCGCCGCCTTGGCCACCGCGATCCCCGGCCGTCGCACGCGCAGCCGGCGAATCCGGCGCGGGTCGGCGTCCAGCACGCGGAATTCCAGGCCGGAGGAGTGGGAGACCAGTTCGCCCTTGGCAGGCACGCGGCCGGCCAGGGTGAAGACCAGGCCACCGACGGTGTCGATATCCTGGTCCCGCTCATCCTCCGTCAGCACGGTGCCGAGGCGGGTTTCGAAGAGTTCGATCGGTGTCCGAGCATCCAGGTCGATCAGCCCGTCCGGCCGCTCGACGATCTGCGGCGGGCGGTCTTCGTCATGCTCGTCGCTGATGTCGCCGACGATGGTCTCGACCAGGTCCTCGATGGTGACGAGGCCGTCGATGCCGCCGTATTCGTCCACCACCAGCGCCAGGTGCATGCGGGCCTGCCGCATCTGCAGCAGCAGGTCCAGCACCGGGATGGAGGGCACGACGAAGAGCGGGCGCCTAAGCACGGCCGCCATGCTGAATGGCGCCTCCCGGCCCACACTCGCGAAGACGTCCTTGATGTGGACCATGCCGACCACTTCGTCCAACTGCTCCCGGTATACGGGGAAGCGGCTGTGGCCCTCGCGCTGGATCAGGCGGATGGCCTGTTCCAGGGTCAGGTCCTCCGGCATCGCCACGATGTCGGCGCGGGGCACCATGACATCGGCGGCGGTCTTGCCGCGCAGCTTCAGCACGTTGGTCAGCAGCGCGCGTTCCTGCGCGTCCAACTCGGGGACGGAGAGCGCGCCGTCCTCCCCGCCATGGTACTCGCGGCCTTCGACCAGCGCTTCCATCTGGCCGCGGACGCTGTCCGCGCTCTTTTTGCGCAGCAGGCCTTGCAGCCGCCACAGCAGGCCGTCCCGGGGTTCAGTGCCGCTCATGTCAGGCCCCGCCAGGGGTTGGGCAGGTTCAGGCGGCGCATGATGCGCGCCTCCGCCTGCTCCATGCGCCGGGCTTCGCCGGCCTGGATGTGGTCGTGGCCGGCCAGGTGCAGCGTGCCATGCGCCACCAGATGCGCCAGGTGGGTGGCGACGCGGCGCTTGGCCGCGCGCGCTTCCCGCCGCACCACGCCCAGCGCCAGGGCGATATCGCCCAGGTGGCCGGGCATATCGCCGGGGAAGGACAGCACGTTGGTCGGCTTGACCTTGCCGCGATGGTCCGTGTTCAGGCGCTTCACGGCGGCGTCGTCGGCCAGCAGCACGGTGAAGGCCCCGAAGGAATCTCCCCCGGCCTCCGCCCATGCGGCGCGCGCGGCGCGGCGCGCCATATCCTCGACCCTCGGCACGGCCGCGCGCCAGCCTGGGTCCGCGACGATGACCTCGATCTCGGGTCCCGCCTCTTCAGGAAGCCCGGCCGCGACGTTGCGGCCGGGCGGTCTACTTCCCGGTTCCATCATTCCCCTTCCTGCCGGGGCGGACCATCGCCGCCACGGCGCACGACGCGCCCGGAACGTCCGGTCGCTGCCTGCTCATCGGCGCGGTTATACGCGGCGACGATGCGGCCTACCAGCGGATGCCGCACCACGTCCTGCTCCGCGAAGCGCGTGATGCCAATTCCCTGCACGCCATCCAGCACGGACAGCGCTTCCACCAGGCCGGATTTCTGCCCCGGCGGCAGGTCCACCTGGCTTGGGTCGCCGGTGATGACCATCCGCGTTCCCTCGCCCATCCGGGTCAGAAACATTTTTATCTGGGCCGGCGTGGTGTTCTGCGCTTCGTCCAAAATGGCAAAACAATGCGCCAGGGTGCGGCCGCGCATGAAGGCCAGCGGCGCGATCTCGATCTCGCCGCTGACGATGCGCCGCTGCACCTGCTCGGCCGGCATCATGTCGTGCAGCGCGTCGTAAAGGGGGCGGAGATAGGGGTCCACCTTCTCCTTCATGTCGCCCGGCAGGAAGCCCAGCCGCTCCCCCGCCTCGACGGCGGGGCGGGAGAGGACGATGCGGTCCACCCGCCCGGCCATCAGCAGCGCCACGCCTTGCGCCACCGCCAGGTAGGTCTTGCCGGTGCCGGCGGGGCCGATGCCGAAGACCATCTCGTGCTTGGCCAGCAGGTCCATGTAGCCGGACTGCGCGACGCTGCGGGGCCCGATGGCGCCCTTGCGGGTGCGGATGGCCGGCAGGTCTGACAGCGGCAGCCGCGGCTCCGGCGCCTCGGCCAGAGCCGCCTGGCGCACGGCGCCCTCCGCCAGCCGCAGCGAAGCCTCGACCTCCGCGATCGCCACCACGTCTCCCCGCTCCAGCCGCTTCCACAGCACCCGCAGCGCCGCCTCCGCTATTCCCGCGGCCTCGGCCGAGCCGGTGATGGTCAGCCGGTTGCCCCGGCTGGCCAGCCGAACCCCGGCACGCTGCTCGATCTGCGCCAGGTGCCGGTCATGCTCCCCGTAGAGGAGCGGCAGCAGCGCATTGTCATCGAATTGCAGCGTGACGGTGCGGGCGGCGGAAACGGTGTCAGCCATCAACGGCCTTTCCATGGTGCCATGGGTGATGCTGCGGGGATTGGCGCGAAGCGCTATCGGGGCGGCGGAGCGGGATACGGTCAAGCGCAGGCAAGCTCCTTCTGATCCAGCAAGGTGGCGGAGAGCGAGTTCGGGAAGCGGGCCGCCACGCGCACGCGCGCGGTGCCGCCGATCAACGAGGCCGGTCCCAGGGCGTGGACCGGCTGCAGCCAGGGCGTACGCCCCATCACCTGCCCAGGGTGGCGCCCCAGGCCGGTAAACAGCACCTCGCATTCCTGGCCGACGCAGGATTCGTTGAAAGCGTCCTGCTGGATGCGCAGCAGGGCCTGCAATTCCTGCAACCGCTCATCCTTGATGGCCTCTGCCACCTGGAAGGGCTGGCCGGCGGCGGGCGTGCCCGGCCGCTGCGAGTATTTGAAGGAATAGGCCAGCGCGAAGCCCACCCGGTCCACCAGCTTCATGGTGGCGTCGTGGTCTTCCGGCTTCTCGCCCGGATGGCCGACGATGAAGTCGGAGGAGAGGGCCATGTCCGGCCGCGCCTCCCTCAGCTCATCGCAGATGCGGATGAACATGTCGGCCTTGTGGCCGCGGTTCATCGCCTCCAGCACCCGGTCGGAACCGCTTTGCACCGGCAGGTGCAGGAACGGCATCAGTTGCGGGATCTCGCCATGGGCGCGGATCAGCGCCGCATCCATGTCGCGCGGATGGCTGGTGGTGTAGCGGATGCGCGGCAGGTTCTCGAGCTCGGCCAGCGCATAGAGCAGGCGCGTCAGGCCCCAGGTGGAGCCGTCCGGAGCCTCGCCATGCCAGGCATTCACGTTCTGGCCGAGCAGCGCGATCTCCCGCGCGCCGCCCGCCACCAGCGCCTTCGCCTCGGCCACGATCGCCGCCACGGG
>Ga0308171_1003971_pt1 | contig 12735 bp, 10 predicted proteins | sample PhyGR1_FD_202135 | JGI IMG/M metagenome (GOLD analysis project Ga0308171, IMG submission 202135) | Phyllosphere microbial communities from UC Gill Tract Community Farm, Albany, California, United States - DLSLSG.R1 | ecosystem: Host-associated > Plants > Phyllosphere > Unclassified | place: USA... | reverse complement strand
TGGCCGCTTCCGACACTCCATCGGGGCATGCCCTGACATCATTCGGTTTTCAGGCGCGCGACGGTCGAAAGGCCTGCTCCCGGCCGTTGGCGTGAGGTGTGCGGAAGCGAGCGTAGTGGTGCTTTGGCTGCGAACGCTAGTTACCCTCTGCCTGCGGCAAAAGCCCCACAGGAGAGTAACGATGCTTCAGCACGATAACGAGACCATCCGCCCTGAGTCCATGACGTTGGCGACTGCGGCGGGAGTATCCCAAAGCGCGCTCACCCAGCCAACCCCACCGCGGGAACGGCATATCGTTACCGGGACGTCCGCCCGGGGCACAACCTATGCCGCGCGCCTGGCGGTATCGGCCAAGGTCCGGGAAGACGCCTACCGCCTGCGCTACCGCAGCTACCTGGCCGGCGGCTTCATCCAGGAGAACCCGACAGGCCTGTTCCACGATCACTACGATGACATGGCGAACGCGGACACGGTGGTCCTCTACAGCGACGAAGTTCCCATCGCGTCCGTCCGCGTCTGCCTGCTGGAACGCGGTACCAACTACACGTCCCCCGCCATGGATACCTTCCCCGAGGAAGTCGGCGCCCTGCTGAACGCCCGCCCGAATGACGCCTTCGCCGGCCGGGCCATTGAGGTGACACGCCTCGTCCGCAGCCCGGAGGCCGAGAACAACCAGGGGCTGATCTTCCTGCTGTACCGGCTGGCGGGCTACATCGCGCTCTGCCACCACACGCAGATCTTCCTGGCCTGCGTCCGCTCCAACCACGCGCCATTCTACAAGCGCCTTGGCTATTCGGCCGCGTCGGAGCCGAAGCCCTATCCCGGCCTCAGCTGCAAGATGCTCCTCATGGCGAGCGACCGGCGCCGCTACGACCAGATCCGCCTGAAGGTGCCGATGATGGACCCGATGGGCGACACCACCCACAACCTCGAAGGCTTCTACAAGGGCGAGCCTGTGTGGCTCACCCTCACCCGTTGAGCCGTCACCGGGTCGTCCCCTGCAAGGGACGACCTTGGCCGACGGCGGCGTATGTAAATATCGGGGGATTTTTAAACGTTAAGGATACGAATATCGTTTCCAGATACGTTCGGCGTATGGCACAACCCGCGCACTGCGTTCAGGATGCTGATAGTGCCGTCCAGCATACGCCTTCCCCACCTCCTTGCTTTCGCCCTCGTCACAGCCGCCGGCATCCTGCCAAGCCCAGGCTTCGCCCAGGAGATGCAGGAGGGCGAGCGGCCCTTCTTCCTCAGCCTGGGCTACGGCCATGCCACCTACAGCACGACGGGTCGCGCCTCCGTGGCGGGCCAGCCGCTGGATGGTGCGCGCGTGGCGCTGGGCGGCGTTTCCTTCGCAGCCTTCGAGGCGGGCTGGAGATTCGCGCCCAACTGGAGCGTGTCCGTCCTTGGCGGATTGCCGCCCACCGTGGCGCTGCATGGCCGGGGGGATTTCGCGGCCCAGGGCGTGCTGCGCAAGGTCACCTATGGTTCGGTGATGTTCGGCGCCCAGTACTACCCGTTCAGGCTGGGGCGGTTCGAACCTGTCATCGGTGCCGGCATCAGCTACACGGCGATCTTCCGCACCCGTGGCGGCTCGATGTCCGAGCTCAACGTGGCCGATAATGCCGGGCCCTATGTGCAGCTCGGCGGCCAGTTCCATGTCACCGAGAGCGTCTCCGCCTTCCTCGATGCCCGCAAGACCTGGCTCTCCTTCGATGCCAAGGGCGTGGCGGGTGGTGCCCCGGTGCGCGTCGGCATCGATCCCGACCCGATTTCCGTCACGATGGGCCTGACCTACCGGTTCTAGCCCAAGCCGTCAGGCCAGGTATTCGACCCGCGTGGCGGGGGGCGACGGCGCGGGGCGGCCCAGCAGGTAGCCCTGGGCGAAGCGGATGCCGTTCTGGTTGAGCCATTCCATCTGGCTCGGCTCCTCCACCCCTTCGGCAACCACGTAGATATTCAGGTCCAGGGCCAGGCGCGCGATCATCCGATAGATCATCGCGACCTTCTTCTCCGGCAGTTTGCTGGTGAAGGCGGCATCGATCTTGATGCCGTCCACCTCCACCTCGTGCAGGTAGGTGAGGGACGAATATCCCGTGCCGAAATCATCCAGGATCAGCTTCGCACCCTGGCTGCGAATGCTATCGAGCTGCCGCAGGGTCTTGTCGTCCTGGTCCAGCAGGACGTTCTCGGTGATCTCGATGCCCAGCCGCTCCGACGGCAGCCCGCTTGCCTCCAGCGCCTGCGCCAGGATCTCCGGGAAGCGGCCCGAACGGAGCTGCCGGGGCGAGAGATTGACGTTGACCTGGATCGGCGTGGTCCAGGTCATGGCATCGCGGCAGGCGGTCCGCAGCACCACTTCGCCCAGCTCCTCCATCAGGCCGCAGCGTTCCGCCGTGCCGATGAACTCGCTGGGCGGGATGCAGCCACGGGTCGGATGGTTCCAGCGCACCAGTGCCTCGGCCGAGACGATCCGGTGCGACTTGAGGTCGACGATAGGCTGGTAGTGCACCCCGATCTGGTCCTTCCGGATGGCCTCGGCCAGTTCGGCCTCGCGGGTGATCAGGCTGTGGTGCTCTTCCTCGATCCAGCGCTCGAACAGGCAGGCCTTGCCCTTGCCCTGCTCCTTGGCCTTGTAGAGGGCGAGATCGGCCAGCATCATCAGCCGCTGCGGATCGTGGGCGTCCTTCGGACAGGCGCTGACGCCGATGCTGGCACCCGGGTGGATCTTGATGCCGTCCACCGCGAAGGTCTGCCCCAACTGCTGCGCCAGCCTCTCGGCCACCGCGAGGCCTTCCTCCCCATCCGCGCCCATGACCAGCAGGGCGAACTCGTCGCCACCCAGCCTCGCGCCGGTATCCTGCGGACGGATGGAGTGGTGAATCCGGCCGGCGATGCTTTGCAGCAACTGGTCGCCGGCATGGTGGCCGTAGGTGTCGTTGATGCCCTTGAAGTTATCCAGGTCGATGAAAACGAGCGCGAAGGAACGCTTCTCCTTGCAGAGATCCGCGACGACCTCGACAAAGGCGCGACGGTTGAGCAACCCGGTCAGGCTGTCGTGCCTGGCCAGGAAGTTCACCTTCTCACGGGCCTCGTGCTCGGCCGTCACGTCGCGGCCGATGCCGCGGAAGCCGGCGATCCTGCCCCGGTGGTCATAGACGGGATGGCCGGTGAGCCGGGACCAGCGGACGCCATGGGCCCCTTCGTGGCGGACCAGCATCTCGCGGAAGGCCTGGCGGTCCTGGAAGCAGCCGACCAGGTCCTGCCGGTTTCGGTCCTCCGCCCCCTCATTGTCGCGTACAGTGGAGACGAGGCCGGCCAACTTGCGGCCATTCAGGATAGCCGGCGCCAGCCCGACGGCTTCGGCCATCCGGGGCGTGGCTTCGGCGATCCGCCCATCGCGGTCGGTCTGCCACAGCCAGTCGGGCGAGCCCTGCTCGTACTCGCGCAGGAACACGTTGACGGTCTCGATCTCCCGCTGCAGGGCGGCCCTGGCTTCCGAGCGGCCGCTGAAGGTCATGTTGGTGAACATGATGCCGATGGCGGCGTAGCAGCAGAACGAGATGAAGGCCGTCGCCGAGAACATGTCGGCATGCGGCATGACCAGGCAGACCGCGTAGATCGACAGCAGGGCATTGGGGATGAAGAACCCGAAGGCCACAGCCATCGGCACGCTGATGATGGGCGTCGAGACGACGCCGGAGGCAAGGCCCAGCAGCAGGACGGTCTGGTCCGCCGTGCCGTTGAGCGCGAAGAGGATGATGGTCGTCCCCCACGCGAAGCCCAGGCCGGTGAACAGGGTCTGGGCCTGCGAGAGAAAACGGTAGTCGTCCCTCTCCCGCTTCCATCGCAGGGCGACGCGGAGGATGGCCGCGTAGAGCAGGAGGATGGCCGCGACCATCACCATCATGAATGGGTCGCGCGATACGCCGAAGGCGATCGAGTTGACGACGACGTTGACGCAGCCGGTGGCCGAGAACAGCTTGCAGAGCAGGAACAGCAGGTTGCACTGGTCACCCATGACCGTTGCTTCCTGCGCATTCGCCGGCGGCCGGACGACCATGACGTCCTTTATCCGGCCGAGGATGCCCCGGATCCGCGCCACAAGCTTCAGCACCGTGGGCCCCATTACCGTAAGCGTGGCAGGATCAGGCCTGTCTTGTTCCGGTACTGCGCATACTCGGTCGCCAGGCCCGAGGTCGCGAAATGCACCTCTTCCTCACGCGCCGTCTTGTAGTACCAGCCGATGATGAGAAGCGCGGGGAGCCACTGGATGGGCCCGCCGGCGATGGCAGTGCCGAGCCAGCCGAGGCTGTAGGCCAGGTAGAACGGATGGCGGGAATAGGCATAGGGCCCGCGCATATGGATCATGGTCGGGATGTTGTCGGTATGGGCGATGGCCGGTGGCCGTGTCTTAGTCGTGCGGACCGCCCACCAGAACAGCGCGCCACCGGCCAGGAACAGGGCAATCCCCGCGAGACCCGTCCCGAAGCCGACACCCCGGAACAGGACGAGCGCCACGAAGAGGACGAAGGCCGCGGTGCTGCACGCGGACAGCCGGCTCATCCGGGAGGGCATCCCGCCCTCGATCCGGAAATGGTGCTTTAGTCCCCAGGCGAAGGATCCGAACGCGGCCACGGCCGCCAGGATGGTCAAGGCTATCAGCATGATGGGTCCATCTAAGAGCGTCACCTGGACCTCAATGGCCCATTAAGACGACCGCCGCCACGTAATATGTTTTCGGATTCGTATCATAATTCACCGCGCAGGGTCACGCGAGCCTGGGGGGTAATATTCTATGCAAAACGATCAGTTCGAGGTTAAGCCCACGCATTTTCGTCCCGCACGCGAAACTGTGATCACAGCCGGCCGGCAGGGCGACACGGATTTTGATTCCCCTGACCGCAGGTCTTCGGACGGCGCGCAGAGGACCGGAAGTCCGGCCATCGCCCGGTGCCGAAAATGCCTGGTGCGGCGGATCGGTGTCGTGCGTAGGGGCTTGCCCGCCGAGGAGCGGGCGTGCAGGAATGGATACATTCGGCGCCGAGGCGAAGACCCGGAACTGGCCGGTCGGCAACGGTGCGGCTGGACGGAGCGAGCCAGAACTGCCGATGCGGGGCTGGCTAGCCGTTAATGGCTCGACCTCCCACCTTCGCACGCCCGTCTAGGGACGCTCTGGTTCCGCGAGTGCGTCCCACATCCGCATGAGCTGTGATGCCGCCGCATCGAGCTTCTCCAGCTCCGTGCCGTCGCGCGCCTCCAGGGAGATGCCGAGCAGAAAGGTGTTGAAGAGGGTGGTCAGCCCCGCAGTGTCCGTCTTGGCCTGCAGCTCACCGCGATCCACCGCGCGCTGGATGCAGTCTGCAAGCGCGGTCCGGTTTCGCTCCCGCTCCTGTTGCACCAGTGCCCGAAGGTGACGGTTCTCCGGGGAGCAGTTGGTGGCCGAGAGCGTCACGAAGCAGCCGAGCGGGTGATCACGTCCCGACTGCATCCGGGCCGATCGCCGCAGCGCCTGTTCAACCGCCTCCCTCGGCTTCAACGATGGGTCGTGCAGGGGCGCCATGACCTGCCCGTGCGTCGCCAGGTACCTGGCCAGACCCTCCTGGAACAGGGCCTCCTTGGAACCGAAGGCGGCATAGAAGCTGGCCGACGAGATGCCGCCCATGCAGGCCTTCAGCTGGCTGAGCGAGGTCGGCTCGTAGCCGTGTTCCCAGAACAGTTCCATCGCCGCTTCCACGGCCTGGTCCCTGTCGAACCCGCGGGGGCGCCCCGTCCTCGGCATCATGACCTCCCTCAGTGACTTCTAGATTAATCGGTCCAGAACGGCTTGCCCAGGGGCCACGGGCTGGGTAGTTGTGGATCAATCGATCCATAACTGGAGCATTCGCATGGACACCCAGCCGACCCGCATGGATGCCACGGCCGATCCGTCGTCAGGGACACTGCCCATGGCCGCGCTGCTGGCGCTCGCGATGACCGGCTTCCTGTGCATCGCCACGGAGACGCTGCCCGCCGGTCTCCTGCCGCAGATATCCCAGGGTCTCGCGGTGTCGCCCTCCATGGCCGGTCAGCTGGTGACGGCCTATGCGCTGGGGTCTGTCGTCGCTGCCATTCCGCTGACCATCGCCACCAGCAGCTGGCCACGGCGCCATGTGCTGCTCGCGACGATCCTCGGCTTCCTGGCTTTCAACTCCGTCACCGCACTCTCCTCGGATTTCTGGCTGACCCTGGTTGCCCGGTTCTTCGCCGGGATCTCGGCGGGGCTGGCGTGGAGCATTCTGGGCGCCTACGCGCGCCAGATGGTGGCACCGCATCTGCAAGGGCGGGCCATGGCTGTCGCCATGGTGGGGACACCGCTGGCCTTGTCCCTTGGCGTGCCGCTCGGTACGTGGATGGGTAGCACCATCGGCTGGCGAGCCGCCTTCGGCGTCATGTCGTTGCTGACGGTGATGTTGATCGGCTGGGTGCTGATCAAGGTCCCCAACTACCCCGGACAGCCCGCGACATCCCGCATGCCTCTGACCCATGTGCTCATGACCCCGGGCGTCCTCCCGGTGCTGGGCGTGGTCATGGCCTGGATGCTGGCGCACAATATTCTCTACACCTATGTCGCGCCGTTCGTGGCCCCTGCCGGGTTGGAAGACCGGGTCGACCTCGTCCTGCTGGTGTTTGGCATTACGGCGCTGATGGGCATCTGGATCGCCAGCCGCGTCGTGGAGGGTGCGCTCCGCAGCGCAGTCCTCGCCAGCCTGGTCGTGTTCGGGCTGGCGGCGCTGGCATTCGGCATCATGACCGCATCGCCCGCCATGGTGTATGCCGGCGTCGGCTTGTGGGGCCTGACCTTCGGCGGTGCCGCAACGTTGCTGCAAACCGCTCTTGCTGACAGCGCCCAGGACGGGGCGGACGTGGCCCTGTCCGTGAACGTGGTCGCGTGGAACGCCGCCATAGCCGGCGGGGGAATTCTCGGCGGCGTCCTGCTACGCAGTTGGGGCGTGGTCTCGTTCCCCTGGGCGGTGCTGGCCCTGATCCTGGTTGCACTATTCCTGGCCTGGTCGGCCCGCGCCCATGGCTTCCCGCCCGGCGGCCGCAAGCAAACGACGCCAGCTATCGGCCATTAACCTGACCCCAGCCGTTCCCGGCCGGCGCCGTGGCGCAATCTCACCGACGGCGGACCGGAACATGCGCAGGGGGAAGCGGGCGCGCCGCCGGTGCCGCGACCCGCGCGCGGCATCGCCTCTGGATGCCCGCGCGGACACGACGCCACAAGCCGGGCGTGGCCGCGCCTCAACCGCTGCGGGGCGCGGGCCGGCTCCGCCAGCATGCGGCCCACCTCGGCGGACCGGGCCTGCACCCGGCCCGCATCAGCGTAACCTTGCGCGCTGACGTGGCCGGGAACTGAAGGCCTCAGTCGCTACTCGGCCGCTGCGGCGCGGCGGGCGGCTTCATAGCGGTTCACGTGGGGCTTCAGGCCTAGATTCTCCCGAAGGGTCCGCCCTTCGTAGGCCGTGCGGAACAGCCCGCGCCGCTGCAGTTCCGGCGTCACGAGCTCGACGAAATCGTCGCATCCACCGGGCAGGATGTTGGGCGTGATATTGAAGCCGTCACAGGCGCCACCAGTGAACCACTCTTCCATCCGGTCCGCCACATCAGCGGCGGTGCCGATGACGCAGGAATTGCCCTCGCCCGCGAGCTGCCGCCCCAGCTGCCGGATAGTGAGGTTGTGCCGACGTGCGCGGGCGAGGATACGCTCGGCGCCGCTGCGGACCTGCGGCTCGCCCTGCGGCTCAGGCACCTGGCCGTCGAGGTCGAAGCCCGAGAGATCGCCGAACTCGTTATACAGGCGGGCGAGACCGACCATGGGGTCCAGCAGCTCCTGCAACTCGTCGAACTTCGCCTGGGCCTCGGCGCGGGTCCTGCCCACCACCGGGCGGAGCGCCGGCATAATCTTCAGGTCGTCCCAGTCGCGGCCGTGGCGGGCCAGGCGGCCTTTCACATCGTCATAATAGGTCTTTGCATCCCCGATCGTGTCCTGCGCGGCGTAGATCACCTCGGCGTGCTGGGCGGCGATGTCGCGCCCCTGCCCCGCCGCGCCGGCCTGGAACAGCACCGGCCGTCCCTGCGGCATCTCGGCGACGTTGAGCGGACCCTTGACCTTGAAGTGCTTGCCGACATGGTTCAGCTCATGCATCCGGCTTTCGTCGTAGAAGACGCCCGATTCACGGTCATAGACCAGCGCACCGGGCTCCCACGAATCCCAGAGTCCCTTGACGACTTCGACAAACTCGGCGGCGCGTTCATAGCGCGTGTCGTAATCCAGGTGCTTGTCGCGGTTGAAGTTGCGGCCTTCGGCATCGGACCAGGAGGTGACGATATTCCACCCGGCACGGCCATGGCTGATGAGGTCCAGCGTCGCGAACTTCCGTGCCAGATGGTACGGCTCATTATAAGTCGTGGACGCCGTGGTCACGAGGCCAACATGCTTTGTGACCATGGCGAGAGCGGGGAGCAGGGTGAGTGGCTCCATCTCCGCCAGCTCGAACCCGGAGCGTGCGAGCGACCCGCGCGGCAGGTCCTTCTCACGGATCGCAATGCCGTCGGCGAAGAAGATCATGTCGAACAGGCCGCGCTCCGCCGTCTGCGCGTTGCGGACATAGTGATCGATGCGCAGAGTGCCATCGGCCGGCACGTCCGGATGCCGCCAGGCCGCGGGGTGGTAGCCGATGCCGCGCATCGACATGCCGAGCCTCATCTTGCGGGTTGCCATGGAAGAAATCCTGTCCTTGTCGATACTATTCAGGCAGTGAGCAGCGCCGGTGCGGCTTCGCGCCGCTCCAGCGTCGGGATGGCCGCGATCAGGTTACGCGTATATTCCTCGCGCGGGTCGCCGAAGACAGCGGCGGGCGGCCCGCTTTCCACGATACGACCGTGGCGCATGATGGCCACCTCGTGCGCCACATGCCGCACCACGCCAAGGTCGTGCGAGATGAAGAGGTAGGAGGTGCCGTTCTCGCGTTGCAACGCCAGCAACTCATTCAGGATGGCGGCCTGCACGGAGATATCGAGCGCCGAGGTCGGCTCATCGCAAATCACCAGCCGGGGGCGGCCGGCGAAGGCGCGGGCGATGGAGACGCGTTGCTTCTCACCGCCCGACATCTCGCGCGGATAGAGGTCGAGATAGCGCTCGCCCAGCTTCACCGCCTCCAACTGCTCGATGATGCGATGGCGCAGCGCCTTGCCCTCCCCTTGCCCGCCATAAAGACGCATGGGGCGGCCGACGATCTCGGCCACGGTCCAGTGCGGGTTCAACGCCGCGTCGGGGTTCTGGAAGACGAACTGCACGGCCTGCTGCGCAGCGCGGCCGCGCTTCTGCACCAATGGGTCCAGCACCTCGTTCTCCAGCCGGATGGCGCCATCTTCCGGCACGATCAGCCCGGCGACGCAACGCGCGAGGGTCGATTTGCCTGAGCCGCTTTCACCCACCACGGCCAGGGTGCGGCCCGGCGGAATGTCCAGCGTCACATCATCCACCGCACGCACCGGGGCGGGGCCGCGCATAAACGGCAGCGCCGGCCGGGCACGAAATTGCTTGCTGACAGCGATGATCTGCAAACGCGGACGCTCCTGCCGCGCCTCGACCAGTTGCACTTCGGCTACCAGCGGCTCGGGCGGCAGGCGCAACGCGACCTCATCGCGATAGTGGCAACGGCTCCGGTGGCCGCCGCCGCTGCTATTGGCCAGGTCCGGCATGCGGCTCTCGCACTCCGCTGTGGCCATGGCGCAGCGTGGGGTGAAGATGCAACCCGGAGGTGGGCTGCGCAAATCCGGCAGCCGGCCCGGAATAGCGGCCAACCGACGGCGCGGGCCGTCAATGGCCGGCATGGCCCGCATCAGCGCCACGGTATAGGGGTGGCGCGGCTGGCGCAGCACCTGCTCCGTCGTGCCCTCCTCGATCAGCTGGCCGGCATAGAGGACACCGACGCGGTCACACACCTGGGCAACGACGCCCATATTGTGGCTGATGAACAGCACCGCCACGCCGGTCTCGCGGCGCAACTCATTGACCAGGTCGAGGATGACGGCCTCCGTCGTCACATCCAGGCCCGTGGTGGGCTCGTCCATGATCAGCAGCTGCGGATCGCAGGCCAGGGCCATGGCAATGACGACACGCTGCTGCTGCCCGCCCGAAAGCTGGTGCGGGTAGCGATGCGCGATCTCCGCCGGGCGTGGCAAATGCACCCGCTCCAGCAGCGCCACGCCGCGCTTCCAGGCTAGGGCCTTGCCGATTCTGCCGTGCAGGCGGATGGCCTCGGCGATCTGCTCGCCCACCTTGATGGCGGGGTTCAGCGCGCTCATCGGGTCCTGGTAGACCATGGCGGCGGTGCGGCCGCGCAACTTGCCGAGCGCCTGCTCGGACAGCGCCATGACGTCCTGCCCCGCGACATGCACCTCGCCGCTCGCCTGGCCCTTGATATAGCGCATGACCGCGTAGGCCACGCTGCTCTTGCCGGAGCCGCTCTCACCGATCAGCCCCATCGCCTCGCCGGGCGCGATGGAGAAGGATACGCCGCGCACGGCCTGGAGCGGCCCGTAGCTGATGGAAAGGTCACGCACCGCGAGGACGGGCGGCTCGATCTTCGACATGACGGTCATTGCGCGCGTCCCCCACCCGGCAGGGCCAGCCGGTGCCGCAACCGCTCACCCAGCAACACGGTGCCGATGGAGGCCAGCGCGATGGCGAGGCAGGGAAAGACCACGAGCCACGGCGCGATCTCGATGAACTGTTGCCCATCCCGTACCATCAGGCCCCAGGCCGGCGTTGGCGGCCTGACGCCGATGCCGAGATAGGCCAGCGAGGCCGCCAGCAGGACTCCCGATGTCACGCGCAGGGAAAAATCCACAACGATGATGGGCAATACATTGGGCAGCAACTCACGAAACAGGATGAAGGAGGCCCCCTCGCCGCGCGAGCGCGCTGCCTCGATGAACTCGCGGTGGGCGAGGTCGACGACGATGCTGCGCACCAGACGGGCTGAGCGCGGCCAGAACACCAGCGCGATGGCAGCCACCACATTGATGGGCGCCGGGCCCAGCATGACCACCACCAGCATCGCCAGGATGAGGCCGGGGAAGGACATCAGCGCATCCATGAAGCGCATGATGGTCTCGTCCACCGGGCCTTGACGGTAGCCCGCGGTGAGCCCCGTCACCGTACCCAGCGCCACCCCGAGGGCGGCGGCGCCGACGGCGAGCAGCAGCGTCGGCCGAGCGCCGGCCAACACACGGGAGAACACGTCCCGCCCGAATTCGTCGGTGCCGAAGGGAAAGGCCAGGCTGGGCGCTTCCAGCGAGTGCATCGGGTTGAAGGCCGTCGCCGAGTAGGGTGAGAGAGACGCGCCGGCGAGGATCAGCACCACCATCCCCAGCACGATCGCGGCGCCCGCGAGATCCGCCACGCCGAGGCGCGGCAAGACGATGCGCCGGCGGGCCGGCAGGGCTACGCCGCTCATGACCGCAGCCTCGGGTTCATCAGCAGCGCGGCGACATCGGCCAGCAGGTTGCCGATGCCGTAGGCGGCAGCGACAATCAGCACGACGGCCTGGATGACCGGCACATCGCGGTAACTGACCGCGTTGGTGACCAACTGGCCCAGGCCGGCGTAGGAGAACAGCGTCTCGACCACCACCAGGCCGCCGATGACATAGCCGAAATACATGCCGATCTCCGCGATGGTCGGGGGAAGCAGGTTCGGCATCGCGTGCTTCATCACCACGCGCCAGCGCGGCACACCCTTGAGAACCGCCGTGCGGATATAAGCGCTGCCCATCACCTGGATCATGCTGGCCCGCGTAACCTGGCTGATGAAGGCCAGCATGCCTGTGATAAGGACACCGATGGGCAGGATCAGGGCTTCCGGGCGCGCCAGCGGATTCTCATTCGGGTCCATCAAGCTGGAGCCGGGCAGGACCGGCCACCAGATGCTGAAGGCGAGGATGCCGAACAGGCCGATGACGTATTCCGGAAGGGCATAGGCGCCGACAGCGATGCCGCCGATCACACGATCCAGAACTCCACCTGGCTTCAGCGCGGCCATGACACCGAGCGCCACGGCCAACGGTGCCGCGATGGCGAGCGTGATCAGGCCGAGAATGGCGGAGTTACCGAGACGGCCCATGAGAATGGGGCCGATCGGCTGCCCATGTTGCAGGGAGCGGCCAAAATCCCCCTGCAGGACGCCAAGTAGCCATCGCAGATAGCGCTCAGCCAGGGGCTGGTCGAGGCCAAGCGTCTTGCGCACGGCGAGGACCTGGTCCGGCGTGGCCATGTCACCGAGCACCGCCGTCGCCACATCCCCTGGCAGGACGTTGACGATGGCGAAGGTCAGGACGGACACGGCGAACAGCACCACGACCAGAAGCAGCACGCGGCGCAGGATGAAGCCGAGCGCCTGCATGGTTCAGGCACTCAGCCACATGCCGCGGGTCTCAATCGTACCGTACTTCGGCGGCTGGAAGCCCTGCACCTTGTCCGAGGTCACGCCGACATAGTTGCGGAAATAGGGTACCATACGGTCGCTGTGTCGCTGCAGCAGACGCAGCACGTCGGCGGCGATCTCCTTGCGCCTGGCGGTATCGACCTCCGCGATCATGGCGTCCAGCTTGCCATCGAGGCCTGGCGCGACTTCCGTGTTGCCGTAGTTATAGATGCCCTTGCTGTGATGGATCTTGTAGATCGCAT
>Ga0308171_1003969_pt1 | contig 12738 bp, 8 predicted proteins | sample PhyGR1_FD_202135 | JGI IMG/M metagenome (GOLD analysis project Ga0308171, IMG submission 202135) | Phyllosphere microbial communities from UC Gill Tract Community Farm, Albany, California, United States - DLSLSG.R1 | ecosystem: Host-associated > Plants > Phyllosphere > Unclassified | place: USA... | reverse complement strand
CTACTTGAGTTGGGTGTCGAGACCGCCGCGGGCACGCCGGCAGCGTTGCGCGAACTGATGCAGGAGGAGATCGCGCGCTACAGTCGCATCGTCACCGATGCGAGGATCGAGCGGCTATGAGCGCACAGCCTATTCCCGGCCCCGATCCCGCGACCAGGCCGCCGCGTCGGCCGTTGCCAGCCGGTGCCTGCGACGCCCATTGCCACGTCTTCGGCCCCGGCGATCGCTTTCCCTATGTCGCCGAAAGCACCTTCCAGACCCCGGACGCGCCCGTCGCCGCCCTGACACGGATGCACCAGGTGCTGGGTATCGAGCGCGTGGTGCTGGTGCAGGCCAGCTGCCATGGCTACGACAACGCCGCCATGCTGGATGCCATCGCCGCCGACCCGCAGCGCCGGCGCGGCGTGGCAATGGTGGAGGACGACGTCACCGACGCGGCGCTGGACGAGTTGCACGCGGGCGGCGTCAGGGCCATCCGCCTGAACTTCGTCCGCCATCTGGCGCAGCGTCCGGAACTGCCGGATGCCGCGCGCCTCATTCACCGCGTGGCGGAACGTGGTTGGCATGTGGAGTTGCACATGGACGCACCGGACATCCCGGAGCTGGAACCGTGGATTGCCGCCCTGAACAGCCGTTTCGTGATCGACCACATGGGCCGCGTACCAGCCGCGGGCGGCGTGCAGCAGCCGGCCTTCCAATCGGTGCTGCGCCTGCTGGAACAGCCGCAGGCCTGGGCGAAGATTTCGGGTGGGGACCGCCTCTCCGCCGGCCCACCATTCCTAGACGCGGTCCCCTTCGCGCAAGCCTTGCTGCAACGGGCCCCGGAGAGGCTGGTCTGGGGCACCGACTGGCCACATTCCAACATCCGCACGCCCATGCCGAATGACGGTACCCTGGCCGACCTGTTACGCGAATACGCCGATGAGGAAGCGGTGAAGCGCGTGCTGGTGGACAACCCGACCGCGCTGTACTGGGGCTGAACAGTGGCCGCTGCCACGCCATTGGAGCAAACCACCCGGGTTAAACGCCAAGCGGCTTGACCTCGTGCTTCGCAGCAGGTCCGAAGGGCGCCCCCATCGTGATCCTGTATCCGCCCAAGCGTTTCGCTACGTGTTGTTCGGGCCAGCCTGCCGGCAAGCCAGGCGTCGCGGGCTGGCGCTAGGCCGCCTTTTGTAAAGGTTGTGGGTTCCGAAGGCCGCCATGGTATGATCGATTCGTTTCTCGACCAGTGCCCACCGCCCAGACCGGGCCTCACGCTTCCTCTCAGGGCACCCCATGCTGATTCATGCCGGCTTCGACATTGCCTATGAGTGCCCGCAACCCACGCCGATGCTGCTGATGTTGAGCCCTCATGCCTCCCGTATGGGGCATCTCGTGGCTCCGCAGCAGATCTACTTCACGCCGCCGGTGCCGCAGCGCAGCTACCACGACAGTTTCGGCAATTTCTGCACACGGATCGTCGCGCCAGCCGGCCATTTCAGCATGACCAGCCGCCTGACTTTGCGCGACGACGGGCGGCCCGATGTCATCGAGCCGGCCGCGTTCCAGCATCCGGTCGAGAATCTGCCGGATGAGATGCTGCTCTATCTGCTCGGAAGCCGGTATTGCGACACCGACAAGATGATGGCGACGGCATGGTCCACCTTCGGCCATCTCCCGGCCGGATGGAGCCTGGTGCAGGCGATCTGCGATTTCACCCATAACCACATCGTCTTCGGCTACGACCACGCCAGTGCCACGCGAAGTGCGTCCGAGGCTTTCGCGGAAAGGCGGGGCGTCTGCCGGGACTACGCGCACCTGGCCGTGACGCTGTGCCGTTGCCTGAACATTCCCGCCCGCTACTGCACGGGCTGGCTCGGCGACATCGATGTACCGCCGCCGTACGGCCCGATGGATTTCGCCGCTTGGTTCGAGGTCTGGCTCGGCGATCGCTGGTACACCTTCGACGCCCGCAACAACACGCCCCGCGTCGGCCGTATCCTGATGGCGCGCGGCCGGGACGCGACGGACGTAGCGCTTGCGACCACGTTCGGACCCTGCACCATGACGGGATTTTCTGTGATCACCGAACAGGTGCAGGCGGCCTGAACGCGTCGGGAGGTCGGCTTGGCCCAGCCTATGTTCACGGCGCTTCAGAGCCTGAACATGACGATTTTGAAAGCCATGCTGGCAGCGAATCCCTGGCAATTGGAACGTCCTGCCACGGCCACGCTTCGCCGGCGGCATACCAGCGCGAGGACCGCCATCGCATAGGCGACCGCCAGTCCCATCATCATCAGCCCCCAGCGCGTTCGCCGGCTTTCGGTAGAAGCTGGCCCAGAAGGCTCGGATAGGCCGGCAACCCGATGCGGGCGCGAATACCGGCCTGACTTCCGCAGCAAAATCCTGCGGCTAACCACAGCGCGATAGGGGACGCGGCGGAGATCAACACCAGAGCGGTGGCTGCAAGGCGACGGCCAGGAGCACCGGCAAAGCTCGTAGACCTGCCCAGAGACTGGCCTATACCAGCGCGATACCGAAGCCGCGACCGACGGCAGGGTCGGGGGTTAAGGTTGGATGTCTGCTCGCGCTTGCACGGTGCTTCCTGGCTTCAATCAGCATGGACAAGAAAGTGAGGCGTTACGCCGATAACCCATCGCCAGCGGTCGCGTTATGGGTGATTGGGCGATGACGGAGCCTCCGTGTCTATTATCGAACAACGCCAGGTTGCCAACCAATTGCTCGCGGCGTTACCGCCTGCTGATTTCGCTCGTCTCGCCCCGGCGCTGGCGCCCGTCGATCTCGCGGTTTACCAGACCCTGTTTCGTGCCGAAGAAGAGGTGGAGGCCGCCTATTTCGTCGAGACAGGTACCATTTCCATGCTGGCTCACCTGGAAGGCGGCCATTTGGTCGAGATCGGCATGGTGGGATCAGACGGCATGGCAGGACTGCCTTTCGTCTTCGGCACGACCATTTCGCCGGCGGATGCCGTAGTGCAGATTCCTGGACGCTCTCTGCGTGTCGCGGCGCCGGCATTCCGGCGAGTGCTTCAGGAGAGCCCGGCGCTCACGTCCATGTTGCTGCGCTATGCACAGGCATTTCATACGCAGGTTTCGTTGGCCGCGGGCTGCAACGCGACCCATAACATCGTGCACCGCCTCGCGCGCTGGTTGCTGATGGCGCATGATCGTGCTGGCAGCGACGAATTCCCGCTGACCCATGAGATCATGTCCCAGATGCTGGCTGTACGCCGCACCGGTGTCACCGTCACCGCCGGCGCCCTACGAAGTGCGGGGTTGATAGACTACAGCCGTGGCAAGATCATCATTCTGGACCGGCCTGGTCTCGAGAAGGCTGCGTGCGAGTGCTATGGCACCATCCAGCGCATCACCAAGCGGCTGAACGCACCGCGCCCCTGAGTAATGGGCGACGTAACAGCCGGGACCTGAGAGTTAGCCGTGTTCCACTGAGCTCTTCGGCCCGCCGGGTTGCGCGCCTTGGCTCGCTTCAAACGTGCAGGCCGTGGTGGCGGAGATCGAAGCCGCAGGCGGCGGTGCGCTGAGCGTTGTCTGCAGCATCCGCGATGCCGGGCAGCTTCAGGCTGCGGTCGGGCAGGCCGCCAGCGCCTGTAAAAGGATCGGCATCCTGGTCAATGCCTTCGATCCGTCTGCGCCCTTCTCGTCCATCATCGGCAGCGCGCACTGAACAGACGCGGCGTCAGGATGAAGCCGGATTTCCCCGCCTTCATCCTTCCGGCCGCATCATGCATATTCGCGGGCTCGCGCGGCCCGCCTTCCGTGGGCCAATGCGGTCAGCATGGCCTCTGCGGTCGCCAGCAACGCCTCCGCTCCTTGGCTCGGCTGTTTCAGCAGGATGCGGTCCTCCCGCTGTTCCATGGGCGGGCGGATGGCGGGTGGGCGGCCACGGAAGCGTGCCGCGGCGCCGTTGGGCCCGACCTCCAGGCGCGCGACGCCCAGGCGGCGGCAGCGCAACCGCAGCCGTGCCAGTGCCAGCAGGTTTTCCACCAGCGGCGGCGGCGGGCCGAAACGGTCGGTAATCTCTTCGGCGAAGTCCTCCAGGCGTTCGGTATCGCCGCCGCGCAGGATGGCGGCCAGTCGTGCGTGCAGTTCCACGCGCAGGGTCTCGTCTTCCACATGCTCACGCGGAATGCCCGCAGCGACGCCGATGGATAGCTGCGGCATCCACTCCTCGGCCGGCGTGTCGCCACGGGCGACCTGCAAGGCGCGTTGCATCAGGTGCTGGTACAGATCCAGCCCGATCAGCTTCATGTGCCCGGCCTGGCTCTCGCCCAGCAGGTCTCCGGCGCCGCGCAGGTCCATGTCGCGGGCGCTGATGGCGAAGCCGGCGCCGATGCGGTCGAAAGCCTCCAGCGCCTTCAGCCGCTTCAGCGTCGCCGGGGTGGGCGGCTGCGCCGGGTCGGTCAGCAGGATGATGCTGCCGCGCACCCGCCCGCGGCCGACGCGCCCGCGCAGCTGGTGCAACTGCCCCAGCCCGAAGCGGTCCGCGCGCCAGACCAGCATGGTGTTGGCGCGCGGCACGTCCAGCCCGGTCTCCACGATGTTGGTGGACAGCAGCACATCGCCTTCGCCCTCGGCGAAGCGGACCAGCGCGGTGTCCACTTCGGCGGCGGGCAACTCGCCATGCGCCTCGATGATCTGCAGGCGGGGCAGCAGGCGGCGGATGCGGTCGCGCATCGCCGGCAGGTCCTCGATGCGCGCGCAGACCACGAAGCTCTGGCCACCGCGCCGGTGCTCGCGCGCCAGCGCCTGGCGCAGCACCAGCTCATCGAAGGGCAGGTGCGTGGTGCGGATGGGCTGGCGGCGGCCGGGCGGGGTCGCGATCACGCTCAGCGTCTGCAACCCCACCAGCGCGGCCTGCAGGCTGCGCGGGATGGGCGTGGCGGTCATCGCCAGCAGGTGCACGCCATCGGCCAGCTTGTGCGGCGCCGCCTTCTGGCGGGTGCCGAAGCGCTGTTCCTCGTCGATCACCACCAGCCCGAGCTCCCGGAATCCGACGCCTTTGGCAGCCAGCGCCTGCGTGCCTATGACGATCTGCACGCTGCCGTCCTTGAGCCCGGCCTTCACCGCCCTCGCCTCCGCCGGGGAGGAGAGGCGCGAGAGCTGCTCGATACGGACCGGCGCGCCATGGACGCGCAGGCCGGCGAAGCGGCGGCGGAACGTGGTCAGATGCTGGCGCACCAGCACCGTGGTCGGCGCCAGGATCGCCACCTGCCGGCCGGCCAGCACGGCGACCGCCGCCGCACGCAGCGCCACCTCGGTCTTGCCGAAGCCGACATCGCCGCAGACCAACCGGTGCATGGGGTGGCCGGAGGCGAGGTCCGCCAGCACGTCGTCAATCGCCTCGGCCTGGTCCTGCGTCAGCGCGTGCGGGAAGCCGGCGGCGAAACGGTCATAGGCGCCGCCGCGCGCCCGCAGCACCGGGGCGGTGCGCTGCCCGCCGGCTTCCGCCAGGCGCAGCAGGGCACCGGCGGTCTCGGTGATCTCGGCCTCCACGGCGGCGCGGCGTTTGTCCCACGCATCGCTGCCCAGACGGTCCAGCGTCACGCCGGCGGCCTTGGCACCGTAGCGCCAGACGCGGTCCATCTCGTCCAGCGGCACCAGTTGCCGCGCACCACCAGCATATTCCAGTTCCAGGCAATCCAGGGTGGTGTCGTCCAGCGTCACCGGGGCCACGCCGCGCAGCATGCCGAGCCCGTGGTCCAGGTGGATGACGGCGTCGCCAGGTTGCAGGCCGGTGCCCACGATCGGCGGCAATGTCCCACCCGCCGTGGCGGCGAGACGGGCGCGGGGCCGGCGCACATCGTCGACCGCGACGACGACGGCCTCCTCGGTCGCGAAGCCCCTTGGCAAGGCGGCCGGCAGCACGGCCAGGGTACCCGCCGGGCTGGCCAGCAACGCGGCCCAGTCCTCCAACGGCGCCGGCTCGCGTTGCAGCCGCTCCGCCAGCAGGGCGAGCAGCGCCGCGCGGCGGCGGCCAGGGCTTCCCGCCAGGGCCACGCGGCGCCCGGCCGCGAGGTGTTGTTCCACCAGGTCGAGGAACGCGTCCTCCGGCTCCGCCGCATCGCGCAGCGGCGGCAGGGTGCCGGCGGGTTCCTCATCCGCCTCTTCCAGCGTGGTGACCGCGCGGCCCCGCAGCGCGGCGGCCCAGCCATCCGCGTCCAGATACATCGCGCCGGGCGGGGAAGGCGGGGGCGCCCCGTCCTCCACGGGCGCCAGCGCCGCCCGCGCCCGGCAGGCATCGGCAATATCGGCGGCGCGCTGGGGCAGCAGCGCCGGCACTTCCGCGTCGAGTACGACGGCGGCGTCGGGTAGCAGCTCGAACAGCGTCGCCATCGGGCGCAGTTCGGGCAAGGCGTGCTCGACGCCCTGCTGGTGCACCCCCTCTGCCTCGGGCGGCCACACCAGCTCGGAGGCCGGCGGAAGGGTGACGGCGTCGATTTCCGCCAGGCTGCGCTGGGTCAGTGGGTCATAGGCGCGGATGGCGGTGATGCGGCCGTCATGGTGCTCGATGCGGCAGGGCCTGGCGCCGTCGATGGGGGGATAGACATCCAGCACAGCGCCATGCAGCGCGGCCTCGCCCGGCTCGTCCACCCTGTCATCCAGCACATAGCCGAGGCGGCCAAGCTGCTGCTCAAGTGCCTCCGCCTCGAAGGCGTCGCCGACGTGAAGGCGTGGCGCCGCCTGGGCGTCCTCAGCGGCTGAGGTCGGCAAGCGCTGCGTCGCGGCGGCGAGGCTGGCGACCACCAGGCAAGGCCGGCCGTCCCGCGCGGCCATGGCGGCCAAGCCGGCCATGCGTCGCCCCATTACCAGGCGGGAGGGGGAGGTGCGGTCATAGGGCAGGCAATCCCACCCCGGCAGTTGCACCACCAGCAGTCCAGGCGCCAGCGCCTGGGCGGCCTCGGCCAACCGGCTGGCGCGGGCCTCGCTGCGGGTGACCTGCAGCAGCGTCGTGTGGCGGAATGCCTGCTCGGTCAGCCAGGCAGCCAGGAGCGTCTCGGGTTCCGATGCAGTCGTCACGTGATCCCCCATTTCGGGAGACAACGCCGATGGGCGCAGGCGGTATCGCAACTGGCGAAGCAGTGAAGCGCGGGCGTGACCGATGCCCCGCCCGTCGCGTCACCTCACGCTGGCCGCCCTCCGGCTCAGGCCTGGTTGGCGCCGCGCAGCTCGAGAATCTGGCGCGCTTCGGCTGGCGTCGCCGGCTCGGCCCCCAACAGGCGCATCAGGCCGACCGCCTTCTCCACCAACGCGGCGTTGTGCGGCGCCAGTACGCCGCGCTCCAGGTACAGATTGTCTTCCAGCCCCACGCGGACATGCCCGCCCAACAGCAGCGCCTGCGCCAGCATCGGGTATTCCTGCGCCGAGATGCAACGCCCCTTCCTTGATCAGGTGATGCGCCAGCTGGATGTCGCCGCTGTCGAACACCTCCAGCTCCGGCAGAACGCCGATGGCCTGCACCGCGCGGGCCATCTCCGCCGCGTGCGCGGGAATGTTGATGGCCGCCCGCGTGTTGAACCACATGGTGTTGAGATCGAGCGTGCAGATCTCCGGCTTCAGCTCCAGCACGTGGCGGATGCGCTCGGCGGGGGCGCACAGCGTGGTGCCGGGGCCGGGCAAGGCCGGGTTCTCGGCCCCCGGCACGAAGACGGCGCCGGGGCCGGTGGTCAGGTTCAGCACCACGTCCACGCCGCTGCCACGGATACGCTCCACCACCTCCCGGTACAGTTCCAGCTTCATGCTGGGCGCGCCCGTCTCCGGGTCCCGCACATGCAGGTGGACGATGGCGGCGCCGGCCCGTGCGGCATCGACGGCCTGGTCCGCGATCTGCCGTGGCGTGACGGGCACGTTGACGTGCCGGTCCGTCATCGGTGCACTGCCTGTGACGGCGCAGGTCAGGATGATTTTTTTCATTGGAGCCTCCCGTTCAATACGCAGGAGTCGCGGCACTGAGGGGAGGGGCCCCCTCCGTGCCGCGCCTCCGTCACCTTAGATGAAGGTCAGCAGGCGGCGCGGCGTGCCGACCATGATCTTGTCCAGCTCCGCCTCGGTGAAGCCGCGCCGGCGGGCCAGGGGCAGCACCTTCTTGTAGATATGCGCGTAGCCCCAGCCGCCGAACTCGGACATATGCACCGTGTGGCAGATGTCGTGGCTGATGACGACCTGGCCGCCGTGCCCGCGGTCGATCACCTTGCGGATGTCGCGCAGCCGCTGGCCGTCATTCGGCATGTCGATATCGATGTTCGGCGCGTAGTAGCAGCTCTCCTGCCCGAACAGGTCCCACTCCAGCACGACGCCGGCATCGGCCAGACGGAACAGACGGTCGTCATCGAAGATGGTGCGGTCGATATGGTCGATGATGGTGCGGGAGAGGTCGGCGCCATGCGCGCGCAGGAACTCCACCAGCATCCACGGATGGTCTTGGTGCCGCGCCGGGTGGATGGTCAGCGCCGCGCCGGTTTCCTGCTGCGCCAGGCAGGCGGCATGCAGCATCTTCTTCTCCAGATCGGTCCACGGCCACTGGCAACCGATCTCGCCCAGCAGGCCGGCGCGGATGCCGGTGCCCCAGGCGCCGAGCTGCACCTGGTCCACCATCTCCTGCGCCAGTTCCTCCAGGCTGCGGTCGGCATTGGCCGGGTCCTGGTAGTCATGCACGTAGTGGCCCGAGCCCATGACGATATGCGCGCCGCTGTCGCGCGAGGCCTGCGCCAGGCCCTCGGGGTTCGGCATCAACCCGCCGATGGTCAGCTCGACGATGGTGCGCCCACCCTTCTGCACCACCTCGGCCGCCGCGCGGGTGGCGACGCCGACATCGAGCTGCGTGGTGTTGCTCTCCACCTTGATCTCGGAGACTTCCAGGTTCCACCATTGCTGCAGGTCCAGCCTGGAGGGCGGCGGCGGGTCGCTCCGCTGCCCCGGCGGCGTGATGTTCCAGATCAGGTGCTCGTGCATCAGGGTGGAGCCCAGGTCGGCGGGGTCGATCAGGCCCAGCACCGTCTGTGCCTTGCCCCGCATCTGGTCGCGCGTCAGCCGTGTCATGATGGTCACTGTGTCCTTATGGTGTGTTGGCTGCGGCGTCAGGCGCGCCGCACGTTCCAGGGATAAGGCGCCGCCCCTTGCAGGAAGCCGCTGAGGTTGGCGCGGTAAGCCGTCCGCATGAAGAATTGGCCGAGCGGGACGATCGGCGCCTCCTGGAAGGATTCGACCTGGATCTTCTCCGCGATGGCGGCACGCGATGCGTCGTCCGGCGCATCCAGCCAATCGGCCGCCAGCGTCTCGACGCGCGCATTCTCGTACCAGCCGAACCAGCCGCGATCGCCTTGCCCGCGCAGGGTCGGGTTGATCGCGGGCGTGTAGACGGTCAGCGACGGCCACCAGGTGTGGAAGATGCTCCAGCCGCCCTGCTCCACCGGCGCGCGGCTGCCACGCCGCTGCACGACGGAACCCCAGTCGGTCTCCACCAGTTCCACATTCATGCCCAGGCGCTTCAGCAGGTCGGCGGTGACCAGGCCGAAGGGCGACATGCTCGGCATGTCCGACGGGTTGATGACGACGACGCGCTCGCCATTATAGCCAGCGTCGCCGAGCATCTTCTTGACCTTGCCGAGGTCGCGCGCGCCTTGCATCGGCTCGGCGCCGGTTTCGTTGGCATAGGGCGTGCCGCATGGCCAGACGGAATAGCAGGTGCGGAACAGTTCCGGCTCATTCGCCGTCACCGCGCGCATGTAATCGTCCTGACTGGCGGCGTAGAGGATGGCGCGGCGGATGGCGGCCTTGTTGAACGGGGCGTGCAGGCAGTTGAAGCGCAGCGTGCCGATGTAGCCGGCGGGGTCGTTGACCGCGACCTTCACGTCCCGGTTCCGCAACAGCAGTGGCGCCAGGTCGGGGTGAATCTGGTCCCACCAATCAATCTCGCCAGTCTGCAAGGCGCCGGCAGCGGTCGCGGCATCCGGCATGATGTGCCACTCGATGCGTTCGAAATGCGCCACCTTGCCGCCGGAGGTGCGCTGCGCCTCCTCCTGCCGCGGCACATACCCGGCGAACTTGGCGTAGGCAGCGCGGCTGCCGGAGACATACTCGTCGTTCAGGAAGCGATAGGGGCCTGAGCCAACCATCTCCGTCACCTGCTTGAACGGATCGGTCCGTGCCAGCCGCTCCGGCATCATGAACGGGGTGAGGGAAGAGGTCTTGGCCAGCGCGTCCAGCAGCAACGGGAAGGGCTTGTTCAGGCGGATGCGGATGGTGCGGTCATCCGCCGCGCCCCATTCCTCCACACGCGGTGCCAGGGATTGGCCGAACGTGTCCCGCTTGCTCCATCGCTCCAGACTGGCGGCGCAGTCGCGTGCCAGCACCTTCTCTCCATCGTGCCAGCGCAGGCCGTCGCGCAGGCGGATCTGCCAGGTCAGCCCGTCGGCGGAGACGGTGTGGCCCTCCGCCATCTGCGGCCGTACGCGCAGGTCGTTGTCCAGGCCGTAGATCGTGTCGAACACGTAGTAGCCGTGGTTGCTGGTGACGGCGGCAGTGGTCCAGATCGGGTCCAGCGAGGTCAGGTTGGCCTGCGGTACGAAGCGCAGCACCTTGTTGTCGGCCGCGCGGGCCCGCATCGGCGGGGCGGCGGCCGCGGCGACCAAGCCGGCGGACGTGGCGATGAAGCGACGGCGACGCATCTGCGGTCTCCATTTCCTGGGTTGTCACGCCGCAGCCTGACCCCGTCCGTTCCGGACGGGGTCAGCCGCGCTTCCTCGGTGTTTCTTGTGGTGTCTTGCGCGGCCGCACCCGGTGCGGGCGCGGCGCGGGTCAGCCCGCCACGCCGCCGGCCAGCAGGAGCGGCCTGCGGCTCTCGGCGAATTCCGTGACGGTATCGACGAAGCGGTCCATCTCCGCCTCGCCCACCGGCAGGCTGAGCGCGACCATGCCGCGCCGGGCGAGGTAGATGCCGGCCTCCAGCATATCCAGGAAGAACAGCTCCCGCAGGGCTTCCTCCCCGGGCGTGGCGGCGTAGCCGCGCCGGGGCGCCGGCTGGCGGAAATGCACCGTCATCATCGAGCCGATGCCCGTGAAGCACAGTGGCAGGCCTGCCGCCGTGCCGACCGCATTGAGCCGCCCGCGCAGCTTCTCGCCACGCTGGTACAGCGCTTCCGCGACATCGGCGGTGAAGATCTCGCCCATCGCCACCCCGCCGGCGGCCATGGACAGCACGTTGTTGTTGAACGTCCCCGCATGCGGCAGCTTCTCCGCCAACAGGGCCATGATGTCCGCGCGGCCACCGAAGGCGCCGAAGCTCATGCCGCCGGCGATGTACTTGCCCAGCGTCGTCAGCTCCGGCGTGATGCCAAGCCGTGCCTGCATGCCGCCGGCCGACATGCGGGAAGTCATCACCTCGTCGAAGATCAGCAGCGCGCCGGTCTCGTCCGCCAGCGCCCGCAGGCTGGCGAGGAATTCCGGCGTCGCCGGGATGCAGCCGCCCGAACCCTGCATCGGCTCGACGATGATGGCCGCCAGGTCGCCCGCATGCGCGCGGGCCACAGCGGCGGCATCCTCGCTGTCGTTGTAGTCGGCCAGGACGAAGGGCAGGGGCAGGGTGGCCATGCTGCTGCCGGTCAGCGGGAAGGTCAGCACGCCGCCGTGGTAGCCGCCGCGGAACACCAGCGTGGTACCGCGCCCGGTAAAGGCGCGGGCCACGGTCAGCGCCATCAGGTTCGCCTCGGTGCCGCTATTGGTGAAGCGCACCTGCTGCAGGGAGGGGAAGCGGCCGCAGAGCAGGCGGGCCAGCCGTTCCTCGCCCGCGCCCACGGCGGCCAGGTTGGTGCCCCGCCGCAGCACGGCGTGCAGCGCGTCGTGGATGCGCGGTTCGGAATGGCCGAACAGGCCGGCGGTGTATTCCCCGCACAGGTCCAGGTATTCCTGCCCATCCAGGTCCCACACCCGGCAATCCTCGCCCCGCTCCATCGCGGTGGGGAAGGGGCCGTAGGAGAGGACCGAGCGCGTATTACCGCCAGGCAGCACCTCCGACGCCTTCTGGTGCAGCGCCGCGCTGGCGGGGCGGCGGTTGGTGTAGCGCGCCCGGGCCTCGGCCACCGCGCTGTCGAGGTCGCTGTTGCGCCGCAACGTCTCGGGCTGGGCCAGGGTACCGGCGGGGGCGGTAGGGGGTGCCATGCGGTTGACCTCGCTGTATGTGTCCACGGTAGGGACGCTATCGGCATCTCGATTCGCCATGAAATGTGATCACAAAATTGCTGGCATGACAATGACGATGACACCGCACCAGCCGCCTTCCGCCGAACTGCCGCTGGAGGAGCAGGCCTATCGTCGGCTGCGGCAGGCACTGGTGGCTGGCGTGTTCGCCCCAGGGGACAAGCTCTCCATCCGCCGCATCGCGGAGGCGCTGGGCACCAGCCCGATGCCGGCCCGCACCGCGCTGCGGCGCCTGGCGATCGAGCAGGCGGTGGACGTGCTGCCCTCCGGCACCGCCATCGTGCCGCGCCTGACGCGCGCAGCCTTCCTGGAACTCAGCAGCATCCGTGCGTCGCTGGAGCCGTTGGCCATCCGGCTTGCGGCGGCGCGGCTGGATGACGCCACGCTGCAGGCGCTGGAGACGCTGCTGGCCGAGCATGGCGAAGTGCGCGGCAGCGGCCAGCCGGAGCATTTCCTGCGCGTGGACCGCGAATTTCTGTTCACCCTCTACCGGCAGGCCGGCGCGCCGATGCTGCTTGGCATGATC
>Ga0308171_1003968_pt1 | contig 12738 bp, 8 predicted proteins | sample PhyGR1_FD_202135 | JGI IMG/M metagenome (GOLD analysis project Ga0308171, IMG submission 202135) | Phyllosphere microbial communities from UC Gill Tract Community Farm, Albany, California, United States - DLSLSG.R1 | ecosystem: Host-associated > Plants > Phyllosphere > Unclassified | place: USA... | reverse complement strand
GCTCGCAGCGCGAAGTCGCCAATGCGGAAGAGGAAGGCGCCGAGTTCGTCTGGCTCTCCGCGCCGCTCGGCTTCGAGGGGGGCGAGACGGTGACGGGCGTGCGCGCCGCCAAGATGCGGCTGGGTGCGCCGGACGCCAGCGGCCGCCGCGCGCCGGAGGCCGAGCCGGGTGCCGACCATCTGCTCGAGGCGGACATGGTCATCAAGGCGCTGGGCTTCGACGCGGAGGACCTGCCGAGCCTGTTCGGCACCGCCGAACTGGGCGTCAGCCGCTGGGGCACGGTGCTGGTCGATGGCCGCACGCTGATGACCAGCCTGGACGGCGTGTTCGCCGCCGGCGACATCGTGCGCGGTGCCTCGCTGGTGGTGTGGGCGATCCGCGACGGTCGCGACGTGGCCAAGGCGATGCACCAGTGGCTGAAGGCGCGCGCCAAGACCGCGACGCGCGAGAAGGTGGCGGCATGATGCGCGGGCTGGCCCTGCTCGCGCTGACCGCGACCGTCATGCCGGGTGTCGCGATGGCCCAGACGGCGGCACCCGCGCCTGCGCCCGTCGTGGCGGAGCCCGACGCGGCCCGGCTGGCTCTGGCGCGGCAGTTGCTGGATCAGATGATGCCCCCCGCCACGCGGCAGAGCATGATCCAGGCGATGCTGACCCCCATGCAGGCCAATATGCGGCAGGGTCTGGAACAGTCGCCCGGCTTTCAGCAGGCGTTGACCAAGAACCCGAAAGCGCGCGCGATCTTCGATCGCTTCCTCGACAAGCAGCAGGCGCGAACCAACGCCACGCTGACCGAGGCGTTGCCGGGCATGGTCGACGCGATGGCGCGGGCCTATGCGCGCCGTTTCGATGCGGGGCAGCTTGGCGATCTTCAGCGCTTCTTCGCGACCCCGACCGGCCAAGCCTATATGAAGGCCTCGTTCACGATCATGGCCGACCCCGACATCGCCGCCTGGCAGCGCAAGCTGATGGGCGAGGCGATGACCCATATGCAGGACGATATCGCCACGATGGCCAAGGACATCGACGCGACCCAGCAGGACAAGAAGTGATGACCGACCAGCGCCAATATCTCGCCGAGCATGGCATGTACCGCCCCGAATTCGAGGGCGATGCGTGCGGCGTCGGCATGGTCGCGGCCACCGATGGCCAGCCCTCGCGCCGGGTCGTCCAGTCGGCGATCGACGCGCTGAAGGCCGTGTGGCATCGCGGCGCGGTGGATGCGGACGGCAAGACCGGCGACGGTGCGGGTCTGCATGTCGACCTGCCGCACCGCTTCTTCGACGATGCGATCGCCGCCTCGGGGCACAAGGTGCTGCCCAACCGGCTGGCGGTCGGCATGATCTTCATGCCGCGCACCGATCTGGGCGCGCAGGAGACCTGCCGCACCATCGTCGAGAGCGTCATCATCGAGGCGGGCTATACCATCTATGGCTGGCGCCAGGTGCCGGTCGACGTCTCGGTCATCGGGCTGAAGGCGCAGGCGACCCGGCCGGAGATCGAGCAGATCATGATCGCCGGGCCGATGCCCGACGAGGTCGACGCCGCCGAGTTCGAGAAGAACCTGTACCTGGTCCGCCGCCGCATCGAAAAGCGGGTGATCGCGGCGCAGATCAGCGGCTTCTACATCTGTTCGCTGTCCTGCCGCTCGATCATCTACAAGGGGCTGTTCCTCGCCGAGAGCCTGTCGGTCTTCTATCCCGACCTGCAGGATCACCGGTTCGAGAGCCGCGTGGCGATCTTCCACCAGCGTTATTCGACCAACACCTTCCCGCAATGGTGGCTGGCGCAGCCCTTCCGCTGCCTGGCGCATAACGGCGAGATCAACACGATCCGCGGCAACAAGAACTGGATGCTCAGCCACGAGATCCGGATGGCCTCGATCGCGTTCGGCGACAATTCGGAGGACATCAAGCCGGTGATCCCGGCGGGCGCGTCCGATACCGCCGCGCTCGACGCGGTGTTCGAGGCGATCTGCCGCTCCGGCCGCGACGCACCGACCGCCAAGCTGATGCTGGTGCCCGAGGCGTGGCAGAAGGACCTCGACACGCCCAAGGCGCATGCCGAGATGTACCAGTATCTCGCCTCCGTCATGGAGCCGTGGGACGGTCCCGCCGCGCTGGCGATGACCGATGGCCGCTGGGCGGTGGCGGGCATGGACCGCAATGCGCTGCGCCCGCTTCGCTATACGCTGACCGCCGACGGCCTGCTGATCGTTGGGTCGGAAAGCGGCATGGTGGTGGTGCCCGAGGCGACCGTCACCGCCAAGGGCCGGTTGGGGCCGGGGCAGATGATCGCGGTCGATCTGGCCGAGGGCAAGCTGTACGACGACCGCGCGATCAAGGACCAGATCGCAGGCGAACAGGACTATGCCGCGATGATCGGCGAGTTCCTGACCATGGACCAGCTGCCCGCGCCGTCCGAAGAGGATGCGCTGGTGCGCATGCCGCGTGCCGAAATGCTGCGCCGTCAGGTCGCCGCCGGTCAGACCATGGAGGATATGGAGCTGATCCTGTCTCCCATGGCCGAGGGCGGCAAGGAAGCGATCGGGTCGATGGGCGACGATACGCCGCTGGCGGTCATCTCCGACAAGCCGCGCCTGATCAGCCAGTTCTTCCGCCAGAATTTCAGCCAAGTCACGAACCCGCCGATCGACTCGCTTCGCGAACGCTATGTGATGTCGCTCAAGACCCGGTTCGGCAATCTCGCCAACATCCTCGACACCGAGGATCGGCGTGAGCGCGTGCTCGTCCTGCCGTCCCCGGTCCTGACGGGTGCCGACTGGCACAGGCTGAAGACGCATTTCGGGCGTTCGGCGGCGGAAATCGACTGCACCTTCGAGGCCGATGGCGGTCCGGACCGTCTGCGCGCCGCGATTCAGCGAATCCGCAACCAGGCCGAACAGGCGGTGCGCGAAGGGCGCTCCGAGCTGTTCCTGACCGACGAGCATGTCTCCGAAGACCGCGTCGCGATCGCGGGCGTGCTGGCGGCGGCGGCGGTGCACACGCATCTCGTCCGCCGGGGGCTGCGCAGCTATGCGTCGATCAACGTCCGCTCGGCCGAGTGCCTCGACACCCATTATTATGCGGTGCTGATCGGCGTCGGCGCGACCACGGTGAATGCCTATCTGGCCGAAGCCGCGATCGTCGACCGTCATGGCCGTGGGCTGTTCGGCGACCTGTCGATCGACCAGTGCCTGGCCAACCATCGCACCGCGATCGAGGATGGCCTCCTCAAGATCATGGCCAAGATGGGGATCGCGGTGATCTCCAGCTATCGCGGCGGCTATAATTTCGAGGCGGTGGGTCTCAGCCGCGCGCTGGTCAACGACCTGTTCCCGGGCATGCCCGCCAAGATTTCGGGCGAGGGCTATAACTCGCTCCATTACTCGGCGATGGTCCGTCACGAAGCGGCCTGGGACCAGCATGTCGCGACGCTGCCGATCGGCGGCTTCTATCGCCAGCGCGATGGCGGCGAGACGCATGCCTATTCGGCGCAGCTGATGCACCTGTTGCAGACGGCGGTGGCGACCGACAGCTATTCGACCTATCTGCAATTCGCGCGCGGCGTCGGCGACCTGCCGCCGGTCTATTTGCGCGACCTGCTCCAGTTCAACTTCCCGAACGAAGGGGTGCCGGTCGATCAGGTCGAGGCGATCACCGAGATCCGCAAGCGCTTCGTGACGCCGGGCATGTCGCTGGGCGCGCTGAGCCCGGAAGCGCATGAGACGCTGGCGATCGCGATGAACCGGATCGGCGCGAAGGCGGTGTCGGGCGAGGGCGGCGAGGACAAGCTGCGCTATCAGCCATACGACAATGGCGACAATGCCAACTCGACGATCAAGCAGATCGCGAGCGGCCGCTTCGGCGTCACGGCGGAATATCTGAACGCCTGCGACGAGATCGAGATCAAGGTCGCGCAGGGCGCCAAGCCCGGCGAGGGCGGGCAGCTGCCCGGCTTCAAGGTGACCGAGTTCATCGCCAAGCTTCGCCATGCGACGCCGGGCGTGACGCTGATCTCGCCGCCGCCGCACCACGACATCTACTCGATCGAGGATCTCGCGCAGCTCATCTATGACTGCAAGCAGATCAACCCGCGTGCGCGCGTCTGCGTGAAGCTGGTGAGCTCGGCGGGCATCGGCACGGTCGCGGCGGGCGTGGCCAAGGCGCATGCCGACGTCATCCTGGTGTCGGGCCATGTCGGCGGCACGGGCGCCTCGCCCCAGACCTCGATCAAATATGCCGGCACGCCGTGGGAGATGGGTCTGTCGGAGGTCAACCAGACGCTGACCCTGAACGGCTTGCGCGGTCGCATCCGCCTGCGTGCGGACGGTGGCCTGAAGACCGGGCGCGACATCGTGATCGCGGCGATCCTGGGTGCCGAGGAGTTCGGCATCGGCACGCTGAGCCTCGTCGCGATGGGCTGCATCATGGTGCGCCAGTGCCATAGCAACACCTGCCCGGTCGGCGTCTGCGTGCAGGACGAGCGGCTTCGCGCCAAGTTCACCGGCACGCCCGAAAAGGTCATCAACCTGATGACCTTCATCGCCGAGGAAGTCCGCGACATCCTGGCGCGCCTGGGCGTGCGCTCGCTGGACGAGGTGATCGGGCGCACCGAGCTGCTGCGCCAGGTCAGCCGCGGGGCCGAGCATCTCGACGATCTCGACCTCAACCCCGTGCTCGCCAAGGTCGATGCGACCGATGCCGAGCGGCGGTTCAGCCTGTCGACCTTCCGCAACGAAGTGCCCGACAGCCTGGATGCGCAGATCATCAAGGACGCCTCGGCCGTCTTCTCGCGCGGCGAGAAGATGCAGCTGACCTATTCGGTGCGCAACACGCACCGCGCGGTCGGCACCCGCCTGTCGTCGGAGATCACCCGCAAGTTCGGCATGAGCAAGCTGGCCGACGGCCACGTCACCGTGCGGCTGCGTGGGAGCGCGGGCCAGTCGCTGGGCGCGTTCCTGTGCAAGGGCGTGACGCTGGAAGTGTTCGGCGATGCCAATGACTATGTCGGCAAGGGCCTGTCGGGCGGCACCATCATCGTGCGCCCGGCGGTCAGCTCGCCGCTGGCCAGCCAGAAGAACACGATCATCGGCAACACGGTCCTCTACGGCGCGACCTCGGGCAAGCTGTTCGCGGCGGGCCAGGCGGGCGAGCGTTTCGCGGTCCGCAACTCGGGCGCGACCGTGGTGGTCGAGGGCTGCGGCGCGAATGGCTGCGAATATATGACCGGCGGCGTCGCGGTGGTGCTGGGTCAGGTCGGCGCGAATTTCGGCGCGGGCATGACCGGCGGCATGGCGTTCATCTATGACGAAGAGGATCGCTTCGCCCGCCGCGCCAACCCCGAGAATATCGTGTGGCAGCGCCTGGCGTCGGCGCATTGGGAAGGCGTGCTGCGCCACCTGGTCGAACAGCATGCCGCCGCGACCGACAGCAAATGGTCCAAGGGCCTGCTGGAGGACTGGGAGCGGGTCGCCGGGCATTTCTGGCAGGTCTGCCCGAAGGAAATGCTGACACGCCTGGCCCACCCGCTCGATGACAGCGTCGAGGCGGTCGCGGCGGAGTAACGGACCATATTCTTCCTCCCCTGCAAGGGGAGGGGGACCATGCGCAGCATGGTGGAGGGGCGTCACCCTATCGAGAGCGCGACACCCCTCCGTCAGCCCTTCGGGCTGCCACCTCCCCTTGCAGGGAGGAATAGCGACGCACTCCGTTCAGCCTGAACGGGGCTGCGGGCTGCGGGGCAGGGCAAGAGCCTTTTCCATCCTGTCATCCCCGTCATCCCGCCGACAGGGATCGCGGAACCGTTGCGGGATCGTGACGGTTACGCCGCGATGCATGAAGGGGAGGGCCATATGAACATCGACCGCCAGAGGATCGAGCGAGGGGGATTCATCCTCTTCCTGGCGATCGTCACCATCGGCCTGATCGCGGTGATTTCGGGCTTTTTGATCGCGCTGCTCTGGGCGGGGCTGGCGGCGATCCTGTTTCGGTCGCTGTTCCAGTGGCTGCTGACCAAGACCGGCGGGCGGCGCAATCTCGCCGCCGGGCTGACCATGTTGATCATCACCTTTGCCGTGGTGGTGCCGACCCTGTTGATCGGCAGCATGGTCGTCGACCAGGCGTCGGGCGTCTATCTGAAGATGCGCAGCGGGCAGATCGATTTCGCGCAATATTTCCAGCAGGTCCGCGACGCGCTTCCCCAGCGGCTGCGCCAGGCGATGGACAATTCGGGCGTCGGCAGTTTCGAGGGGCTTCAGGCGCGCGTCTCGCGCACGCTCAGCAGCAGCGTCAGCCAGATCGCGACCCGCGCGCTGTCGATCGGGCGCAACGCCTTCGCCTTTGCGCTGGCCTTTGGCGTCGGGCTCTATGTCGCCTTCTTCCTGATCCGCGACGGCGATCGGCTGGGCCCCGACTTCGTCCGCGCGCTGCCGCTGGAGCGGGGCGTGGCGACGCGGCTGGTCGATACCTTCGTCGCGGTGGTGCGCGCGACCATCAAGGGATCGGTCATCGTCGGGCTGGTGCAGGGGGCGCTGGGCGCGATCACCTTCTGGATCGTCGGCGTGCCCGCCGCGTTGCTCTGGGGCGTGCTGATGGCGATCGCGGCGCTGCTGCCCGCGATCGGCCCGGCGATCATCTGGGGGCCGGTCGCCATCTATCTGCTCGCGACCGGCGCGGTCTGGCAGGGGGCGGTGGTCGTCGCCTCGGGCGTGCTGGTCATCGGGCTGGCCGACAATATCCTGCGGCCGATCCTGGTCGGGCGCGACACGGGGCTGCCCGACTGGATCGTGCTGCTGACGACGCTGGGCGGGATCGAGCTGCTGGGGTTGAGCGGCATCGTCGTCGGACCGGCGGTCGCCGCGCTGTTCCTGGCGGGATGGCGCATCCTGAGCGAGCAGCGCGGGGCGGTCCCGGCTGCCGAAACGGCGGGCTGACCACGCGCCGCGGCGGTTTGCACCGCGGCAAGCCGGTCCCTATGGTCCGCCGCCACGGGGGCAGGGGTGCGCCTGGGGCAAAGGGACGGTAATGAGGGTGCGATCGGGCGGGTGGATGGCGATCATCGGGCTCGCGGTGGTGCTGGGCGGATGCCGAGAGCGCACGTCCGCAACGGCCAGCCGGGGAACGGTGATCGAAGTGCCCGTGCCCGAGCCCGCTTCACCCGCCCGTCCGGCGGACCCACGATCGGACGCCGTCGCGGGCCGGGTCGGCCCGACCATCGGCTTTCCCCAGGGTGGCGCGGCGCTGAACGCCGACGCCCGCGCCGCGCTCGACCGGCTGGCCGGCGACCGGGCGGCGGGGCAGGGGCGGATCGTCCTGCGGGGCCATTCGGACAGCGAAGGCGATGACGACTCCAATCGCCGCATGTCGCGCAAGCGCGCGGAGGCGGTGCGCGACTATCTGGCGGCGCGGGGCATCGCGCCCACGCGGATCGAGGTGATCGCGCTGGGCGAGACCCGTCCCATCGCCCCCAATGCCAAGCCCGATGGCAGCGACGACAGCGCGGGCCGCGCGCGCAACCGCCGGGTCGAGATCGAACTGGACCCCGCCGCCTGACGGTCGACGGAACCGCGCCGGTCACCCCGGATTGCGGACCGGAGCGCCGCCCTTTAGGGGGATGGGCATGGCCAAGGCTGATCGACTTGCTCGCCTCGACGCGCACCGCGTGGATATGGAAGGCGAATATCGCGAGGCGCTGATCGCCGCGCTGCGCACCACGGCGGCGGGCAAATGGGGGCTGTTCGATCATCGCAAGGACCGCGCGGCGCGGGCGGCGGCGGCACCGGTCGTCGCGCAACTGACCGAGATCGGCGAGAGCATCGACGACGCGCGTGAGCAGCTGGGGCTGCCGCCGTTCGACCTTCATGCGGAGTTCCTGGCCGCGCGCGGGCCGGTCGGCCCCGAGGCGGTCGGCGAGCCCCGGCAGGCGCAGGCCTGGCTCGACCGCCTGCTGGCGGCCCCGCCTCTTACCGACGGATGACCGGCGGGCGGCTTACGCCGCCTCCAGCCCCTCCATCGCGACCGCCGCGATATCGTCGCCCAGCTGGTCGACCCGCGCCGGATCGGCGTCCCAGGCGAACATGAATCGCGCCCCGCCGCCGATGAAGGTGTAGAAGCGCCAGCCGCGCGCGCGCAAACCTTCGAGGACGGCGGGCGGCGCGCTCAGGAACACCGCATTGGCCTCGACCGGGAACATCGGCGCGATACCGGGCAGGCCCGCCACCCGGTCGGCCAGCCGCCGGGCACAGTCATTGGCATGGGTCGCGTTGGACAGCCACGCGCCGGTGTCGAGCATCCCGATCCACGGCGCGGCGAGGTAGCGCATCTTCGACGCCAGCTGCCCCGCCTGTTTGCAGCGATAGTCGAAATCCTCGGCCAGCACGGGGTCGAAGAACAGGATCGCCTCGCCCACCGCCATGCCGTTCTTGGTGCCGCCGAAGCACAGCACGTCGACCCCGGCGCGCCACGTCATGTCGGCGGGCGAACAGCCGAGCGCGGCGCAGGCATTGGCGAAGCGGGCGCCGTCCATATGCAGCCGCAGACCCAGTTCGCGACAGGTCGCCGACAGCGCATGGATTTCGGCCAGCGTATAGACCTGCCCCGTCTCGGTCGGCTGGGTGATCGTCACCGCGCGCGGCTTGGGGAAATGGATGTCCGACCGGCCGGTGGCCAGCGCGCGCACCGCGTCGGGGGTCAGCTTGCCGTCCTCGGTCTGCGCGACCAGCAGCTTGGAGCCGTTCGAGAAGAATTCCGGCGCGCCGCATTCGTCGGTCTCGACATGCGCCGAGGCCGAACAGATGACGCTGTGATAGCTCTGGCACAGCGCGGCGAGCGCCAGCGAGTTGGCCGCCGTGCCGTTGAAGGCGAAGAACACCTCGCACTTGGTCTGGAACAGCGTGCGGAACGCGTCGGCGGCGCGGTCGGTGAACGGGTCCTCGCCATAAGCGGGGACATAGCCCTGGTTCGCCTCGGCCATCGCCGCCCAGGCCTCGGGACAGATGCCCGCATAATTGTCGCTGGCGAATTGCTGGGGGGCAGGGTGCTGGGGAATGGCCGCGTCCATCACAAATCCTTCGTGCCTATGGGCGAGTCGGGATGAGGAAAGTGGCTGATCGTCCCGTTGTTGCCGGTCTGGCCACATCCCTCTCCGAAGGGGAGAGGCACCACCTTGCCGGGAGGCAGGTTGGTGCCGGGCGACGGCCCGACTCTTGATGCTGCGTCGCCCCTAGCCGCGCGGCGGGGGGAAATCAAGCCGCGCGGCCGGATCGGACTAAGCCGACCAAAATAGCGCAAAGCATTGCGTATCGTCGCCGAAAGGTGGAAGCGTAAACGTTATGAGCATCAGGACCTCGCGCCGCGGCAGCAGCGCTCCCACGATCAGCGATGTCGCGCGCGCGGCGGGCGTGTCGCTGATGACCGTCTCGCGCGTCATCAACAACGAGGCCAATGTCCGCCCCGCCACCCGCGAAAAGGTCGAGGCGGCGATCGCCCAGCTGAACTATGCCCCCAACCCCGCCGCGCGCAGCCTGGCGGGCGCGGCGCAGATCCGGGTGGGAATGCTGTACAGCAACCCCAGCCAAGGCTTTCTCAGCGAATTCCTGCTCGGCACGCTGGACCAGGCCTCGCGCCTCGACATCCAGATGGTGGTCGAGAAATGCGAGATCGGCGAGCATGAGGTGGAGGTCGCCCGGCACCTGATCGCGGGCGGGATCGACGGCGTGATCCTGCCGCCGCCCCTGTGCGAGGCGGATGCGGTCCTGTCGCTGCTGGGCGAGGCGGGGGTGCCCGCCATCGTCGTCGCGACCGGCGTGCCCGCCGAGGAGATGCCCGGCACGACCATGGCGGTCCAGATCGACGACCGCGCCGCCGCCGAGGAGATGACGCGCCACGTCATGACGCTGGGCCATCGCCGGATCGGCTTCATCTGCGGCAATCCCAATCTGTCGGCCAGCGCACGCCGGTATGAGGGGTTCCGCGCCGCGCTGGAGGCGGCGGGCGTGCCCTTTGACGAGGCGCTGGTGGCGCCTGGCCTCTATACCTATCGATCGGGGCTGGACGCCGCCGAGCGGCTGCTCGACCTGGCCGAACCGCCGACCGCGATCATCGCGTCGAACGACGACATGGCGGCGGCGACGGTCGCGGTGGCGCATCGGCGCGGGCTGGACGTGCCCAGCGACCTGACGGTCTGCGGGTTCGACGACACCACGCTGTCGACCACCATCTGGCCCGAGCTGACCACCATCCACCAGCCGATCGCCGACATGGCCCGCGCGGCGGTGGAGATGATCGCGACCGTGATCCGCCAGAAAAGCGCCGAGGCGGTCGACCATCGCCTGCTGGATTACAGCCTGATTCGCCGCCAGTCGGATGCCGCGCCGCGCCGCCGCCCGCGCGAAATCTGACGACGGTGCGGGCGGCGGCCGCGAATCCGTCCGGCATGGGACAGGATGCGCGCGCGCCCGCTTGACGAAGCGATGATTTAAGATAGCGTTACCACGGAAGGCCGGTCGCATCTTGGACCGGTGACAGGACGAGTTCGTGCGGATAGGCGAAGACGCCACGCAGCGACGAGGAGAGGGCCCGAGTGACCGATAATGCGAGAGGGTTGACCGCAGGCAGCGTCAACCATGGATTCATCGCCGCCATCGTCGTCGTCGCGACGATCGGCGGTTTCATGTTCGGATACGACTCGGGCGTCATCAACGGCACCCAGAAGGGGCTGGAGGCCGCGTTCGACCTCGGCCGCCTGGGCGTCGGCGTCAATGTCGGCGCGATCCTGGTCGGCTCGGCGATCGGCGCGTTCGGCGCGGGGCGGCTGGCCGACGCGATCGGCCGCCGCAACGTCATGATGCTGGCCGCGGGGCTCTTCCTGGTCAGCGCGCTGCTGGCCGGTGCGGCGGGCAGCTCGGCGATCTTCATCCTCGCGCGCATCATCGGCGGCCTGGGCGTCGGCGCGGCCAGCGTGATCTCGCCGGTCTATATCTCCGAAGTGACCCCGGCCTCGATTCGCGGCCGCCTGTCGAGCGTGCAGCAGGTGATGATCATCACCGGCCTGACCGGCGCCTTCGTCGCCAATTTCGCGCTGGCCCGCTATGCCGGTGGCTCGACCGCCGAATTCTGGCTGGGCTTCCCCGCCTGGCGCTGGATGTTCTGGCTCCAGGCGATCCCGGCGGCGATCTATTTCGCGGCGCTGTCGATCATCCCCGAAAGCCCGCGCTTCCTGGTCGCCAAGGGCCGGGATGCCGAGGCGCATGCCGTGCTGACCAAGCTGTTCGGCGAGGCCGAGGCGACCCGCAAGGTCGCCGATATTCGTGGCAGCCTGGCCGCCGACCAGCACAAGCCCAAGCTGTCTGACCTGGTCGACAAGGCGACCGGCCGGATCCGCCCGATCCTGTGGGCGGGCATCGGCCTGGCGGTGTTCCAGCAGCTCGTCGGCATCAACGTCGTCTTCTATTACGGCGCGACCCTGTGGGAAGCGGTCGGCTTCTCGGAGGATTACGCGCTCCAGACCAACATCCTGTCGGGCGTGCTGTCGATCGGCGCCTGCCTGTTCACCATCGCGACCGTCGACAGGATCGGGCGCAAGCCGCTGTTGCTGATCGGCTCGGCGGGCATGGCGGTGACGCTGGCGATCGTCGCCTATGCCTTTTCGACCGCCGTCACCGGCGCGAACGGCGGCGTGACCCTGCCCGGCAACAACGGCGTGATCGCGCTGGTCGCGGCGAACCTGTACGTCATCTTCTTCAACGCCAGCTGGGGCCCGGTCATGTGGGTCATGCTGGGCGAGATGTTCCCCAACCAGATTCGCGGATCGGGTCTGGCGGTGTCGGGCTTTGCCCAGTGGATCGCCAATGCCGCGATCTCGGTCAGCTTCCCCGCGCTGGCGGTGTCGCCGGGGCTCAGCGTCACCTATTTCGGCTATGCCTTCTTCGCGGCGGCGTCGTTCTTCTTCGTCAAGGCGATGGTGAACGAAACCCGAGGTCGCGAACTGGAAGACATGGCGGGCTGATCTGCAGGTCCCAGACCTGGCGAGGCCCGCTCCCTCCGGGGGCGGGCCTTTTTCCATGCGCGCGCCTCCCTCCGTTCAGCCTGAGCGAAGTCGAAGGCCAAGGGAATCCCTCATCCCAGGGGGCAGGGGAGAGGCTGGGGGCGTGGCCTTCGACTGCGCTCAGGCCGAACGAAGGGGTGTGCCGCTCAGCCCCGCCCGGCCTGAATCAGGATCGAATCGGAGGGCAGCAGCCGGTCCATGAAGGGCAGCATCGCCGCGCCGATGGCGGGGGCGTCCTGCGCCATGCGGGCGGGGCGGATTTCGGGGCGGGCGGGCAGTTCGATCGCGGCCAGCGCCTGTTTCAGCCCGTCGGCCAGCCGGACGATCAGCCAGCCGGGCAGGCGTCCGCCGATCAGGATGGCGTCGGGATCGAACAGGGTGGTGACCGCGACGAAGGGCTGGGTCAGCGCCGCGACCGAGTCGTGGACCCATTGGTCGATCACCGCGCAGACGACCGGATCGTCATGCTCGCCCAGCGTCTCGGGCGACCCGAAGGCGCGGCCCGCCGCCGCCAGCCGGACGCGCAAGCCCGCCAGCGACACGGTATCCTGCACGATCGCCCCGGCACGCCCGGCGCTGGGATCGGGGATCAGCCCGATCTCGCCCGACCGGCGATGCGCGCCGCGATGATAGGAGCGGTCGATGATCAGCCCGCCGCCCAGCCCCGCGGTGATCAGCAGGTAGAAGAAGCTGG
>Ga0308171_1003967_pt1 | contig 12739 bp, 15 predicted proteins | sample PhyGR1_FD_202135 | JGI IMG/M metagenome (GOLD analysis project Ga0308171, IMG submission 202135) | Phyllosphere microbial communities from UC Gill Tract Community Farm, Albany, California, United States - DLSLSG.R1 | ecosystem: Host-associated > Plants > Phyllosphere > Unclassified | place: USA... | reverse complement strand
TAGAGCCCGCAATGATGTGCCCCACGGGGAGCAACACACCGGAAAGCGACATGGCTGCCGCGCCGCCCATCAGGGCGATCAGCATGAACACCAACTCACCAGCGTACATGTTGCCGAACAGCCGCATACCGTGCGACACCGTCTTGGCAACGTATTCAATGATCTGCATGAGCAGATTGACCACGCCCAGGACCAGGGCGAAGACAGGATTCTTGCTGGTGCCGAAAGGCGCGGTGACCAATTCGTGCGCCCAGCCGCCCAGGCCCTTGATCTTCACGCTGTAGTACAGGCAAAGAACCAGCACGGCGAAGGACAGGCCCAGCGTGGTGGACAGGTCGGCCGTCGGCACGACGCGCAGGTAGGCATGGTGCGGATCGTGGCCGGCGGCGCCGTAGATCTGCGCCCAGATGGCCGGCAGCAGGTCGACCGGCAGCATGTCCATGGCGTTCATCAGGAAGATCCAGACGAACACCGTCAGCGCCATGGGCGCGATGAACTTGCGGCTCTCGGCATTGTGGATGTTGGCCTTCGCCTGGTTGTCGACCATCTCGACCAGGATTTCCACCGCGGCCTGGAAACGGCCCGGCACGCCGGAGGTGGCCTTGCGGGCGCACACCCAGAAAGTAAACAGGGCGATCGCACCGAGAACCAAACCGACGATCACGGAGTCGTAGTTCACCACGGAGAAATCGACGATGGACTTCTGCTTGATGTTCTGGAGATGCTGCAAGTGGTGAACGATGTATTCACTGGCAGTCGGGGCGTGCGCTTCTGCGGCCATCGGACAACTCTTCTCTCAAATATCAACCGGTTTGCGAACACCGGGCCGCGCCAAGAGCGCGATCCAGTACGTTTTCATCGTCACCACCATGCCGACCAGCAGCGCCAGCCAGCTCAGGTCCGGCACCAGCCGGGACGCCGCCGCCAGCATGGCGACGGTCACTGCAATCTTGACCAACTCCCAACCCATCAACCCCACCAGCGCCGCGCCGGCGGAAGCCCGCTGACGTGCCATACCCCGAGCGAACAGGGCAGCGGGAACGACGACGGCCAGCGCACCATAGGCGGCGGACCAGGCGACATGGGACTTGCCGGACACCAGCCAAGCCAGCAAGGCTATGGCGATACCGACCAGCGCCTGACATCCCACGATCCGCCAGACAGAAATCTGCGGATTGCGTTGCCGCCACTGGTGCGCTTCCTGCGCAGTCAGGGGCTTGAAGTCGGCGCCCTCAGCCTCAGTTTCCGTCACGGGAGCGTTTGTTTTCGTCATGGAATGCCGCTCGCCCTGGGAGACCGAAACTTTCACAAAGCCCCTGATTATAAGTAAAAACCCATGCGAATCCGCAATGCCCTGTGACATGCCGGCGGCGCGGTGCCCTGATACGGGGCAGCTTCGCGCCGGCCAGCGCCGCCGATGCACCTGCCTGGTGCCTCTTTTCTCAGGGCGGCCGCAGGTGGTCCGCTCGGTCATAACAGTAGGTCCAGCGCCTCGGCGCTCCCCAGCCTGGCAGCGCACTGTGACAGCTTCGCGGCCCAAGAGCCCTCAGCCTCCGCAGGCCATGTCGCACAATCCCAACGCCTGGACACTCGTTTTCCCTTCCTCCGCAGCAGCCCCCTTCCGTTTTTGCCATGACACAGCCCCCTGCCTCCACGCCCTCCGATGCCGCCCCTGCCGGCGACGCACGCAAGGACTCTTTGATCGAGTATCCATCGCCCTTCCCCATCAAAGTGATGGGGCAGAAGGTGGACGGCTTCGTGGGTGCCGTCACGGAACTGGCCCGGCGCTTCGACCCCGGCTTCGATGCTTCCACCATCGAGCTGCGCGACAGCCGCGCCGGCAACTACCTGGGTGTGACGATCACCGTCACCGCGACCAGTCGCGAGCAGCTCGACGACCTGTACCGCGCGCTCTCCTCGCATCCACTGGTCAAGGTCGTCCTCTGACGGTGGCCGCAGCATGGGGGCGGCCGTGATGCAGCCGCGCTACCTCGGCCGCGCCGATTACGCCGAGACCGTGGACGCCATGCAGCGCTTCACGCTGGAGCGCGGCGACGACACGCCCGACGAACTCTGGGTTTGCGAGCACCCGCCCCTCTACACGCAGGGCGTGGCGGGCCAAGCCAGCCATTTGCTCGCCCCTGCCGACATTCCGGTTTTCGCCAGCAACCGGGGCGGCCAGGTGACCTACCACGGCCCGGGCCAGGTGGTAGCCTACCCATTGGTCGATCTGCGGCGCGCCGGCTATTTCGTCAAGGAGTACGTCTACCGCATCGAAGAGGCGGTGATCCGGACGCTGGGCCACTTCGGCGTGACGGGCCATCGCGTGGCCGGCGCGCCCGGCATCTACGTGCGGCTGGACGACCCCGGCAGCCATGCCGTGCTGCCGCAACGGCCACAGCACGCAGGCGCTGCAGGCCACGCTCCAGCGCCCGACTTCAACGGCCTGGGAAAGATCGCGGCGCTGGGCATCAAGGTGAGCCGGCACTGCACCTACCACGGCGTGGCGTTGAACGTGGACATGGACCTGGAGCCCTACTCGCGCATCAACCCTTGCGGCTACGCGGGGCTCGCCACGGTGGACCTTTCTACAATCGGGGTCCACACCACCTGGGACGAAGCCGCCGCCGTGCTGGCGGGGCAACTCGCCACGCGCCTCGCTCCCTGACCTGCAAGACCCGCCATGAGCACTCCCGAAGTCGTCCGCGAAGCGCAATCCTCCGCCACCTACAACCCGCTGGCCAAGCAGAAGGCCGCGGCCAAGCTGTCGCGCATTCCGATCAAGGTCGAGCAGGGCGAGGTGCTGAAGAAGCCTGAGTGGATCCGCGTCAAGGCCGGCTCGCCCACCACCCGCTTCTACGAGATCAAGGAGATCCTGCGCGAGCACAAGCTGCACACCGTGTGCGAAGAGGCGTCGTGCCCCAACATTGGCGAATGCTTCGGCAAGGGCACTGCCACGTTCATGATCATGGGCGACAAGTGCACGCGCCGCTGCCCGTTCTGCGACGTGGGCCACGGCCGGCCCGACCCGCTCGACAAGGACGAGCCGCTGAACCTGGCGCGCACGATTGCCGCACTGCGGCTGAAGTACGTGGTGATCACCAGCGTGGACCGCGACGACTTGCGCGACGGCGGCAGTGGACACTTCGTGGAGTGCATCCAGAACATCCGCGCGCTTTCGCCCACCACGCAGATCGAGATCCTGGTGCCCGACTTCCGCGGCCGCGACGACCGCGCGCTGGAGATCCTCAAGGCCGCGCCGCCCGACGTGATGAACCACAACCTGGAAACCGCGCCGCGCCTCTACAAGGAAGCACGCCCGGGCTCCGACTACCAGTTCAGCCTGAACCTGCTCAAGAAGTTCAAGGCGCTGCACCCCGGCGTGCCGACCAAGAGCGGCATCATGGTGGGCCTGGGCGAGACGGACGAAGAAATCCTGCAGGTGATGCGCGACATGCGTGCGCACGACATCGACATGCTGACCATCGGCCAGTACCTCGCCCCCTCCAACAGCCACCTGCCAGTGCGCCGCTACGTGCACCCGGACACCTTCAAGATGTACGAGGAAGAGGCCTACAAGATGGGCTTCACCCACGCAGCCGTGGGCGCGATGGTGCGCTCGAGCTACCACGCGGACCAGCAGGCCCACGCAGCCGGCGTGGTCGCGGCCTGAGCGGCGCAGCAGCACTGCGCGACGCGGCCCCGGGTGGACGCAACGCCGGCCCCCGTCCCTCCAGCCATCGTCTGCCTTGACCCGGTGACGCCATCGCTGGCGCGGACGGCCTCCGCGCCAACGGCCCGCCTTCAGGCACATGCCGCCAGGGGCGATGGCGCCACGCCTTCCGCGACGCACACCCGGTTGCGGCCGCCCCGCTTGGCTGCGTAAAGCGCTTCGTCGGCCAGCCCATAGGCGTGGTCGAAGTCGCTGCCCGCCTCGACTGCGCAGAGGCCGAAGCTCGCGGTCACGCCGCTGGCATCGGGCAGTCCGAACGGGTGGGCTTCGATGGTGCGACGCAGGGCATCGGCCACCGGCAACGCATCCGCCAGTCGCTGGCCCGGCAGCACCACGGTGAATTCCTCACCCCCTACGCGGCCGACCTGCGCGCAGGCGGGCACCACGGCTTTCAGGCAGTCCACCACCCCCAGGATGACCCGGTCGCCCACTGGATGCCCGAAGCTGTCGTTGACGCGCTTGAAGAAGTCGATGTCCAGCACGATCAGCGCCAGCCCCCCGCTGCGAAGCCGCCAGTTCACCTGCTCGATGATGGCTGCCCGGTTGAGCACGCCGGTCAATGGATCGTGGTTCGCGCGGAATTCCAGCTGCGCCGCCAGGTCCTGCAAGCGCATGTTCAGCTGGTTCATCTCCAGTTCGGCGCGGTCGCTGCGCCGCACCAGCCGGCGGGTCTCGCGCAGCAGGCGCTCATAGGCCGACAACAGCTCGCCCAGGGCCTGGTGGCAGGGCGCGTGACCGCCGTCGCCGTGGGCACGGTGCACCTCGCGCGCCGCTTGCAGCGCCTGGTGTTCGGCGTCGAACAGGTCGGGCGGCGCGGCCGCCGGCACGGGGTGCGGCATCAGCCCGCACTCACAGGATGGGTCGTGAAATGCAGGGCCGGGAAGTCTTCGCTGAGCTCCTGGCCGAATTCGAGGATGGTGTCGTCCTCTTCGTCATGGTACCAGCGCACGGCCACCTCGTTGCCTTGCGCGGCCGCATCGCTCAACGCCTCGATGAGGTTGAAGAGCATCTTGGTGCTGGAGCTGTTGAAGTAGGCCAGCGCGATGCTCACTTCGATCCGGCGGCCCGACTGCTCGGCCAGATAGGTCTTGAGCTGCGCGAGGATGCCGCCGTAGAACGCAGCGGCATTCTCGGGATACGACTCGCCGCGCAGGCTGAGCGCATGGCTGTCGAACTGGAAGTCCACCTCGGGCGAGCTGGGGGTCGGGGCGATGTAGAGATTGTCCATCTGTGTTCTCGATTCGTGTCCGCCAGACGCGCTCAAATCGCGGCCTTCAAATAGAACACCGGAGGTTTGCCCGGCTCCTGGGCGGCGTCGAAGTCGAACTCCAGCGGCTCCCGGGCGTCGCGCGCCATGGTGAGAAAGCCCATGCCCGCACCCTTGCTGCCCTCGGGGCTGTCCTCCCGCAGGGTCTGGCGATAGGCCTGCTTGATCTCGTCGAGCGTCATGCTGCGCAGGGTGTCCAGCTTGCCGCGCAGTTCGTCGGCGATGCGCGGCTCGACGGGGTTGGCGCACACCACCGTGAAGCTGCCATCCGCCTCGCGGCGAATGCACACCGAACCGTGCCGCAACTCGCCGTTGTCCTGGCTGGGTGGCGTCAGCGCATCGGCCGAGTAATGCACGATGTTCTGTGCCATCTCCACGAAGGCCGAAAACAGCTTTCGGCGCGTGGGCCCGGCTACGCCGGCCACCTCCAGCTGCAGCTTCACCGCGTCCGCCATGGCGGCGATGATGGTCTGCGAGAAGTAACCCACGTAGTAGAAGATGACCTGGTGCTGGCGGGCCAGCTGGAAGAAGGAGCCGTATTTTTCGGCGATCTGGTGGGCGGGCATGTCGGTATCCGTCTCAGGTACGAAAGCAAAAGAAGGTCAGGTCATCGCGGCGGTGCTGTTCGCCCTGCCAGTCCCGCAGCGCGGCATGGACGGCGTGGTTGACCTCCTCGGGTGTGCCGTGCCGGTGCTCGATGAGCAACTCACGCAGCCGGCGCTTGCCCAGGGCAATGGCGCGGGGCCCGCCCACCTGGTCGATCAGCCCGTCGGTGGTGACGAAGACGAGCGTTCCGGGCGGCAGCAGCAGTTCCTGGTTGGTCCAGCGGTGGTCGAAATCGCTGTCCACGTAGCCCACGCCCTTGCGCTGACCTTCCACCACCTCGACCTCGCCGGCGCCCGGGCGCACCAGCATGAGCGCGAGCCGTGCTCCAGCGAAGACCAGGCGCCCCGGCTCCGGCTCGAACCAGAAGCAGGCGGCGTCCATGCCATCGTCCGACCCCGGCGTGCCATCCTGGCCATCCAGCTGGCCGAGCATCTGCTTGATGCTGCGGTTGACGCTGCCCAGCAGCAAGGCCGGGTCGCGCGGGCCGTGCTGCCTGATGGCCTGGCCGAGGTTGGTGGAGGCGATCAGGGTCATGAACGCGCCCGGCACGCCGTGGCCGGTGCAGTCGGCCACCGTGGCGAACCAGCCGCCCTCCTCGGTGCTGAACTGGTAGAAGTCACCCCCTACAACGTCACGCGGCTCCCAGACCAGGTGCGCGCCAGGGCAGACGCGGGCCAGTGCGTCGAGCGAGCTGCGCAGCGTGGAGCGCTGGATCACGCTCGCGTAGTCGATGCTGTGCATGATCTGCTGGTTGCGCGCGGCCTGCATGTCGGCCACCACGCGCATCAGCTGCAACCCCTGGCCCACGCCGGCATAGGCGCCTCCATCGGTGACGATGAAGCCGTCGGAAAGCGCCTTTTCGCCGCACTCCACCGTCCGGAAGGTGAGCGCCTCGATGTCGAGGGCCGAGTCCACGATCAGCGGCTCCTTGTCCATGAAGGCGATGCAGCTCTTGCGGCCGTACAGCTCCATGCGGAACGGCTTGCTCATTTGCGACAGGAAGATGTTGCGGTTGATGAGGCCGATGGGCTGCAGGCCCTCGACCACCGGCAGGCTGACCAGCTCGCGGTGCTTGCCGAAGACCTCCATGACCTGCTCGTTGGTCTGGTCGGCGGTCATGCAGGGCACCGCATTGCACAGGTCCGCGGCGCTGGGCTGACGGGAACGGGGCCGAAAGCCGCTCAGGTACTCGGAAATTGCGGACATGGGGGGCTGCCAATTTGTGTGAACAAATGCTAGCCAGCGAACGTGTCAGTTCAGTGACGGCCTGGTGACGTGGCGCCTGCGCTCCGCGTGACGCCCGCGACAGCCGCCCCTCGCCTGCGCTCTTGCACCACCCTCGGCCGAGCGCCCGAGCCGCGACCCGCGCCGCCGGGCTGCGGCGACGCTCCCACCCCGCGCAGGCTATCCGGCGGCCAGCAGGGCCGCGGGGTCGTCCGACTCCAGCACCTGCTGCGCCCAGGCCGCCAGCTTGCGGGTGTCGGCGCGCAGCACCTCCTGCTTCACGGCCAGGATCTGCGCCGGATGCATCGAAAAGCTCCGCAGGCCCAGGCCCAGCAGCAGCCGGGTCATGGTCACGTCGCCCGCCGTCTCGCCGCACACGCACACGCTCTTGCCCAGCGCATTGCCGGCGGCGATCACATCGGCCACCAGCCGCAGCACGGCCGGGTGCAGCGGGTCGTACAGGTGCGCCACCGCCTCGTCCACCCGGTCGATGGCCAGCGTGTACTGGATCAGGTCGTTGGTGCCGATCGACAGGAAGTCGAAGTGGCGCAGGAAGCTGCGCACGATGAGCGCGGCGGCCGGCACTTCGATCATGGCGCCCAGCTGAACGGCGCCGTACGCAGTGCCCCGCGCATCGAGTTCGGCCCGGGCCAGCTCGACCTGCGCCAGCGTCTGGCGGATTTCGGTCACGTGCGCCAGCATCGGGAACAGCAGGTTCACCGGCCCATGCGCGGCGGCCCTGAGCACCGCCCGCAGCTGCGTGCGGAACATGGCCGGATCGGCCAAGCTCCAGCGGATGGCGCGCAGGCCCAGCGCCGGGTTCAGGTGCGTGTCCTTGTGCGTCTTGTCGAGCGGCTTGTCGGCGCCCACGTCGATGGTGCGCAGCGTGACCGGCAGGCCCTGCATGCCTTCCACCGCCTCGCGATAGGCCTGGTACTGCGCCTCTTCATCGGGCAGGTGGCCGGCCCGGTCCATGAACAGGAATTCACTGCGAAAGAGCCCGACGCCGACCGCGCCTGCCCGCACCGCCCCGGCGGCGTCGGCGGGCTGCTCGATGTTGGCCAATAGTTCGATGGGCTGGCCGTCGAGCGTGACCGCGGGCGTGTGGCGCAGGCGCGAAAGGCGCTCGCGCTCGAGCGAGCCCTGGCGCTGGCGGAACCCGTACTCCGCCAGGATGATGGCGGACGGGTCCACGATGACCACGCCCGCATCGCCATCGATGATGACCCAGTCGTCCTGCCGCACCAGCTGGCTGGCGGCACGGGCGCCCACCACGGCCGGTATGTCCATGCTGCGCGCGACGATGGCGGTGTGGGATGTCTTGCCGCCCACGTCGGTCACGAAGCCGGCGAACACGCTGCGCTTGAACTGCAGCATGTCGGCGGGCGACAGATCGTGCGCCACCAGCACCAGCGGCACGTCCACCGTGTCGTCCAGCAGCAGCTCCTGTCCCAGCCTGCGGCGCGCGCCGCCGCCAGGCGGGGGCGCCACCGGGCTGGCCACGCCCTTCATGTGCCGCAGGATGCGCTCGACCACCTGTTCCAGGTCGGCCTTGCGCTCGCGCAGGTACTCGTCCTCCATCTCGTCGAACTGCCGGGCGATGATCTCCAGCTGCGTGGTCAGCGCCCATTCGGCGTTGTAGAGCCGGTCGGTAATCCAGTGCTTGACGCCGCTGACCAGCGCCTCGTCCTGCAGCAGCATCAGGTGCACGTCCAGCAGCGCGGCCAGCTCGGGCGGCGCGTCGGGCGGCATGTCGGCCTGCAGGCGCTGCAGCTCGTCGATCACCGCATTGCGGCCGTTGCGCACGCGCACGATCTCCGCGGCGACCTGATCGGCCTCGATGAAGTAGTGCGCCACGTCGATGCGGCTGGACGCCACCAGCACGGCGCGGCCGATGGCGATGCCGCGAGACACCGGCAGGCCGTGAATGGAGAACGTCATGCGGGCGCCCCCCCTGCCGGGAGCGGACGTGCCCGGCGCCCTCGCAGCCGAGGGCGGGGCCCGACGACGGCGCCCGCCCGCATCATTCGCCTTCGCCGAACTTGCCGTCGATCAGCGCCACGAGCGCATCCATGGCTTCCTGCTCGCGCGCGCCATCGGTTTCCAGCTCCACCACCGAGCCCAGCCCGGCGGCCAGCATCATCACGCCCATGATGCTCTTGGCGTTGATGCGCCGCTCGCCCCGCGACAGCCACACATCGCACGGGAAGCTGCCGGCCAGCTTGGTGAGCTTGGCGGAGGCCCGGGCATGCAGGCCGAGCTTATTGCTGATGGTGATAGTTTTCTTGATCATGGTGAGACCGTCGGATCTGATTCTGGGGCGCCGAGATGGCCACCTGCATCACCCCCTGCGTGCCGCCGACCACGGCGCGCGCGACCAGCGCCTCCAGCGGCTCTGACCGGTAGCTCACGGCGCGCAGCAGCATGGGCAGGTTGGCGCCACAGACCAGCCGAGAGGTGTGGCCGTCCACCAGCCGCTGGGCGACGTTGCAGGGCGTGGCGCCGAACACGTCGGTCAGCACCAGCGTGGGCCGGTCGTCCTGCAGACCCATCAGGATGCGGGCCGCGGCCAGCGATTCCTCCGGCGACGCCGCCGGATGCACGTCCAGCGCCACCACGTCGTCGGCGCAGTCGGCGAACACATGCAGCGCGCATTCGCGCAGGGCATGGGCCAGGGGAGCATGGGCGATGAGGAAGATGCGCGTGGTGGTCATGGCAGGCAGGTGTGGCCTGCATTATGGCGCCGGGGCTGCCCGCTGGCGGTCGCCTCGGGGCATGGCGGCACGGCGCCCGGCGGGTCATTGCAGCGCCAGTCCGGCGAAGAACGTGTCGGCCACCGACGGCCGGGCGGCGGGGGCGTAGACCACCGCGTGGTAGAGATGCACCTCACGCCCCTGCAACCGCGCGAACCACGCCGCATGGGCCGTGATGGCCGCGCCGTCCAGCCAGCGACCCTGCGCCGTGGTGCGCACTGCCGAGGGCAAGGCCAGCGCCTTCGGCGGCGCGAAAGGCTCGGCAGCGGTGGGGTTGGCCTGCGCCTGCATGCGGGCCAGCACGGCCGAGCGCCACTGCGCCAGGGCCGCATCGGCCGCCTCCGGGCCAAAGGCGCGCATGTGCGACACGGCGAAGGTCGCGCCGTCCGCATCGCATCCCCAGAGCGCCAGTTCGGCCGGGCGGCCGCCCAGGTCCACGGGGCGCACCGCGTGGTCGGGCTTGCAGGGCATCAGCGCGACCAAGCCCGTGTCCGCCAGCGGCACGTTGCGCCAGTTGAGCGCCGGACTGCAGCCGGCCGTGAACGCGACCAGGCACAGGGCGGCCGCAGGCCGGGCTGTTCGGAGTGAATACATCCGGGCGATTATGGGCAGCCTCGGCGCAGCGCGGGGGCCGGCGCCTGCCCGGCCCTGATGCACGTCAACCGCCTGCGCCGGCCCGCGCAGGCGGGTCGAACTTCTGGCGCCCGCCGCGATCCATCGCAGCACGGCAGCCTGCCTGCTGCTGCACAATGCAGCGAGCGCCTCCCGCCTCGGCCGCACTCCGGCGCAGGACCGAGCCGCATCGCACCCCAACCTGAGAGAAACGACACATGCGCATCACCCATGGGCTGGCCGCCGCCGCGATCGCGGGTTGCGCCGCCGTGGCGGGCTGGATCTTCCTGTCCACCGGCAAGGCCGCCGCGCCGGCGTCCACCTTCGTGCTGCTGGACGGCACGCGCCAGACCACCGACGACCTGCGCGGCAAGGTCACGCTGGTGAACTTCTGGGCCACGAGCTGCGTCACCTGCGTAGCCGAAATGCCCGAGATCGTCGCCACGCACCAGAAGTACCACAGCCGGGGCTACGACACGCTGGCCGTGGCGATGAGCTACGACCCGCCCAGCTACGTCGTCAACTTCGCCGAGACGCGCAAGCTGCCCTTCAAGATCGCCATCGACAACACCGGCGCCGTCGCCCAGGCCTGGGGCGACGTGAAGCTGACGCCCTCGACCTTCATCGTCAATAAGCAGGGCGAGATCGTGAAGACCTACGTCGGCGCTCCGGACTTTCCCGAACTGCACAAGCTCATCGAGCGGCTGCTGGCGGAAACCTGAGTCGCCGCCCCTCGGCAGCATCCGAGGCCGCGAATTTCAAGCCTTTTCGGCCACCAGCGCTTATCCCATCTGCGCCTATTGCTATCATTAGCATAGCATCTTGGATTCATGCACCGGCCCCTTCCCCGTGATTCCGGCCCCTGGCCTGGTGCGCTGGCGCAGGCCCGCCACGCGGCCCTGCCCAAAACGCTCCCGCTACACTGGCCTCCTGTTCCGTTCTCCCTGGGTCGGCCCGCCTTCGTTCGGCCGACGCATCCTGCCCCGTGGACCACACGCCCGCCGTCACCCTGCTGACCCCCATCCACCCCGACGAGATGGCCGCCGTGCAGGCCATCTTCCGCGAATACGCCGACTCGCTGGGCGTCGACCTGGCCTTCCAGGATTTCGAGGCCGAACTCGCAGGCCTGCCCGGTGACTACGCCCCGCCTCGCGGGCACCTGCTGCTGGCGCAGGTGGACGGCAGCATCGCCGGCTGCTGCGCGCTGCGGCCCCTGGACGCGGCCGATTACCCCAACGCGAGCGAGATGAAGCGGCTGTACGTGCGCAAGGCGTTTCGCGGCTTCGGCCTGGGCCGTCAGTTGGCCGAGGCCACGCTGGATGCAGCCCGGCAGGCGGGCTATGCCTGCGTGCTGCTCGACACGCTGGACGGCATGGAGTCGGCCCGCGCGCTGTATGCCGACCTCGGCTTCGAAGAGATTCCGCCCTACTACCACAGCCCGCTCGAGGGATCGCATTACCTGAAGGCGGACATCGACTGACCCGCAGCCGGGCCGCAGCGGCTGGGCGACGCCGGACAGTTCTGAGCGTCTTTTCAGTTCCCTGCGCCGACGTGGCAAGCGCCGCTATGTCATTGATAGCAAATACCGCGTGAATCACTCGCGGGACGACTGCGGCCGGTCAGGGGTGGCTCCATGCCGATCCTGCCGCCTGGAATGCAGCGCGCCGGGCAGGCCATCGACCTGCCCGGCGCGAGGAGCGAGCCAGCCGGGTCGATCAGCCCCGGGCCTGGCTCAGCAGCGTGGCCGCATCGCTCACCTCGAACTTGCCAGGGGCTTCGATGTTCAGCGTCGCCACCTTGCCGTCCTTGACCAGCATGGAATAGCGGTTGCTGCGCAGGCCCAGGCCCTTGCCGTTCAGGTCAAGCGTCAGGCCGGTCGCCTTGGCGAAGGCGGCGTCTCCGTCGGCCAGCATGCGGACCTTGCCATCGGTCTTCTGGTCGCGCGCCCAGGCGCCCATCACGAAGGCGTCGTTCACGCTCAGGCACCAGATTTCATCGACGCCGGCGGCCTTGAAGGCCTCGGCCTGCTCGACGTAGCCCGGCACGTGCTTGGCCGAGCAGGTGGGCGTGAAGGCGCCCGGCACGGCGAAGACCGCGATGGTCTTGCCGGCAGTGGCCTTGGCCACGTCCACCGGGTTCGGGCCGATGCTGCAGCCGTTGCCTTCGACTTCCGAAAATTCCATCAGGGTGGTGGCTGGCAGTGCGTCGCCGACTTGGATCATGGCTATCTCCTAGGGATGATGAGTGGGAGGGAAAGGACCGAAGGATTGCGGACCGGCAAAAGCACCAGGCCCGCGCCAGCCGAATCGTTTCGGGAATAAAAAAAACGACCCACATTGTGGGTCGTTTTCAGGGTTGTGCGGTCTGAAGACCTTGCGGGTCTGTCAGCGCAACGATCAGAGCAGGCCGGCCTTCTGAACCAGACGGGTCGCAACCCAGTTCTTGGTCTTGGACAGGGGACGGCTCTCGGTGATCTCGATCGTGTCGCCCAGCTTGTACTCGCCCTTTTCGTCGTGGGCGTGGTACTTGCTCGACTTGGCAACG
>Ga0308171_1003965_pt1 | contig 12742 bp, 10 predicted proteins | sample PhyGR1_FD_202135 | JGI IMG/M metagenome (GOLD analysis project Ga0308171, IMG submission 202135) | Phyllosphere microbial communities from UC Gill Tract Community Farm, Albany, California, United States - DLSLSG.R1 | ecosystem: Host-associated > Plants > Phyllosphere > Unclassified | place: USA... | reverse complement strand
TCGTGAAGCGGCGGTGGCCATAGCCCGATTGACGACCCTCGCAGCGCTTCCCTGCCTGCGAGAGGAAGATTTCGCGGCGCTGCACACTCAGTTGCAGGCGACGGCACGCCCACCCGGCAACTGGTTCCTGCTCTACGACGACACGGGGCAGATTGTCGTCGATACCCTTCACCCGTTCGGGACGTCTCCAGCGCATCTGTCCCGCAATCGAACGGGCATGATGGCATCCGCACCGAATTTTCTGGCCACAGGGTCGGCTGAAGGCGGTGGCCGGATGCTTTGGTTCCCACCCGGCAGCGGCCCGGAACTCGGTGCCCAGGTCCGGGTGACGGCCGCCAACGGACGCCACTACGGCCTGGTGGAGGTCATCCAGGTCGGGCACCTCACCGACATCCTGAAATCGCTCGGCGAGGACACCCCATGGACGTTGGGTTTTGCCGACCGTGGCGGCCGCATCATCGCCGCACAGCCCACCGGCAGCCTGGATATCATCCACGCCGGTCCCGAGCAGGAAGGAACCATCCTGGTCAAGCCTGGTTGGACGACCACGCGGCGCATGGCGTTTCACCGCTCCGCGCTGACGGAGGGGACCGCTGTCGTCCGTTTCGTCGAGTCGGACCCAATCCTGATCTCCGCCGGCTATGTGGTCGGCATCATCGCGTTCATGCTCGCCCTCGCCAAGGTTATGGACAGCACCATCAGGCACTTGCGGGCCGACATTGCTCGTCCGGTCCGGAAGTTGGAGAGCGCCCTGCGGTTCGCATCCTTCCGCCGCAGCGACGCCGAGGCGCGCCTGGCCGGCTTCTGGGATCACGCGGAGGATGGCCTGCTGATCGCCCACGCCAGTCGGGATGGCAACGTGGCCCTTGTGGCGGCGAACCCGGCCTTCTGGCGCATCGCAGGCCGGCCAGAGCCCCCCGAGACGGCCGACTGGATGGCGCTTGCCGCCCAGGAAGCTGCCGCCTTGCGGGCCGGCATCCGCCGCTGTGGCTGGGAAGGTGGCAGCGCCACGTTCATCCAGTCCTTCGGTGCCGCAGGCCACCTGCGGCAGTGCGAAGTACGGCTGACAGCCTCGGGTGCTCCTCACGGCACGCCCTCGCCGGTTCGCAGGGTCTTTGGCATCGTACGCGACGTCACGCAGCAGACACGCAGTGACGCCGCCCTGGCGGAAAGCCGCGGTCAGCTCCGGCAGGCACGCTCCGTTGCCGGTATCGTGCCCTGGCGATGGACATCCGGCATGGGTGACCTCGAATGGCTCGACCAGCCAGACGGGGAACCGCAGGGGAACATCCCGTTGCCGGGCATGCGGTCCGTCCATCCGGCGGACCGGGACACCATGCTGCTTGAACTGAACAGCGCGCTGCGAAGCGGCAGGGCGGCGCATTTCGAAATTCGTATCTGCGACGGCACGAGTGCGTTGCGCTTCTATGTCGGCAGCGGCGGCATCGTGCATCAGGACGGCCATCCATGCCTCACCGGCGTCCTGGTGGACCTGACGGATCGCAGAAACACCGAGGAAGGGCGGGACCAGGCCTTCGATCTTTTCGCCAGGATCGCCGACACGACCTCCAGCGTCCTCTATATCCGCGATATCGTCGAGCAGAACCTGATCTACCTCAACCGGCGCGTCTTCGCCGTCACGGGGTATGATGCCGAAACGCTTTCAAAGATCGGCAGCCAAGGCCTGCGCCTGCTCGTTCATCCCGCCGATATCGAGCAGTTCGACCGCACCGCGGCCATGGCGTTGAGCTTGTCCGACGGTGCTGAGGCGAAGCGGGTGTTCCGCCTGAAACACCACGACGGTCGCTGGCGCTGGCTTCAGGCAAGTGAAACCGTCTTTGCCCGCGACAAGGCCGGCAATGTCACGCAATTACTCGGCAGCCTACAGGATATTACCGAGGCGCGGGAGGCAAAGCAGGGCCTGCGCAAGATCAGCGCCCAGCTGCTGCACGCCCAGGACCACGAGCGGCGCCGGATTGCCCGCGACCTTCACGACAGTACGGCCCAGCTGCTGGCCGGCGCGTCCATGTCGGCGGCCAGGCTACAGAGCCTGCTGGGCGACATGCCCCAGCCTGCGGAGGAAGAGCTCCGGCGCCTGGGCGACCTGGTCCAGCAAAGCCAGCGGGAGGTGAGGACGGTGTCCTACCTGCTGCACCCGCCGCTGCTTGACGATGTCGGCTTCCGGGCGGCCCTGGACTGGTATGCGGGAGGGCTGATGAAGCAGACCGGCATCGCCATCCATGTCCACATTACCGACGCGATCATGGAGCAGCGGCCGCCACGGGATGTCGAGATCGCCCTGTTCCGCGTGGTGCAGGAGGCGCTGTCCAACGCCATCCGGCACGCCGGCTGCGCGACAGTCTGGGTTTCCCTGCAGCCTGAGGACGAGCAGACGCTGCTGCTGATGGTGCGGGATGACGGCTGCGGGATGCGGCGGGAAGTATCGATGCACCCTGCCCATGGCGGCGCGATCACGGAGTTTGGCGTGGGCATCTTCGGCATGTCGGAGCGGATCCGCCAGTTGAATGGCAGCCTGAGCATCAATGATGCAGAAGGCGGCGGCACCATCGTCATCGCCACGGTCAAGGCGCAAGCCTGAGCCCGGCTTTGGTGAAGCTGCCTCCGTCGTTCTCCACCCCGCCCTCAGGGTTCCACCTGATACGACCCGGCTCCCGTCCAGCTTAGATTTCCTTCATGCAGTGCAACCACGACGGCACGCAATGCAGCGGAGGGCGGCCGGCCAGTGGCGATCTACGTGATTCACCTGCCATCCGCATCACGCGGCGCCTGATGCGGCGCACCGCCGCCCGCAGCGGCGTGAAAGGCGCGCCCCTCCACCACGCACCGGGACCGGTGGGTCGGCGCAACTCCGCCACCTGCCGCAGCGGCAGGCCTCAGGACGGTGATTTCGAAACGCAGGATATGGTTCGTATGCATCATACAGCTTTCTCCCGCCGCTTCCTGCTACTGGCCGGCCCGGCCGGGCTTCTGGTGCGACCAGGCGGCAGCACCGCCCAAGGGACTGTCCAAGGCGCCACACCGCAGAGCGCTACGGCGACGGCCCGGGAGGCGTGGATCTACGCCTACCCCATGATCATGAACTACAACACGATGTATCGGCAGGCCCTTGACTCGCATACGCCGGAATATGTCGGTGGCTTCAACGTCTTTCGCCACTACGCCCAGTTCTTCACACCGGAGAACCGCGACGTCGTCACCCCCAACAACGACACGCCATACTCGTGGTCCTGGCTGGACCTGCGGGCGGAGCCGGTCGTGCTCAGCGTACCGCAGGTGGCGAAGGACCGCTACTATGTCTGCCAGTTCATCGATCTGTTCACCCACAACTTCGCCATTCTGGGCAGCCGCACCACGGGCACGGAAGCCGGAAACTTCCTGTTTGCCGGACCAGGATGGAACGGCACGGTGCCGCCCGGCATCAAGCGGGTCTACCGGACGGAGACGCAGTTCGTCGCCGCGCTGGTCCGAACCGCGCTGCATGGCCCGGACGATATCCCGGCCCTGAAGGAGATCCAGGCCGGCTATCGCCTGCGTCCGCTCAGCGCCTTCGCCAACACGGCCGCGCCACCACCACCGGCCCCAGTGGAATGGCTGCCATGGAATGAGAAGCGGGCCCTGGGCACCGATTTCGTTGCTTATCTCAACATGCTGCTGCGCTTCTATCCACGCATCCACCCCAGCGAGGCAGCGCTGTTCCAACGCTTCGGGACCATCGGCATCGGCGGTGGCAAGCCATTCGATGCCACCAGCCTGCCAGCGCCCTTGCGGAACGCCATTGCCCAGGGCGCGGCGCAGGGGGCGGCGGCGCTGCGGCAGGCCATCTCCACCACCACCTCCTCGCTCGGCCTATTCGGCACGCGGGAGGAACTGCACAACGATAACATGAAGCGCGCCGTTGCGGCGGCCATGGGCCTGTACGGGCTGTCCAAGCAGGAAGCCGTCTATGTCGGCTCGGACCGGGACGCCGATGGCGCGCCGCTCACGGCCGATCACCGCTACACGCTGCGCTTCGAGAAGGGGAACTTGCCGCCGGCCTCCGTCTTCTGGTCGGCCACAGTCTACACCCTCCCCAGCCGCTTCCTCGCCGCCAACTCGATCGACCGTTACTCGCTCGGGGACCGGTCCGGGCTGAAGGCGGCGGCGGATGGCTCGGTCACGCTCTATCTGCAGAAGACGTCACCGGGCCCGGAGCTGGAGGCGAACTGGCTGCCCAGCCCCGCCTCGGGCGGGTTCAACGTCGTGCTGCGCATGTACGGGCCCAGCACAGCAGTGCAGTCCGGGGATTGGAACATGCCCGCCATTGTCCGTGTCGATTGAGCAGGAGCCTGTCTACATGATGACCGTTTCCCGTCGCCTTCTCGCGCAGATCGGCCTCTCCCTGGCCGCGTTCCCCGCCGTCGCGCAGACCGCCGGCACCGGCGCCTCGCCGAAGGATTCGCCCTTCGTAGCGCCCCCGGCGGGCGGGCTGGACACATCCATCGGGCGCCTGCGCTTCGCGCGCGGCTACCCGGACGATGCCACCACCAAGCTGCTGTTCGACAACCTGGACCTGCAGCGCGCGGTGCAGGCCTATATCTGGGCGCTGCCTCTCGTCTCGTTCGCGGAATGGCAAGACCAGCACAGGACAGTCTTCGGCGTGTCGGAGACTGACATGGTTGTGTACGAGAGCTTCAGGGACAAGCTCGGCATCCTCACCGCCAACTCCACGACGCCCTATATTCTCGGCCTGCATGATCTGGCCCGCACCGGGCCGCTGGTCATCGATCTGCCTGCCGCCGAGACCGCCGGCGGCGTCGGCGATTTCTGGCAGCGTTCGGTGGGGGATTACGGCCAGGGTGGGCCCGACCGTGGCCAGGGCGGGCGCTATCTCCTGCTCGGCCCAGGGCAGGATGATCCGCAGTCAACCGGCTATCATGTACTCCGGTCCTCCACCAACAGTGTCTTCAACGGCTTCCGCATCCTGTCGACCGACCCCGCCGCTGGCGCCGCGCTGCTGGCCCAGTACCGCCTCTATCCCTATGCCCAGCGGAACCAACCGCCGCCCACCCGCCTGATACGCCCGGAGGGCCGGGCATGGAGCGGCACGCAGCCGCGCGGCATCGCCTTTTGGAAGCGCCTTGCCGCCGTGCTGGAGGCCGAGCCGGTGCAGGAGCGCGACCGTTTCTTCATGGCCATGCTGCGGCCGCTGGGCATCCGGAAAGGCGAACCCTTCCAGCCCGATGCGCGGCAATCCGCCTTGTTGGAGCAAGGCGCGTTGCTGGGCGAAGCCACCGCGCGCGTCATGGACGTCGAGAAGCGCTTCCCCGGCGCCGTCTTCTGGGAAGGCCGAAGGTGGCACTGGCTCATGCTGTTCAATGTCAATCAGCGCCAGGATGGCTACGATGCGCTGGATGAGCGCGCAACATGGTTCTACGAGGCCGTGGGCGCCGCGGAATCGATGGCCATCCGGCAGCCTGGCCCGGGGCAGGTTTATCTGGGTGTCAACAAGGATGCAGCCGGCGACTGGTTGGATGGCGGCCGTCACTACCGCCTGCGCATCCCGGCCAATGTGCCGGCGCGACAGTTCTGGTCCGTCACGGCCTACGACCTGGAAACACGCTGCTTCATCGATACGCCGCACGAGCGCGCCGACCGCGGTTCCCGCAACACCCTGGTCAAGAATGCGGATGGGTCGATCGACCTCTCTTTCGGCCCGCGTGCGCCCTCTGGCCAGGACAGCAACTGGGTCCCGACCGCCGAGGGGCGCGGGTGGTTCGCCTATTTCCGCCTGTATTACCCGGAGGCTGCATTCTTCGCGAAGAACTGGGTTCTGCCGGATTTGGAGCGCGTTGGATGAAAGGTATCCGCCGGGATGGACTCCAACTTGGCGGCGATGCCCGGCCTGAGAGGGCTGCATAGCATCCTGCTGCCGCCACCCGTGCGGTTCTGGCCGGCGTCGCCGGCCTGGGGCGTGCTCGGCTTCGTCATGCAAGCGCAGCGGCGAGGAGACCGGACGGCGCTGATGCTGTAGCCCCCCATGACATACGGCAAGGTCGATGCCGGACCGGTCGTGTCCGAGCGCCGGTCGACGACGACACTGTCGAGACCGGGATGCACGGGGCCCACCATTGCAGGAAGCGGAAAGGCGCTCCTCGGCCATCGGCGGTTCTTGCGGCGCCTTCCCGGGTGTAGCCTGCATGAAAGGCGACGCACATGGGCGAGGGAAACGGACGATTGCAAAGCGTGCTCAGCGGCATCCGCGTACTGGATTTCTCCCGCATCTTCGCCGGGCCGGCAGCGACGCAGGTCCTCGGCGATCTCGGCGCCGACATCATCAAGATCGAGGAGCCAGGCCACGGCGATGATGCCCGCACCTTCGGCGTGACCGCCGAGGCGATGCGCGACTTCGGTGCCAGCCCCTCCTTCCTCGCCCTCAACCGCAACAAGCGCAGCATGGTCCTCGACCTGCGCCAACAGGCGGCACGCGACGTGGCTGTGGCCATGGCGGCGCGATGCGACGTGCTGATCCATAATTTCCGCCCCGGCGGCATGGATAAATTCGGCCTGGGCTACGAAGCGCTACGCGCCGCCAACCCGCGCCTGGTGTATTGCGAATTCTCCGCCTATGGCGACCGTGGCCCGCTGTCCCATCTCGGCGCCAATGACGTGGCGCTGCAGGCGCATAGCGGTCTGATGAGCATCACCGGCGAGGCCGACCGCCCCGCCGTCCGCTCCGGCACCGCGGTGGTGGACCTGCATGCCAGCATGGGGCTGGTCTCCGCCATCCTGGCGGCGCTGCTGCACCGGGAACGCACCGGCCAGGGCCAGCGGGTGGAAACCTCTCTGCTGCGCAGCGGCGCGCATTTGATGAACTACTTCTACACCGAGTACTGGCAGGACGGCACCGTGCGCGGCCGCATGGGCACCGCCAATCACCTCAGCGTGCCGAACCAGGCCTTTCCGGCCACCGACGGCAGCGTCATCATCATCTCACCCGCCGACGATATGTGGCGCCGCCTCACCGTTGCGCTGCACGCCCCACATCTGGACCGCGCCGAGTTCAAGACCGCCTTCGACCGCCGCCGGAACCGCGACACGCTGATCACCGAACTGACCGCCGTCACCAGCCGGATGAGTTGTGCGGAGCTGGTTCAGCGCCTCGGTGCCGCCAAGGTCAACGTCTCCAAGGTGAACAGTGTGGGCGAAGCGGCGGATGACCCGCAGTTGGCCGCCATCGGCGCCGTGGTTGAACAACAGATCGGCGGGCGCATGGTGAAATCGGTCGCCGCCCCCTTTGCTATGAGCGAAACGCCCACCAAGGCCAGCCGCCCACCGCCGCGCCATGGCGAGCACACCGAAGAATTGCTGCGTGAGTTTGGCTACAGCGCAGAGGCGATCTCGGCGCTCAGGGCGGGCGGGGCGTTAGGGGCGGTTCCGTCTCAGGCGGCCGAGTGAAGTAAGGCCGGGGAATGAATTCCCCGGACCCCTTCTTTGTCTTCTACGAGTTTCAGATAGGCACTTGGTGGCCAACGGCAGCACTGGATGGCGTAACCATTTTTGCCTCCGGGATGATCCGCCCGCTGCGTGCGCATGCCCCAGAAGCCCGCCGCCGCCACAGCCACCAGACTCCCAGAAAAAAGATGGGGGTCCGGGGAATTCCTTCCCCCGGCCTTCCTCTTCCCTCAGGCACTCACCAGGAAGCGCGGCGCCCGCGCCCGCTCCGCGACAGAGCCGGTCACGCGGACACTGGCATCGCCTACGGTCAGCTTCTTGCCCTCCGCGTCCTCGCACCACAGTTCGAGCGCGTAGCGCGCGGTACCATCGGGGTCTGTCTGCACGGCGGTCACGCGTGCCACGGCGGTAATCACCACGTCCTCGAACACAGGGGCGATGTAGCGGGTGCGCAGGCTGCCGGGGGCCAGCGCGTCCTCACCGAACGCATCCATCAGCAGGGAAAGCAGCCAGTTGGTGGAAAGCATGCCGTCGGCGATGATGCCTGGCAGGCCCTGGGAGCGGGCGAATTCGTCGTCATCGTGGATGGTTGGCACGTCCTGATGCACGCGGCCATCATCGGCTTCCACGGTGGGCAGCAGGTCCACGTACCAGCGCATGCGCTCCCGCGTCATGCGGCGGGGGTGGGCACGCAGTTCCGTGCCGGGCTGCAGGGTTGTCATGACGAGGCCTCCGCGGCGGCGGGCTTGTAGGAGATGATGACGGTATCGCGGTAGGTGATCAGTGGCCGGTCATCTTCCGCCGCGCGCAGGTCGATCTCGATCTGCACATAGGTGCGGCCGCGCTTCTCGTAACGCTGGGCGACGCGTCCGGTCGCGCGCAAGGGCTGCTCGGCGAAGATCTTCTCGTGGCATGTGGCGTCGTATTCCACGTGCACGCGGGCGGTGGGGCCGGTTCCAGCGGGGCAGGAATGGGTGTAGAGCCGCAGCTTCTGCAGATGCACCAGGGTCGGCGGCACCATCGGCCGGTCGGTATCCTGGAACCAGGGGTGGTGCATCTCGTTCCCGTGGCAGTACTCGCGCACGACGAAGGTGCTCAGCTTGAACTCGACGGGGCCCAGCATATCGCCGGTATCGAGGTCGCTGGTATATCGGCCGGTGGCCATGGCGTGTGTTCTCTCCCTCAGCGGCCCTGGAAGGCCGGCTTGCGCTTCTCCACGAAGGCGCGCTGGGCTTCCTTCGCATCCTCGGTGCGCGATAACTCGACGGTGACGCCCTGCTCGAAGCGGTAGGCGTCGCGGAATGGCATTTCCTCCACCGTGCCGAAGGCATGCTTGGCCTTTGTCATGGCGATGGGGCTTTTGGCGGCGATCTCGCGCGCCATCTCCAGCGCAGCATCCATTAGCGCCGCCTGTGGCACGCAGGCCTCGATGATGCCGCGGCGGTACAGCTCGGCGGCGGCAACGCGGCGGCCGGTGAAGAACATGGTGCGCGCGGCGGAGGGCGAGAAATGCCGCAGCAGGAACGCCGCACCGCCGGCCAGGCCGACATCCAGTTCCGGCATCTGCACCCAGGCATCGTCGGCCATCAGCAGGATATCGCAGCAGCTCATCAGCGCGAAGCCGGCGCCGATGGCGGGGCCGTTGACGGCGCAGATCACCGGCTTGGTGCAATCGGCGACGCAGTGGAAGAATTCCCGCGTCAGCCGGTTGTGGCGCAGGTAGTCGCCAGGCTCCTGCACCAGGCCCACGCGCTCCTTGATGTCGGCGCCGGCCGAGAAGCTTTTGCCGGCACCGGTCAGGATGACGGCGCGGATATCGTCGCGGTCGCTCAGCGTATCGAACAACCAGAGCAGTTCCTCGCGCAGCCGGCGGTTCTGGGCGTTCACCGGCGGGCGGTCCAGCGTCACGGTGGCAATGCCATCGGCGACGTGCAGTTGGAGCATCGTCAGGTCCATGTGGCTCATTCCACCTTGGCGCCGGAAAGTTGGATCACGCGCCGCCACTTCGCGGTCTGCGTGGTGATGATCTCCTGCAACGCCTGCGGGCTGCCGCCGGTCGGCACCATGCCCAGTTCCTGGAAACGGGTGCGGATGCGCGGCGTCTGCAGGATGTCGTTGAAGGCGGCGTTCAGCCGCTGCACCACCGGCTGCGGCACACCGGCCGGCGCGGCGATGTAGAGCAGGGTGGAAGCCTCGTAGCCGGGCAGTGTCTCCGCGATGGCGGGGATGTCGGGGTATTCCGGCCGCCGCTCCGCCGTGGAGATCCCCAGCGCGCGCAAGGAGCCTTCCCGCACCGGCTGGATCATGGCCGTGAAGCTATCCACTGCTACTTCTACCCTGCCCGCCATCAGGTCGATCAACGCGGGGCCGGAGCCGCGATAGGGAACATGGGTCATCTCCACCCCCGCCATCACCTTGAACAGCTCCGCCGCCAGGTGGCTGGAGGAGCCAGGGCCGGTGGAAGAGAAGTTCAGCGCGCCCGGCTTGGCCTTCAGGAACGCCACCAGCTCCGCCACGCTCTTCGCGGGGACGGAGGGATGCACCACCAGCAGGTTCGGCAACTCGGCCAGGTGGATGATCGGGGTGAAATCCGTCTCCGCATTGTAGGGCAGGGACGGGTAGAGGAACGGGTTGGTCATCTGCACGCCCGGGGTGCAGATCAGGATGTTGGCGCCGTCGGCAGCGGACTTGGCCACGCTGTCGGCGCCGAGCGAGCCGGCCATGCCCGGCCGGTTGTCGATGACCACGGGCGCGCCCAGCGCGCGGGAGAGGTCCTCGGTGAACAGGCGCGCGACGATGTCCGCGCCCCCGCCGGCCGCGAAGGGCACGACAAAGCGGATAGGCCGGCCGCCGGGCTGTGCCAGGGCGTGGCGTGTGGCCAGGGCGGGGGCCGCCAGGGTGGCAGCGCCCAGCAGCAATGCGCGGCGGGTCGGCATGGCGTTGTCCTCCAGGGCGGCGTCGTGGGTGCGCCGTTCGGGACAAGGGCTATCACCGCTGAATCCCACGCGGAACGCCCCTCGGCCGGTTGGCATCCTTCCGCTTCCCGCAAAGATCAGGCGCTCAGGCCATGAAGGAGCCGCCGGTGACGTCCAGGATCGCCCCGGTGACGAAGCCGGCATCGGCGGAGAGCAGGAAGGCGACGCTACCAGCGATATCCTCCGGCTGGCCGACCCGGCGCATCGGCGTGGCGTCGATGGTGCGCTGGTCCCGCGCCTCGGTATCCGCCGCGCCGCGCGTCATCGGCGTGGCGATGCGGGCGGGGGCGATGACGTTGACGGTGATGCCCGCCGGCCCCAGCTCCCCCGCCAGGCTGCGGGACAATCCCACCAGCCCGGCCTTGGAGGCCGCATACGCGCCGCCGACGGTGGGTGAGTGCGTCCGCGCGGCGCGGGAGGCGATGTTGACGATCCGCCCGCCCCCCTGCGCCTTCAGCAGCGGAATGGCGGCACGGCTAACCAGGAATGGGCCGTTCAGGTTCACTCGCAGCACCAGGGACCAATGGTCCAGCCCCATGCTCTCCACCGGCGGTGGCGCGGCGGGGGCGATGCCGGCATTGTTCACCACCCCGTACAGCCTGCCCCCCGCCCAGCCCGAGACCGCCTGGAACAAGGCGGCGACCGAGGCTTCGTCGCCCACGTCGACATCGAACCCGGCGGCCGCCGCGCCCAGGCCGCGCGCCGTGTCCGCGGCTGCGCCGGGCGTGACGTCGCAGAGCGCGACCCGGTAGCCATCCCGCAGCAGCCGGGCGGCGATCGCCTGCCCCACCCCGCGCGCCGCGCCGGTGACCAGGACTGCCCTGCCCTCGCCCACTGCTGCCATGCCTGCTCTCCCCTCGCTTTGGCGGGAAGGCTAGGCAGGCGGCGATGGCTTGCAAATGGGCGCCGGGCACGTAGTCTCTTTTCATAAAACGGAACGATGGGGGGAATTGCGGTGGAATCGCTGCGGGCGATGCGGGTCTTCGTGACCGTGGTGCAGAATGGCAGCCTGTCCTCCGCCGGGCGGCTGCTCGGCATGTCGCCGGCCTCCGTCTCCCGCAACCTGCAGACGCTGGAGGAGGAGCTGGGCGCCCGCCTGGTCCACCGCACCAGCCGCCGCCTGACCCTGACCGAGGCCGGCGAGCTCTACGCCCGGCAGGCCGAGCAGATCCTGCACCAGGTGGAGGAAGCCAATGCCAGCGTCTCCAGCCTGGAATTGCAGCCGCGCGGCACGCTGCGGGTGCATTCCCGTATGCTGGTCGGTCAGCAATACATCGTGCCGGCCCTGCCCCGCTTCCTGGCGGCGCATCCGGAAGTGCGGGTGGATCTCTCCCTCTCCAACACCCCGGTGGATCTGATCGAACGGAATGTCGATGTCGATATCCGCATCGGCAAGCTGGTGGATTCCGCGCTGATGGTGCGCAAGCTGGTCAATAGCGAGCGGATCGTCTGCGCCACCCCTGCCTACCTCGCCAGCCGCCCCGTGCCGAAGGAGCCGATGGACCTGATGCGGCAGAACTGCCTGACCTACCGCGTCAATATGGGCCGCACCGTCTGGCGCTTCATGGACAAGGCCGGCGGGCTGACGGAAGTGCCGGTGGATGGCACGTTCCGCACCGATAACGGCCCCGCCGTGGTGGCCGCCGCGCAATCCGGCATCGGCATTGCCTTGCTGCCTGACTGGTCGATCCACCGGGAGCTCCGCTCCGGCCAACTGGTGCGGCTCTTTCCAGAGTACACCGTCAGCTACTCGGAGTTCGAGAACGGCATCTACGCCGTGTACCTGCAAACCCGCCACATGCCCGCCAAGCTGCGCGCCTTCCTGGACTTCCTGGCGGCGCTGTTCCGGGAGGAGGTCCCGCATCCGGTGCTGTAGGAGGCCCGGGAGGATACTCTCTTTCTTTCCTGTGCAAGTCGGCTGGGCTTCAGCCGCGAATAGCCCTGATGTCGAAGGCGGCTTGCGCCGCGTCCGCTCGCCGTCTTCCACCACGCCACGCCCCCAAGCGCACCCCTAACTCGAAAAAAAGAAGGGGCCCGGGGATTCCTTCCCCGGCCTTTCCCCTGTCCCCATCGTTCCGATTACCGGAAGGATGATGTGCGTTCTGCGCGGTTTTCGTACGGACGCCTGGTGGCTAGCTTTGCGGCACAGCGCCTGCGCGCCACGGCTGGCAAAGACCGGCCCCGATAGGAAGGAACGATCCATGCGGATGAACCGCCGTGCGTTTTCGCGCGCGATGATGCTGGGGCTTGGTAGCGCGGCCCTCCCGCTGGCCGCCACGCGTGGGGCACTGGCGCAGGGCTTCCCGGATCGTCAG
>Ga0308171_1003962_pt1 | contig 12758 bp, 8 predicted proteins | sample PhyGR1_FD_202135 | JGI IMG/M metagenome (GOLD analysis project Ga0308171, IMG submission 202135) | Phyllosphere microbial communities from UC Gill Tract Community Farm, Albany, California, United States - DLSLSG.R1 | ecosystem: Host-associated > Plants > Phyllosphere > Unclassified | place: USA... | reverse complement strand
GGCCAGGCGCGCGCCCAGGTGCTCCGTGCCACGTTGCCGGGCCAGCGCCATCTGCCGCTCCCGCTCGGCCAGCGCGCGCTCCTGCTCGGGCGGCCGGCTGCCGTGGCAGTGCGGGCAGCGCACCCCGGCCACGTAATCGGGCGATGCCAGGTCCTGCGGACTCAGCGGCATGCGGCAGGAACGGCAGAGATCCTGGTGCGTGCCGGGCGCCAAACCGTGCGCCACGGAGACGCGCTCGTCGAACACGAAGCAGTCGCCCTCCCAGCGGCTGCCGTCCGCGGGCACGTCCTCCAGGTACTGCAGGATGCCGCCCTCCAAATGGTAGACCTCGCCGAAGCCCTGCATGCGCAGCAGCGCGGTCGATTTCTCGCAGCGGATGCCGCCGGTGCAGAACATGGCCACCCGCGGCCTGCCTTCCAGCAGCCCTCCGGGGGCGGACTGGGCCTCGACCCAGGCGGGGAACTCGGTGAAGCTGCGCGTGTCCGGCCGCACCGCGCCGGCGAAGCTGCCGATGGCGCTCTCGTAGCCGTTGCGCACGTCGATCACCACCACGTCCGGATCGTCGATGAGGGCGTTCCACTGCGCCGGTTTCACGTAGGTGCCGGCGTCGCGTGCCGCGTTCAGGCCGGGCACGCCCAGGGTGACGATCTCGCGCTTCACGCGCACCCGCATGCGGTAGAAGGGCATGCGGTCGCCCCAGGCCTCCTTGTGCCGCAGCGCCGCCAGCGGCGGTTGCGCGCGCAGCATGTCCAGCACCGCCCGCACTCCCGCGCTGCTGCCCGCGATGGTGCCGTTGACGCCTTCCGGCGCCAGCAGCAGCAGGCCGCGCACGCCCTGGCGATCGCATTCGGCCTGCAGCGGATCGCGCAGCGCCGCGAAGTCGGGCAGGTCGGCGAAATGGTAGAGCGCGGCGGTGAGGATCTCGGGCATGGGGCGGGGATGATAAAGCGGGAGGAGCATTGCCGTGGGCCGTGGGCCGTGGGCCGTGGAGCGTGTCAGCGGTGCGGCGTCAGGGCATGGCCGGCGCGGTATCCACTGCCGGTCGGTTCTCCGTGCAGGCATGAAGCAGCCAGTCGCGGAATGCCGCCAGGCCCGCCGAGGGCGCGCGCGAACGCAGGCGCGTGAGCCAGTAGGCGCCCAGCGCGATCTCGGCGCCAAAGGGCCGCACCAGCCGCCCCTGGCGCAGTTCGCGCTCGAACAGCCGCGCCGGCAGCAGCGCCACGCCCGCACCCTGGGCCGCAGCTTCCGCCAGCGCCAGGGACGAATCGAAGACCGTGCCGCGCACCACCGGGCAGGGCACGCCGGCCGCGCCGAACCAGGCCGCCCATTCATCGGCGCGGTAGGAGCGCAGCAGCGCCTCGCGGGCCAGGTCGGCCGGCGCGCGCAGGCGGGCGGCGAGGGCGGGCGAGCACATGGCCGTCAGCGGCGCTTCCAGCAGGTGGTCGGCCTCGGTCCCGTGCCAGGCGCCATCGCCGAAGCGGATCGCGCAGTCCAGTCCTTCGCCCGCCAGGTCCACGCGGTTGTTGTTGGTGAGCAGGCGCAGGTCCACGAACGGGCACTGCTGCTGGAACGCCTGCAGCCGCGGCAGCAGCCAGCCCACGGCGAAGGTGCCGACCGCGCCCACGGTGAGCACCTCGCGCGGACGCGTGTCGCCGCACTGCGCCAGCGCGCGCTCGATGCGGCCGAAGGCGTCCGCCAGCGCCGGCAGCAGCGCCAGCCCTTCGTCGGTCAGCGCCAGTCCGCGCGGCAGCCGGCGAAAGAGCGGCTTGCCCAGGCGGTCTTCCAGGTTGCGGATGTGCTGGCTGACCGCGGTCTGCGTGACGTGCAGCTCCTCGGCGGCCCGCGTGAGGTTCAGGTGCCGGGCCGACACTTCGAAGGCGCGCAGGGCGTTGAGCGGCAGATGCATGGTGGAACGGCCAGCGGGGGAGGGTGAAGTTTTTCTTGGGGGAGTGCGCAATTATCGTCGGTGGTCAGTGCGGCGGCCCGGCGGTATCGTCCCCCATTCACAACCTCGATGGAGCAATACCGAATGGCGATGCAGAGAAGAACCTGGATGGTGTCCGCAGTGGCGGGCGCGCTCGTGCCCTGGGCGGGCGGCAGCTGGGCCGGGACCAAGAATTCCAGGGGGTCGGGTTCCGAAGCCGGTGCGCTGGCCGCCGCGTTGCAGGAGATCGAATCCTCCGTCGGCGGCCGCCTGGGCGTGGCGCTGCTCGACATGTCCACCGGGCGGCAGGCCGCCCACCGCGGCGACGAGCGCTTCCCGATGTGCAGCACCTTCAAGATGCTGCTGGCGGCCCATGTGCTGCGGCGGGCGGACCAGGGGCAGGAACGGCTGGACCGCCGCATCACCTACCGCAAGAGCGACTTGGTGGAGTATTCGCCCGCCACGGAACGCCATGCGGATGGCGACGGCATGACGGTGGAGCAACTCTGCGAAGCCGCCGTCACGCTGAGCGACAACACCGCGGCCAACCTGCTGCTCGGCACCCAGGGCGGGCCGCTCGAACTCACCGCCTGGCTGCGTTCGCTGGGAGACATCCACACGCGGCTGGACCGCAAAGAGCCCGAACTCAACGACGTGCCGCCCGGCGAGGTGCGCGACACCACCACGCCGCGCGCCATGGCGCGCACCACCTGGGCGGTCACGCAGGGCGAGGCGCTGTCCACCGCAGCGCGCGCGCGGCTGCTCGCCTGGCTCGTCGGCAACCGCACGGGCGACAAGCGCCTGCGGGCCGGCATGCCCGAGGGCTGGCGCGTCGGAGAGAAGACCGGTACGGGGCCGCGCGGCACCAGCAACGACGTGGGCCTGTTCTGGCCGCCGGACCGCGCTCCGGTGATGGTGAGCTGCTATCTGACCGGCAGCCCGGCCGCGGCGGACGCGCGCGACGCGGCCATCGCCCGGGTAGGTGCCCTGGCCTCGCGCTGGGCTTCGAAATCCCCGTGACGGCGGATCGGCCGGAGGACCGGCGGTGCGCACTCCTGGCCGCTGCCGTCCCAGCCGCGACGGGCCCAGCGGTTGGCCCGGAGCGGCTTACAGGTTCTTCACCAGCACCTGGCTGCGCCGGTCCCAGTTGTATTTCTTCTTGCGCGCTTCCGGCAGCCACTCGGGATCGACCGGCTGGAAGCCGCGCTTGATGAACCAGTGCATCGTGCGGGTGGTGAGCACGAACAGGCTCTTCAGGCCCATGGCGCGGGCGCGCTGCTCGATGCGCTTGAGCAGCTTCTCTCCGTCGCCCGTGCCCTGGCTCTGCGGCGACACCGTGACGGCGGCCATCTCGGCGGTGCCGGCCTCGGGGTAGGGGTAGAGCGCGGCGCAGCCGAAGATCACGCCGTCGTGCTCGATGATGGTGTAGTTGGCGATGTCGCGCTCGATCTCGGTGCGATCGCGCTTGACGAGGGTGCCGTCCTTCTCGAACGGCTCGATGAGCTGCAGGATGCCGCCCACGTCGTCCGGCGTGGCCTCGCGCAGCTCCTCGAGCTTCTCGTCCACCACCATGGTGCCGATGCCGTCGTGCACGTAGATCTCCAGCAGCAGCGCGCCGTCCACCGCGAAGGGGATGATGTGGCTGCGCTCCACGCCGTTCTGGCAGGCCTTCACGCAGTGCTGCAGGTAGAACGCCGTGTCGGTGGGCTTCTGGCCCGGCGGCACGCGCGCGAGCATCTGGCGCGCCTGGGCGAGCGGCAGCTCGGTGTCGATCGGGTTGTCCTCGCTCTCGGGCTGCTCCGGGTCGGTGCGGATGCCGGGCACCTCGCAGACGAAGACGAGCTTGTCCGCCTTGAGCGCGATCGCCACCGAGGTCGCCACTTCCTCCATCGTGAGATTGAAGGCCTCGCCCGTCGGCGAGAAGCCGAAGGGCGAGAGCAGCACCAGCGCATCCATCTCCAGCGAACGGCGGATGCCCGCCACGTCCACCTTGCGCACCAGGCCCGAATGCTTGAAATCCACGCCGTCCACGATGCCCACGGGGCGCGCGGTGATGAAGTTGCCCGAGATCACGCGCACGGTGGAACCCGCCATCGGCGTGTTGGGCAGACCCTGGCTGAACGCGGCCTCGATCTCGTAGCGCAACTGTCCGGCCGCTTCCTGCGCGCAGTCCAGCGCCACCGAATCGGTGATGCGGATGCCGTGCGAATAGCGCGCCGCATGGCCCTTGGCTGCGAGCTGCTCGTTCACCTGCGGACGGAAGCCGTGCACCAGCACGATCTTCACGCCCATGGCCTGGATCATCGCGAGGTCCTGCGCGATCGACTGCAGCTTGCCGGCCGCGATCGCCTCGCCGGTCAGGGCGATCACGAAGGTCTGGTGGCGGAACTTGTGGATGTACGGAGCCACCGACCGGAACCAGGGAACGAAGGTGAAATTGAAGACTGCGGACATGGAAGGATGCGGGAGGGAGGCGGGACCCGGAGCCTGCCCGGAGGCAGGGGTTGCGTGGGAAGGAGAGCGTTTTCCGGTGCGCGCCGGATTATCGTCGCCAGCGCTGCGGGCTGAAGGGCGCCAGGTCGATTTCGGGCGTTCGCCCGTCCAGCAGCTGCGCGACCAGGCGGCCCGTGCGGGCCGAGGACCCGAGGCCCACGTGTCCGTGCCCGTAGGCATGGACCACGTCCGCGCTGGAAGATGCGGGACCGATGCAGGGCAGACCGTCGCTGGTGCTCGGGCGCCGGCCCATCCAGAGTCTCGCGCCCTCTTCGAGCGGCGCGCGCGGCAGCGCCGGGTACAGATCGAGCAGATGCCGCAGCAGGATGCGTGCGCGGCGCCAGTCGGGTTCGGCCTGCAGCCCCGCGATCTCCACCTGGCCGGCCACGCGCAGGCCGTGCGCCATCTGGTGCACGATGAGCTTGCGGTCCATCACCATGGTCGAGGTGCGCGGGCCGGGCGGCGGCGCACCGGGGCCGGCGCGCACGTCCAGCATCGCGTGGTAGCCGCGTTCGGTGTCCAGCCACACGCGGTCGCCGGCATCGCGGGCCAGGGCCTTCGAATACGCGCCCGCCGCGATCACCGCCGCATCGCACGGCAGGTCGCCCTGGCCGGTGCGCACCGCGACGAGCCGGCCGGCCTCGATCCGCAGCCCCGTCGCCTCGCCCGTCACCCAGCGCGCTCCCAGCGTCTGTGCATGGGCCAGCAGGGCGGCCAGATAGCTACCCGGATCGGCGCAGTGGCCCGCCTCGTCGACGCGCACACCGAAGCGGTACGCGGGCAGCAGGTCCGGTTCCTGCGCGCGCAGATCGCCGCCTTCCAGCGTCTCGAAGGCGACGCCTTCCTGCGCCCGCAGGCGCCAGCCCGGCGCATCCGCCTCGAAACCCTCGCGCGAGGGATACACGTGCAGCAGGCCGCGCCGGGCGACGAGGTGCGGCACGCCGGCGTCTGCCGCCAGGCGCGCATGCAATGCGGGTGCATCGCGCAACAGCTGCCGCAGCGCATGCGCGGTGCGCGCGACGCGGTCCGGCGTGCCCCCGGCATGCAGGAAGCGCGACAGCCAGGGCAGGGCGCGCGGCAGGTAGCCCCAGCGCACGGCGAGCGGCCCGTCCGGGTCCGTGAGGAGGGCAGGAATCTGCTTCCACATGCCCGGGCCGGAGGGCGGCAGGATCGAATGCGATGACAGCCAGCCGGCATTGCCGTAGCTGGTCGCCTCCGGGCCGGCGGCGGGATGCGGGTTCAGCAGCGTCACGCTGCGGCCGGTCCGCAGGATCTCCACCGCACACACGGCGCCCACGATGCCGGCGCCGATCACCACCACGTGCCGGCGGCGCTCGGCGGCAGGGGAAGACGGCAGAACGGCGGGGGCGGGAACAGGAGTGGGGCCTGGAATTGGAACGGCGGAGGGCATCGGGCGGGCCGGTCGCAGGGTGACCGGGAAGGCCTCCATTGCACCACGCCAACGGATCGTTCGGATAATGCGGGTCTCTATGACCGGTTCCGCGCCCCCGAAATCCCCCCTCCCCACATCCGCCCCGACCGCACCGCCGCGCCGCGAGGCCCCGGCCGCGCCCTTGCGCATCGAGTTCCCGCCGGGCCTGCCGGTCTCGGGCAAGCGCGAAGAGATCATGGCCGCCATGCAGGCGCACCAGGTCATCATCGTCTGCGGCGAAACCGGCTCGGGGAAGACCACGCAGCTGCCCAAGATCGCGCTGGCGCTCGGCCGTGGCAAATGCAATGCCAAACCGGGTGAGAAGGGCCGCCTGATCGGCCACACGCAGCCGCGCCGGATCGCGGCGAGCAGCGTCGCCAAGCGCATCGCCGAAGAGCTGCACACGCCGCTGGGCGACGTGGTGGGCTACAAGGTCCGCTTCCAGGACCGCCTGTCTCGCGACGCCTCCGTCAAGCTGATGACGGACGGCATCCTGCTGGCCGAGACGCAGACCGATCCGCTGCTGACCGCCTACGACACGATCATCATCGACGAGGCCCACGAGCGCAGCCTGAACATCGACTTCCTGCTGGGCTACCTCCGACAGATCCTGCCGCGCCGTCCCGACCTGAAGATCGTGGTCACCTCGGCCACGATCGATGCCGAGCGGTTCGCGAAGCATTTCGAATCCGCCAAGGGGCCTGCACCCGTCATCTACGTGTCGGGACGCACCTTTCCGGTGGAGCAGCGCTACCGGCCCTTCGAGGAAAGCCGCGACTACGGCCTGAACGAAGCGATCGCGGACGGCGTGGACGAGCTCTGGTCCGGCAATGCGGCGGGCGACATCCTCGTGTTCCTGCCGGGCGAGCGCGAGATCCGCGAGGCCGCGGACCACCTGCGCAAGCACCTCTCGCACCAGCCGGTCATGCGCGGCGCCGAGGTGCTGCCGCTGTTCGCGCGCCTCTCGCAGGCCGAGCAGGACCGCATCTTCGAAGGCCACACGGGCCGCCGCATCGTGCTGGCGACCAACGTGGCGGAAACCTCGCTCACGGTGCCGGGCATCCGTTACGTGATCGATGCGGGCACCGCGCGCGTGAAGCGCTACAGCTTCCGCAGCAAGGTCGAGCAATTGCTGATCGAACCCGTGAGCCAGGCGGCGGCCAACCAGCGGGCGGGCCGTTGCGGCCGGGTCGCCAACGGCATCTGCATCCGGCTCTACGACGAACCCGACTTCAATGGCCGGCCGCGCTTCACCGACCCGGAAATCCTGCGCTCCTCGCTCGCGGGCGTGATCCTGCGCATGAAGTCGCTGCACCTGGGCGACGTGGCGCAGTTTCCGTTCATCGAGGCGCCCTCGGGCCGCGCGATCGCCGACGGCTACCAGTTGCTGGCCGAACTCGGCGCGGTGGACGATGCCAACGAACTCACGCCCATGGGCGTGGAGCTCTCGCGCCTGCCGCTCGACCCGCGCGTGGGCCGCATGATCCTGGAGGCGCGCGACCGCCAGGCGCTGGACGAAGTACTGGTGATCGCCTCGGCCCTGTCGGTGCAGGACGTGCGCGACCGGCCGCTCGAGGCGCAGCAGCAGGCCGACCAGGCCCACGCCAAGTTCGACGACGAGAAGAGCGAATTCAGCGGCTACCTCAAGCTCTGGAAATGGATCAACGAGGCCCGCGGCGGCGCGCCGAGCCTGCCGTCCGCGCGGGCGCAGCGCGACGCCGCGCGCAAGGGCGCTCCCTCGCAGGCGGTGCTGCCGGTGGCGCAGCGCCAGTTGCGCGGCAGCGCCGAGGCGGCGGCCTCCGCGGCAGCCACCGCGTCCGTGCCGGCTGCGGCGCCCACCCACAAGTTGAGCAACCGGCAGTACGAATCGCTGCTGCGCCAGAACTTCATCAGCATCCGGCGCCTGCGCGAGTGGCGCGACATCCACACGCAGCTGCTCACCGTGGTCACCGAGCACCGCTGGCGCATCAATCCGCAGCCGGCCAGCTACGAGCAGATCCACCGTTCCATGCTCGCCGGCCTGCTTGGCAACATCGGCGTGAAGAGCGAGGAAGAGGACTGGTACCTCGGCGCGCGCGGCATCAAGTTCTACAAGCATCCCGGTGCCCACCTGTCGAAAAAGCCCGGGCGCTGGATCGTGGCGGCGGAACTGGTCGAGACCACGCGCCTCTTCGGTCGCGGCATCGCGGCCATCGAGCCCCAGTGGATCGAGGAGATGGGCGGCCACCTGCTCAAGAAGCAGATGCTGGACCCGCACTGGGAGCGCAAGGCCGCGCAGGTGACGGCGCTGGAGCGCGCCACGCTCTACGGCATCGTCATCTACAACAACCGGCGCGTGAACTTCGGAAAGGTGGACCCGCGCACCGCGCGCGAGATCTTCCTGCGCGAGGCGCTGGTCGGCGACCAGTGGCCGCAGGACTGGGAGCGCCGGCTGCCGTTCCTGCCCGCCAACCGCAAGCTCATCGCCAAGGTGGAGGAGCTGGAGCACAAGTCGCGCCGCCAGGACGTGCTGGTGGACGAAGAGCTCATCTATGCCTTCTACGACCAGCAGGTGCCTGCCGACATCTGCACCGGCGCGGATTTCGAAACCTGGTACCGCGAGGCCAGCCGGGCGAAGCCGGACCTGCTCAAGCTCACCCGCGACGAGCTGATGCGGCACGAGGCCGCGGGCATCACCACCAGCGCCTTCCCGCGCATGGTGCGGCTGGGCGGGGTGGACTGCGCGGCCACCTACCTGCACGAACCCGGAGACCCGCGCGACGGCGTCACCGTCACGGTGCCGCTCTTCGTGCTCAACCAGGTGAGCGAGGACCGCTGCGAATGGCTGGTGCCCGGCATGCTCAAGGACAAGATCCAGGCGCTGCTCAAAAGCCTGCCGCAGCGCCCGCGCAGCCGCTTCGTGCCGCTGCCGGACAACGCCGCGCGCCTGGCCGAGCTGCTCGGCACGCCCGAGCGCTTCGGGCAGGGCAGCCTGGTGGACGTGCTGCTCAAGCAGGTGCGTGACGAGACCTCGCTCGATGTGAAGCGCGCGGACTTCAAGCTCGACATGCTGAGCCCGCACCTGTTCATGAACTTCCGCGTGGTGCACGAGGACGGACGGCAGTTGGGCCAGGGCCGCAACCTGGGCGCACTCAAGGCCGAATGGGGCGCCAGGGCCCGGGGGGCCTTCCAGGCCCTGGCGGGGCTCAAGCTCGCGGGCGCCGCTCCAGAGCCCGAGCCCGACGTGGCCCCTGCGGAGACGCCCGCTTCTGAACGCTCCCGCAAGGGCGGAGGAGCGCACGGCAGGCCCGGAGACGGGCGTGCGGCTTCCGCCGCCGCAATACCGGCCAGCGCCGGCCCGGTGGCCGCTCCCGCACCCGCGCCGGCCGCCGTGCCGGCGGGCCAGCGCTACACGGCCTGGACCTTCGGCGAATTGCCAGAGCTCATGGAGATCCGCAAGGGCGGGCAGACGCTGATCGGCTTCCCGGCGCTCATCGATGGCGGCGATGCCGTGACCATCGAGGTGTTCGACGAACCCGGGGTGGCCGCGGCGCGCCACCGCGCGGGCCTGCGCCGGCTGTTCGCGCTGCAGATCAAGGATGCGCTCAAGTACCTTGAAAAGAACATCCCGGACCTGCAGAAGATGGCGGTGGCCTATATGCCGCTGGGTACGCAGGAGGAACTGCGCGCGCAGATCATCGACGTGGCGCTGGACCGGGCCTTCCTGGTCGAGGCCCTGCCGACGACGGACGCGGACTTCCAGCGCCGGGTGCAGGAAGGCCGGGGCCGGCTCACGCTGATCGCCAACGAGGTCGCCCGGCTGGCCGGTGCGATCCTGCTCGAATACGCCGCGGCGGCCCGCAAGATCAAGGACACGAAAGCCGCGCCCGATGCCACGCAGGACGCCCAACAGCAACTGCAGCGGCTCATGCCGAAGAACTTCCTGGCCGCCGCGCCCTGGTCGCAGCTCGCGCACTTCGCGCGTTATTTGAAGGCCATCACGCTGCGCCTGGACAAGGTGCGCACCGATGCCGCGCGCGACGCCACCCGGCTCGCGGAACTGCGTCCGCAGGAGCAGCGCTACTGGCGCCTGGTGGCGGAGCGCAAGGGCCAGGTGGATGCGCGCATGCAGGAGCTGCGCTGGCTGCTGGAGGAACTGCGGGTGAGCTTCTTCGCGCAGGAGCTGCGCACGCCGCAGCCGGTGAGCGTGAAGCGGCTGGACAAGCTCTGGGCGCAGATCAACAGCTGAGAAGCGGAAACCTTTCTGCTGGGCCGTGAAGACGCTCGGCAAGAGCGCCTTGCCCCATCAGTTCAGCACCGCCTCGGCAGCGGCCCAGCGTTCCAGCTCCGCCCGCACGTCGGCCATGCGGCCCGAAATCACGAAACGCTCCGGCGTCCCCGCATGGCGGCGCTGGACTACCCGCACCGGCCCCGGAGCCCGGGCCGTGCAGCCGCGCCCCGAGGCGGCGGCGTGGCGCGCGCCCCGCTCGGCGGGCGCCGGGAGTGCGAGCACGGGGGCCGTGGAGTTGAAAATGCCGCCGAGGTGGCTGGTGGCCGGTTGGCCGGCAGCGGTCGAACCAGCTGTAGCCGGAGCTTCGCCTTCGATGTCCTCGCTACGGTGAGCACGCGGGCGAATCGGCTCGTCCACCGCGCCATGCACGGTGCAGGCCGGGCGGTGCGGCCACCGGGACCAGGCCGGGGCCGCGGCCTCGTTGCGGGCCGCCGGAGCGCCCCGCAGCCACCGGAAGAGCCCGCGCAGCGGACGGAACGAAGAGAGGGCCGTGAAATCGAGCAGAGCCTTTGCCATGAAAAAATCTCCAGCGGTCAGGATGGGTTGAACACTGGCAGGATTGGCCTCGAACAGGCAGGGCGATGCCGCAGGGTTGGCCATCCACGCGAAGGGGAGGGCCAGCGCCCGCCACCTGGGCAACGCTGGAAGGAGGGGTGCAGGGAATGCGGCAGCCTGGCCCGGCACCCGAGAGATGCCGTGCGAACGCCGTTCCGAGCGGAGCCCGCTGCGGTTACATCAGCATCGTGTTGCGGATGAGCCCGACGGCCAGGCCTTCGATCTCGAAGGCTTCGCCCGGCTGCACGGTGATGATCGGGTAGTCGGGGTTCTCCGGCAGCAGCTCGATGGAGCCCGCCGTGCGGCGCAGGCGCTTCACCGTGACCTCATCACCCAGGCGGGCCACGATGATCTGCCCGTTGCGTGCATCGCGCGTGGACTGCACGGCGAGCAGGTCGCCGTCCATGATGCCGGCATCGCGCATCGACATGCCGCGCACCTTGAGCAGGTAATCGGGCTTGTGCTGGAACAGGCTGCCTTCGACGCTGTAGGTCTGGTCCACATGTTCCTCGGCGAGAATCGGCGAGCCGGCTGCGACACGGCCGATCAGCGGCAGCATGAGCTGCGAGATGCCGGGAATGGGCAGGTGGAACTGGGTGCCGCGGGCCGCATTGATGGACCGCACGGCCTCGCCCCGCAGGCGGATGCCGCGGGACGTGCCGCTCACCAGTTCGATGACGCCCTTGCGCGCGAGCGCCTGCAGGTGCTCTTCGGCCGCGTTGGCGGACTTGAAACCGAACTCCGCAGCGATCTCGGCCCGCGTGGGCGGCGCGCCGGTGCGGGCGATGGCCGTCTGGATGAGGTCGAGGATCTGCTGCTGGCGGGCGGTGAGCTTGGGGCTGTCGAGCATGCGGGCACTCCGGTGAAGGATATTGGCGCCGGACCGGCGCTGGAAGGGGCGGATCGGCCAACCCTGTGGTTCGATCCAGTCACTGTATTTTTAAACAGTTTCTAAAGGCAATGCAAGTGGGTGCAGAAAAAATCGTGGTGCTCGGCACCGGCGGAACCATCGCCGGAACGGCTGCCAGCGCGGAAGACACCATCGGCTACACGGCCGCGCAGGTGGGCATCGGCGCGCTTCTGGACGCCGTGCCCGGGCTGGCGCAGGCCGCCGGCGCGGCGCAGCTCGTGTCGGAGCAGGTGGCCCAGATCGACAGCAAGGACATGGACGAGGACGTCTGGAAGGCGCTGGCGCTGCGGTGTGCCGCGCACCTGGCCGACCCCGGCGTGCGCGCGGTCGTGGTGACGCACGGCACCGACACGCTGGAGGAGACCGCGTGGTTCCTGCACCGGGTGCTGGCTGGCGCGCGGCACAAGCCGGTGGTGCTGGTGTCCGCCATGCGCCCGGCCACCGCCACCGCCCCGGACGGGCCGCAGAACCTGCTCGACGGCGTGGCCGTGGCCGCCACGCCCGGCGCGCACGGCGTGGTGGCCGTGGCGGCCGGTGAGATCCATGGTGCCCGGGGCGTGCGCAAGGTGCATCCCCAACGGCTGCATGCGTTCGATTCGGGCGAAGCCGGCCCTCTCGGCTGGGTGGAGCAGGGGGCCGTACGGCTGGCCGGGGGCTGGCCCGCGGCCGCGGAGTCGGCGGACTCCGCCCTGCAGGCCGTCGCGCGGGCCGCCGCCTGGCCGCGCGTGGAGATCGTGCTGTCCCATGCGGGCGCCACCGGTCGCGCCGTGGAACTGCTGGCCGCGGACGGTGTGGACGGCATCGTGGTGGCCGCCACGGGCAACGGGACGCTGCACCACCGCCTGCAGTCCGCGCTGGAGCGGGCGCAGGCGGGGGGAACGGCGGTCCGTGTGAGCACGCGCTGCCCCCTGGGCCGCGTGCTGCCGCGCCCGGACGACACGCTGCCCGACGCGCGAGGCATGGGCCCGGTGAAGGCGCGCGTGGATCTGCTCCTGGAATTGCTGGCACGCGCCTGACTGCGGCGTGGGCCGGAGGCCGGGGGCCGGGGGCCGGCCGCTGCCGGCGGCAGCACGAGCGGGGATCGGCCCCGCACGCAAAAACGCCGCCCGAAGGCGGCGTCGTCTTGGTGCTGGACCCTGGCCGGGCCGCGTGCCCCGGCCCGGGCCCCGCCAGG
>Ga0308171_1003961_pt1 | contig 12759 bp, 9 predicted proteins | sample PhyGR1_FD_202135 | JGI IMG/M metagenome (GOLD analysis project Ga0308171, IMG submission 202135) | Phyllosphere microbial communities from UC Gill Tract Community Farm, Albany, California, United States - DLSLSG.R1 | ecosystem: Host-associated > Plants > Phyllosphere > Unclassified | place: USA... | reverse complement strand
GGATTGATCGAGCTCATCTCGGCATAAACCGGGATCGGCTCGGGCCGGGCGGCGGCGGTGCGCATCAGCGCCATGCCGCCGGGGCGCGATCCGGTGAAGCCGACCGCCTTGACGCGGTGATCGGCGACGAGCGCGGTGCCCGCTTCACGCGAGGCGGGCAGGTACGAGAACACGCCCTCGGGCAGATGGCACAGCGCCACCGCGCGCTGGATCGCGCGGGCGACCAGTTCGCCGGTACCGGGGTGGGCGGAGTGACCCTTGACGATCACCGGGCAACCCGCCGCAAAAGCCGAGGCGGTGTCGCCGCCCGCGACCGAGAAGGCGAGGGGAAAGTTGCTGGCCCCGAACACCACGACCGGGCCGAGCGCGACCTTGCGCACGCGCAGGTCCGGGCGCGGCAGCGGCGCGCGCTCGGGCAGGGCAGGGTCGATGGTCAGGCCCGCCCAGCTGCCTTCGCGCAGCACTTGCGCGAACAGGCGCAGCTGGCCGGTGGTGCGGCCGCGTTCGCCTTCGAGGCGGGCGCGGGGCAGGCCCGTCTCGGCCATGGCGCGCTCGATCAGCGGTTCGCCGATGCCGACGATCTCGTCAGCGATGGTTTCGAGGAGCACCGCGCGGGTTTCCGGCTCGGCCTCGGCGAAGGCGATCGAAGCGGCGTCGGCCAGTGCGCAGGCGCGCTCCACTTCGGCGAGACCCGCCGTGGTGAAGCGAGGCTCCAGCGTCGCCCCGGTCGCGGGGTTGATCGCGGCATAGCCCGCCTGCGTCTGCGCTTCTTCGCGGCCGATGAGAATGGCGCCTGTGATCATGATCGGTGTCCTCTTGAACATGGGAATGGTGATGGCCGTCAAAGCGCAAGCGGGGCGCGGCGCATAATGCGCATGGCGGATCGGATTTCGCCCGGATCGCAATGATCGCCCATCGTCCTGCTCCCTTATCGTTGATAGCGCTATCAAACATCGGCACCGGAAGGTCAAGAGGTTCCGACATGCACCTTGCACATCGCAAATTATAGCGCTAACACTTTGCGTGAGCACTCCGCCCAAGGCGCGCCGACAGGGGGAGATGCGCCAGTGAGCCTTCAGGGTTTTGCCGTTTCCCGCCGTGAACTGGTTGCGGGTGGCTCCCCCCTCGCGGCGCTGTCTCTGCTTGGTGCGCCGGGTGTCGAAGCTGCGGCCGCGCAGGTTTCGAGGGGCGATGACCTGCTGTGGTACCGCCGGCCCGCGAAGGAGTGGATCGAGGCTCTGCCGCTGGGCAACGGCCGGATCGGCGCGATGGTCTTCGGCGGCGTGGCCGAGGAGCGGCTGCAGCTCAACGAGGATACGCTGTGGGGCGGCGGCCCTTACGACCCGGCCAATCCGCAGGCGCGTGATGCGCTGCCGCAAGTGCGCAGGCTGATCTTCGAGGGCCGCTACGACGAAGCGCAGGCGCTCGCCAAGGACAAGGTCATGGGCGTGCCGATGCGGCAGATGTCCTATCAGGGCCTCGGCGACCTCCGGCTCACTTTCCCGGGTCTCGGCGAGCCGGAGGCGGGAAGCTATCGCCGCGAACTCGACATCGATGCCGCGCGTCACACCACGCGCTTTCGGATCGGCGGGGTGGCGCATGAGCGCACGGTGGTCGCTTCTCCGGCCGATCAGGTCGTCGCGGTCCACCTGAAGGCCGGGAAGCGGGGCGCGGTGTCGCTCGACCTGAAGATGACCTCGCCGCAAAGGGCATGGTCCGTGCAGGCGCTGCCGGGCGACGAACTGCTGCTGTCGGGCACCAACAACGAGGGGTTCGGCATCGCCGGTGCGCTGAAGTTCCAGAGCCGGGTGAAGGTGATCGCCAGCGGCGGCAAGGTCTCTGCCGGTGCCGACGTGCTCTCGGTGCGCGGCGCCGATGAAGTCACGATCCTGATCGCCATGGCTACGAGCTATCGCGCTTACGCCGACGTTTCAACGGGCGGCGCATCAAGCTCTACTCGGCGATCTCGTGGGGCTATTGGGGTTTCAACGGGCTCTGGCCGCGCCCTGACCTTGCGACCAAGGAAGTCGAGGCGGCCAAGGCGCTCGGCCTCAACTGCCTGCACTTTCACCGCAACGTCGGCAAGCGCGAGGTGCTCGACCGGCAGGACGAGATGGGCCTGCTGCGCGTGATGGAGCCGGGCGGCGGCCGCTTCGCCATCGCGGGCTACGGCAAGAACGGCGAACTCTCCGACGCCGACCGCTTTGCCCGCGACTATCAGGTGGAGAAGTGCGTGGCGATGGTGCGGGCGTTCCGCTCGCACCCCTCGCTGGTGCAGTACACGCTGCAGAACGAATTGGGCGCGGACCTCGCCAACCCCGACGTCCAGGCGGTGCTGCTGGCGATGCACCGCGCCGATCCGAGCCGCACGGTGATCCTCAACGACGGCTTCGTCCAGCGCGGCGCCTCCCAGGCGATGTACGTGCCTTATAGCGACCGTTACTACCGCTCGGACGAGGTCGAGTGGGGTGGCTGGTGGGACAACCACCAGGGCGCGGGCGACCAGTGGTACGACGCCTTCTACAAGAGCCCGGACGACTACATCCACCGCCAGACCGGCAAGCCCTTCATCGTCGAGTTCGGTGAGATGGAAGGCTGCGCCGTCGCCGACGATCACGCCGCCATGGTCGAGACGATCCGCAAGGGCGGCGGCCGCTCCTACGACCTTGCCGACCATGCGGTGATCCTCGCCAATACCGAGGCGTTCCTGGAGCGCTGGGGGTTCCGCAAGGCATTCCCCAGCGCGCAGGACCTGTTCCTGTCGGTCGGCGCCAAGAGCTACGATGCCTGGGCCAACTACATGGAGAACATCCGCATCGGCGACGAGGTGGACGTGGCGGCGATCAGCGGGTGGGAGACCACCGCGATCGAGAACCACTCCGGCATCGTCGACAACCTGCGCGGTTTCAAGGCCGACCCGGCGCTGGTGCGCGCCAGCCTGCTGCCGGTGCGCCCCGTCGCCAAGCAGCGCAAGCTGGCTTACGCGGCGGGGGAAAGCGCGGTGCTCGACCTGTTCCTGTTCAACGATACCGGCAAGGCCGTGAGCGGCGAACTGGCGCTGTCCCTGCGCGATCCGCAAGGCGCGGTGATGGAACTGGGGCGCTATCCGGTGGGGGCCACGGCACCGGACCGGTTCAGCCAGCTGGTCGCACGCGAAGTCACGACGCCTGCTCTGGCGCGAGAGGGGGAGTGGCAGGTGCACCTGTCCTTTTCCGGCGCTCCGGGCGCGAGCTTCACGCGCAGTCTGTGGGTGGCGGGGCTGCCCGCTCAGGTGGCATCCGGGCGCCGTATCGCCGTCTCCGGGATCGCGCGTAGTCTTCGGGCGCAACTGGAGGCGTTGCCCGGCCTCCGGCTGGAGGAGTTCCGGCCGGGGCAGCGGTACGATCTGGTTATCGCCTCGGGTCTCAAGGCGGACGAGATCGCCCGCCGCCAGATCGGCGAACAGACCGGCCTCGAAGCGCAGCCGAAGAAGGGCGAGAAGCCGAAGCTGGTGCTCGGCGAACTGTCGGCGCAGGTGCTCGCCGCCGTGCGCTTGGGCACACCGCTGCTGGCGCTGGTGCCGGAGGACGGCTTGTCCGAAGGCGTCGCGCGGCAACTCGCGGACCTCGGCCTGCTGGAGTTCAATGGCACCGTGGGCGACATCCGCGCGCCCTGGATGGGCAACTGGAACTACCTGCGCGCGCACCCGCTGTTCGTCGGGATTCCGGCGGACCGGGCGGCGGGGATCTTCCATCAGATCGACGGTCGCCTTTCCAACGGGCTGCTGGTGGACGGGCCGGGCGTCGAGATCGTCGCGGGCTACAGCCGCGATCACGATCGCCACAATGGTGCCGCGACGCTGGTGGCCGCGAACAAGGGGATGCGCGCGGTGATGCACCGCATGCCGGACATGGTGGCGCCGCTGCAGCGCCGTTTCCTCGCCAATGCCATCGAATGGCTGGCAGGACAGGGGAGGACTTCGTGAACCACAAACTGATCTGCGCGGCGCTCGTCGCACCCGCCATGCTGAGCGCGCCTGCCATGGCCCGCACCGTCCACGTCGATCCGGCGAAGGCAGGCGCATTCCACACCGTCCAGTCCGCCATCGACGCGGTGGCGGTCGAGGGCGGCAAAGTGCTCATCGCGCCGGGAACCTACCGCGAGAAGCTGACCGTCAGCGCCGCCGACGTCACGCTGGCGGGCACCGGCAGGCGGCCGGACGACGTCGTCCTCGTCTACGGCGATTCCGTCATGACGGCAGGCGGCACCTTCAAGTCCGCGACCCTGAGCGTGACCGGCGCGTCCTTCACCTTGCGCAACCTGACGGTGGCCAACGACTGGTGGCTCGATCCCGCGCATGCGCCCTCGCAGGCGGTGGCTGTCTCGCTGACGGGCGATGCGGCGGTGGTGGCGAACGTGCGGATGCTCGGCCATCAGGACACGCTGTTCGTCAATGACGGGCAGGGCGGGAAGGAAACCCGCGCCTACTTCGAGAACTGCTACATCGCCGGTCACGTCGACTTCGTGTTCGGCAATGCCAAGGCGTTCTTCCGCAAGTGCCAATTGCACGGCGAGGCGCACGAATCCGTCATGTACACCGCCCAGAGCCGCAACGCGCCGGACGAGGACAGCGCCTTCGTGTTCGAGGACTGCCGCCTCACCGCAGACCCTGCCGCCCGCAACGTCTCGCTGGGGCGGCCATGGCGCGATTATGCCTCGGTCGTATTCCTCGCGCCGGTGCTCGATACGTCGCTCGCGCCGGGCGCGTTCACCGAATGGACGCCGGGCAAGACCAACAAGCTGCCGACGACCCGCTACGCCCTCTACGCACCGAGTGGGACCGGAACGCAGGGGCTGACGCTGGCGAAGGAGGCCACGTGGCTCGATGCCGATGGTGCGGCGGGCTGGAGGCTCGAGCGTTTCTTCGGCAACGAAAGCGGCTGGATCGCGCGCGGCCTGAAACGGTAGCACATGACGACCCTGCTTCGTCATTGCTTCGCTACGCTAGCAATGACGAACGGTGAGGCGCCTCAACTCGATCATGTCCTAGGCCGCGCAGGCCGATGCACCGGCCGGTGCGAAAGTCTCGATCGGGGCAGGGCGGGCGAAGAGGTAGCCCTGGCCGAGCTTGCAGCCCATCTCCGCCAGCTTGCGGCGTTGCTCTTCGGTCTCGACGCCCTCGGCCACGACCTGTTTGCCGAGGCCCTGGCCAAGCCCGATGATGGCGCGGATGATCGCCTCGCTCTGGCCGTCGTCCTCGAACAGGCCGAGAGTGAACGAGCGGTCGATCTTGAGCACGTCGAAGGGCAGGTGCTTGAGGTGGATCAGCGAGGCATAGCCGGTGCCGAAGTCGTCGAGCGCCACTGTCACGCCCGCCTCATGCAGCAGATCGAGCGCCTTGGCGGTCTCGTCCACCGAGCGGCCCAGCACGAAGTCCTCGGTCACTTCGATGCACAGGCGTTCGGGCGCGATGCCGTAGTCGCGTATCCGCGCCAGCAGGCGGGCGGCGGCGTAGGGGCTGTCCAGCTGCGCGGTGATGAGGTTGACCGAGAGCTTCGGGATCCGCTCGGGGTGGTCGCGCAAGGCTGCGAGGCCCATGTCCAGCACGTGCTGCTGGATCGCCAGGCCCAGCTTGCGCTCGTTCAGCATGTCGCCGAAGACCGCCGGGGTCATCAGCCCGTGGACCGGGTGCTGCCAGCGCAGGAGCGCTTCGTAGGAGCCGATCGTGCCGGTCTCGATATCGACGATCGGCTGGTAATGGAGCGAGAACTCGGCGCGCTCGATGCCCTGGCGCGCTTCCAGCCCGAACAGTTCGCGGCTGTCGAGCTGCTCGCGCAAGTGCGGGGCGTAGTCGAGCAGGCGTCGGCGGCCTTCTTGCTTGGCCTGATAGAGCGCGAGGTCGGCGTTCTTGGCGAGCACGTCGGGTTCGGCGGCATCCTGCGGGAAGCAGGCAAGGCCGATGCTGAGCGACAAGGCCCAGCTGCGGCCGCCGTGCGTCAGCGTCGCACCCTGCAGTTCGTCCAGCGCGCGGCGGATGCGCAGTTCCGCCACGGGGTCCCACGGCAGCAGGATCGCGAACTCGTCACCGCCTATGCGCGAGACGTGCGCGGACGGACCACCTGCGGCCACGAGGCCCCGTCCGACCTTGCCGAGCAGCAGGTCGCCGCCGTCATGGCCGAGGCGGTCGTTGATGTGCTTGAGATGATCGACGTCGATCAGCAGCAACATGAAGGGGGAGCGTGCGGCATCCTCGCACATCGTGCGCAGCGCGGACTGGAAGGCGGCGCGGTTGCCGAGGCCGGTCAGGTAGTCGGTCTGGGCGGCGCGGCGGAAGGTCTCGCTCTCGACCTGGGCGACCTTGCGGGCCTGCTCGGCGGTGTCGCGCTCCTTGCCGAGCAGGCGGAAGCGGTCGGCGATGGCGAGCGACAGGGCGATCGATTCGAACGCGAGCGCGGCGAAAGTGGCCATATCGACCACGTCGTCCTGCACCGTGATCCCGAAATTGCGGCTTACGCGCAGTGCGAAGACCGAGAGCACCGGGGTCCACCCGGCAAGGTAGAACCACACGACACGGCTGCGTGCCCGCAGGGCGATGCCTATGCCGACGCCGACGCTGGCGGCGCTGAGGACGAAGGCCACGTTGAGCCAGCGGTCCAGCACGACCGGCGCAGCGACGGGGACGAAGGCGGCGAGAACGCCGACCACCATGTTGAGGCAGGCGCAGATCTTCCCCCACCGCACCAGCCAGCGCGGCAGCACGCCTTCCTCGATGACGGCCAGGAAGAACATGTTCCCCGCCGCGATCAGTCCGGCGACGAGCAGATAGTCGGTCGTCACCGCGAACGGGCCGACATATTCGGGGAAGGCGAAGGCCAGCACGTTGGTCCAGGTCAAGCCGTAGGCGAGGACCAGCAGCGACCACACGAGATACCAGCGCTGGAAGACCAGTCGCTGGCCGGTGTAGATCAGCAGGTTGTAAGCGAACGCGGAGAAGATGGCGCCCGCGAACACACCCATCAGCGCCAGCCAGATGCCCTCGAGCCGCAGCAGGCTCTGCGGGCTCATCGCCGAAAGTTTGCGCATCAGCGAAAGGTCGTCGAGGTTGCGGTAGCCGATGTAGACATCGCGGACGCGGGCGCCCGGCGGATCGACGGCGAAGCGTAACATGCCCCCCAGCGCCCAGTGGTCGCCGACGGCGCCGGGCGCGATAGTGGCGGTGCGGGTGCGGCGTTGGGTATCGACCACCAGCATGGTCATGCGCTCGAACCGGCTCTGGTCGGTCATCAGGAGCCAGCCCGAAGGCAGGCCGGACAGCATGCGCGGATCGCGCAGCTTCAGCCATGCCCAGCCCTTGGCGTAGGCGGGATGGTCAGGCACGCGGGCGCAGTCGAAGTTCAGCCGCGCGACCGAGGCGGCAGTGGCCGGATAGTCCGCCGGCGCGGTGGCATAGCAGACGTCGGAGCGCATCCGGACGATCTCCGCTCGCGCGGAAGACGTCCAGAACAGCGCCGCCAGAAGCAGCCAAACGAAGACGAGATGCGACCTAACCGGCATGCCCCAACCTTGATCAGGGCCATACGTATAAACCGAAGGTCACTAGAAATGGTTAACGGCAGCGACCGACCGAAGCGATTCGGCGCAATCTATGAGGACAAAAAATACCCCGCGGCGGGCATTTCCTGTTAGCCAGCCTCATCAGCTTGCCGGGAACCTATCTTTTCATGATCAGTCACAATGCCGCCCGCGACCTGCCCATCGCGATCGTGGGAGGAGGGTTCAGCGGGACGCTGCTGGCGATCAACCTGCTGCGCTACGGCGTCAAGGTCGCCCTGATCGAGCGTTATTCCGCCCAGCTTGCCAAGGGCGTGGCGTTCGGTACGCGGCGGCCGGAGCATCTGCTCAACGTGCGCGCCTCCAACATGAGCGCGTTCCCCGACGATGCGAAGCACTTCGCCCGCTGGATGGATTTCGCCGACGCCGACGAGGCGAACCGCTTCGTGCCGCGCCTGACTTACGGGACCTACTTGCGTGAACTGCTGGTCGAGGCGCTGGCGAAGGCCGGTCCCGACGCGCAGGTCATCGACGGCGAGGCATGCTCGGTCGATTTCGGCGACGGCGCGGCACACGTGCGGCTGGCCGACGGCGACGTCGTCGATTGCCGCGCGGTGGTGCTGGCCCTGGGCAACTTCCCGCCCGCGCCGCATGGCGTGCTGGAGGGGCTGCCGGGGCACCTCTACAGTCCCGATCCCTGGGATCGCTCGGCGATCGAGGGCCTCGCCGCGCTCGACCACGTCCTCGTGGTGGGCAGCGGGTTGACGGCAGCCGACGTGGTGCTGTCGCTGGAAAGCTCGGGGTTCGGCGGCAAGGTCACGGTGCTTTCGCGCCGGGGGCTCAAGCCGCTCGCCCACGCCGAGAGCGGGCCGGTGGTGGTTCCCATTTCCGACCCCGATCTGCGCGGCGCGGACCTCGTCCGGGCCGTCCGGCGCCGGGCGGAGGAGATCGGCTGGCGCGGCGCGGTGGATGCTCTGCGACCCCACACCCAGAACATCTGGCGCCGCCATTCGACCGCCGCGCAGGCCCGCTTTCTGCGGCATCTGCGGCCATATTGGGACATTCACCGCCACCGCCTCGCCCCCTCGGTCGCGCAGCGGCTGGAAGCGATGGAGAGCGCCGGGCGGCTGCAGTACGTGGCTGGCAAACTGTGCGGAGCCGACGAAGCCGGCGGGCAGGCGGTTGTGCACTATCGCCCGCGTGGTCAGGACGGCATCGAGGCGATCGCGGTGGACCGCGTGTTCAACTGCGCCGGGCCGGACGGCGACTTGCGCCGGGTGGAGGCGCCGGTCCTGACGCATCTGCTCGAGGCGGGACATATTCGCGGCGACGCCCACGGCCTTGGGGTGGACGTCGACCATCTCGGCCGGGTGCGCGATGCCGCTGGCAATGCGCAGGACCGCCTGCTCGCGGTCGGGCCGATCACCAAGGGGGAGGCCTGGGAGATCGTCGCCGTGCCCGATATCCGGCGTCAGGTGTGGGGCCTTGCCCGGTTCCTCGCCGACGAGCACTGGGTCGGCGGCGAGGGACTTTGAAGCAAGGTCAGGCGCCGGTGGTGACGGTCTGGCGAGCGGGCAGGGCGGCGAGGATCGTCTCGCTCTCGGTGCGGCTCAGCCAGTCGGGGCTGGCCTCGAAGAACAGCACCGTCGCGTCGAGCGCGAGGGCAAGGATGGCGGGCTGGTCGATCTCGTAGCTGCCTGTTCCCAGTGTCGCGCCGATCCAGGGCTGGCCGTGCGGGACGGCGGGTTGCTCGTCAGGCAGGAAGGTAATGCCAAGTTGGCGGCCGAGCGCATAACCGGGGTCCGAAGCCACGGTGAAGCCCAGGCCATGGCGCGCGATCAGGTCCCGGTCGACCGGGATCTGCGCGCTGACCGCGATCAGGCGAATGCCGCGGGCGCGCAGTTCGGGCAGCAGCGTCTCGTTGTACCACGGCAGCGCGATGTTGCAGGCGGGGCACCCACCGAAGCGGAAGAACACGAGCACCGCCGGGCCATCCGCAAGGATCGTGTCGCGCGTCAGTTCGCGCCCGTCCTGATCGATCAGCGCAAAGGGTTCGACGGTGTCGCCAGCCTTCGGTTGCGCGGACGGATCGTGCCGCTCGACGAGCACCCGGCGCTGCGCTGCATTGCGTTCCAGCTGCTCGGCGCTCCAGGTGCGCTCGCGTTCGGCCTGCAGCGCGGCGAAGCGGTCGTTCAGGGTTTCGGTCATCGGTAAGCCTCATCGTTGATCGCATCCAAAGCTATGGAAAGCCCGGCACCGCGACCAACGAGAAGCCTTGAGAGCCGCTTGAGATTATCGAATAAGCAGCGCCATCAGTTGGGAAGCCCGGCGACCACCTCGCGCGCCAGTGTGGCAAGCTGGTGGGTGGGCCCGTCGAGCCCCGGCGCGGTATGCAGCACACAGGAGACATGCGGCAGCGAGGGCAGGCCGACGTCTCCCAGCGGCGCGTCGCGCAGGAACATCCCGGTGCGGCAGGTAAGGCCGAGCCCCGCATCCACCGCCGCGCGCAAGGTGGTGAGATTGGGCGTCTCCACGGTGATGCGGAACGGGCGCCCGGCATCCTCCAGCGCGCGGATCGCCGCTTCCCGGAAGCGGCAGGGCGTCTCCAGCACGGCTAGGGGGATCGTCTCGTGCGCGGCCAGTTCCTCCTTGCCGAACCACGACATGGGCGCGGTGGTCACCGCATTGCCGTCATTCGGAGCGGCAAATCCCAGCACGATGTCGAGTTGCCGCCGCTCCAGCAGGTCGAGGAGTTCCGCCGTGCCCGCAACTCGCGAGTAGAGTTCGGCCTCCGGGTGCAAGTCCGCGAACTGGGCGAGGAGGCCGGTCAGGAGCAGTTCCGCGAAATCCTGTACCATGCCGATCCGCGCCGGCCCGGCGAAATGCCCGGCGGTGACCGCCGCGACCGCTTCGTCATGCAGGGCGAGCACCTTGCGTGCATAGTCGAGCATCAGGTCGCCGTGCGCCGTCAGCGCAAGGCGGCGTCCCTCACGGTGAAACAGCGACTGTTGCAGCAGCTCTTCGAGTCGCTTGATCTGGAGGCTGAGCGCCGACTGGCTTACGAAAACCCGCTCCGAAGCATGAAGCATCGAGCCGGTATCGACGATCGCAACGAAGCTGCGCAGAAGGTTTGTCGGGAGATTCACGGGCATCGGCGGGCTTTCAAGATTCGTGTGATGGCCAGGATTCGTATGATGGCCAGCATGCATCCATGCGTTATGACTTATTCTCAATCAAAATAGTAGAGATTTAGGTGAGGCAAGCAATTCTGTCCCCATGCCCTTTTTCTGCTTTCGGCCCGGTTTTCCGCACGTCCGGGCGTGGGATGAGCGTTTCGAGGCGCCATTATGAGCGTTGCTGATAGGTCGGCACAACATTCTCCATTGAATTGGTAGACATTCAGGTGCCAGTTTTGGGTCATGACCACACGAGGCATTTCGTCCATGTCCCCATTCACCCGATTGGCCCGCTCGCTGGGTTCTGCCCGCTGGCTCTCGCCGCTGTTGCTGCTGGCGGTGCTCGAGGCCGGTTCCCGGTCCGGCCTTATTCCCGAGCGGACCCTCGCGGCGCCTTCGCAGGTGCTGGCGACGCTCTGGGCGATGACGGTGTCGGGCGAACTGACCGACAACCTCGCCGTTTCCTTCCTGCGGATCATCGCGGGCCTGGCGATCGGCGTGACCACCGGGATTGTGCTGGCGCTCGTCGCCGGGCTGTCGCGGCAGGGCGAGGTCGCGGTCGATCCGCTCATGCAGATCAAGCGTACGATCCCGACGCTGGCGCTGACGCCGCTGTTCATCGTCTGGTTCGGTATCGGCGAGACGCCCAAGATTGCGCTGATCGCCTTCGCCTCGATCTTCCCGGTCTACCTCAACCTTTACGGCGGTATCCGCGGGATCGACGTGCGCCTGCTCGAAGGCGCGCGCAGCCTGGGCCTCAGCCGCGCAGCGCAGGTCTGGCATGTAATCCTGCCCGGCGCGCTGCCTGCGCTGCTGGTGGGCCTGCGTTATTCGCTCTCGGTCTCGGTGCTGGTGCTGGTCGTGGCGGAGCAGATCAACGCCACTGCGGGCCTCGGCTACCTCATCAACAACGCGCGTGACTTCATGCGCACGGACATCATCCTGGTGTGCCTGATGGTCTACGCCGTGCTGGGCCTTGCCGCCGACGGACTGGTCCGCGCGGTCGAGAGCCGCGCGCTCGTCTGGCGCCCCTCCATCGTTTCCCAATAAACCTGCTGCGTGAACCCGCTCCCCGAAAGGACCCTGCCGTGGATGCTCGCCTGAACCACTTTACCTCGCCCGCCGCGCCCGCCGTGACGTCCGAACCCGTTGTCAGCCTGCGCGATTTCACCCGCCGCTTTGGCGACAACACCATCATCTCGGGTCTGAACCTGCAGATCGCGGCGGGCGAGTTCGTCATCCTCCTCGGTCGTTCCGGCTCGGGCAAGACCACCCTGCTGCGCACGCTGGCCGGCCTCGATCCGGTAGAAGGGCAGGACGTGACCATCCCCGGTTCGCGCGCCGTGGTGTTCCAGGACGCCCGCCTGCTGCCGTGGAAGAAAGTCTGGCGCAACGTTGCCCTCGGCCTCAAGCGCGGCAATGCGCGCCAACTGGCGGAAGAGGCGCTGCAGGAAGTCGGCCTCGGCCACCGTCTGGAAGCCTGGCCGCTGACGCTTTCGGGCGGCGAAGCGCAGCGCGTGGCCCTTGCCCGTGCGCTGGTGCGTGAGCCGCAATTGCTGCTGCTCGACGAACCCTTCGCCGCACTCGACGCCCTGACCCGCCTCAGGATGCACGAACTGGTGCTGTCGCTGTGGCGTCGTCATCGCCCGGCGGTGCTGATGGTGACGCATGACGTCGACGAAGCCATCGCGCTCGCTGACCGCATTGTCCTGCTCGACGGCGGAAAAATCGTTGCGCAGGAGCGAATTACCGCCGCGCGCGGCCCCGAGCGTGCGACCGTGGCGGCGCCGTTGCGCAAGCGCCTGCTCGATGCCTTGGGCGGTGTGGTCGAGGAACGGCCTGCCGGGGAGATCGTCGCGCTGCATGCCGGAGCGCGCCCGTGAACGCGTTCTCTCCGATTGCAACCGCCACGGACCTGTCGCCGCTGCGCCGGTTCGTCACCGACTTCGCCGGCTTGCTTGACGATACGGACGATCTCGACCGGATTCTGCGCGATGGCGGGGGCCTGCTGGCGGATCTGGTCGCGCAAGACGACTGGCTGCCGGAGGAATAC
>Ga0308171_1003959_pt1 | contig 12763 bp, 11 predicted proteins | sample PhyGR1_FD_202135 | JGI IMG/M metagenome (GOLD analysis project Ga0308171, IMG submission 202135) | Phyllosphere microbial communities from UC Gill Tract Community Farm, Albany, California, United States - DLSLSG.R1 | ecosystem: Host-associated > Plants > Phyllosphere > Unclassified | place: USA... | reverse complement strand
TGCGCCCATACCGGCGACACGCTCGGCTACTACTGGCAATCGGTGCGCGGCCACCTGCAGATCATGCGCGCGGCGGAGCCGGTGGACGACTGGATCGCGCGGCCGGACACCGCCGCGCCGCTGCGGGCCCGGCTGGAGCTGGCCCAGCGGGCGCGGGCGTTCGCGGTGTCCGAGCTGCACCTGCCCGACAACGCCAGCTACCGGCGGTATGCCGACCTGGGCCGCCGCGCGGCGGTATGGAACGTGGTGGCGGCGCCGCCGGATTCGCTCACCCTGCACACATGGTGCTTCCCCGTCACGGGCTGCATCGGCTACCGCGGCTATTTCGCGGAGGCCGGTGCCCGAGCCGAGGCCGCGCGCCTGGCCGGCGACGGGCTGGAGACCGCCGTCTACGGCGTGCCGGCGTATTCCACGCTGGGCTACACCAACTGGCTGGGCGGCGATCCGCTGCTCAACACCTTCATCGGCTGGCCCGAGGGTGAATTCGTGCGGCTGCTGTTCCACGAGCTGGCCCACCAGGTGGTGTATGCCAACGGCGACACGATGTTCAACGAATCCTTCGCGACGGCCGTGGAGCGCCTGGGCGTGGCCCGCTGGCTGGCCGAGCGCGCGACGCCGCAGGCGCGCGAGGATTACGCGCGGGGCGATGCCCGGCGCACCGGCTTCCGGGACCTGACGCGTGCCGCCCGCGAGCGGCTGGCGGCGCTCTACGCCCGGGAGGCCGGCAGCCCGTCGCTGCCCGCCGCGAAACGGCAGGCCATGGAGCGCTTCCGTGCCGATTACGCCGCGCTGCGCGCGCAGTGGCTGGCCACGGGCACGCAGCCTGCGCAGATCGCGGGCTACGACCGCTGGGTGGCCGAGGCCAACAACGCGGCCTTCGGCGCGCAGGCCGCCTACGACGAGCTCATGCCGGCGTTCGAGGCGCTGTTCGAGCAGAGCGGGGGCGACTGGCCGAAGTTCTATGCGGCCGTGCGCGCACTGGCCGCGCTGCCGCCCGCGGAGCGGCTGGCGCAGCTGCGCGCCGGATGGCCCGCCATGGCCGCAGAAGCCCCGCGCGCAGGCGCCGCGCCGGCGGACTGAAGGTTTTCAGCTCAGCTCAGCGAATCGATCAGGTCGATGTACTGCTGGCGGGCGGCATCGCCGTCGGTGCCCTTGAGCTTGGTCCACGCGTCCCACTTGGCGCGGCCCACGATGTCGGAGAAGCTCGGCTTCGCCTCGGTGTTGTCGCCCGCGGTCGCCTGCTTGTAGAGGGCATAGATCTTGAGCAGCGTCGGGTTGTCGGGACGCTCGCTGAGGTTCTTGGAGCGGGCCACGGCGGCTTCGAAAGCGGTATGCAGATCGGACATGGAAGAAGGATCTTTCGGGATGGTGGAAACGCCATCTTAGAACCATCTCATCCATGCGCTCCGTCAGCCACCGCCGCTCATCGGCGACGCACAGCCGGTCGCGCCCCCTCCCCGCGGACACCTGCCCTGCGGGTCCAGTCATCGGTGGGCGCGGAGAAGGCGTGTCGCAATACCCCGTCAGAACGTCTCCCAGTCGTCCGTGCCGCCCGACAGCGGCGCCGGCCGAGGGGCCGAAGGCGGGGGCGGGGGTGCGGGCGCGGACGCGGAGACGGCCGGGCCAGGGCTCGCCGGCTTTCGCGCGGGAGGCGCAATGGCGGCAGCGGGCGGCCGCCGCACGGGTACCGGCGAGGGCGTGGAGATCGCCGGCCGGGCCGGCGCGGCGGCCATGGACCGCACGCCCGCGGCGGACCCGGCCACGGCACCGGCCGTGGCCGCGCGCTCCGGCATCCATCCGGCCTGCCCTCCCAGCCGGAACACCTCCACCGCACGCACCAGTTCCTGCGCCTGCGCCTGCAGGCTGCTGGCCGCAGCGGCCATCTGCTCGACGAGCGCGGCGTTCTGCTGCGTGGCCTGGTCCACGTGGGTGATGGCCTCGGCGATCTGGTCCACGCCCTGGCTCTGCTCGGCGCTGGAGGCGCTGATCTCGCCCATCAGATCGGTCGCGCGGCGGATGGAGGCGACGATCTCCGTCATCGTCGCCCCGGCCCGGTCCACCAGTTCGCTGCCCCGGCCCACGCGCTCGACGCTCGCGGTGATGAGTTCCTTGATCTCCTTGGCGGCCGTCGCGCTGCGCTGCGCGAGGGTGCGCACCTCGGACGCCACCACGGCGAAGCCCCGGCCCTGCTCGCCCGCGCGCGCCGCCTCCACGGCCGCGTTGAGCGCGAGGATGTTGGTCTGGAACGCGATGCCGTCGATCACGCCGATGATGTCGCCGATCTGCCGGCTGCTGTCCTGGATGCCGCGCATGGTGTCCACCACCTGCGCGACCACGGCGCCGCCGTCCGCGGCCACGGTGGAGGCCGCCAGGGCGAGTTCGTTGGCGCGGCGCGCGCTCTCGGCGTTCTGCCGCACGGTCGAGCCGAGCTGCTCCATGGCCGCGGCCGTCTGCTCCAGCGCCGAGGCCTGGCGCTCGGTGCGCGAGGACAGGTCGTGGTTGCCCGCCGCGATCTCGCCGCTGGCGTCCGAGACGCGCTCCGCGCTCGACCGCACCGTGGTCACCACGGCCGAGAGCCGCTCGCGCATGCTGCCGAAGCCGGACATGATGCTGGAGGCGTCGCCGGCGCGCACGGGCACGTCCACGGCCAGGTCGCCCTCGGCCACGGCCAGCGCCACGCGCTTGAGTTCGGGCGGGTCACCGCCGAGCTGGCGCACCACGGAACGCAGGTACCACGCCAGCCCGCCGAGGCAGGCCACCACCGCCAGCACCGCGAGGGTGGCGAGGTTGCGGTCCGTCCGGGCCAGGCCCTGCACCTCGTTGATGCGCGATGACAGGCGCTCGCCCTGGCGCTCCTTCTCCTTGGCGAGCGGAGCGAGCAGGCGGTTGCGCGCGGGGATCGTGCGGTCCACCAGCAGGGCGAACGCTTCGTCCTTGCGGCCGGCCTGCACGAGTTGCAGGTTCTGGCCGCCGATGGCCCAGAAATCCTCCATGAGCGCCGGCAGCGGCGCGAATGCCTGGCGGCCGTCGTCGGAGATCATGTTGTCGCCGAAGTCCTTCAGCGTCTTCTGCAGCTGCGCGCGCTTGTCGGCGATGTCGGCCAGGGTGGCGTTCAGTTCCTCGGGCGTGCGCGAGAGGATCGCGTGCCGCAGCTGCAGCGACACGCGCGTGACGTTGAGTTCGAGTTCCGCGATGCGCTGGAGCTGCGGAACGTTGTAGGCACGCACGATTTCGGCGTCACTGCCGAGCCGCTCCATCATGATCCAGATGGATACGGCACCCGCCGCGAGCAGCAGGAAGATGAGCGTGTTGATCGCCATCAGGCGCTGTGCCAATGTCCAGCTGGCCCTCTTTTGCCCTGCCATGGTGCCTCCCTTCACGGTGTACGGCCGCGTTCTGCTCCATGGCGCCTCTCCCGCCACGGTCACTGCCGATGTGGTTGATGAAAGCGATTGTTTGCAATAACGCGCAAAAAGGCCAGAGGCGCGCGCCCGCCAGGAGTGGAAAGCGGCGTCGGACATGCGCTCCCCGCGCTGTCCGGCAGGCGTGCGCGCCGGGCCCGGTCGGGCCCGCCCGGGGCCCTGCCGTTCAGGGCCGGCCGGCCAGGCCCCCGGCCGCCTGGAAGAGCGCCTCGCGGGCCTGCCCGACGATGCGCGCCTGCCACTCAGGGGTGTCGGTGTAGAAGGCCGCCAGCACCTGCCCGCGGATCGCCTCGGCCTGCGCGGCAGGGGCCTCGGGATGCAGCCGCAGCCAGTGGGCCGCGCGCAGGGCCTGCACCACGTCGAGGATGGGCACGGTGCCATATTCGAGCGCGATGCCGGTGACCTCGGCCCCCGGGCATTCGTCGTACACGCTGTTCCACATGAGGCCGGTGAGGAAGGCCGAGGTGGAGGTGCCGTCGTAGATCGAGGTGACGGGCGTCGCCCCGTCGCCGCCCCACCAGGCGCGGGCCCGGCCGATGGCTTGCGCATCGTCGCGGCCCGCGTAGATGCGCTCGCCATGGCCGCTGGGGCCCAGGCCGGTGTGCAGATCGATCCAGGCGATGCGCGCGGCCTGCGCACCGTGCGTGCGCAGCACCTGCCGCAGCGTGCGGTTGCTCCACGTGGGCTCCGTGCCGCCGAAGAACAGCCCGTCCGGGAATTCGTGCTGCCCGCGCGTGATGGCGGACTGCCAGGCCGCCTCGCCGCGCCCGGCGATGAACGCGGCCACGGCGCGCTCGTTGTCCGGGCCGGGCGGCCACTCGTCGGGCACCAGCAGCGCGGCGATCTCGCGGTAGGCGTCGTTCGCCGGCAGGGGCTGCGAGAAGTCGTGGAAGTTGCGGTTCAGGTCGACGTTCTCGTGGGTCGCGCGGCGCGTGTGCGAGAACCCGTGCGGATTGAGCGCGTGGATGTAGAGCACCGCCACGCCGGCCTCGCGCGCGCGGTCGCGCCAGGCCGCGTCGCGCAGCATGGCCACCTGCACGCCGCTGCCGCAGTGCCCTTCCACGCCGTGGCAGGCACTGCTCAAGAGGATCAGGCGGCGCGCGTCGGCGGGCCCGTCGCGCACCACATCCATGGCGAGCACTTCGCCGTCGCGGCCCGGCAGCGGATGCGCATGCGATTCGACAGGCAGGCCCGCGTCCGCCGCGGCACCCAGGAACCGCGCCCGGGCCTGCGCATAGGTGGAGGAAAACGCCCCGGTGGTGTCCGCCATCCCGCTCAGGCCGCCGTGCCGCTGGTGGCGGGGCGCGGCGCCGCCAGCCACTGCTGGGCCAGCTCGACCCAGTAGGTCGCGCCCAGCGGCAGCAGGTCGTCGTTGAAGTCGTAGCTCGGGTTGTGCAGCGTGCAGGGGCCGCCGCCATGGCCCATCTCGCGGTGCGTGCCTTCGCCGTTGCCGATGAAGCAGTAGGCGCCGGGCTTGGCCTGCAGCATGAACGCGAAATCCTCCGCGCCCATGGTCGGCTCCTGCGGGGAGACGTGCTCCGCGCCCACGATGCCTTCCATCACGCGGCGCGCGAACGCGGCCTCGGCCGGCGCGTTCACGGTGGGCGGGTAGTTGCGGTGGAACTCGAACTCGCACGTGGCGTCGTGGGCGGCGCAGGTGTGCTCGGCCACCTGCTTCATGCGTTGCTCGATCATGTCGAGCACTTCCAGCGTGAAGGTGCGCACCGTGCCCTGCAGTTCGCAACTGTCGGGCACCACGTTGGTGGCCTCGCCGGTGTGGATCATGGTGACCGAGATCACGCCCGCATCCACCGGCTTCTTGTTGCGGCTGATGATGTTCTGGAACGCCTGCACCATCTGGCAGGCCACGGGCACGGGGTCGATGCCCATGTGCGGCATGGCGGCGTGGCTGCCCTTGCCTCGGATGACGATCTTGAATTCGTTGGACGAGGCCATGACCGGGCCGGGGCTCACCGCGAACTGGCCGGCGCGCATGCCGGGCCAGTTGTGCATGCCGAACACGGCCTCCATCGGGAACTGCGTGAACAGGCCGTCTTCGATCATGACGCGCGCGCCGCCGCCGCCCTCCTCCGCCGGCTGGAAGATCAGGTACACGGTGCCGTCGAAATCGCGGTGCTTCGCGAAATGCTGGGCCGCGCCGAGCAGCATCGCCGTGTGGCCGTCGTGGCCGCAGGCGTGCATCTTGCCGGGGTGCGTGCTGGCGTGCGAGAAGGTGTTGAACTCGGTGATGGGCAGCGCGTCCATGTCGGCGCGCAGGCCCACCGCGCGGCCCGAGGCGCCGCCGTCGCGGCCGTGCACGATGCCCACCACGCCCGTCTTGCCCAGGCCGCGGTGGACCTCGATGCCCCACTCGGCGAGCTTGGCGGCCACGACGTCGGCCGTGCGGACTTCCTCGAAGCAGAGCTCGGGGTGCGCGTGGATGTCGCGGCGCACGGCGGCGATGCCCGCGGCCTCGGTGACGATGGAGTCGATGAGTTTCATAATGGGTGTTTCCTCAGGTTGCGGAGAGTCTAGCCCTGGCTCCGCATGCGCACCAGACAGGGTTATTCCACACCCCACGATGCTGTCAGAACACGCCCTCTCGCTCGCCCAGTCCCTGGTGCGCATGAACACCGTGAGCCAACGCTCCAACCTGGAACTCATCGACTTCGTGCGCACGGAACTGGAGCGCCTCGGCGTGAAATGCCGGCTGACCTACGACGCAAGCAAGACCAAGGCCAATCTCTTCGCGACGCTCGGCGAGGGCAAGCCCGCCGGCATCATCCTCTCGGGCCACACCGACACCGTGCCCTGGAACGGGCAGGACTGGAGCATGGACCCGCTCTCGGCCACCGTGCAGGACGGCCGGCTCTACGGCCGGGGCAGCGCCGACATGAAGGCCTTCATCGCCATCGCGCTGTCGCAGGCGCGCCAGTTCCTGGAAAGCGATGCGCCCTTCGCCATCCACTACGCCTTCAGCTACGACGAAGAGGTCGGCTGCTTCGGCGCGCGCGAACTCATCGCCGACATGCGCGAGGCCGGCGTGCGGCCGCTCGCCTGCATCGTGGGCGAACCCACCGACATGGTGCCGGCCATCGCGCACAAGGGCGTGTACCGCTACCGCTGCTGCGTGCGCGGCAAGGAGGCGCATTCCTCGCTCACGCCGCATTCGGTGAACGCGATCGAGATGGCCGCGCGCGTGGTCGGTCGCGTGCGCGACATGGCCGAAGGTTTCGAGCGCGAGGAGCCGCGCTTCGACGGCTTCGACGTGCCGTTCTCCACCGCCAGCGTGGGCCAGTTCCACGGCGGCATCGCCGACAACGTGGTGCCGCGCGATGCGGAGTTCCGCTACGAATTCCGCGATCTGCCCACGGCCGACGCGGCGCGCATGCAGGCCGAGGTGGTGGCCTATGCGCGATCCCTGGAGCCCGCGATGCAGGCGGTGGCGCCGCAGGCGGGCATCACCTTCGACACCATCTGCGAGATCCCGAGCTTCCTCGGCAGCGCGCAGGACCCCGTCACGCGGCTGGCCCAGCGCCTCGCGGGCGAGGCCGGCACCACGCTGGTGGCCTTCGGCACCGAGGCAGGCCTTTTCAAGAACGCCGGCATCTCCACCGTGGTCTGCGGCCCGGGAAGCATCCGCCAGGCCCACCAGCCCGACGAATACGTGAGCCTGGAGCAGCTGGCGCGCTGCGAGGCCTTCATGCGCGGCCTGGCGCAGACGCGGGAGTTCGAGGGGAAGCGGCAGAACTAGTCCCCTCGGACGCTGCAAGGCAGTTGACGGACGTGCTCGCCTGCTCATCGAAAAAAAGAAAGGCTTGCGGATCGACGAGCTTGGGATAGTCCACTAGCTGCAATTGCCGTTCCCGCTCGGCTATGGCCAGTTGTTTCGCGCCTTCCTCGCCATGGCGTTTGACGGAAAAACGCTTGATCAAAAGCGTTCCGTCTCGCAGGCGCGTACAAGCCATCCAGTAGCCCGTCCTGCCGTTGTCACGGCTCACACCCACCACACCGCTGGTATTGCGCGGGGGCAGCTTCTCGCGGTAGCTGCGGCTGGACAAAGGCGGATACAGCTTCAGCAGCTCGTTGCGATACTGCTTGGCGGCCTGCAGTGCCGCTTCAGTGCTGCAGTAGACGTGGTCGTAGAAGAAGCGAGTGCCGACGCCGCGCCCTTGCCGGCTGAGACGCACCACCCAGGCAAACGTGTCCCTGCGTTTGTCGATGCTGCGAGCGATGCCGTAATTGCCCTGTAGCAAAGGGTCGCGGTCATTCGCGTCTGCACTCGGGGTACCCACAAACCGCTTCTTGTCTGTCGTTTCCACTTTAGGGTCCCATCATGCTGCAGGGACCGCAGTACTTGCCGGCTTGAACGGGGGAAGCCAAGAAGCGCCCACCCATTCCCCGGTGCGCACCAGAGTCATGGTCTTCAGGACCTTGGCCGGACCGCCAAACGTGCATTGCACGGCCCAGGTCTGCCCGTCAAAGCCGGGCACCAGGAAGCACGCCATCTCGGGCAACGCCAGGGCCGCTTCATCGTTCTTCTCCGCCAGCACCGCCACGACGTCGCGAGAGGTGGCTGTGGCAACGTCGAGCCCCTTGGGCCAACCTCCGGTCCATGGCATGGGTCGGGACATGGAAGTGTGAAAGGTCAGGGCATGCAGCCCCCATAACTGCTCATGGTCGGGCAAGGTGGGGTCCATGCACTGCAGCATGAGGTCCAGCCCCAGACACTCCACGCTGACGTGGTACGGGTCCGTATCGCGCCCCTGGCGGAGATCGCGCACAGGAGGCTGCAGCGACAGCAGGGCACGCTGCAGCGGCTCTTGGCGGCTGTAGCGGCCCAGGTTGCGCAGCAGCATGTCGGGCAGTGGATCGAACCGGAATGGCATGCGACAACTCCTGGGGCGATCAGGCCGGACCGCGATCCGAGTTCAGGAAAGCCAGGTACTTGGGGTCTTCATCGGAAAACAACTCGTCGCCTTCCTGCATGTGTGCCTGGGCGAGCATATGCCTGGCTTGCGCCAGCTCCCCCAATTCGAACAGCGACTGGCCTGCCCGCAGCAGCAGATAAGGATTACCGATGCCGTCCGGTCCGCTCATGGCGTCCAGGAAGGAAATCTTCGCCATCTTGAAGTCGCCGAGATCGAAATAGGCCTCGCCCAACGTTCCATTGAGCCAAGTCCAGGCCTCCCAATCGGGCTGGGGCTCGGGCAGCATGTCCAGCGCTTGGTTCAAAGGCTCGATCGCGGCCGACGGCCTGCCGCTCTCCAACGCTTCGTTGGCCTTTTCCGACAGCGCCGTGATCTTTTGATGGATGTAGTCGGGCAACTGCGGCCCGTCATCATCGTCGAAATCGTCTTCTGCCATTATTTGCTCGCCTTCTTCATCTGATCTAAGGCGAATTTCAGATATTTTGGATCTTCACCAGAATACCCCCTACGCCCACCCAGCTCATATGCTTTGATCAAGTTTTGCGCCGCAAGACCCTGGCTTCCAGCCTCGAAGTAAATCTTGCCAACGATGATGTAAGGCTCAGCATCGCCAGGCAATAGTTCGCAATGAAAAAGCTCTTTCGCCCACTTCTCCGCATCAGCAAATTTTCTCTGCTCCCAGTAAAATGATGAAATCGCTTTTATTAGGCTTTGGGAAGAGTCCCAAAGATGCTTCGGCTCCGGAAATTTCTTCCACGTATCCAATAATTTCTCTTCCGCAAGGACGTAGTTTTCCGAAGCCTTGGCACTTCGGTAAGCCTTACCGTTTTCAACCATCACTTCATAAACTTCAGAAGGGAGCTTTTGCACAGGCATTTTATTCCTCTATTTCAATGGCAGGTTATAGGTTTCATTCAACCTGGCTCCTGCCGACCGATTTATAGACTGATGGTCCAGAATATAATTATTCGAGTTTGTCATAAACTCTCGAACTTCGGGAGATCTAGCGCCGTAATTCCTACCCTCTTGATTCCACCAAGACACTGCATCCCTCGGATGATGAGCCATGTCAGCCTTGCTCATATCATACCACTGGCTATCGGAAGCTTGAAACTCCTTTTCTCCCGTGATGGCGTTTTCTCTAATTTTTCCCTCCTTCTCCATTCTTTCAATAACTTCCCTCCCCGTCTTGGTATTCTTTCCAGGAGTCTTTCCAAGAAAAAGCTCTCGCAGGCTCCGCGCTTTGATCTTTACGCCATTCCAATTCTTCGTGGAGAATACCTTGACCGTCCTGCCGCTTTTCGTGACGGTTTGGCCTACTTCTACGGGAACTCCAGCCGCCTCACCCGTTTTGGCCGCGTCAGCCGCTTTGCCAGCAGCTGACAGATCCTCGGCAGCCTTTACACCTGCACCAGCCGCCTCCGCGGCCTTCCCGCCCGCAGTAGCCGCTTCTCCCGCCTTGGCGCCAGCGCCTGCGACTTCCGCGACTTTTGCGCCCTGGCCCAGTTTGGCAACGCTCCCTACTGCCAGCACCAGACTTCCTATTTCCAGCCCCGCCCGGGTCACGGCTTCCACATAGTTGCCCTTTTCCCAGGCATCCGTCACGGGCTTGGCGAGTTCGTGGCCTGCAGCCTTCGCCGCCTGCTTGAGGCTTTCCAGGCAGATATTTCCCAACCGGATCTGTTCTGCAAGGATCTGCGCATCTAGGCTGCCGTGGATCATGCCCGCCGGGTTGCCGTACTTTCCTGCGGTATAGACGAGCTGCCCCAGCCCTAAGCCGATGTCTTTAACGAAACCCAGCGCGCCACGCGTCACCTGGGCTCCTACGTTGCCTGCGGTGGACCAGCCGCCTTCGTCCTTCACGTCGATTGCGGCGATGCCTTCATCCGCCATCTGGTTGAGGTCCCCGAACCGGACGTACTCGTCCAGTTGGTTAGGGTCCATGAAGCTCAGCTTCTCCTTGTAGCCCTGCAGTTTCTCCAACTGCGGGGAGGTCTTGGGCGGGTCGTTGCAGGGCAGCTTGCCGTTCTCGACCAGGCCGGCCGGCGCGCCCTGGCTCGTCACCAGCTTGCCCACGGTGTTGGGCCCGCCGGGCCCGACGTTCATTTCCACCACCGTGTCGTGGCGCGCGCAGACCAGCCCGTTGACCTTCACGCGCGTGTCGTCGCCGACCAGCCGCACGTGCCCCGGCTGCTGGGACGTCTGCGACACGACACCCTTGCCCGCATTGCCGTCCGTGCCGCGCACCCAGTCGGTCAGGCGGTACACGTGCGTACCACGCGCATATACGTTCGGCGAGGCCTTGAGTTCGTTCGACAGGTCCCGGTAGGAGTCGAACGGCACGGGTTTCTTGCCCACCTTGCACACGTCCGGCGTGGTGCAGACGGCCTTCCACTGCGCCTCCACGTTGGCGATGTGTTTCTCAGCCACCAGGCACCTCCGCGGGAGTGCGGTTGCGATCGCGATCGCGATGGATGTGAATGGGCTGCACGGCGCCGCGCTGCGCCGGCCCGGCAGGGATGGCCGCCAGCATCACCTTGCGCAGGCCCCATTCCTTGGGGACGGCGCGGCGCCAGACCAGTTGCACCGATTGCGCGTCGAGGTCGATCGTCACCGTGTCCAGCCGCAGCGGTGTGGGCTGGGTCAGCCCTTCCTCGTCGGTGAGAAGCGCCAGGAGGTCGATGCCCGGCAGCTGGGTGTCGATGCGGCCCGTGGCGTCGCAGCCGATCAGGGTGATGGGCTCGTCGCCTTTCAGCCAGCCGGGGGCGATCAGATCGGGCTGCGCGGACTGGTAGAACGCGAAATCGAAGTCTGGCGGCAGGAACGGGAAGTGCTCCGCGCGCCACGCGTCGTCGTAGGTTCCAGCATAGCGGGCACGCTGCGGGTTCCAGCGAGGTACCGGGCCAAAGCAGACGGGCGCGAGCCGCTCGCGGATGTCGCGCAGCGGCTTTTGCACGTCCTCGATCTGCGGTGCGAGATAGAACTGGGCTCGGTCCAGATCGGCCTCGCCCACATAGCCCCGGCCCACAGGATTGAGCTCGTAGGTGTCGAATGCCTGTTCGTCGTGGATGTCGTCGGTGGCCGGCCCGCGATAGCGCGCCCGGCGCACCGCGCCGCCATACGCCATGCCGGCGTGCAGGGGCACGGCGGTCGTCGCCTCGGGCTTCGTCAGGTGCCACCCCCGCAAGGGCGTCCAGTGCCATGCACGCAGGCCGGTGACCAGCGCCGTCTTGGTGATCGGGCCGACGCGCACGCCGATGGGCCAGTGCGTTGCTGGCTTGCCGTCCACGGGCCGGGCGTGGCCGAGCACGTGCACGTCGGTGCGCTGTTTGCCGACGACGAGGTGGGTTTCTTCCAGGAACGGCGTGCTCTCGGGCGCGCCGACATAACGGTCCACGCACTGGATGGGCATCTGCTCATCCATGGCCAGCACGGGCTGCCCGTGCGCGAGGGTGAAGCTGCCCGCGACGATGACGACATCGAAGTAGCGGCCTTGGGTAGTCGCTTTCTCGATGACCATGTGCGGGAACGGGCTGTGGTTTTCGACGTCCATGCCAGTCCAGGGCGAATCAGTTCAGGTGGATGTCTTCGCCCTGGATCACCACGTTGTCGCCATCGGCCGTGATCTGGATGAGCTTGCCGTTGACGCTGACCGTGCCGTCATCCTTCATCTCCAGCACCGACTTGCCCACTTTGAGGGTGATGCTGGTTTCGTCCATGACGAGGCTGGAGCCCTTCTTGCTCCCCGCGCCGCCGGAAGGCGCGGTGATGTTCTTGGCGACCGCGCCGGCCGCGGCTCCGCCGCCACCACCCACGGTGAGCGCATATTTCTTGCCCGCCGTGTGGGTGTGTTCCATCCCGATGGTGTCGCTGCGGTTCATGCCCACGTTGGTCAGCATCGTGATGCCCACGTTGAGGTTGTAGGCCACGCCGACGTTGGCCATCTTGAAGACGCCCGTGGTCTGGATGCAGCCGACGCCGATGGTCTCGGTCTTGAGCAGCCCGACACTGGTGGTCCAGTTCTTCGCGATGGAGTCGGTTTCGTTGCGCCCAATGTGCTTTGTGCGGTTCCTGCCGATGCGGACGTCTTCGTTGATACCCACCGTCTCGTCGCGGTTGTCACCGATGCTGATGGTCTCGTCGTGATCGACCCGCTCCTTGCGGTTGGAGTGGATCGTGATGGTCTCGTCGCCATCGACTTCTTCGGTGCGCCAGCCGTGTACCGTGATCTTCTCGTTGCGATGAACGGTCTCCGTACGGTCCCGATGGATGACGTTCGTCTCGTCCCGGTCGATGGTTTTTCGGCGGTCCCGACCCACCCACTTTTCTTCATCGTTCTCGACCTCGATGAGCTGGTCCTTCTGCGCATGCAGCCACAACTGCTCCGCGCCCTTCTTGTCCTCGAAGCGG